>Ga0222712_10000233_pt1 | contig 78770 bp, 59 predicted proteins | sample C33_657DmetaG_FD_165043 | JGI IMG/M metagenome (GOLD analysis project Ga0222712, IMG submission 165043) | Estuarine water microbial communities from San Francisco Bay, California, United States - C33_657D | ecosystem: Environmental > Aquatic > Marine > Unclassified | place: USA: California... | reverse complement strand
GTAAAGAAGATCCAAATCTCATTACCGGAAATGGGCAATATGTCGACGACCTGCAACCCGCAGGTTGTACATCAATGGTGTTTGTTCGCTCAACCGAAGCCCATGCAAAAATTCGCTCAATAGATACGGCTGAGGCACTTGCCTTGCCAGGGGTTCTCGCCGTGTGGACCTCAGCAAATATCGCCCAACTGGCAAACTGCCCTGGCGGGCTGCCAGGACTCGACCAACCGTTGCTCGCAAAAGATGTTGTTCGTTTTGTTGGTGAAGGTGTTGCTGTTGTTGTGGCAACCGATCGATATATCGCCGCCGACGCAGCCGAACTCATTGTGGTCGACTACGAGCCACTTCCCGCAGTGGCAAGTTTGAGTGCAGCAATGGCACCAGGTGCTGTTGTGCTTCATGAAGTGCTTGGTGGAAACACTGTGCACTTCCAAGATTTTGAGAATCCCCTCGATGATGTTTTTGCAGCAGCACCTCGCACTGCATCGCTCCACATTGTGAACAACCGTTGTGCGCCTACTCCTATTGAGCCCAATGTGTGTCTTGCCGATTGGGGCCGTAGTGGCCTCACGCTGTGGGCAGCGTTTCAAGCACCACACCACTTGCGCAACACCATTGCTCAGTACTTTGGCATTCCGCAAGACTCCACTCGCGTTGTTGCTCCCGACGTAGGCGGAGGCTTTGGCGCCAAAATCAACTTCGTACCTGAGTTTTTCTTAACGGCATTGTTGTCGAAAGAAATTGGCAGGCCAGTGAAGTACACGCAAACACGTAGTGAGTGTTTGGTAGCAATGTTGCATGGCCGTGCTCAAGAGCACGATGCAAGTGTTGCATTCGACAATGATGGTCGCATTTTGGCCTTGAAGTTGTCGGTGACTCAAGATCAAGGTGCCTACCCCAACGGCACCGGCATGGGGCTTCCTGTTCTCACCACTGCAATGGCTGCTGGTTGTTATCGCATTCCTGCTGTTGCTATTTCGTGGCGAAATGTTGTTACCAACACCACACCCGTTGCTGCATACCGTGGTGCTGGTCGCCCAGAAGCGTCGTACACCATTGAGCGCCTCATCGATCTCATTGCCGATGAAACAGGGGTTGACCCAGTAGAAGTGCGTCGTCGCAACTTCATTCCTGTTGATGCATTTCCCTATGCAACGCATAGCCCACTTGCAATGTACGACAGCGGCAACTTTGCAGGAGCACTCGATGAGTTGTTGAAGCATGTGAAATACGACGAATTGAAAAAAGAACAAGAAAATCGTCGTCAAGATCCCGCTGCAAAACTTCTCGGTATTGGTTTTGCATCTTGGTTAGAAATCGCTGGGTTCGGCCCTCCAGGTTCACTTGAAGCTTTCGGCCATCTTGCGTCGTGGGAATCGGCCCAAGTGCGTATTCAACCCGACGGCAGTGCCATTATTTTCACTGGTGCATCGCCCCACGGGCAAGGAACCGTTACCACTTATGCCCAAATCGCAGCCGACGAACTCGGCATTGATTTCGATCGCATCAGCGTGAAACACGGCGATACAGCAGTGGTTCCACAAGGCATTGGAACCATGGGTTCCCGTGCGGTTGCTGTTGGCGGCGAAGGCGTAAAAACGGCAAGTGGTCGTGTGTATGAAAATGCAAAACGCATTGCTGCTCATTTGTTGGAAGCAAGCGCCGAAGACATTGTCATCGAAGACGAAAAATTCTTCGTGAAGGGCACGCCTGCGCGCAGTGTGCCTTGGAGTGAGGTTGCATGGAAGAGTTTCCAGCCATTGGAACTCCCCGGCGGCATGGAGCCCGGTGGGCTCGACTCCACGGTATTCCAGCAAGTTCCGAACTTCAGTTTCCCTTCTGGCGCATATTGCTGTGTCGTAGAAATTGATCGTGAAACTGGCGCTGTCAATATTGTCAACATGTATCTCGTTGACGACTGCGGAACAGTTATTAACCCACTCTTGGTTGAAGGCCAAGTGCATGGTGGCGTAGCGCAAGGCATCGCACAAGCACTCTTCGAACACATGCTCTACGACCCCAGTGGTGTGCCACGCACGTCAACGCTCATGGACTATCTCGTTCCTGCAGCTTCAGACCTGCCCGGGTACGTCACAGGGCGCACCAATACACCCAACCCCAGCAACACACTGGGTGCCAAGGGCGTTGGTGAGTCGGGTTCAGTTGGCGCACCACCAGCAGTGGTGAATGCGGTTGTCGATGCACTCAGTCACCTTGGCGTGAAGCACATCGATATGCCAGTAACACCAATCAAAGTTTGGAACATTTTAGAAGGGGCAAAGTGATGACTATTCGTACTGCAATCACTGTTAACGGCAAAGAAACTTCACGCGAAGTAGAAGCTCGTACGCTTCTCGTTCATTATCTACGTGAAGAGCTCAGCCTCACTGGTACACATGTGGGCTGCGATACTTCAAACTGTGGAGCATGCACTGTGCTTCTCGATGGGGAAGCAGTGAAGTCGTGCACCGTACTTGCAGCGCAAGTTCACGACTGCAATATCACCACTATTGAAGGTGCCGCTCAGGCCGATGGGTCTTTTAGCCCAGTGCAAGAAGGATTCCGCCAAGAGCACGGCCTGCAATGTGGCTATTGCACGCCAGGCATGATCATGGCTTCCACTGCTTTGTTGTCAGAGAACCCCAATCCATCAGAAGAAGAAATTCGCCACGCGCTCGAAGGCAACCTTTGTCGCTGCACGGGCTACGAAATGATAGTTAATGCAGTTCGTTGGGCTGCGGAACATCCAAACTTCACATCAGGAGGTGCTAAGTGATACCTGCACAATTTGACTACGTTGAAGCTACGTCGGTAGCCGACGCAATTCGTTTGCTTGCAGAACACGGCGACGAAGCAAAGCTTCTTGCTGGAGGGCATTCACTCATCCCACTCATGAAGTTGCGTTTGGTGACTCCAGCAACACTTATCGATGTAACGCACATCAAAGAGTTGTCATACATTAAAGAAGACGGCAACAACATCGTCATTGGTGCTCTCACGCGCCACCGCGATATAGAACAGTCTGAACTAGTGAAGAAGCACCTTCCACTTGTTGCACATGTTGCTGGCGAAGTGGGCGACCCTCAAGTGCGTAATCGTGGAACCCTCGGTGGTTCATTGGTGCACGGCGACCCAGCAGCAGATCTGCCCGCAGCAGCATTGGCTACTGGCGCAACTATGGTCATCGCTGGTCAAAATGGCGAGCGTCGTGTTTCGGCGCAAGAATTCTTTATTGACTTTTTGGAAACCGATGTTCAGCCAGGTGAAATTCTCACGGCAATTGAGTTTCCTAAGCACACCGATGCTGGTTGGGCATATGAAAAGTTTGTGCGCCGTGCAATGGACTACGCCATTGTTGGTGTAGCGCTGCAACTAGGTGCAAAACCTGGCGTTGCGCTTGTCAACATGTCGAACAAACCTCATCTTGCTCAGTCTGCATCGCAGGCAATCAGTAAGGGTGCGGCAATTGCCGATGTTCTTGCCGTCATCAACGACAACACCAACCCACCAGAAGACCTCAATGCCACTGTGGAGTACCGTGAACATCTTGCACGCGTGCTGACACAACGCGCATTTGCAACTGCTTCAAAATAGTTATGCCCATTCGTGCTGAGGTTCTGAAAGATCGTTGTATTAGCTCTGGGCGTTGCGTTGGCGACGAACCAAGTGCTTTTCGTTTCGATGCCGATGAGTTAGTGGAGTTGCTCGACGGCGTGACAACGATGAGCGAGCAAAGGCTCATTCGTATTGCGCGTGATTGCCCGGGTGAAGCGATTGTGTTGTACGACGACAACAACGAAGTGATTGAACTGCACTAGTCAATTTTGAAAATACGTTTGGCGTTTCCGCCAAGAATTTTTGCAGTATCACTCGACGACAATTGCAACGCCTCTATTTTTTCCATGTATTTGTCTTCAAGGTCCCAGCCAGCAAAGTTGCTCCCCAACAGCACCTTGTCGGGTCCTTCGGTTTCCACCAAAAAGGCCAAGGCATCTTGGCGGTGGACGGCAGTATCGAAAGAGATCTGGGCCCATTGGTCGGCAAAGGGGCGAGCGAGAAGACCCTTGCCCCACGGGCGGCGCTCAAGGGCTTGCTCGAGGCGTCCCTTTTGGAAGGCCGCAAAACCGCCTCCGTGGGCCACATGGACGTGCAAACCGGGGTGGCGGTCAAGAATGCCACTGAAGAGGAAATGAGCCACAGCCAAGCCCTCGTCCATGGCAAAGCCAAAGATGATGTCAAGATCCCAGGGGTCAAAGAAAGGGTCGGAGCCCCCGTATCCCGTCCGTGGCTCGGGGTGCAAGACAACCGGAACACCGAGGCGTTCATGTTCAGCCCAGAGCTCTTCAAATTGAGGATGCGACAGGGGAGTGCCGTTGATGTCGGTTCCGATGTATGAGCACAAGAGCCCAAGTTCACTCACTGCCCGGTTGAGTTCTTTGCACGCCTCTTCTGGGCTTTGCATGGGGAGAGTGGCCGCACCAAGAAGACGGGGGTGACGATCGCCTGTGAGAGCAATTTCATCGTTCGTACGCTGGTGGAAACTCAGGGCATCGGCAATGGGTTGGTGGTAGAAGTACGTGATGGGGTTTGGTGAAACAAGTTGTTTGTCGAGACCCAGTGCATCCATCTGCTCAATGCGCATCTGCGCATTAGAGAAAGCGCTGTTCACAAACTTCACATTTTCAAGAACATAGTCTGCTGCGCGAAAGAACTGAGTTCCGTCTTCGCGAACTCCCATTTCAGGGCCAGCGTGCCCGCACGTGTTCATCACTCCTTCTAAAAGGATGTGGGCATGCACGTCGACCACTTCATGATGAGTGTTTGCAAGAGTCATGAAACAAAACTTACTGGGTAGTTCTTCCACACAGGGCGTCGAGTGGCGACGTCTAACTCTGGTTGATGAATGCGGTGAGGTAGTGCGCCGCGTTGTAATACTGATTGCAACATCACCACAATTGCACCGTACAAGGGCATTTCTTGTTGTTGGTCTTCGCCAAGGCCTCCCGCGAGTTCTTGTCCTAAACAAGCATGAAACCCTGTGCCAAAGGTGAGCCCCCAACGCGGTGCGTGTAAAGGTGTACTGCGGTGCGGGTCGAATGTGTCGGCGGTTGGCCCAAACACTTCAGGGTCACGATTCGCGCTCACCATGTTGATAGCAACAGTGGAACCTTGAGGAATGTGCACGCCGCAGGGTAGTTGAACATCGGCTGTGGCTATGCGTGTCGCTTCAGGGCTCGCCGGATGAAGTCGTAGTGACTCGTGAACAAAGCGTTGCAGTAATGCGGAGTTGGTAGCTAACTCCGGCAAAGTTCCATTGTGTTCAGACTCCCAGGTAAAACAGTGATGCAGCGCATGTACGAGGGCCGCAGAAGTGGAATGCGAACCAACCCAAGGAAAATATGCAATTTCGCGCGCAATAATGCTGTCGGGTAACTCGAGGTTGTCTTGGTTCGTGAGTAACACCGTCAGTACGTCAGCGGGGAGATCACTCCACTCCAAATCGCCTTGTGTTGCTTGTGCAACGAGACTTTCTCGACGTTGTCGCGATGCAGCAAAGTACTCGGTAGAGAATGTGTTTAAGGCCGTATTTCCTTCGTTAATGATGTCTTGTTTATTGCCAGTTGCGTGCACAACGGTTGATGCTGCAGCAAGCTTTGACATGAGACCACTCATTTTCTCAAAGCTTGCAAGGTCGGCACCAAGGTCGATGCCTGCAACGAGTGACGACAGACGCATCATGGTGCGACGCGCAATTTGCACCATGTCTCCCTCGGTCGGGTCGTCGAGCTGGCTAAAAACATTGTCGATGAGTTGAGGAATGAGTTGTTGTTCCCACTGCAGGAAAGTGTCACGCCGGAAAAGTCGGTTTTCTAAACGCCGGCGAGCGAGATGATCGCTGCCATGAAGGTTCACAATGACGCCTTCCATGAGCGCATTGCCTTCGTCGTATAGCCCTTGACGTAAATCGCGATGACGCAGAGCGTCACGAGCCTCGTTCCAGGTAGTGAGGCGCACTGCAGGTTGCTGCATGTTGTTAACCGAGCAGAACGGAATAAGAACCCCAATAGGGGCGGCTCGTTGCGGTATCCATTTGTGGTGGGTGTGCTGGGTCGGGTCGAACACCACGGTCAAACATCGATTGCACAGCAACTGTTGACAAGCCGTATTCGTAGTCGGCTGTTTCTTGCGAGCGTTCGTTGAGGCCAGCAGCGAGTTCTTGACCAATACATGCATGCATGCCCGAACCAAACGAAAGCCCCCAGCGACTCACAGTGGAGTCGGCTGGTTGGCGGTGCGGGTTGAACTCTGCTGCATCGGCTCCGTACATAGCGATATCGCGGTTCACGGCCATGAGATCAATGACTACAGTGGCGCCTTCTTTGATAACGAGACCGCTACGCAGGGTGACGTCTTCAAGAGCTCTGCGCATTGCAATAGGGCTCGATGGGTTGAGGCGGATGGTTTCGTAAACAGCGTGTTGAACAAACTCACGGTTGGTGTGCACAAGCTCGCTGTCTTCAGGGTGCTTTTCGAGCCAGGTAAACAAGTTGTCGAGGGTGCGCACAAAAGCAGTTGCCGAGGTATGCGCGCCTGCAAGAAGGAAAAAAGCAATTTCACGCACGAGAGTGTGATGTTCAATATGGAGGGCGTCTTCGTTGCGTAGCAGCACGGTGAGAATATCGAGGGGCAGCGAGCTTTCGGGAGCATTACCTGCTGCAACGGCAGCAATGAGTGCTTGACGTCGCTCTACAGATGGCGCAATGAACTCTGCATCAAACAGAGACATCGACTCAGTTACTTCACTTTTCACCACTTCTAGGTCGCGGGTGGTGTGGGCGAGTGTGGCCCCTTCAATGAATTTCATCATGTAGCTGTACAAACGGTCGGTTTCTTCAGGCGTTCCTGTGGGACGGTCGACACCGGCGTTGTGTGCAGCGAGGTTCATCATGAGTTGATGCGACATATGTACAAGTTCTGCGGAACCCTGAGCAACGTAGGGTTTTAAAGTGGCATCAATAATGGAAGGGAAGAAGTCGCGTTCGTAACTCACGAGTGTTTCACGACGGAACAAACGGTTCTCAAGTCGTCGTCGGGCACGGTGTTCGTCGCCATGAAGGTTGACCAAAACGCCAGACATCACTATTTCGCCTGCGTCGTATAGCGCTTGGCGCAAACTCTTTTGACGATAAATCTCTTTTGCGTCTTCAAATGTGTTGACGGTTAGTGGTGTTAATTCGCTCATGGTGCCTCAATTCGCTTTATATGGTGACGCCAAGGCCAAGGCCGCCGTCAATTGCTAATACGTCTCCTGTAACCCACTCGGCGCATGTGAGATAGGCAATGCCTTCAGCAATTTCTCGTGCTGTTCCCGTGCGACCAAGTACATGTTGATTTGCCATCGACTCTAAACGTGCTGCTGCTTCTTCATGCGTAAAGTCGCCAGAGCGTTCATTAATTTCTGTGAGTACAGCACCTGGGCGCACAGCACCAACACGCACGCCCTTTGGCCCAACTTCCGAAGCGAGCACTTTAACGAGTGCTTCCAGCGCGCCTTTGGTGGCGGCATAGGGGGCAGCACCAGGGAAGGCGCGCTGTGTGTATACCGAGCCAATGAAAATGATGCAGCCTTTTCTTTGCACAAGATGCGGCAGGGCTTCTTGGCTGAGCAACATGCCAGCAACCACATTGGTGTGGAAAATGTCGATAAGTGATTCTTCGGTCCAATCACCAATGGATCGGCGCAACATGTTGCCGGCATTCGAAATGAGAGCATCAATACCCCCGCCATGTTCAACGCAGTGAGTAACAATTTTTTTGAGATCGGCTGTTTTTGTTACGTCGGCCACTACCCATGTGCACAGCGGGCCAATGCTTTGTGCAACCGCACGAATTTTCTCTTCTCGCCGGCCACAAATGGTTACTTTTGCACCGTTCTCTGCGTAATAGCGAGCGGCTTCTTCACCAATACCTGAACCACCACCAGTAATGAGAACAGACATGTCTTTCATTGAGCGCATGGTGACCTACTTCTTTTGAGAATCTTTAATGCCGACGGAGTCAACACTCGCAGGGCGAGGAAGGCTAGAGATCACACTCATGGTGACACCGCCGTCGATGAGCAAATTTTGACCCGTCATATATGACGATTGGTCAGATGACAAAAAGACAACTGTGTTGGCAATGTCTTCCGCTGTTCCTAAACGCCCCAGCGGAACACGCGATTCGCGCGCTTCACGCACTACTGGGTCGGCGTAGATGGGGTCGCTCATGCCGGCAAGGATGAGACCTGGTGCAATGGCATTCACGCGAATGCCGAGTGGCCCCCATTCAATTGCCATTTGTTGGGTCATCAGCGCGATGGCCGATTTTGTGGCACCGTATGCACCTGCATTTGGCCCAGGTGCAACACCATTCATTGAAGTGACATTGATGATGGTTCCTTGAACGTGCGCGTCGATCATTTTTTGAGCTACAGCGCGTGCCATATTGAAAGTGCCGACGAGATTGACGTTGACAACCGCCGAGAAGTCGCTGTGACTCAGTGTGAGGAGTGGCCCGAATCGCACAATGCCAGCATTGTTCACCAGGCAGTGCGGAGCTTCTCCGAAAGTTTCGAGAGCTGCAGCAACGGAATCGGGTTGTGAAATATCGGCAACGAGGGCAATGGAGTGCGCAATACTCGCAACAGCCTTCTTCACCTCGGCTTCATTGGTGTCGAGAACACCAACAACCCAGCCTTCAGCAGCGAGCCGTTGTGCAATGGCAAGCCCGATACCGCGGCCGGCACCAGTGACTATTGCTCGTTTCATATGTTCCCCTGACGTTTCGTTGTACTCTGTCGGCAATGACCCCTGAACAGATTGTGCTCAGTCTATTTACTGCAGTGGAAAGTGGCGATCTTGACGCAATTGGCACCCATTTTGCCGAAAATGCCACCTATAGCAACATTCCTTACGAGCCATCCGTGGGGAGAAACGCAATCATTGAAATATTTCGCCCCATTGTGACGCGCAGCGAACGTATCGAATGGCAAATTCGCACCATTGCGACCGCTGAGCATCGTGTGCATTGCGAGCGGCTCGATTGTTTTTGGATCAAGGGTCAAAAATATGCGGTGCCCTGTCATTGCGTGGTTGAGGTAGACCTAGTCGCGCAAAAAATTACTGCTTTTCGTGATTACGTAGATATTGGCAAATGGCGCGAAACCTTAGGCAATGCACTCACTTCCGATGAATGAGATCCCATTTCAAGAGTTGTGCTGACCACGGCTCTACACGTTCTCCGCGCAATAGTGAGCGCTCGGGTACTTCTGCCAATGTAATTGCACGTCCCTTTTTGAAAAGATGACGAAAGGAACTCTTATTTCCTAATACGGCAACATCTTTTTCAGGATGGCCATCGAGCACCAATATGTCGGCTTGCGCACCAGAGGCAATGATGCCAACTTGCCCAAATTGTTGGAGTGCATGAGCGTTGGTGTAGGTGGCGCATGAAATTGCTTGCAACGGGGTGAGGCCCATGTGCTGTACGAACACTTCCATTTCGCGAGCATGCCAGTTGCCGTAAGGAGTAATGGAAAAGCCGCTTTCCGAACCACACAGAAGCGGTACGCCTGCATCGTATGCCTGGCGTAGTCGGGCCCCAGTGTGTTCCAACTCGCCGGCAAAAGTCGACTGCACACTTGCGGTGGCTCCCACTTTGGCGCCGTATTCGGCCAAGTTTGCAAGGAAGGTAAAGACTGGCCCAACAGCTGTCTTCTTCTCGATGATTGCTTCGAGTGCGCGGTCGCCAAGAAACGAAGCGTGCCAAATAATGTCGACACCAGCGAGAACAGCGTCGAGTGTTGCTTGGTCGCCACGACAATGTGCAGTAACAGGAACGCCTAAGTCGTGAGCGGTGTCGCAAACTGTTTTCAACTCATCGCGTGTCCACACTTGGATTTCCCCGCTACGTGCAGGAACGACCCCGGTGACATGAATTTTAATGATGTCGGCGCCATCTTTAATTTGGCGGCGCACCACGCGCACCATTTCATCGCGGTTGTGCACAACTTCTGCGTATCCGGCAGTGCCGTGATCGGGAATCATGCGCCCAGCAGTACCACCTACTGCAGTCATGAGCGCAAAAGTTCCTGACTTCATTGATGGGCCTTCGGTGATGCCGGCATTGATGGCGTCGCGCAAGGCTGGCCCGATATTGAAAATGCCATCGACATCGAGAATGCTGGTGACGCCTGCTTGCAGAATTTTCTTCACATTGTGGGCGGCAATAAGAGCAGCAGTTGCCGGCTCACGACGATGAAAAAGCTCATCGTTGCTGGCGGGTTCCCCCAAGGTCACATGAGTGTGTGCGTCAATGAGGCCTGGCATCACAGTGAGGCCAGTGACATCAATTTTCTTCACGTCTTGAAGAGACTGAACAAGTGCATCGGCCTCAGCGCCTACCGCAAGAATTTTCTCATCTTGGATGAGAACTGATGTGTTGAGTTGCGGTGCGGAACCTGTTCCATCAATAACTGCGCCACCATGAAGCAATGTTGTTGTTGACATATAGGGATGTTAGGTGGAGAAACTCACGGTTTCCATGCCTGAGATGGCTTTCACGAGGGAATTATGAAATCCTTCAGGCATTCGGGGTTTGCCAATGCTTCCGTGTTGCGTACAGGCCGACCATTAACGATATCGGTCACTGCTAATTCGCTGATTTTTCCTGAACGGGTGCGAGGAATATCGGAAACTGGAATGATGAGCGCAGGTACATGGCGTGGCGAAATGAACTGACGTAAACGTTGACGTAAAGATTGTTCTAGTTCTGGTGTGCACTGTGTGTTGGCGGCCATGCGAAGGAAAAGAACGATGCGCGTGTCGTCGTCCCATTCTTCTGCGACGGCAACCGATTCAATAATTTCTACAAACGTCTCGACTTGTGAGTAAATTTCTGCAGTTCCCATACGAACCCCGCCAACATTTAATGTGGCATCGGATCTCCCGTGAATGACGAATCCATTGTGTGCAGTGCGCGATGCGAAGTCGCCGTGAGTCCACGTGTTTTTAAAGCGTGAGAAATATGTGTTGTGATATTTCTCTCCTGTTGCATCTCCCCAAAATCCATTCGGCATTGAGGGAAATGCATTACGACAAACAAGCTCGCCAGTGCCGGTCAGCAGTTCATCCCCGCTGTCGTTGTAGATCAAAACATCCATGCCCAACATGGCGCCTTGAATTTCGCCAGCATAAACGGGGCGAGAGGGGTCGCCACCTACAAAACATCCGCAGAGATCTGTACCACCAGAAATAGAAGCAAGATGGACGTCGGCAGCAAAGTGCTCATACACCCAGTCAAAACCCGCAGCATTTAATGGCGACCCGGTGGAACAGATGGTGCGTAGCGAAGAGAAATGGTGAGTGCTTGTTGGCGAAAGTTCAGCCTTGCGACACGAGTCGATGAATTTCGCCGACGTTCCAAAAAGCGTGACGTCTTCTTGTTCGCAAAGGTCAAACAACGTGTTCAAGTTGGGGTACGCGGGGTTGCCATCAAAGAGAACAACGGTGGCGCCTGTTGCAAGTGCAGATGTGAGCCAGTTCCACATCATCCATCCGCATGTGGTGAAGTAAAAAACAGTGTCACCGGGGTGAATATCGCAATGCAACTGTTGTTCTTTGAGATGTGTGAGGAGAACGCCTGCAGCCTTGTGAACAATGCACTTTGGCATACCTGTTGTTCCCGATGAGTACAAAATGAGACCAGGATGATTGAAAGGAAAGAGTGGACGCTCAAAAAAGTCGTCACTCCCTGAGGCAAGAAACTCGTTCCAACTTTTTGTTAATGGCAAAGAGTTTTCATGCGCGCTTGATGTTTCAACATAAATGACATGTTCAAGAGATGGCAAAGCCTCAATGATTTCTTTCAACCGGTCAGTGCAGGAAAAGTTCTTTCCTCCGTACGAGTAGGCATCTGCAGCAAGCAAAACACGAGGTGTGGTTTGACTGAACCGATCAACAACTCCTTGCACGCCAAAATCAGACGACGTTGAAGTGAATATGGCACCGAGTGCTTGAGTGGCGAGGTACAAAACAATGGTTTCAGGCCTGTTGGGCATCCAGGCTGCCACGCGGTCGCCTGCTTGTACGCCGTATTCGCGAAGTGCATGGGTTGCCCTATTCACATCAATGCGCAATTGACTCCAGGTGATGCAGTGTCGTTCGCCATTTTCTGAAACGTAAACAATCGCGTCAGCATTGACGTTGTCGCGAGGTTGTAAAAAGGTGTCAACGATGTTGAGCTGTGCGTGAGGGAAAAATTCAGTTTCTACAATGCTCTCGGAGGGGAAGCGAACGGCAGGTTCGCCTGGCGAACCAACGATGCCAGTGGTGTTCCACACGGCTCGCCAGAACTCGTTTGGTTCGCGCAAACTCCATTCCATTGCTTCTTCAAAAGACGAGAGACCTTGTTGTGCAAAAAACTGGGTGAGCGCAAGACCTGATTTTTTCTCATCAGATACTTGCCATATCGGGGTGCTCATGATGCGAAAGGGTACAGCTACTTTGTGAGTGAAGAGAAAGCAGGCAATGAGGTAAGGCCCGCAGTGCGTTCAAGGCTGCTCATCCACACATGTTGAAGAGCCAAACCATCGCTCTTCAGGTCGTCCACCATCTGAGAAGTAAAAGAGAGCAATTCGGTGAGTTCTCCGTCGGCACTCGTAGCAGGAATACCGGAAACACTGAGCTGTGTTCCCGAAAAAGCTTCGTATGCCCACTGCAGAGTTTCTATTGCCAAGTCGCGCCAACGTGGCGCTTCAAGTCGTTCACTGCGCGCGGGCAGATGGGTGAGCGAAAGAGCAATTTCATTGGCGCTGCGCAACAAACCATCGAGTTCTCGTTCATAGTGGCCAGGTAGCGATACTCGCCCGCGTGTAATGGCCGACTGCCAGACCGTACGTACTTCTGTGTTTGCGCCCGGATGAGTTGCATCTAACGAGAGCGCAATGGGTGATCCACGCAACAATCGACATGCATGATTCCATGAATGCAAAACGTTGGTGAACGCATCGGCAAATTTCCCATCGTCGGAAACAAACGGAGCGATACTTCCGATACGCCAGCCATCGTGAACGAGGCCAATAGGGGCTTCAAAGGGGATCCATCCTGCAACGTGGTTGCCCACTACTTCTGCGACGGTGTCGACATATCGCGGCCACCACTTTTCAGTTGCCTTTTCATCAGAGAATGCACCTTCGTTCAAAAACCAATGAGGCAAGGTATTTCCGCACAGCGTGACCCAAGTTTCTACACCGGCATCGGCAAATGCGGCAGCGTGCCCTTCGAGCAGTTCTAAATGTTTTCCACTTGGTTTTCCTTGTTGTGGAAAGACGTCGCTCCACGACAAGCGCCAACGAAGTGAGGTGAGGCCATGCTCTTTCAGCGCGAGCACTTCAGAGAGAAGTATCTCCACGTTCTGCTCGGGAGAAAAGGTGAGGTGAGTTCCAAAAACTGGCACGAGGTGCGTTACATCACGAACGGTGAACGCGTCCATAGTTCACCGGTGTCGTTGCGGTCAGTGAGAACTGGGTCGCCTGTCACCGAACACACTTCAACAGGTTCAGTGAATCCGCGTAACACGAGGGGCTCGTGAGCAACAATGCGCACGCCTTCAGGGAGTTCTTCAATTTGATCGCTAGGAATGAGAACTTCAAATGCACCGGCTGCATCGCAGAGCCGTGCTGCGGTATTGACAGCAGAACCGATGTAGTCGTCGCCCTCAAAGAGAAGCGCGTAGCCAGTTGCAAGGCCAATGCGCAAGGTGAGTGGGGCACAGGCGGTTGCCGAGCGGCGCTGGAGCTCCATCGAAAAGACGATGGCATCAGATTGCTCCATGGCCACGATCATGAGGCCGTCTCCAAGCCACTTTGCGATGCGCACACCGCGTTCGGAAGCCACGTCGCGCGCCACTGACCGAAAGGCAGCCAAAAGGCGCCCTGCGGCGTCGTCCCCTTGGGTTTCCGTGAAATGCGTGAAACCGGAAAGGTCGACGAAAATGAAAGTACGTGGCACGCGCATGCACCCCCTAGGTTAGGCGAACTAGGTTGGTTTCATGACCACACGGTTCACCTATTCCCGCTGGGACGGCACTCAAAAGGGCTTTGAGGTCGATGCCGAGTCGCTTTTAGAAGCGGTCACCGACGACCTTTTGTACCACGGAGACGTCAATAGTGCCTTGCGGCGACTCATGCAGCAGGGCCTCACCGACCGCAATGGCGAGCGCATTGAGGGCATGCGCGACATGATGAACAAAATTCGTGAGCGTCGTGAAGAACTCTTAGAGCGTTCCGATCTCGGTGGTGTGTACAGCGAAATTTCCGAGGCACTCGACGACATTATTGACGAAGAGCGTCACAAGCTCGACCAAAATGTCGCCGATGCGCAGGCAAGTGGCGATGAGCGTCGTCTCGATACTGCTCAACAGTCGTCTGTTGAGCATCACCTCGAACTGGAAATGCTCCCGCAAGATCTTGCAGGCAAGGTGAAGGGTTTACAAAATTACGACTTCCAGTCGAATGAAGCAGCAGCACGTTTTGAAGAGCTCATGGAAAAACTTCGTGAGCAACTCATGCAGCAATATGTCGATCAGATGAGTGGCGATATGCAAAATATGTCGCCAGAAGATCTGCAGCGTACAAAAGACATGATGGCTGCATTAAACGACATGCTCGATAAGCGCGAGCAAGGCGAAGACCCGCAATTTGAAAAGTTCATGAATGAATTCGGCGATTTCTTCCCCGAGAATCCGCAAACACTCGATGAGCTTTTGGAAATCATGGCCCAACGTATGGCAGCAATGCAGGCGATGATGAACTCCATGACCCCCGAGCAGCGGGCGCAAATGCAACAACTCTCTGAGCAGTTGTTAGAAGACATGGATCTGCGGTGGCAGGCCGATCGGTTAAGTGAGCGCTTACAAAACCTCGTTCCCAACGCTGGGTGGGAGCGTCAGTACCAGTTCAATGGCGATGAACCAATGGGCATGAGTGAAGCCATGAAAACCATGCAGCAACTCGGTGAGCTCGACCAAATGGAAGGCTTCATGCGTAATGCCACCACACCTGGTGCACTTGCTGAAGCCGACCTCGACAAAGTGCGAGAACTGCTGGGTGAAGACTCTGCTCGCTCGCTTGAACGCTTGGCAGAACTCACCAAAATGCTGGAAGAATCGGGCTTAATTAACCAAAAAGAAGGCAAATTAGAGCTGACACCAAAGGGCCTGCGCAAAATTGGCGCCAATGCGTTGCGTGATCTTTTTGGAAAATTAGCAAAAGACAAAATCGGCCAACATCAAATGCGCGAGAGCGGTGGTGGCCATGAGCGTCGCTACGAAACAAAGCCCTATGAGTATGGCGACCCCTTCCGACTCGATCTTCAACAAACTCTGCGCAACGCAATTCGCCGTCAAGGTGGAGGAACTCCCGTTCAACTCTCTCCAGAAGATTTTGAAATTGAGCGCACAGAACACGTCACTTCCTCATCCACAGTGGTGATGATCGACCTCTCCATGTCAATGCCCATGCGCGACAACTTCTTGCCCGCCAAAAAAGTTGCAATGGCGTTGTATTCACTCATCACTTCGCAATATCCACGCGATTACTTGGGTCTCGTTGGGTTTAGCGAAACTGCACGCATCTTGACTCCTGAACAACTGCCACCGGTGTCGTGGGATTTTGCGTATGGAACAAATATGCAGCACGGATTTTTACTTGCTCGTCAACTGCTTTCCAAGCAGCACGGGACAAAACAAATCATCATGATCACCGACGGTGAACCCACTGCGCATATCACTCCACATGGTGACGTCTTTTTCAACTACCCACCTGTGCGAGAAACAGTGGAGTCCACTTTGGCTGAAGTGATGAAATGCACACGTGAAGGAATCGTCATCAACACGTTCATGCTCGATGCCAACGGTGGTTTACGGCAGTTCATTGAGCGCCTCACCGAGATCAATAAGGGCCGTGCATTCTTCACCACCCCGGAAACTTTGGGCGACTATGTGCTCGTCGACTTCATCGAACACAAGCGTCGTCTCAGCCGTTCCCGATAGTACATACATACCGAAAACCCCAATAAATGAGCCAAAAACGCGTCTTACGAGTGCAAAAACCCAATAAATACAGGGTTTTTTGACATTGAGCTGAAAAAGTAGACATTCGCTCTGAGGCGCCCTCGGAGGGGCAAAAACAGCGCACTTGCTTATTTCATAAGGATTTGGCAGAATGACAGCAATGTAATTACAGCCCTGCCATCACTGCATGCCACTTCTGGATGTTCGTGATCTGCAGAGCGGGAGGCAAGCGAATGCAATTCCCAGAAACGGATGAATTGAGTACAGAACGCGGTTGGCAAGATCAGGCCAACTGTCTTGGTGTTGACCCCGATCTCTTTTTCCCTGAAAGGGGTGCTTCTACTCGTGAAGCAAAAGAAGTGTGTCGTGGTTGTGTTGTGCGAGGCGAATGCCTTGAGTACGCATTAGTCAACGGCGAAAAGTTTGGTATTTGGGGCGGGCTCTCTGAGCGTGAGCGTCGTCGCTTGCGTCGTGCTCGTGCTCAAGCAAATCGCCAAGCGATCTAGCAACGTTCACTGCGCTTTTAATAACTCGTCGAAGCGCGCTTCGATTGTTTTGTCAACTCCAATATCGAGTTCGTTCCAGCGGCTGGGTTCAATTTTTGTCAGCGCCTGCATCGGCATGAGCCCCACGAGTTCAGCGCGTGCAATATTGGCATATTGAGCAACGATGTCGTATGCCGTATCTACGTTCATGATGTCTACATTTGTGAGATTCATGCTGATTTGTGCCTGCCCATCTACTAAAAAGCTCAATGCACGTAGGCCTGGTTGACGAATGTTCAGCACAATCTCGCGTGCGGTATTCATAGTGGCATCGGCGAGGAAAAGATTGTAAGCAACTAAAACCTCTCGGACACCTACACATATCGCTCCGGCAGTTGGGTGTGCAGTGCGAGGTCCCACATCGGGGAAAAGTGAAGTCCATGCCGTGCGGCGAATATCGGGAAGAGTGCGTTCTGGTCCGTATAAAAAACTAGGAACACCAAGTTCGTCGGCCGCCCATTGTGCAAATGCATTGCGCTCGTGAATTGCTTCGTTGAATGTGGAATTGCCAAGAGGAATAAAAGGCACTACATCAACCACTCCGAGGCGAGGGTGCACACCTGTGTGCTCATGAACATTGAGGAGGTTGACGGCACTCGCGGAGAGGAGTCGCGGGGCGAGTGCGCCACGCAAGGTAAACACGCTGCGGTGATGGTCGGAGTCGGTATGAATATCGAGGAGATCGGCGGTAACAGTTGCGCTCAATTTGGCAAGTTTCCCGGGGTTTTGGCCCTCGCTGATATTGACGACGCACTCAATCACAGGGTTATTTTTATCTCATCTCCCAGCCGAGCGGTGGTAGGTTAAGAGCATGTTCGCATTTCTCGAAGGCCCAGAACTCATCATCGTTGCTGTTGTTGTACTCGTTCTTTTTGGCGGCACTCAATTGCCGAAGTTTGCAAAAAACCTTGGGCAGGCACAAAAAGAATTTAAAAAAGGTCTTGCCGATGGCCAGTCCGACAAGTCTGGCGATTCCGACTCGAAGTAATTCGTTTTCGCGTTGTCTATGCAGCGCGGCGTTGAGACTTCAAGCGGCGGCGGGCACGTTCACTCATGCCACCCCATACCCCGTGCTCAATTTGTTCCGATAGTGCGTATTCCAAGCAGTGGTCGCGAACTGGGCAGGTAGAACAAATCTTGCGCGCCTTGTCGACCCCAGCACCGTCCGAGGGAAAGAAGATGTCGGGCTCAACAAGGCGGCAATTGCCCAGTGACATCCATTCAGTTGAACGATAAGAACCAAGATTGCGCTGGTTTTCATAGTGCTGGATATCGGTTGTGGTCATGGCGAGCCTTTTCTGGGAGGAGAACTTTGGTCGTACAAGGGTTCTGACGGCACAGAGCCGCAATAAGTTCCCGAGAGGTCATATGGCGACTCTGCGGTATCCTGAGGGCTCCTAGGAGGTTCCCGTGTCCGATATCAATGCCACCCCAGAAGCGCCACGCGCACATGCCCGCATCGTGTATCTCGGCCCTGTTGCTCCCCATTGGGAGGTCTATGGCGACTACGGCGACCAAGCCCTCATCGACGAGTTCCGCACTCGAGTGTTGGCCCGTTTAGTGCTCCTCACCCGCGACGACCCGCAATTCCGCCGCAATAGCGAGCGCATTGCCCGCGATGCAGAGCGTGAACTCATCACCATTGAGTGGGACCTTGGCGATTCCGTCAAGCTCTAAACACTCTTAGTGTGCAAGTTATCCCAGTAGTCATTTCGCGTTCACTGAGTATTCAGGTAAAATACCTATGACGAAACGGGAACAAACCTACTCTGCGAAGATCGACGAACGTTTTTTTAACCGTGATCTCAGTTGGCTCGCATTCAATGCGCGTGTTTTGGCGATGGCGAGAGAAGAGGGAATTCCACTTCTTGAACGAGTCAAGTTTCTTGCCATTTTTTCTTCAAACCTCGATGAGTTTTTCCAGGTTCGTGTAGCAGCACTGAAAAACCAAATTGATGCAGGAACTTCTCATCGCGGTGCCGACGGGCGCCGCCCACATGAGTTAGATCGTGACATCAGCAGCACAGTTCACCGGTTAGTTGCCGAGCAAGAGTCGCTTTTGCGCGAAGAAATTCTGCCTGAGCTGAAAAACAACGACATCGTTTTGCAGCGTTGGGAAGATGTTTCCGCTGCAGAAAAGGCAGTTCTGTCGAGGGAATTTGATCAACGTATTTTCCCTATTCTCACCCCGCTTGTTGTAGACCCGGCTCACCCTTTTCCCTACGTATCTGGGTTGGCGCTGAGCATTGCGGTGATGTTGCGTGACCCTGAAACTGGTGAAGAGCGTTTTGCCCGTTTGAAAGTTCCGCCTCTTTTGCCACGGCTGCTCAAACTAGAGAACACTCAACATTTCATTCCCGTTGAAGATGTCATCATTGCGCATCTTCCTGCCTTGTTTGAAGGAATGGAAGTCAAGAGCGCAACTACCTTCCGCGTTTCGCGCGACGCCGACCTCGATGTAGACGATGAAGAAGCAGAAGACCTTCTGGAAGCAGTAGAAGCCGAATTACGCCGTCGGCGCTTTGGCAGAGCAGTGCGTCTTGAAGTGCGTGACTCTATAGATGAAACAGTTTTGCAATTGTTAATTGATGAATTTGAAGTGGAAGAACACGATGTTTACCAATTCAATCTTCCTCTCGACCTCACCAGCTTGTTTGCCATTAGCGCATTACCAGTTCCCGCATTGCGCGACACGCCTTGGCCAGCAGTAACGGCGGGCCGGCTAGCAGCGGCGAGCGAACAAGATCGCTCCATATTCAGTGTGATTCGCGAGCGTGACCTTTTGGTGCATCATCCATATGAAAGCTTTGTGACCTCAACACAAGCTTTTATTGAAGAGGCAGCGAACGACCCGCGCGTGCAGTCAATCAAAATGACCTTGTATCGCACATCTGGCGATAGCCCTATTGCGCAAAGCCTTATTCGCGCAGCTGAACGTGGCGTACAGGTAGTTGCCCTCATCGAGCTCAAGGCTCGTTTCGACGAGGCAGTGAACGTCACTTGGGCCAAGCAACTTGAACGTGCTGGAGTGCACGTGATGTATGGAATTGTTGGATTAAAGACACATGTGAAGTGCGCGCTGGTCGTACGAGAAGATGGAGACGGGCTACGCCGGTATGTACATTTTGGAACAGGCAACTACAACTCAAAAACCGCTGGTCTTTATGAAGACCTCGCAATTTTCACATGCAATCCTGAACTCGCATCCGATGCATCACGCCTTTTTAATCACCTCACTGGGTTCAGCAGAAACGACTTGTATCAGCATTTACTTGTAGCTCCGAATCATTTGAAATCGGGTCTGATTGAACTCATCCGCCAAGAAGCGCGTGCAGGACAAAACGGCTACATTCGTCTGAAACTAAATTCGCTTGCCGATACTCAAATGATCGAAGCACTGTATGAAGCGAGTGAAGCTGGCGTCAAAATCGACATTACTGTGCGTGGAATATGCGGCATCCGCCCAGGTGTGCCTGGAATGTCGAGCAACATTACGGTGCGTTCGATTTTGGGTAGGTACCTAGAGCATTCGCGCATTTACAAGTTCGGTAATGGAAATGGGCCAGGAGCGCCACGTTGGTATATCGGGTCCGCAGATCTCATGTCGCGCAACCTCGACCGTCGCGTAGAGGCGCTGGTGCCTGTACTGCAAGAAAAGCATCAACAATGGTGTGAAAAGGTGCTTTCGTATCTCACCGACCCCACTGCGCCGCACTTTGTACTCAATGCAACTGGCCATTGGGAGCGATCAGGAGACTCTTATGCGTTGCGAAATGCGCAAGAAGACCTCTACAAATGGGCGAAAAATCAACAAGAGCGCCGAAACTCCTGAGCAGGGTATTCTGTGAGCAACGGGAAATAGAGGAGATAGAGCAATGGAAGAACTGCGCAAAGGTTTTCACCACGAATTAGATGAAGTTCGGCTCTCACTTGCGCGCCTTGCAGCCTCTGTTATTGAAGCAATTCCTCGGGCAACAAACGTTTTGTTGTCGGGAGACCTTGAAGGCGCCGAGTATCTCATTTTGGCCGACGACGAAATTGACTCACGGTCAATTGCACTCGAAGATCGCTGCTATCAATTACTGGCCTTGCAGGCTCCTGTAGCTGGCGATCTACGTCAGCTCATTTCGATTCTCAAAATGGTAGGAGAAATTGAACGCTCCGCCGACCTCACGGTAAATATTGCTAAGGCAGCTCGTCGCATTTATGGTCATTCGCTCGATCCAAAGTTGCGCGGCATCATTACCAAAATGGGAGAACAAGCTCAGCAGTTGTTTACCTCTGCTCTGCAATCTTTCGAAGAGAACGATGTTGCTATTGCCGGCGCCATTGACGATATGGACTCGTATCTCGACAGCTTGCAGCGCCAATTTGTACAAGCAATTTTTGAAAGTCATGCCGCAGGAAGCATCGACCTGCAGGTTGCTATTCAGCTAGCTGTGGTGGCTCGTTTCTATGAGCGCATCGGAGACCATGCGGTCAACATTGGCGAGCGCGTGCTGTTTATTGTGAGTGGCTGGCGACCAGAAAACAAAGGCGCTGCTCGTCACGCAGCTAAAACGGCCTACGACGATACATACGGTATTCCTCTTCCCAATACCAACACCACCGAAGGTTAGCTTTCATGCTCGTCGTGGGAATTGCCATTGGTCTCATTGTTGGTGCTTTCCCTTCACGCTTGTTTTTTCTGCGTCGTGGAGCCAACAATGCGAACAGTGAATCAATTGAGTTTTCCGAAGAACTCTCACCGTCGAACACAGAAGTTCATGATGCTGAACTCAACGCGGTACTGAATGCAATTCCTTTAGGTGTAGTGGTGACCGATGAACAAGGAAACATTGTTTTGGGAAATCACATTGCCGCAGGGGTGGGTGTTTTACGGCATATCGACGTGTTGGTCGATGAGGCAGCAGAGCGCATTATCAAAAAATCTCGTGCGACTGGTTCAGTGGTGCGCGAAACCCTTGAATTATTCGGGCCACCACCACGAACGGTGGTCATTGAGGCGATGCCTCTTGAGGGCGATAAATCCATTGCCATTATTGAAGATATTTCGGAGCGGACTCGCATCGATGCTGTGCGCACAGACTTTGTGGCCAATATCAGCCATGAATTGAAAACACCGGTCGGTGCTTTGTCTATTCTCGCCGACACCATTCGTGACGAAGATGACCTGAAAGTCATCCATCGACTTTCATCAAAAATGGTTAAAGAATCCAACCGTATGGCTAAAACCATCGATGACTTGCTGGAGTTATCACGCATTGAACTCGATGGTTCAGTGATCCCCGAGCCGGTGAGTATTTTCTCAGTAGTTGCAGAGTCGATAGACCGAATGGCCTATTTTGCGGCTCAGGCGGGCATCGGTATTGTTTCGCAACTCCCCGAAGACGATTGCGTAGTAAAAGGTGATCGACTCCAGCTGGTTTCAGCTGTTTCGAATCTCATTGATAACGCAGTGAAGTACAGCGAAAAGGGTGACAAGGTCACTGTTCGCGTGTCTCCGCTTGAAGAAACGGTCGATGTTGCGGTGAGCGATGAAGGTATTGGAATACCCCAAAGTGACATTGACCGTATTTTTGAGCGCTTCTATCGGGTCGACCGAGCCCGTAGTCGGGGCACAGGAGGAACCGGGCTTGGGCTCTCCATTGTGCGTCATGTAATGAACAATCATGGCGGTACGGTGAACGTAACCTCACAGGAAGGTGAAGGTTCAACCTTCGTGCTCACTCTCTTGCGTCCTAGCGGTAATAATGCAGTGAATAACATATGAACGCCACCACTACATCCCATACAGTTCTCGTTGTTGAAGACGAAGAATCATTTGTCGACGCTCTACTCGTTGGCCTGAAAAAAGAAGGCTTTCGTGTTGAAGTTGCCCGTGATGGCTTAGAAGCACTTGACATGTTCGATCGTGTTCAGCCCGACATCATTCTTCTCGATGTGATGCTGCCGAAAGTTTCGGGCATCGACGTGTGCCGGCAGTTGCGCAAAAAATCACAAGTGCCCATCATTATGGTGACTGCTAAGGCTGCAGAAATTGACACAGTGGTTGGTCTTGAAGTGGGAGCCGACGATTACATCACGAAGCCCTATCGCCTGCGGGAATTAGTAGCACGCATGCGTGCTGTTATGCGGCGCGCACCTCTCGACCGTGCTGGTGAACTCACAGAGGGCGCATTGCAAGTGGGTGACATCACACTCGACCCAGAACAGCATGAAGTGGTCATCCGTGGTGAAAAAACATCCTTACCGCTTAAGGAATTTGAATTACTGCATTTGCTATTAGCAAACGCAGGTCGTGTATTGCCTCGTGAAACTCTCATCGATCGCGTGTGGGGAAATGACTATGTGGGTGACACCAAAACACTCGACGTGCACATTAAACGCTTGCGGGCAAAAATAGAGTCAGACCCCGCGAACCCCGACAAAATCATCACCATTCGTGGTCTTGGTTACAAGTTCGAACGCAGCCGTAGCTAACTCACTGTCGCGACGCTGTGTGCCTAACATGGCATTGTGAGCAGAGGTCGTTCAACTAAAGGTGCTGGCTCAATCGGTCTGCCCCCGCGACCATTGTTTTTCTCACTCGCGCGAACACATGTCCTCATGACCGCAGGTGAAGCCGCAATGACGGTGGCACTTGCCAATTCCCTTTTCTTATCAATGAGCCCCGATGCGGCACGTGGAAAAGTTGTTCTCTTTCTTGCGCTGAGTTTGGCGCCATTTGCTGTGGTGTCGCCACTCATCGGGCCCTTCATCGACCGCATGAAAGGCGGCAGACGACTCGTGGTATGCCTTGCGGCCTCAGGCAGGGCAATTGTGACCCTTCTCATGATCGGTCGCATCGATTCGCTCACTCTTTTCCCGCTTGCCTTTGCGGCAATGGTGCTTTCAAAGACCTACTCCGTTTCTAAGTCGGCGTTGGTTCCCACCGTGGTGAAATCAGAGTCCGATCTGGTGGAGGCAAATAGCCGGCTCGGTCTTTTAGCTGGTGTCGTGGGCTTTGTCGTTGCTATTCCTGCTGGTTTGCTGCAACTGATATCTGACAATGCACCGTTATTTCTTTCTGTTGTGTTCTTTATTGGTGCTGTGGTGTCGGCAACACAACTGCCTCGAGGTGAGCGCGTATCGCAAGCCCCACCAACACAAGCGGAACGAGACGAACTACATTCTCCGCGATTGTTGCGCGCTTCGCGAACGATGTGGCTCATGCGCGGCCTCGTGGGGTTCATGTTTTTTCATCTTGCATTTTGGTTGCGTGACCAGAAAGCCGGAACGGTGTGGTTTGGTTTTGCGGTGGCACTGTCGACGCTTGCAACGATGGCAGGCAACGCGTTGTCGCCAATGTTGCGTCGTAAGTTGCATGAAGAAACCATGATGCTGTCGGTGCTGTTGACGCTGACGATTGTTGGTTTCTTCACCACGTATGTTGGGGGAGTCACGGGAGGAGTCATTTTGGCTGCCACCGTGAACTGTGCAGCGGCTATTTGCCGACTCGCCTTTGAGTCAGTTGTGCAAAGCGATGCACCCGATGTCAATCGTGCCCGAGCGTTTGCAGTATTTGAAACCCAAAATCAACTGGCGTGGGTGTTGGCAGGGTTAGTACCGGTGCTTTTCCGGATCTCTGGCGATGTCGGCTTCGCCCTTGTGGGAATTTCAACAGCACTAGGAATGTTGATCTTTGTGATGTGGGGTCGGTTTTCTATTCGCATTCAAGGCGGGCAAGCCATAGGCCTGGGGCGTCGACCTCGGCGGGGGTAGGAAGAGCCGACGGGTTCGCAAGAATGCCCAGAAGCATTTCAGGTGAACTGCGTTCAATGACCCCCGCTACAAAACTTTTCCCCCGCGACACCACTGCGCGGGTGTAACGCACCCCGAGGAGATGTTCTACAAAGACATCGGCAGACGACTCTTCAATGCGGCGGCGGCGAACGGCTTCTGCGATGGCGCCTGCTCCACCCAAAACACGCTGAGCAACGGTGTCGACGGTCCAGTCGATGACACCGACAAGAGTCGCAAGAAGTGCATCGAGTGCTGGCATCATGGCTTCTTGCTCAGGTGAGATGACAGCTCCGAGCATAATTTCAGGCTGCGAAAAAGCATGTTGAAGTGCAGCCATAGGGTTATCGGCGTCAACCTCAAGATGTGTCATTCGTTCAAATGCTGCGGAGGGGTCGGGGCGAAATGCTTTGACGTGCTGTTCTACTGCTTGCAAAAGTGCCTGGCGAATATGAGGTACTTGCAGAACTGCATGAGCTGCAAGTTCGTGAATGAGCACCCACATCCGCATGTCGGCATGAGGCAAACTCCAACTTTCTGCAAAGTCATCGATGGTGCCAGGCACAAGCAAAATAGTGTTCTCGGGGCTACGTGGCAACAGGAGGTCGTATTGGCCAAAGGCCTTTTGTGCGAGCTGTCCAATCATGGAGCCGATGGTCATCCCCAGCAGCGACGGAGCCATCATGCTTGCGAGGTTGCGCATCATCTGCGACATGGGGTCGGAGTTTTCTAGGTCAATGTCGGTGTGGGCACCTGCAGTGGAAGCAGACGGTTGGCCGAGAGCTGTAGCAAGCTCGTTGAACAGTGGTTTATAGGCATTGAGCGTTGAGTGGCACCACTGGGCAGGAGTGAAGAATTCATATTTTGCCTGACTCAAAGAGAGTTGTGCGGCGTCTCCGAGCACATCGCCAACATGCATGACGGCAATAGGAATGAGTTGCTCGATAGCAATGCGAGCAGCGGGGTCAACGTTGGGTTGCCCTCCCTCAGTTGACGTGCCCATGACAGCAAACTGCTGAGCGATATCCCAATTGAGCGGACCTTGACCGGCCATTGCTTTCATCATGTCGCCAAAAAATGGCAACCCTCCAAAGGGGTTGTCGTCCATTCCGTTTTCACCCATAGAGCGATGTTATGCCTCGTCGAAGTGAAACACATGACGCAGAGATGATTGGGTGGAAGAGGTACGCTGAAGTTGTGCACGGCCCTGTCGACTCCTCGCTCTGGATTGCGGTGACACATGAAGATTTACCCGTAGCTGCTGCGTACGAATGGAGCATTTTGCCCAGCTGCGGCGCGGTGGTGCTCTTTTCAGGCACGATGCGCAACCACGCCGATGGGCGTGATGAGGTGAAGAAATTAACGTATGAAGCCTACGAAGAACAAGCGGTTGTTCGTATGCGTGCCATTGCCGAGGAAGCACAAAAATCCTGGACCGGCATTGGTCGAATAGCCATGATTCACCGACTCGGTGATCTTGAACTGGGCGACAGTGCTGTCATCGTGTGTGTCTCGTCGGGTCACCGCCCCGAGGCTTTCGAAGCGGCGCGTTTTTGTATTGATGCGTTGAAGGCATCTGTTCCCATTTGGAAAAAAGAAGAATGGGCAGGCGGCTCCGATTGGGGAACGCGGAGTCAAGACATCGGGAAAGTTTCTTCACCCACAACGGGAAGTGTGTAGCAACAACATGCAAGCAGCAATGTACATTTTCACCTTTTTGGCAGTGCTGTGTGCAGCAGCGCTCGGCACCATACTTTTGCGCGAAAATCGCAAGACAGGAATTTACGATGGCATCGATCATTTTCGACGCCATATCGACGCGCTATCTCCCGATGCTCGACGCAACGTTGTAGCTCGTCAAATCAAAAATGACGATTCTGGACAGAGTCGCTCACCGCGCCTGTAATAAGACGTACACTAGAAACACCCATGGCACGCGACCTTGCAATAGACCTTGGCACCGCCAACACCCTTGTATATATGAAGGGCAAAGGCATTGTGCTCAACGAACCTTCAGTCATTGCGGTGAACCGCAAAACTGGTGAGGTGCTGGCAACTGGCCACGAAGCATGGAACATGATTGGTCGTACACCGGGCTATATCGTGGCCGTTCGCCCTTTGCGTGGTGGTGCCATTACCGACTTCGATATTACGGAGCGCATGATTCGTTTGTTGTTGCAGCGTGTAGGTGTTTCACGTTTTACGCGACCCAAAGTGGTCATTTGTGTGCCATCGGCAATTACGGAAGTAGAACGTCGTGCGGTCACCGATGCGACGCGTCGCGCAGGAGCCTCCGATGCGCAACTCATTGAGCAACCAATGGCAGCAGCAATTGGCGCCGAGTTACCCATCGATGAGCCTGTAGGAAACATGATCATCGACATTGGCGGCGGTACCAGCGAGACCGCGGTGATCTCACTTGGTGGTGTGGTCACTCTTGAAGCAATTCGCGTGGGCAGTTTCGACATCGATGCCGCAATCCAAACCTACGTACGTCGTGAACACGGTATTGCCATTGGTGAACGCACTGCAGAAGACATCAAAATTCAAATTGGGACTGCCACACCAATGCCCAATGAGCGTGGCGCGCAAGTGCGCGGGCGTGACCTCGTGACTGGTCTGCCAAAGAACATTATGTTGACGCCAGAAGAAGTGCGTTTTGCTATCGATGAAGTGGTGTCGCAAATTGTGAACTCGGTGACGCGCTGCTTGTCAAAAGTTCCACCAGAAATGGCGCAAGATTTCCTCCAACGCGGTATGTACTTGGTGGGTGGTGGCGGGTTGCTTCGTGGTCTTGCACAACGTATTGAAAAAGAAACCGATGTTCCTGTGCGCATGTCGCCAATGCCATTGGAAGCAGTTGTGCTTGGTGCCGGACACTGTGTAGAGAACTATCAAGTGTTGCGCAGCATGTTCATGGGTGCTCGCCGCTAGTACTTAGCGTTGAACAAGTTGCAATACCTTGCCATCTAAGGTGAGCACGAAAACTTTTCCTTGAGCAGTGCTACGGACCGCAGTAATTGACCCGACGTTGCGCTGTACAACGACTTGTTTCTGTGTGGTTTCTCCACTCACCCAAATTGCAGTAATGCGACCACTGCAATAGTCACCAAAAACAAACCAGTCTTTCCAAGCAGGAAGTTGTGGGTCACGAACTCTCGTGCCACCCGAAACAGAGCAACCAGCATCTCCGTGTTTGTAGGTAAAAACTGGCTTTTGGTGAGGCTGTGCTAGCTCGTCGGTGTTGTAGCGGGTGTTACCTTCCCAAGCGCTCCAACCGAAGCTGATGTCTTTTCCTGCGCCTTGTGCAGCCCAGGCAACATTCACTTCTTCCCACATATTTTGCCCAACATCTGCAATCCACAAATTGTTCGACGAGTCGAATTCGAAGCGCCATGGGTTACGCAGTCCGCGCGACCACACAGCGAGGTCGTTCGTTTTCTCATTTTTTGCAGTAGACGAGAGCGAAAGAATTTTTCCTAATGGAGAACTCATCTTTAGCGCCACCCGCTCGGGGTCTCCGCCGGATCCGCCGTCGCCGGTACCAACGTAGAGTCGACCTTCTGGGCCAAAAGCGAGACCGCCACCATTGTGGTTGGCGTATGGCTGCTTCACCGTTAGCAACACAGTGCGCGTTGAAACATTCGCAGTATTTGTTGCAGTCATTGCATAGCGAACCACTTCAGTGTTTCCTTGCTGATTGGTGTAGTTCACATACATGTATTTTCCATTGGGATGAAACACAATGCCAAGGAGCCCACGTTCTCCGCTTGCCGATGTGCGCTTTCTGAGGTCGAGAGCAATTGTTTTCTTGCCATTGACAAATCGCTGAACAAGGCCATCTTGCTCGGCAATGTAGATCGCTGAATCGTTCAGGCGCGAAGCAATGTCAACAGGCAATTTTGCGCGAGTAACAAGAACAAGTTTGGTGCTGTTTGTGCTCGCTGCAACTGGCAACACATGAAGCAAGCATGTTGCGCTCAGCAGTGCGCTGAGGAAGAGCAGTTTTTTAGGCATCGTGATTGATGCGTGTGAGTCCTTCTTGGATCACAGTCACCGCGAGCTCGCCACTTGCGGTGTAGATAGAGCCGCCAGCAAGGCCACGCGCATTTGATGTTGAAATGGAGTACTGGTCGTAGAGCATCCACTCGTCGGCGCGAAACGGGCGATGAAACCACATGGCGTGGTCGAGGCTTGCCATTTGTACGCCCTTGGAATTCCACGAGAGACCGTGTGGCAACAAGGTGGTATCGAGCAGCGTGAAATCGCTCGCATAGGTTGCGATGCAGGTGTGCAACACAGGGTCATCGGGGAGGCGTCCGTCGGCGCGCATCCACACGCGTTGCCCGAGTGAAGGGTTTCCTTCGCGAGCGAAAGGGTCGGAGTCGACATAGCGCAGGTCGATGGGGCGTGGGCGGTCGTACCACTCACCGATGATGTCTTTGTAAGGAGCCATGCGCTCTTTGAAGTCGGGGAGTGTTTCGGGGTCGGGGACGCCCGATGGGCCTTTAATTTGATGGTCGGGTCCAGGCTCAACAGTGTGAAACGAGGCCTGCAAGTTGAAAATAACCTTGCCGTGTTGAATGGCAACTACGCGGCGCGTGGTGAAACTGCGCCCATCGCGGAGGCGGTCTACTTCGTACAAAATAGGTTTGCCAGGGTCTCCGGGTCGCAAGAAGTATGCGTGAAGCGAATGAACTTGGCGGTCGGTCTCGTCGACCGTGCGTGCGGCCGCAACAAGAGCCTGGCCAGCAACTTGACCACCAAACACCCGTTGGCGATTTTCGTCAGGTGATTTCCCGCGAAAAATATTGACCTCAATAGGCTCGAGATCTAACAGGTCGACTAGGTCATTAAGTGAGGAAGTCATGTACCTCTATGTTGCCACTTTTTGAGGGAAAAAACTCCGCTTATTTCTGAGAAATTGTCGCTTGTCATGCTGATCTACAGTGTGCACATATGGAAAACACTCAAACTTCATTTCCCAAAGGGTTTCTGTGGGGCACAGCCACTGCTGCACATCAAGTGGAGGGTAATAACACCAACAACGATTGGTGGGAATGGGAACACCGTGCCGATACGCCATGTAAAGAACCAAGCGGAGACTGTTGCGATCAGTATCACCTCTACCCAAGTGACATCAAGCTCATTGCTGATCTGGGGTTGCAGGCGTATCGCTTCAGCATTGAGTGGTCGCGTGTAGAACCAGCCGAAGGCGAGTTTTCACAGGCAGCTTTGCAACATTACAAACGTGTCATCGCCTCGTGTTGGGAAAATGGGGTGCAGCCCATCGTGACCTTGCATCACTTCACAACACCACTGTGGCTAGCTGCACAAGGCGGTTGGGAAAACCCTCGCGCTGCAGATCTTTTTGCGCGTTACAGCGCAAAAGTCGCCCAATTTCTCGGCAATGATGTTGCGCGTTGGTGCACCATTAACGAACCAAACATGGTGTCCACGATCGGATATCTCATTGGACAATTTCCCCCGGGCAAACGCAGCAAATCATCAAGAGATGCTGTCAATGCAGTTTTTTGCGACGCACATATAAAATCACGAGATGCGGTGAAATCTATTTCTTCTGCGCCCATTGGTCTGACACTCGCAATGGTGGAATTTCAAGTTGATGCCCAGTCAGAGAATCCAGATGAAATTGCACTGGCACATGCAAAACGTCAACAAGGTTTTGATGGCCTTGAAACATGTTTCTTGGAAGCTGCTATTGGCGATGATTTTTTTGGAGTGCAAACTTATACCCGAGAAAGATTCAACGCGCAGGGGCGGATGAAGCCAGACCCCGATGCTCGACTCACCATTATGGGCTACGAGTACTATCCTCAAGCTTTAGAAGCAACCATTCGTCGTGCCTATACCGAAACACGAGGAGTGCCTATCATGGTCACCGAAAACGGCATTGCGGTCGTGAACGACCAAGAACGTGTTGAATACGTCGACGAGGCATTGCGCTGTGTTTTGCGTTGTATTGCCGATGGCATCCCGGTGGAGGGGTACATGTATTGGAGTTTGCTGGACAATTTTGAATGGGCTTATGGATACGGACCAACATTTGGTCTTGTTGGGGTGAATCGGGAAACACAAGAGCGGCACATTAAACCAAGTGCTCGTTGGCTGGGAGAAGTTGCCCGAGCAAATGCACTTTTGCCTCTCGCGTAGCGCCAAAAACGGGCTACCATTTCGTCTGTGTCATTACTTCCTTTAAACCCAGATGAGCTCTTGTCCACCACGCGCGCAGTACGTAAGCGTCTCGATTTCTCAAAGCCAGTTCCCGACGACGTCATCCGCGAGTGTGCAACTGCAGCCATGCAGTCACCTTCGGGCAGCAACATGATGACCATGGGGTTCATTGTGGTCAAAGATGCCGCAAAGCGAAAAGCAGTGGGCGATATTTACCAACAGTGCTATTCCATGTACAAGTCAATGGACGGTGTGTACATCGGTTCCATCGATAAGGGTGAAGCCAGTGCAAATGATCAGCAAAAGCGTTCTGCCGACTCTGCCGACTTCTTAGGTGAGCACATGGGCGATGCGCCTGCACTCATCATTGGTTGCACACAAGGCGCTCGCCTCGATGGTGCTCCAGCAATGATGTCGGCATCGATGCTCGGAAACATTTTGCCTGGCATGTGGTCGTTCATGTTGGCAGCACGTGCGCGTGGCCTTGGTACCGCTTGGACCACTGTGCACCTCATGATGGAACAGCAAGTAGCCGACATTTTGGACATTCCTTTTGACACCGTGCAGCAAGTGTGCTTGTCGCCATTGGCCTACACCAAAGGCACCGATTTCAAAGCTGCTGCTCGGCCACCAGTTGACAGCATCTTGCACTGGGACCGTTGGTAATTCACGCCAATCTGCGTCGCCATGCAGTGGCGGCAAAAGGGTTCATGCCAGAAGAAGAGGGCGATGCGTTATATGACGCTGCCGTTTCGCTTACTTCGCACATTGCTCGTGCACCCATGCTTGAAGTGGGGTCGTATTGCGGCAGGTCCACCATTTGGTTGGGTGCTGCTGCTCGCGAAAACAGCAGTGTTCTTTTTGCGGTAGATCACCATCAAGGCAGTGAAGAAAACCAGCCAGGGTGGGAGTCGCACGATGCCACGTTGGTCGATGCACATACCGGCAGGCTCAACACATTGCCCACCTTTCAACGAACCATTACCGATGCTGAACTCAACGATGTAGTGATAGCGGTTGTGGGGCACTCACCGACGGTTGCTCAAAGCTGGACAACGCCGTTGAGTTTCTTATTCATCGACGGCGGACATGGCGTTGAGCCCGCTCGCGCCGACTACGCATATTGGACACCACACGTGATGTTGGGTGGTCTGTTGGCAATTCACGATGTGTTTCCCAACCCAGCCGATGGTGGCCGTCCGCCGTATGAAGACATTTACTTGCCTGCACTTGCGAGTGGGAAATTTGTTGAAATCAGTGCAACGGGAAGTTTGCGAGTTTTACAGCGACAGTAATGTCCGATTTTCTAATCGGAAAAACCGTCGTGCATAAACAGTCGAGCACCAGGTGATGTGCCGGCGATGGCATCGGCAGCCAAGATAATTGCAGCACCTGTATAGGCAGTGCATTCATCCTCTGGAAATGAGATGAGTTGTGGGTGCACAATGCCAGTGAGATACGACCCTTCGCTGGTGCGATGTGGGCGGGTCCATAGCAAGAGCTTTTTTGCTGTATCTAAATCGCCAATTGCAGCGTAAGACAGCGAGCATTCAGCAGTCTCGGCTGCAGTAACCCATGGCTCGTCGCTTACACAGCGCACTCCCAGACCTTCCATGACGAAAGTGTCGTAGAACATCGCAAGGCGATCTTTTGCTTGAACAGATTCTTTTGCCCCTGTGAGAATGGGGTAGTACCAGTCCATAGCAAAACGCTCTTTGGGTTCAAAAGCATGCAAGTCGGTGCGCACTACATCGTCGATGGTGTCGGCAGCACGAAGATAAACATCGGCGTGGTCGTCGAGAAGTGCAGCAACCATCGCACCACAGCGCAGGGAGTGTCGGATAGAACACGAGCCAGTGAGAAGTGCGTAGTCCCACGGGGACTCATCAACTTCTTTTGCCCACAGAATTGTTCCATCGGGGCGCCGCATGGACAGCACCCACTGCAACGCGGCTTTTGCTGTTGGCCAAAGTGAGTGCAAAGTCTTTTTGTCGCCAGTGCAGAGCCAGTGATGCCAGAGTCCGGCAGCCATATACGCACACACGTTGGTATCGAGTTTTGCTTCTTTCACACTCCCATCGGAGTGGTAATAGTTGTGCCACGAGCCATCGCTGCGTTGCACATCGGCAAGCCATTCATACGCACGGCGCGCCTCGTGATGCAGCCCGAGGGTGTCGAGTGCCATTGCTGTTTCCACATGGTTCCATGGGTCGCAGTGCCCGCCGGCATTCCACGGAATCATTCCGCTCGGCAGTTGAAGACGAGCAATTGACTCTGCAGTGAGTGCGAGTTCGTCATGTGAAATGACACCGGGAATATTGATGGTGTGATTCATATTGCCCGCGCATGCTCGTGGGACTTTTGGGAGTACACCACATAGCTTTTCCCGAGAATGGGGCTCAGAATGCGCTCTGCGTACTTGGTAGACACCGGCCGTTTCATGATGTCCCACTCGAGGAATTTCTTATATGCCTGAACAGCTTTGTGCTCTTCGTTGCGTGGCCCAACAGCACAGCGCAACCACCAATAGGGGCTATGCAGTGCGTGAGCATGATGTTGACTCTTAATGGTGAGTCCGGCTGTGCGCAGTTTCGCCTTCAACTCTGTAGCGCTGTAAATACGAACATGGCCACCCACCGATTTTGGTGCGTAGTACTCATCAGAAAGCATCCAGTTGATTTTCTCTGGCCACCAAGTAGGAACGGTGACGCCGAGTATTCCACCTGGCTTGAGAACACGGTACAACTCGGCAATTGCCGCCGTATCGGCATGAATGTGTTCAAGTACTTCCGATGTAACAATGCGATCGAATGTGTTGTCGGCAAAGGGAAGTCGTGTTGCATCGCCACGAAGGCATGCAACAAATTGGTCGGCTGAAATTTCGCCAGCCTCTGCCATTGCTGCGAAGGTATTGCGAGTAGTTACCACTTCGTCTGATGCGTAGTCGAGAGCAACTACCTTTGCACCCAGGCGGGCAGCTTCAAATGCGTGCCGACCAAAACCTGCTCCTGCATCGAGAAACAGGTGTCCTGGTTGCAACTGAAGTTCAGAAAATTTCAAGGTAAGCATTTTTTATTTACCACTTCGTCTTCTGATGCGGTTGTGTGGCATGTCGAGTACTTCGCGATATTGCTCAACGGTGAGTTGTGCACAATGCTTCCAACTCCATCTGCTTGCAACACGCTCACGACCTGCAAGGCCAATGCGCTCACGCAAGGTTGCGTCGTCGAGGCCCCGTCGAATTGCTGCAGCCAAAGCGTCTGCGTCGCCTGCAGGGCACTGGAGCACGGTTTCGCCGTCTGTTCCTGTGACTTCAGGGAGCGCGCCACCATCGGTAGCAACGAGGCAAATTCCGGTGCTCATTGCTTCAATAGCGGGGAGGCTAAAGCCTTCATAAAGGCTCGGAACAACAGCAAGTTGTGCCTCTGCATATAGCTCTACGATGCGCTCGTCGCTGACGCCAGAGACAAAGTCGATTGCATCGGTGAGGCCAAGAGACGCAATGAGGTCGGCGCTATGGCCCGCCTTTGGTTTTCCAATAATGGTGAGACGCACATCGCGTTCGGTGCGGAGTTTTGCGAGTGCTTCCAATAAGTATGAGAGGCCCTTGAGTGCAACGTCGGCAGATGCGGTGGTAATGAGTTGTCCGGGTTTGCGTTGCACTTCAGGAAGTGGACGAAATAGTTCTGGGTCAACACCCACTGGCACCAGACGCATACGGTCTTTGCTCACACCCATATCGGTGTGGATGTCGTTGATGGAGTTTTCGCTCACGACAACAATGCGCGGCATTTTGGAGGCAACTTTGCCTTGCATTTCCACAAATGAATACCAGCGACCAATACCGAATCGCTTGTAGCGACTCTTGGTGTGGCTCATTTCTAACTTGCGATCTTTGGTGATGGGATGATGCAAGGTAACGATGGTAGGAATGATTTTCTCAATCTTGAGAATGTCGGTGCCCAAGCATTGATTGTCGTGCACTAGGTCGAAATCATTCACTCGTTTTTTCAGTTCGCGATATGCGCGCATGCTGAAGGCCTTGGGTTCACCAAAAGTACCTTTCAGGAATTGGGCAGCTTCAACGATGTTGGGGAGATTGTTGAGCTCCCAATACGCGGGGAAACGGCCGGGGTACTGGTCGTTGAAGATGTCGAGACTCGGCAATTGATGAAGGGGAACGCGAGGGTCGAGGATGGGGTAGGGCTGTCCGCCAAATACCTCTACATGGTGACCTAGATCGACCAAAGCTTTGGTGAGGTGACGGGTGTAGACGCCTTGACCTCCTACGTGGGGCTTTCCACGGTAGGTGAGGTATGCGATCCGCAGCGGGCCATGGGGGTCGGCCGAAGGTTTCATAGGCGGCTCATGCTACCGCCTGGTAGGTGGACTCAGCCCGAGGTGCGGATTCGGCCTTTGCGCTGATGGCGAATCAGGAGAAAAGCAAAACTCAACAAGAGATAAATGATGATGGGGGAATCGCCTAAATACGAATACCAGGTACGCCCAGTACGTAATTCAATGTCGGCAATTTCAATGCGACGTTCGCTGACCTTTGACCGCTGTGAAACATCGCCACTAGGAGAAACAAATGCTGAAAAACCTGTGGGTGCTACTTGCACAACAGAGCGGCCAAACTCAATAGCGCGTAATTGAGACGACGCAATTTGTTGAGATTGCAAAAGAGTTCCTCGATATGAAGAACCGTTGGTGGGGTTTTTAATAATTGATGCTCCGCGCTCAATACCTTCATTCACGCGACCACCAAAAAAGATCTCCCAGGAAACAGGAGTCGCAAATGAAACTGAGGGAAGTGAGTCACCGCTAATTGTGGGACGAGAAAGTGGAATCACACTGACTGCAGGTGTCTTGCCTTTAATTGCATCGTGGCGCACTTGATGAACTGGTGCACCGAGCGCCTCCAAAAAACCTCGCATCGGAATAAACTCGCCGAAGGGAACGCGTCGCACTTTTTCATAACGGTCAATGATGTCGCCTGCTGGAGTGACAACAACTTGAGCATTGGCAAAGTTATCGGGTGGCACGTCGTCGGTGACGCCGATTGATATTGGGGCATTGAGTCGCTTTGCTTCAATAGCAATTTCTTTGGCTTCACGCGAGTTGGCGAATGTAGGTACGTCAACAACATTTTCTGGCCATATCACCACATCAATTTTCTGATCGGGAGACAGCGTTTTTGTGGCGATGAGATGGCGCAACACGACGTCGCGTGGGCTGGTGTTCGTGGCCCGTGTTCCTTGTGGGCCACCGCCTTGCACGTATGCAATGCGTAATTGAGTTTCGTCAGGGAAACTATTCCCTGTGGGGGCAATGGCAAGTAGCAATGCGCCAATAGCAATACAGGGCACAACAAGTCGAAATCGACTGAAAAGAAAGATGGAAAATTGCCATACGAGATACGACACAAGAAGTGCGCCACCAATGCGGCCAAAACTGGCGAACCACGTATGTGATTGCGTCATTGCAAGAGTTGCTATGGGTGCGCCACCAAATGGCCACGAAAAACGCAGAGCCTCAACGAGCACATGCGCTGTTGGTTGTAAAAAGCGCCGCGGTTCTCTGCCGAATATCAATAGTTCGGCTATGCCATGCAGGCACGAAAAAAAGATGACGGTGAAGAAGTATCCAGGAATAGAGATGAACCACATCCAGGCCAAGGTTGGGAAAAACCAACCAAGACCAAGTGAAAACCCTGCAACAAATGATTGTCGAGCGGATGTGGCTTTTTGTGAAACTTTGCAGAAAATGCCAAGACCAATGAAAACGAAAGGCCACCATCCCCACGGTGGTGTAGCAAAGGCAATGCAGAGGCCGACCACCACGCTGCGTGCGTGCACAAATCGCCTCGGCAATTTCACTGTTTCTTCTTTGGTGTGAATTTCACGAGGGCTGCTGTTACGACGTAACGCAGCTTCGTGGAGTAGATGGGATGGCAAGCAAAAATGGTTGCGATGGAGGCTCGCGTTTGTCGCGTAATCCAGACATCGTTGGGCTTTACAATTTGGCGCTTGGTTACTTTGTATTGAGCAACGCCTGTTGACGTATAGAAGTAAATGGCATCACCCAGTGCAATTTTGTCAATGTTGAAAAGTGGACGGGTATGACTTGTGCGATGACCAGCAATAACGGTGTTGCCAACGTTGCCTGGCAGAGCAGTTTTTGGCCAGAGTCCAAAACCCTTAGCCAGAGGTGCATCGCCTATTCCCAAATGCAGTGGCGCAGTAACGCCAATTGAAGGGATCGAGATCTTCCCAAAGCTTTTGAGCGATGGGGCAATAGATGCTTGCGTTGGCGACGAAGAGGGAAACGCGATGAGTGAAATCAACAATGCTGCAATAACAGATCGTCGTGTCAAAACCTTCATACAAAACTCGCAATAATTTTTTGGGCAGTTGCGACACCTTGCTGCACGCATGACGGAACACCAATTCCTCGGAAACTGGCTCCCGCCAAGTACACCTGTGGCATTTTCTCGGCAAGATGTTGTTCGATGTGCTCAACGTGGGCAACATGGTGTGGGCGATATTGAGGAAAGCTTTCTTTCCATCGGGTGATGCGTAATGCTGTTGGCTCAAGGTCAACAAGAAGATGGCGCTTGATATCTGCAAGAACAAATGAAGTGAGTTCTTCATCGGAATGTTCGTTGAGTGGCATTGCATCTCTACCAAGTGAGACACGCAGAATTGCTGAATCGGTGGTATTTAAATGCGCCCATTTTTGTGAGGCGAATGAAACAGCAGTAATGAATCTTTGCTCAGGTTTCGGTACGAGGTATCCACTTCCGCTGGCATTTTGCGGAAGCGATTCCTTAGGTACAGCAAGTGCAACCATCACCACTGAAGCGTGCGAGCTCTGGGCAAGAATCTGTGCAACTTGCGGTGCTGATTCTGAAAAAAAGTCAGCTGAATGTTTGGCTGGAGAGCACACAACAACGTGGCTCGCGGAAAGGGCCTCGCTTGTTCCATTTGCGGTGAAGTGAACGGAATACTTCCCATTGCTGGCAGTGGGCTCTATCGAAGAAACGTGCGAATTCAGGCGAACAGTGCCACCCAGTTTTTCGACAGCTTCTTGAGTTGCCTTTATTAAGGCGCCCATGCCGGCGAGGGGAGCCCCAAAAATAGGCGATGCGGCAATGTTGGCAGCGGGCTTGGGCATGCGACGAGCGCTGAGCAAAACGCTGCGGCTGCCTGACGCAAGAGTACTCAACTGCGGAACCATTTCGAGGGAAAAATGGTCGGTGTCGGCTGCATAGATGCTGCCGACAAGGGGGTCGATGAGCATGTTGTGTACTTCGTTGCCAAACCGCCGACGCATGTAGGCACCGATGGAGTCGCTCGCCACAGAGGTTTTGGGTAAAACGAGGTCAAGCGCCGCACGAAGTTTCCCTCGAGGCGAAATCAACCGAGAAGTAGCGAGCGAGGAGAGTTGTGTTGGCACACCAAGGAGGAGGCCAGCAGGTAGACGATGCAAACCATTACGCCATACAGAAGCGTGCCCAGATGTGGGAGAAGTGAGTTGGTTGTCTAATCCGACATCTTTTGCGAGCTGTGCAGCAAAGGGCACCCGCAATAAAAATGCATCTGCGGCTTCATCGACGTGCGGGAGTCCTGCAAAAGAAGACGTACGAATGACACCACCCGTGGTGGGCTGAGACTCAAGAAGTGTCACTCGAAGATGTGGTGCGGCAGTGAGTAAAGAATGCGCACATGACAGACCTGTAATGCCTGCGCCAATGATGACGACATGGTGTTCAGCTGAGATGGATTCTTCTGGCATTTTGCCTTAATTCATTGGTTGGCTGCATGCACACGATGAGCAAGTGCATTCATTATTGCTCCATTGTCATTCACACATTCAGTACGCGCAAATGCGAGCCCATGCTGCTCGGCGCGGTGCGAGGCCTCAATATCGAGGTCAAAAAGCACTTCAAGGTGATCTGCCACAAAGCCACACGCACTTACGAGTACACCTGTAGCTGGATTCAATTGCGTCGCTAGTTGGTCGATGACGTCGAGAATGTCGGGCCCGATCCAGGGTTCTGGCGTGCGGCCAGCAGATTGCCAGGCAATTGACCACTGAGCATTTTCCGTGAGCCCAACCTTTGCGGCTACGGCGACGGCAGTTGACCGCAACTCGGCGGGGTAGGGGTCGCCGGCATCAATAATGCGTTGCGGAAGTGAGTGGGCAGTAAAGAGCACGTGAGTTGCGGCGGGCATTGTTGCCAATTTTGCAGACATGTCGGCGGCAAGAAAGTCAATGAAAGCTTCCTCGGTTGCCCAACTTGTAATGCCCACGACAGAAATGCCGTGAGGTGTTGCTGCTGTAGTTGCGCGGTCGATGTATTGGCCAATGCTGAATGAAGAAAAGTGTGGAGCCAAAACAAGAGCAACAATTTTAGTAAAACCTTCTTGTGCAAGTTGCTGCACAGCGTCTTCAATCATTGGGGCCGCGTGTTTGAGGCCCAGAGCAACGTGGTAGGTGTTCGGAGCAATATTGTTGAAAGCTGTTTGCAAAGCATCGCGCTGAGCTTCAGTAAGTGCGGCAAGGGGCGACAAACCACCAATGGCTTCGTATCGAGCAGTGAGGTCACTCAGTTGCTCTTCGGTAGGCGGGCGACCTCGACGAATATCGGTGTAATACGGCAAGATCTCTTCGCGACTGCGTGGAGTTCCATATGCCATGAGAAGTACTGCTGTTTTGGTGTTGCTCATTGAGTTGTCCTTTCATGAACATGTTTCACGATGGCGTGCAGAACGTCGGGGTTGCACTGCGGCGTGACACCATGACCAAGGTTGAAAATGTGTCCGGGGTGTTGTGCATTGCTTGCAAGAACTTCATCTGCTGCTGCAATAGCTGGCTCGACGCCTTCAAGAACACGATCGGTATTCAGGTTTCCTTGGAGCACAACATCTGCACCTAGTCGCGTACGCACATCATGCAGAGAAATGGTGGCATCGATACCCATAATTGAAGCGCCTGCTTCGTGCATGGCTTCAAGTAAGTGAGCACAGTTCACACCAAAGTGAATGCCGGCAACTTCTGGGTGCAAACGTGACAACTCGGTAAATACATTTTTGGTGTGCGGAAGAACATATTTCCTGTAGTCGTCAACCGTGAGTGCCCCCACCCAGCTATCAAATATTTGAAATGCCTGTGCGCCGTGTTGAATTTGTGCCGAGACAAGTGCAATGGCGTGTTGAGTGAGTCTTTCCATCACGCTGTGCCACAACACATCGTTGTTACGCATCATGACAAATGAATTTTCGTAAGTTCTGCTCGGTCTTCCCTCAATGAGATAGCTCGCAACGGTAAATGGAGCGCCAGCAAAGCCAAGAAGCGGTACTTCTAGTTCTTTCACCAACATGTCGATTGTTTGCATCACGTAATGCATGTCGGTTTCAGGTTCAAGGGCGCGCAGTCGAGCAAGGTCGTCGTTTGTACGCAGCGGAACAGGTGCTACTGGCCCGGTTCCTGGCGCCACGTCGATGCCAAAACCAACAGCATGTGACGAAACCACAATGTCGCTGTAAAGAACTGCAGCATCAACTCCGTATCGCCGTACGGGCTGCAAAGTAAATTCTGCTGCAAGCTCAGGTTTTTTGATTGCATCTAAAATGCTTCCTTCGCCGCGCAAGGCTCGGTATTCAGGAAGGCTGCGACCCGCTTGACGCATAAACCACACAGGTGTGTGTGTTGCGCGTTCACCACGCGCAGCGGTGAGAAACGGAGAAGTAGGTAGTGCTGTCATGATTCAGCGCAAGTGGATTGACAGGTAACGAGGAGCACCTAGACAGGTTACCTGCGTTGCTGTTGCGTACGAAGTTGAGCCTCAATTCGAGCAATACGGGTACGCGCCTCTGGATGAGAAGAAAAGATCTTCTCGTGCCACTGTTTTTTCGCCAAGCGCAGAGTGCGCGAATCTTGTTGTGCATCTTGATGAGCAAAAGTGAATCGGGAAAGCGCAGTAGACAACTGTTTCCCAAAGCCGAGTGTCACAGCACGAGCGTCGGCCTGGAACTCGGCATTTTTCCCCACAATGTTGTTCAAAATGTGAGCACTCAGAAGTGAAGCTTGGAAAATCCATGCGGTCGCGGTGAATAAAGAAGTGATGAGTTTGCTGGGAATGCGGAAGTACTCATGACGTGGCACGAGAGCGTGCTCAATGCGAAGTGCTGTTCCTTGAAGAAAAAATCCGAGACGTGCACATGCAATGATGGGCAAACTCAGCCATTGGCCAATTGATAATGCAACGGTATGTGCACCAAGGTGGTGACTCATTTCATGGGCTACTACGCCAGTGAGTTCCTCGTCGCTGAGATGTTCTACTGCTGATGAACTCACCACAAGAATGTGCCCGCCACATGCGAAGGCGTTGATGTCGTCGCTTTCATCAATTGCAACAACAAAACGTGGAGTATGGAGTCGAGCACTCTGGGCAACAATCTTGATGAGCGGGGTGAGTCGAGCTGTTTCCTGTGCATTTGGTGCACGAGTGCCAAGAAGGCGCACAACAAACAGGCGCTGTGCAGGAAGAAAAAACATCAGGCCAGCACCGAGTGCAACGACACTGTGAAAAATGAAGAAATTCACCGAAAAAATGAGTGAGAAAAACCACCAGAAAATTGACGTAGAAACAAACCAAGCGGGAAGCAGTGCAATAACGGGAATAACGGCACTGAAGGCAGATGATTCCACCGATTTTCTCTGTTGCCGCATGGTTCTAGGCTAGACGCGAAGGCAAGCCATTCAGTGAGACGATCTACACTGTGCAGATGGCAACTCATGAGGTAATGGCTGGTGCAGAAGCGTGGTCTCATCAAGGAACTCTCACCACAGGTGTTTTGGTAGTTCACGGATTTACGGGTAACCCTGGTTCCATGAGGGGCCTTGCTGAGGCGTGTGCTTCGGCCGGCTTTCATGTTGAAATGCCACGACTCGCTGGGCACGGAACCGACATTGAAGATATGTTGCCCACAACCTGGAGCGATTGGTTGCGCGATGCCGACACCGCTTACACCATGCTGGCCTCACGTGTGGAAAAAGTGGTGGTGATGGGTTTATCGATGGGCGGAACACTCACCTTGTGGCTTGCATCGCAGCGCCCCAGCATCGCCGGCATTGTTTGCGTGAACCCTGCAGCTCAGGCGATGCCTGAAGAAATCGTGAGTGCTATTGACGGCATGTTGACCGAGGGTACAGAAGTGATTCCGGGTATTGGAAGCGATATAGCCGACCCTGACACCACGGAAAATGCGTATTCCGGCACACCCATTCGTCCATTGCTTTCCTTTATTGCCGACGGGCTTAAACCACTGGCCGAGCGTTTGCCAGAAATCAAAGTGCCGTTGTTGCTTTTCACATCAACTCAAGATCATGTCGTTAGCCCGGCCGATAGCGATTTCATTGTTGCAACGTACGGTGGAGCAGTAGAACAGGTGAAATTAGAACGTAGCTATCACGTAGCAACACAAGACTTCGACAAGCAAATCATTTTTGACGGCGCGGTCAATTTCGCTTTTGCGGTGGCAGAAAGTTAACTCAGTGTTTTCACCATATATATGGGCGAGTATCCCGAGCCCTTCCACGGGAACATTGAATCTTGGGCCATTACGCATGAACGCTTACGGCCTCATGATTGCTCTTGGCGTAGTAGTTGCTGTGTGGTTGTTAGGTAAGCGTGTTGAAGCTCGCGGAGTTGCCACAAGTGAAGATATTGGCTCCATTGCAATGTGGGCAGTTCCTGCGGGCATTGTTGGCGCTCGTGCGTATCACGTGGTCACCGATTGGTCACGCTTTTCCAATAACTATGGAGACATCGTCAAGGTGTGGCAAGGCGGCCTTGGTATTTGGGGTGGCATCGCACTTGGTGTTGTTGCAGGCATGTGGGCAACTCGCAAAAAAGGTTTAGATGTATTGCTCGTTGTTACTTGTGCAGCACCTGCGTTAGCTGTTGCCCAAGCGATTGGTCGTTGGGGAAATTGGTTCAATCAGGAGCTCTTTGGAAAAGCCACCACGTTGCCGTGGGGTCTTGAAATCAGTGCCGACAAAACGATGAGCGCTGGTTTTCCTGTGGGTACTACTTTTCATCCAACATTTCTTTACGAGTCAATCGGCTGTGCTCTTTTGTGCTTGGTATTGCTTGCTGTCGATCAGAGAGTCCCACTACGACCCGGGCGACTCTTTTTTGTGTACGGCGCGGGGTACACCCTGATGCGATTTTTCATTGAAGGTTTGCGCATTGACGATGCCCATCAAGCGGGTGGATTGCGGCTGAATCAGTGGGTTTCTCTCGCAGTCTTTGTTGTATCTATTGGCTTTTTGGTACGTGAGGCGCTCTGGTATCGGCGTAGTGAGCCTGACCCGTCTAACGTTCTTCCTTATGGCGACCTCCAATAACTCAGCAGCAAACGACACAGTTCTTCTTTCACACCCTGCCCCAGGGGTAGCGCTCCTTACCCTGAATCGCCCTGATCGCTTAAATGCATGGAACGGTGAACTCTCCGAGCGCTATTTCCAATTGATGGACGAGTGTGTAGCAAACGACGAAGTGCGTGTACTTGTTGTGACGGGTGCGGGAAAAGGTTTTTGTGCAGGTGCCGACATGGATGCATTGCAATCAATTGGTCGCTCCTCTTCAGGTGGGTCTAACGCTGGTGCGCAGTCAGCAGCAGGTGGACGCTTGCAGTCGTATACAACAACTATTCCCAAGCCAGTCATCGCTGCCATCAATGGTGCGTGCGCAGGAATTGGCATGGTGCAGGCGTTGATGTGCGACGTGCGTTTTGCTGCAGCTGGCGCAAAGTTCACCACAGCATTCGCGCGCCGCGGGCTCATTGCGGAATACGGCATGAGTTGGTTATTGCCACGTCTCGTGGGTACCGCAAATGCGCTCGATGTGTTGTTGAGTGGTCGCGTGTTTCTTGCTGAAGAAGCACATCAAATGGGAATGGTCAACGGTGTAGTGCCCGCAGACCAGCTACTCGCTCACGCGGTTGCCTATGCCAGCGACTTGGCAGCAAATGTGTCGCCAACCTCCATGAAAGTAATGAAGCAGCAGGTCTACGCCGACACCACTGCGGCCATCACAGAATCTGAGCAGCGTGCGCTCGTGCTCATGAAAGAATCGCTCATCCGCGCCGATTTTAAAGAGGGAGTCGCTAGTTTCATGGAGAAGCGACCTCCTCAATTTGCTCCTGTTACTCGGTAGCATTCACCCTTGTGTCTGAACGTCTCTCTGCCGCCGATGTAGCCAAAGTGGCACGTATGGCGCGCCTCAATATTTCAGCCGCCGATGTAGAGCGTTATACACAACAACTCGACGGCATGCTCGATCATTTCGCCGACATCGACAACCTGCAACTTGCCGATGTCCAGCCCATGACCCAGCCGTTTCCCCTCGTCAACGTGTTGCGTGCCGATGTTGAACAGCCTTGTCTCGACCGCGAAGAAGTTCTTGGCGCAGCGCCTGCCGCCGAACAAGGTCGTTTCCGCGTGCCACCATCGGGAGGCGAAGATGACTAACTTCAGCACAGCTACATCTATTGCTCACAATGTGGCAAGTGGTGCGCAGTCGGCCGCGTCTGTTGTAGAGGAACATCTGCAACGCATTGGTCAACGGGAAGAAGAAGTGCATGCCTTCAACTTGGTCACCAGTGCAGAAGCTCGCGAGCGCGCTGCCGACCTCGATGCCCGCATTGCCCGTGGCGAAAATGTGGGGCCACTTGCTGGTGTTCCCATTGCACTCAAAGACAACATGTGCACTCGTGGTGTTCCCACCACATGCTCGTCGAAAATACTTGAAGGTTGGAAGCCACCGTACAACGCCACCGTTGTCGACAAACTTTTTGCGGCCGGTGCAGTGTTCGTTGGTAAAACAAACCTCGATGAATTTGCAATGGGTTCCAGTACAGAAAACTCTGCATTTGGCCCCACGCGTAACCCGCTCGACACTTCGCGTGTTCCGGGTGGCAGCAGCGGCGGTAGTGCAGCAGCAGTAGCTGCAGGTTTTGCAGCGGTTTCACTTGGCAGCGATACCGGCGGAAGTATTCGTCAACCCGCTGCGCTATGCGGAGTTGTTGGTGTGAAGCCAACGTACGGTTTGGTCAGCCGCTACGGCTTGGTTGCTTTTGCCAGCAGCCTCGACCAAATTGGTCCGTTCTCGCACAGCGTTGCCGATGCAGCATTACTCACCGAAATCATTGCCGGGCACGACCCCATGGATTCCACAAGCATTCCCAAGCCCGCTCCTTCTTTAGTGTCGGTTCTTGGTCGCGGGGTAGAAGGAATGCGCATTGGTCGCGTTGCCGACTTGCCCGAAGGAGCCGATGCCGATGTGCTTGCTCGCCTCGACGCTGCATTTGTTGCGCTCGAAAAAGCTGGAGCAACCATTGTCGATGTGAAGCTTCCCTCGTTGTCGTATGCGCTCACTGCGTATTACCTCATTGCGCCCGCAGAGGCCAGTAGCAACCTTGCCCGTTACGACGGCGTGCGTTACGGCAATCGTGTAGCCGCAAATGACATGAACACCATGTATGCCGATACGCGCGCAGCAGGTTTTGGCGATGAAGTAAAGCGCCGCATCATGCTCGGAACGTATGCCTTGTCGGCTGGTTACTACGACGCTTATTACGGCAAGGCCCTCAAGGTACGTCGCCTTATTTCCAACGACTTTGCTGCGGCCTATGCAAATGCCGATGTCATATTGACACCAACATCACCCACGGTCGCCTTCCCGTTTGGCGCAAAAACCGACGACCCTCTCACCATGTATCTCTGCGATATTTTCACCATCCCCACCAACTTGGCGGGGCACCCTGCAATGAGCGTGCCATTTGGTACTGGCCAAGCAAACATGCCGGTTGGTGTGCAAATTTTGGCACCCACTTTGGGTGAAGAAGCAATGTTCAAAGTAGCCGCAGTGTTGGAGAGTGCAGCATGATCGACAATGGCTTGCCTGAAGGCTGGGAACTTGTTGTTGGGCTCGAGGTCCACGTAGAACTTGCCACCAAAACAAAACTCTTTAGTGGTTCACCAAACCGTTTTGGCGATGAACCCAATACCAATATCGACCCAGTAACACTTGGCTTGCCAGGTGCGTTGCCTGTGCTCAATGAGCACGCAGTTGAACTCGCAATGCGTATTGGGCTTGCACTCAACTGCACGGTGAAGCCAAGCACATTTCACCGTAAAAACTATTTCTACCCCGACTTGTCGAAGGCGTACCAAATTACGCAATACGACGAGCCGCTCAACGTCGATGGCTTTCTCATGTTGCCAGGCGGCGTACGCATTGGCGTAGAGCGTGCCCACATGGAAGAAGACACCGGTAAGTCAACACACTTCGGTGGTGCAGGTGGTCGTATTCACGGAAGTGACTACTCACTCATCGACTTCAACCGCGCTGGTGTGCCACTCGTAGAAATTGTGTCGCACCCCGATGTGCGCACTGCAGAGCAAGCTCGCCAATACGTCAATGAGCTGCGCGCCATTCTTGTTGCGGTCGGCGCAAGCGATGCCAAAATGGAAGAAGGCTCCATGCGCTGCGATGCCAACGTCTCGGTGCGCAAGTACGGTGCTGCACTAGGCACGCGTTGTGAAATTAAAAACGTCAACTCGGTGCGCTCACTTGGCAAAGCAATTGAGTACGAGGCTCGTCGCCAAATTGATGTTTTAGAAACAGGCGGAACCATACGTCAAGAAACGCGCCACTGGGATGAAACCGATGGTCGTACTCATACATTGCGCACCAAAGTAGATGCCAACGATTACCGCTACTTCCTCGAGCCCGACTTGGTTATGCTCGCACCCGATGCGCAATGGGTAGAACGTGTTCGTGCTGCATTGCCGGTGTTGCCAGCAGCTCGTCGTACCAACCTTGCTGCACTTACTGGTGCCGATGAAGACAGCGAAGCAATTGCGGTTGTTGTAGAACGTGGACAAGACACCTACATAGAAGAGGTAAAGAACGCTGGTGGCGACGCCGGGCGAGCTTTGGTATGGGTGCAACAATCATTTGCCGAAGAAGGCAATGCGCCACGTTTGCCCGCCAAAGATCTTGCTGCTCTCACCGTTCTGGAACGCGATGGCAAGCTCACGGCAACTCAAGCAAAAACAGTTCTTGGCGACATGCTTGAAACTGGTGGGGGAGACCCTGCAGCAATTGCTGCCTCAAAAGGTTTTGAAGCGCTCGACACCAGCGTTATTGAAGGTTTTGTCGATGAAGGTATTGCCGCACAACCCGATGCATGGGCGAAATATTGCGCGGGCGAAGAAAAGGCAATGGGTGCTCTTGTTGGCACCATCATGAAACTCAGCAAAGGCAAAGCCGACGGCAAAGTGGTGACGGCAATCTTGCAGCAACGGCGAGGTAGCTAACAATGATTCGTCGTTTCTCACTTGCAGCACTCCTAGCAGTCTCGTTAGCGAGTTGCGGTGGCTCAGCACCCAGTGCGTCGACGCCTTCGACCCTCGCGCCAACTGAAGTGCCAGAAAGCAGCACAACAAGTGCCGTACCCTCCGATTTCGGATCCTCTTATATAGGTACACCAACAGCCTTTTGGTTTTGGGCGCCGTATTGAGGCACCTGCAATAGTGAAGCCCCCTCGGTCGAGGAGGTCAGCAAAAAATGGGCCGGCAAGGTCAACATTGTGGGCGTTGCGTGGAATGGTACGCAAGGCGAGATCGATGAGTTCATTTCACGTCACGGTTTAACTTTCCCCAACGTTCTCGATGGCGACGGTGAAATTTTTGCCAGTTTCTCGGTTGCCTCGCAACCTGCATGGGTGTTTCAGAGCAAAACGGGTGAGCGTGTCGTTGAGTCACGAGCTCTTCCAGAAGACGAAATTAATTCGCGGTTAAATGCAATCACGCTCAGCGAATAAAATAGGTGTGAAAACTGTCTGTAGAGAAGGCTCAGGCCCACGAACTACCCATATGGGATATGTATTGAGGTGAATGCAAGACGAACCTTCAGGGCCTGACTTGGAAAGGCGATGACTGTCTACTAGTTTCGCGGGTATGAATGTCACTAGCCAGCGGTTACTTTCCATGCGAAGCACTATCAAACGGGGCTGGCCACTTGTGGCGTTGCTTGTCTTAGGGGCTTGTGGGGGAAGCAGTTCGTCGACCCAAGACACATCGAGCGCTTCCGATACCACCACCGCAACTGGCGAAGTGTCTTACACGGCATTTTGTGAAACGGCTAGTGCAAATGATTCTGACCTTCCTCAAATTGAATCAACTGATGATGCTGCGGCAATCACCACAAAGATCAATGCACTTGCTGCGGCTCTAAGTGACACCGCGAGCAAGGCGCCTGCTGAAATTAAATCTGCTGCCGACAAAGTTGCTGCAGCAGCACAAGCAATGGCCGACTCGCTCAAGAGCGACCCATCGCTCGACTCGTTCGATGCAGTAGTTGCAAAATATGCAACACCCGAAATTGATGCTGCAACTGAATCTATTAACAAACTCGTTTCTGAAAAATGTGGAGCAGCCAAATGAAATCTCGTGTAATGAAATCTGCCATCTTGGCAATTGCTCTGGTAGCAGTTGCTTCGTGTGGTGGCTCAAGCTCTGATGAGTCGGGTTCGCCAACAACATTGTTCCAAAAGAACGCGGCAGCGATCCCCACCACTACTACTGCATCTTCGGGAACGCTTCCGTCGAAAGGTTCCGCTGGTGGTGACACAGGCACACCGGGAACAACACCAGCGACAACTCCAGCGACAGCACCAGCAACAACGCTTGTTCCTGTTCCTGCTGCCGCAGTGGTCACTGACCCAGGCAACTATCAAGCAACGTACTTGGCAAGCGACAATGCACTGGGCGCACCGCGTCCTGCTCTTCCTGCAGAAGCATCACTCACGAGCAACGCTGCACGTGCTGTGAGTGCAACGTGGAACACCGACTCTGCTGGTGTACTTACTGTCACAAAAGCTGAGTGGGTAGGAACAACTACTCCAATGACCTTGCGTTGGACCATCAACACCACATCATCTGGTTCACTGGTATGCGACAACTGTGCGTTCATCACACCTAAGGCAAAGAGCATCATTAAAGAAGTCACTTCGCAAACATTGAAGGGCTCAGGAATCAAGTCAATTCGTGGCCTCGACCCAACTGCTCCACAAGTGGGAGCCTTCTTGGGAAATGGTTGGGGTGTCGAGTTCCTTCTTGGTGAACAGACCAACGATTCTGCTGCAACAGGAAATGGTATTCGTGACTTCTTGTTGTCATGCTCTGGCACCACCGCTTCTACTTGCAAGAACGTCTCACTCAAAGTTGCTGAACTGAAGTGGAAAAACACACTCTGGGCAACAAGCGACTGCATCTCGGCTTTGCGCAATGGCGGCCCCAGCCAGCTCATCGACGGAATTGCAACTGCTCTCACGGGTGCAAGTGCAGATACAGCAGCTCTCATCAGGGCCCGTGCGGCACTCGACCGTGTTTCCGTGGCAACACCTGCATATCGCCCCGTTTTTAATACCTCAGGAACTACCCGAACTCTTACCGGTTTCGCTTCAACAGGATGTGCATCATGAAAATCAACGCCCGAGTGATTACGCGAAATGCAACGGTTCTCCTCACCGTTTTTGCGGTGGGAGTGACCTCAGTAATGCCGGCTAACGCCAGTGCCACCACAAACCCTTCCTCCTCAACGACTGCATCACCATCAACAACTGCAGCCAATGGCACAACAACAACAACTGCTGGTGGTTCAACAACTACCACGCCTGGTGGCACCACAACTACTGTTCCTGGTCTGACCGACACCAGTGTGTTGCCTCTATATAACGGCCCGGTCGACAAAAATGGAATCGATCAGCCACCCACCGAGCAAGCAAAGCCCGACACCAAGGAATTCCCTGCGGGTGAAGCCGGTGAAAACAAGAGTGGTGCCGACCTTTCTGCAGCTGCAAACCTTGTTGGGCCCGCCATTCCAGGTTATGTGTACATGGGCATTGTCTATGTAACAAACATTGGCAATGCAGTTGCGGGCGAGAAGTCACCTGTTTCTTTCACATTGCAAGAGATGCCAACATTCGTGAAGTTGCTCGATGCAACGCCAGTTCTCGGAGCCGACTCAGTTGTTGGCGATCGCGGTTGGGATTGCAAAGGCACACAGTGCGTACTTGTCGAGAAAACCGACAAGGGAATTGTGAATGCTTTGCTCGCTAGCGGTGCAACAGCACAGGCCGACCTTCGTTTCGACATTGCGAGCAATGCAGTAATTCCTGTTCCACCTGCAGACTTGCTCGACAAAATTAAGGCCGCATCAAAAGCTGGCGATCTTACTGCTTTCAATGCTGCTGTTAAACAAGTAACTCACTTGTCTGCAGTTGCCAATACGGCAGGCGATATCAATACCAAGAACAACGAAGCAGTAGTGCAGTTGAATGGTGTTGAACAAGATTCTGGCGTTCAGGCTGGTTCAACTCGCCGTGTGAAGTCGGCCTTGGCTGTTAACGGTCAGGGTATTGCTGGTGTCTTCATTGAATCAAAAATTAAAGGCCCTGTTTACCCAGGTGGCCCATTCCGTATGGAATTGCGTTTCTTGCCAACAGGCACGGAAACACAATCGGGCGCTATTAAGTTCTCAAACGTTGTTGCTCCTTTCTTGGCCCTCACTAAAGTAAAAATCAGCGGTGAAGGTTGGAAGTGCGATAGCGAAACTGCACCCAAGTCGTGTACACGTACTGGTGCCGATATCAAGCCTGGAACCTATACCGACCCGCTGATTATCGACGCTCGCGTAGGAAAAACTGCTCCAGTTGCAGAGAAGCCACAGAGCTGGGTTCTTTCTGCAAACTCAACTACTGCGCTCGATGCAACACCAATTGAAGCAAGCCAAACACTGTCAATTGATGTTCGCGATGTTCCAGAACCAGATACAACCATTCGTCTTGCTCCGCGCGATGAGCAAAGCAGCATCGATCCTCCAGGCTCAGTAGTGGTCGACGCACATGTGCGTTCGGTGTACGGCCCGTCAATGAATGCGCGAATCAAACTCAGCATGCGTAAAGGTCTCGTGTTCAAAGGCTTGGCATCTGATACTGAAGGTTGGACATGTACCTCATCTACCCCAGAAGAATCTGCGGGTGAGGGTGCAACTGGCCAAGATTGCGTTAAGCCAGAAATTGAATCAGAAACTCCAGAAATAGTTGGATTCACCATTAGTGCCACTGAAGACACTGAAGCTGGTACGGCTCAAGTGATCGCTGCAATTTCTGCAGATAATGAAGCTGCGAAATACAAAGACGCAAACCGCGTTGCTCATACCTTGGTTATTCAGCCGCAGGCTGCACCAATGCCTGGTGTAGAACTCAGCCGTGCCGATGACAAGGGTGCAGTGAAAGTTGTGTCTGACGGTTCAGCAACAAAGATCCGTATTGGGCAAAGCCAGAATTATTCGTTCAGCACCAAGAACTTGGGAAGCAAGGCACTTGCAGCTGGCGAAATTGTTCGCTTCGAACAGTTTGTTGACAGCACCGCAACTTTCAGCGGACCAGCGTTTGCAAAATCTGCTGGCTACTCGGCTTCGCTCGACAGCCAGAAAATCAACACTTCAGCTGCTGGCAAATGGGCTTGTGTAACGGGAACAGGAAACATTCCGCAAATTGCTTCGCCGCTTGATGCAGCAAAGGCTGCAACATCAACTTCAGCTGCACCTGTAACAACAGTGGCAACAAAGAAGTCTGGCCCAGCAGTGCGTTGCGAAATCAAACTCGCATCTGCAATTGCCCCCGATAAGACAACGCCAGTATTGAACCTCACTGTCAAAATGGCTAACTCTGCAAAAGCAGGAACACCTGAATGGCCCGTATATGTAACGATGCTCGGCATTCCTGCAGCGCCAATCGCTCGTTTTGGCATGACTGTTGCAATTTCTGAAGATACAACCGATTTGGTTCCATCGTTCTTGGCTCCAGCTGGCCCCCGCCCGGGTGGTTCCGCAGTGGCAACTTTGAGCTTGCGCAACAGTGGCGACACCGATGCAAAAGCTCAATTTGTTGTTGTTCCTGGTATGAAAGATGGTCGTATCACTGGTGTTAAGGGTGAGTCCTGGAAGTGCGCCCGATTGGGTACCGCGCTTGCTTCGGGCTTCACCATTTGTTCACGCACTCCAGCATTGAAGGCTGGTGCAGAAACTCCAGCGTTGAGCTTGAGCTACGAGTCAACAAGTAAGACCTCGAAGACACTGAACTTGCAGGCTGCTTCGCTCTATGGAACTTCACGCAACGTTGCTGCCGGACGTGGATCCAATCTGTCGGTTGACCTGCGCCCTGCATTGTCATTCTCGGTGAAAGGCCCAGATTCTGTTATCGACCAAATCGTTGACACAAAGGGCAATCGTGTTGCTTCAACCGTGCTTCTGACAACTGAAGGCAATGGCGACGGAGCCGCATATACATGGAAGCAACTCTGCACAACCGATGCCGATGTAAAGGCATCTGCTGGTGAATGTAAGTCTGTGACTCCAGCAGTGAAATGGGCAGACAACAAGGCTCCTAATGGACCTTCTGCAACGTTCTCGGCTCCTGTTGTTACTGCAGATACCACGCTCTTGTTCGAAGTGAAAGCTACCGAAGCCGGTTCTTCTTCAACAGCGCGTGCATCTGTCGTTGTACTTCCGTTGCCCACCGTCGAGGGCCCCACCGGCAAAACTTCAAGTGGTGCTGGTTCATCAGTTCTTCGCCGTGTACCACAGCAGAGCGTTTCTGCACGTGGCGTTGTTCGTGCAACTGCTCCAACATCTGGAACTGGCGATGCAACGTATAGCCCACTTACTGCTACTGGTGTAACAGTAAATGGCAACGTCTTTGGTGCGAAGTCAGTCACCGTTGCACAAAGTGCAGCTGTTTCACTCACGGCTTCGGCTACTGGTGTTGGCGCAATCACGTACGCATGGTCACAGGCTTCAGGCCCAACACCTTCGGTTATTGCTTCGGCAACTACTAACGCTGCAACATTGAGTTTCACTGCGCCTGCAGCAAACGTCACTGTTACATTGCGCGTTGAAGCAACCGACTCGCGCGGCGTGAAGTCAACAGACTTCATCACCGTTGTTATTGGTTCTGGTGGAGCCCCAGTGGTATCTGCCTCCATTACTGGCGTCGATGGCCCAGTTGTAGTTGACACCTCACAAGCATTCACACTTACAGCTGTTGGTTCAGGTAGCGGAACATTGAGCTACGCCTGGACACAAGTTTCAGGTACGGCTCTTACGTTGAACAACGCAGCGGCCGCAGCAGTAACTGTTGCAGCAACTGGCGCGCTTGGCGACGCCGTATTGCAAGTGGTAGTAACCGACGGCACTGGTGCGAAAGCAACTGCTGAAGTTGCTCTCGAATTGAAGCCAGGTGGCGCTCCTGCTGCCTTGTGCAAATTTGTTGAAGCTGCATCGAACAAAACTCTGAGCAGCGTGCAGTCAATTATTGATGCCATTGGCATTGGTGGACTTGACCTCACGAAGTTCACTGTGGCTTCAAGCACTTGTCTCGCAAGCTCAAAGGTGAGCTTCTCAGGTGCCGGTTTCTCACTGGGTAACTACCTCACCGTTTCTGATGCTTCAGGTTCGGTATCGGGTTATGGACTCACCATTCGTACGGCACGATTCACCGGCCCAGCCGACTGGGGTTCGCCACAGTTCGCTATTGCTACAACCGATGCAGTTGGTCTATTCATCCCATTCACTGGTGCTGGTGTATCAGTGGGTGCATTTGAAGGTGAAATTGTTGCTGCGGCAATGCCGTTCTTGAAGTTGCCTTCGGGCTATACCTCAAGTGCAGCGCTTCGTTTCAGCGTCGACGCAGCTGGTGTGAAATCAGTTTCGCTCGATGCAAATGCAACCGGAACTCCCGCAAATGGTAAAACACCATCGGCTCGTGTATTTGGTGCAATTGCCACAAACGGTACCTTCACTCTTGATGGTTCAATGACCGATGCTGTCGACCTCTTCGGCACGATAGTGAACTTCGCTGGCAAGGTCACTAAGACCTCGCCGACTTCACCTACAGCGGTTGCACTTTCAGGTTCACTTGTTGGCCCAGTCACCCTCACCACTGGTGTTGTGTTGAATGGCTTGTCGGCATCACGCAACGAACAAGGTGTTGTAACTGGTTCCGGAACCGTCACCGTTGGTACAGCTCCGTCAGCACTTGAACTCACTGCCGACTTGTCGTACACCGATACAAAGAATCATTCTTTGACGGTTAAGGCAACGACAGCTAACAGTTCATGGACTGCCGCAAAGGATGTGGTGATTCCTCTTGCAAGTGCTTCAGGTACTTACACCAACGTCAATGGTGCACGCGATATTGCCATCACCGTTGTTGGTAGCAACTCCACACCGATGACTGGTCTTGCAATTAAGACTCCAACCATTGCTGCAACTGCCAAGTGTGCTGCCGATGCAGCATGTGCAGTGGCCTTGAAGTTGACTGCAGATGCAGAAATCACTTTGGGTTCAACAGCAACCACCGGCAAGCTTGAAGGCAATTTCAACATTGCCGAGAAGTCGGGTTCATTCACCGCAACCATTGGTTCCATTCCAGTAGTTGCTGGTTTGCAACTCACCACCGCTTCACTTGCCATTCAGGCAACAAAAGTGGGTGCCGCAGACCAGGCCACAACAATTACCTTGAGCGGTTCTGCCTCGGTCTTTGGTGCAACGGTTACTGCAGCTGCAGTGTTTAGCAAGACCAATATCTTGCTCACCGCCGATCTGCCAGAAATCAAACTCTTTGGTGACACAGGCCCAGTATTCAAGCCAGGTCAACTTGCTTGGTCATCTGGTCCACTTACTGGTTTCACACCTAAGGTTCCATCACTTCCATCAATCAAAGCTGTGAACCTCACTGCAAAAGTGCCACGTATCAACATGGCAATTGCGGTTCCTGCTGAAATCTCTGGCTTTGCCGGTTCCTTGGTTGCCTCGGTTGGAGACATCGCACTCGATGGTGATGTTGACTTCGCAACTGGAGGGTTCTCGTTCGCGGCGTCAATGTCGAACGACACTCTCGATGCATCTGGTGCAATTAGTCGTGCAAAGACGGGCGATCCGTACAAGTACAACCTCACCGGAAAGATCAAAAAAGCAGTTGTGATGAACAGCTCGGTGAAACTCACCGCGCTCGATTTCACTTTTGGTAACGCAACAGCTGGTGCACCAGTCACATTTGCAGGAACCGGTGGGGTAGAAGTAACACTTCCCGACACCACCGTGCTTGCAATGAATGGTGCACTGACCTATAAGTCTGCAACTGACTTCAGCCTTGCCATCACCGTTGGTGCCACGGGAACTTCTTTCCCAGTCGATGGTGGTGAAGCCTTGAGCTTGGGTACAGCAAGTGGAACCTTGGTCCGTAACGCAACTGGCACGGTGCTCAACCTTGCGCTGTCTACTGCCGGCCCATGGAAGCCAGTATCTGGTTTGTCGGTGAGCAACGTGACCGCAACTGCAGCACTCACCTGTGCTGTTGGTGCAACTTGCGTACCTACCTTCAATGTGACCGGAACACTTGGCTTCGACCTTGGCATTAGTGGTTTGAATACTGCAAGTGTCACAGGAAGCCTCACAGCTGCCGGGTTCACTTTCTCGGCAACATTTGGTGACCTTGTGTTCTCCACAACTGGTGACATCAAATTGACCGCACCAACTTTGTCGCTTTCAATTCCTGCAAAGAGCAGCACAGATAAAGCTTCGGCAACATTGTCGGGCAACTTCTCGTTGTTCGGAGCAACAGTTGCTGGCTCCATGAAGTTCAGTTCTGCTGGTGTTTTGCTGGTGGGAACTGTTCCTAAGTTTGCCTTCTCTGGAACCGACATTGGTTTCGATGGTGGTCAATTCGCTTGGCTGTTGAAGGCTCCTGCCAATGTGAGCTGGACACCAACTGTTCCTAACCTCACTATTCCTGCAGTGTCGTTGCCTGTTGGTATGCCAAAACTCTTGCTCTCAATGCCAATCCCCGATGCTGTGAAACAACTCACCGCAACTGGTGGTGCAGCGTTCGGTGCAATTTCAGTGGGTGGCGACATGACCCTGGCAACGGGAGCATTCTCCATGAACGCTTCTTACACATCATCCAATATCGATGTGTCGGGTTCTGTATCGCGTGCCGATAAAGCAGCGAGCCTCATTTACAGTCTCACGGCTGCAGTGAAGTCTCCAACAACAATTGTTGATGGCGTTGCAGTGAAGTCGCTCTCCATGAGCCTCTCTAACTCAACAGGAAGCACGGTCATTAATGGTGCTGGTGAAATCACCATTGCCACCACAACCGATTCGCTCACTGTTGGGTTTGGGTTGAACTACACAAGCTCAACTCAGTACTCCTTCAATATCGCATTCAAAACTGGCAACAGTTCTACTTGGACTCCATTCCCTGGTTTGACTCTGCCAGTGGGTGGCATCACTGGTTCGATGGCGCGTAATGGCAATACAAAGACATTCACAGCGTCATTCAAGAACTCTTCAGACTGGTTGCCCTTCCCAGGTGTGAAAATTGCCGAAGCAGGCGCTGGCATTAATGCCACGTGCACCGTTGGTGCTACTTGTGTACTTGCATTTACTGCAACCGGAAAAGTTTCGGTTGACGTAGGCGCAGGATGGCAAGGCCCAGCAACCTTGACTGGTTCGTTTGCAAAGACAGAATCAACCTTGACTGCAACGTTCCCAGACATCACCGTTACTTCTGGTGTTGTTATTAAGGCTCCTGCGTTGTCACTTGGGTACTCAAGTGCCAAGGGAATCTCAGCATCTATTTCTGGTGCCTCCGACATTTTGGGAACCACTTTGTCAATGGGCGCAACATTTAGCTCACAAGGTGTACTGATTGCCGGTGGCATGAATGACTGGACTCCAGTAGCTGGTCTCACCCTTGCGAACGCCTCGTTTGCATTCTCAACGTATGCAGCAGCAGACGTTGTGTTGCCAACCTCGGTAAGTCTTGGAAAAGTAACTGTTCCGAAGTTGAACCCAACTTTGCTCGCCGGATTCAGCGTGCCCAGTTGGTTGCGTGACCTGCTCAAGCAGCCATCACTCACCGTGGTTCCAGTATCGATTCCGCTGAAAGATCTTGCAGGCGGCAAGTTGCCAACCATTCAAATCATGTTGCCAACACCTGATAACTGGTACATGTACAAGTCGGGTGGATCCTCAATGCGATTCACCGCTCTTGGTTTTGAAGTAAGCGGTTCACCGTCACCTTCAATGAGTTTGATTGGTCAAACAGAAATGTTGACTGGTGCTTCTAATGAAACCCCTGTTCCACTAGAAATTCGCGGAACTGTTTCACCAACCCGCATCAGCCTCAGCTTGAGCCTTGGAAAAGACAAGGCAACTGGCGGGCCATTCATGTGGAAGAACGCATTTGGAGTCACCGACCTCACGCTCAGTGAAGCCGCAATTCAAATGGGTATCACCCTCACTGCACCAATGCCGCTACCAAGTTTGGGTATTGCCGCAACAGCAATATTGCCGGCTAGCTGGAGATCATCGTTGGGTATGGAAGCGGGAGTAGCCGTACGTTTGGCTGCAAACATCGACATCACTCAGCCATGCTTCTCGTTGCAAGCAGGTACGTTGCAGGCCGATAACACCACTATTGCTGCAGGTACTGCAAAGGTAGCCAGCATTGCTGGTGGTGTACTCACCTCTACCTACATGAACCTCACGATTGCGCCGTTTGGTTGCCAAATCGGAAACGTGAAATACGATCCAGGTGTTGCAGCCGGTTTCGTAGGAACAGTGTTTGGTACCAATGTCTCGGTCAACGCGAAAATTGGAACAAGCCCATTCTCGCTTGAAGCCGACATGGCAATTGGCGCCTTCAACGTTGGCCCAGTGAAACTCGATGAAACTCGGATGGGTGTGAAGATTTCACCTACCGACAACTACATCTCATTTGCTGGTGGCATCACCATAGGTTCCACGAAAGTTTCGGTCAGTGGTAAGGCTGGTGCAAACACCACCGACGGGCCTTACCTCGATATGACGGGTTCCATTGCGAACCTCGTTATTGTGCCTTCGTACCTTGAAGTACGTAATGCAACAGTGACAATGAACCTGAAGCCAGCGAAGGGATATGCAAATATCATCGCCGGCGGCAGTTTCAACGTTCTTGGTACCGATGCGACCGTTGCATTGAACATGCAAATGTCGAACTACCAATTGCAGTCACTCAATGCAAGTTTGCAACTACAACGCACCATTGCAGGTGTTGTCACGCTGAACGGTAACTTCGCCATTGCGTACACGAAGGGTTCGGTACCACGTATCGACTTCAGTGCTGCAGCTTCAATGGCTGGTTACAACTTGGGTACGGCATCGGGCTTCCTCGATGGCAACCAAGTGTCCATCACAGCAACAGCTTCAGTAGGCGGCGTGTTCTCGGCACAAGTCAGCGGTCAATTCGTTTGGCAGTCGGGTTCTGGTGTCAACATCGTGAACCGTGCGGGTCAAACCGTTGCGGCAGCAGCTGGTGACTTCCGTATCGCAGCAACCAACATTCCTATGAGCCTCGGCGGTTTCCCTGGTTCAGGAAACGTTGTCATTGGTCGCGCACAGAATCTTGTGTATGGCGACTTCAATGCCAACTGGTCAATTGGTGCTGGTGACGTTGGTGGCCAGGTATACGTCAGTGGTTCATTCGACACCTCAGGCAACTTCTCCTTTGCCGGATCTGGAAACCTCAACCTCGTTGCATTCAATGCCGCCGTAAGTGTGAGTGGTTCGAAGAACGGCAACACCTGGCAGTTCGCAATGAGTTCCACCATCAACGTGATGGGTGCCGTGAGCGTAGGTTTCAACGGAAGCTTCTATAAGAGCGGTTCAACAACCCGTTTCACCATGTCTGGTTCTGCAGATTTGCGTGGCGCTGGAATTGGTGGCGGCCGTGGAAACTTCCGCATCTCGAACGAACCAGGTCAAGCTGGTTTGTACGCCGATGTGGCTATCAACATTGCTGGTATCAACGGTGGTGGTGCAATGTGGGTGGGTGCCGATGGCACCTTCGACACGTCAATCTGGGTAGGCATTAACTTCCCAGGCGTCAGCGCCGGTGGTTGGGTCAAGATCGGTAACGTCGCCTGGTACAACGGTCAGCGTTACCGCGGTAACAGCTACTTCATCGTCGATGCATGGCTCAACTTTGTTGGTGTTTCATTCCGTATGTACGGCTACATCAACGGTGACGGTTCGTTCCAGTTCACCGCTTCAGCCGGACCATGGAGCTGGGGTACCTACATCAACGCCGGTTTCGTACAGCTCAGTTTCGGTACCCACTTCGCTTCGCACATCACCATCACCAGTTGGGCGCCATACATCTCCATCTACATCGGTGGATCTGCATGGATGGACTGGAGTTGGCCAGAGTGCTGGTGGGGTGGTGGCCGATGGAGCCGTTACTTCCGTTGTGGTTGGGGTGGCTGGAGCCGCGCATTCAATGCAGGCATGGGCTTCAATACCAACCCAGGAAACGTATGGATCAATATCTGGGGCTACGGATTTAACATTCGATGAGACCCCTCATCTTGAAAAGATGTGGACAGGTGCTAGCAACTTTGTTGCTAGCACCTGTTGCATTGTCCTGTGGAGGTAATAGTTCTGCCGGTGCAGTACCAGACGCCTTGCCAAAGTTCGTAGAGATGTCACAACAAGTGGGCTTTACTGTGGCCCAGGGTAAGCGAATCAAAGAACCTAATTGTCTCTTTGATCCGAAACTCATTGTTGCCCAGTTCCCCAAAGTCACTCCACCTGCAGTGTCAAAAGATGTTGCCAGACAGTGCGACCCCGAACGTTCTTCGGGTGGGGCAGCAGCAGTTGACGTGAACGGTGATGGGCTCGACGACATTGTGATGACGCGTATTTATAACTCACCGCTGCTGTATCTGAACACGAGTACGAAAGAACAGGTGTCATTCGTCGACTCAACGAAGGGGTCTGTATTTGAGAAGGTGACCTCGTCAACTAACGGTGTGGGGTATGCCGATATTGACAACGATGGCGACCAAGATGTGGTGCTTACTTCACTTGGTGGAAAACAGTTGTACATGTTCATCAACGACGGAACAGGAAAATTCACGGAAGAAGCAGCTGATCGCGGTGTAGCGATGATTGATGATCGTCCGCATTCAGGAATGGGTGTGAGTTTTGGCGACTATAACAACGATGGTTGGCTCGACATGCATACCAACGAATGGCAACCAGCCGACGTATCGGCATATGCAATCCCGTCGCATTCTCGTTTATTCAAAAATTTGGGTGCGTCTGGCAAACCAGGTGTATTCGTTGATGTAACGAAAGAAGCAGGCGTTGAACTGGAGTCGCGAGTTGACCTGGTGTATTCGTTTAGTTCGAGCTTCACCGATTTTGACGATGATGGTCATCTCGATTTGATGATTGCGTCTGACTTCAACACCACACGCTTTTACTGGAACAACGGCGACGGTACTTTTACCAACGGCACTGTTGATGCGGAATTAGGCAAAGAAGAAAACGCAATGGGTTTGGCTGTTGGTTTCCTTGGTAAACCTCAGAAGCAGGTGATGATGGTGACCTCCATTCGCGCAAAGGCCGATTGTGATGATGCCTCAGATTTGATCTTGACCGGAAACAGACTTTTTGAATATGCCGGAAAGCGTGTCTTTAGCGACATCACCGACAAAGCAGGTGTGCGTAATGGTTTCTGGGGTTGGGGAGTGAGTTTTCTCGACTCCACAAACGCCGCAAAAAAGGAAATTGCTTCAGCGAATGGAATGGACATTACGTGGATGCCACCGTCTGCTTGCTATGCCTCTGATCCATTTCGCTTTTGGGTCGACAACGGCAATGGAGTATTCACAGAGAAATCAATTGCAGCTGGCATAGATATCAATACACCTTCAAAAGGCGTTGTGGTGTTCGACGCCGACAACGATGGTCGTCAAGACATGTTTATTACCCGTGATGCGAACAAGCCATTGTTCCTCCACAACCAAACTCCATCGGTGGGCGCTTGGCTAGGTGTCAACGTGCAGGGAGTTGCAACGAATCGTGATGGTCGAGGAGCACTGGTTTCTGTGACCGCAGTTGAGGGTGAAGAACCGCAGTTGGCCTATGTGGGAACCTCAGGTTCATTTCTCACTCATGATGGTCGGGTCACACATTTTGGGTTAGGGAAACTAACCAAAAACATCTTTGAAGTAAAAGTCACGTTCCCTGTATCGGGCAAAGAAGTGGTTCTCAATAATGTCGAGCCGCAACAAGTGTTAGATATCATTGAACCAGAATGAAGAAATACGCTTTGCTGTTGATTGTTGCTTGTGCCGCATTGTCTGCTTGTGGTGGTGGTAGCACTTCGTCATCCACTTCGGTCAGCAGCCAATGTTCCCTAGAAAATGATGCAGAGTGCATTGGTGTAGATCTCAGTGGCCAAGACCTGTCGGGAAAGACAATGGTCGGAATTGACCTACGTAATGCCAATTTGGCTAACGCCACATTTGTGGGGGCAGATTTAACCCAAGCGAATCTTGTGGGGGCCGATCTCACAGGCGCAGATCTCACAGGGGCAACTTTGGTGCGCATCTCGCTTTCTGGGGCAAATGCGCAGGGTGCGAACTTTTCGAGTGCATTGCTCACTGGGGCAGACTTCCGCGGGGCAGATATTGCTGAAGCAAACTTCGGTCGGGCATATTTAACCGATGCAAACTTTACGGGCGCCCTGAATGCTCCGCCGTTTGAATCTGCTCTTTTGTGCAAAACAGTGATGCCCGACGGGGTAGTGGAGGCACCATCATGCTGAAGAAGCTTCTGGTTACCTTCTTGCTGCTGTCAACCACTGCGGTTGTTCAACCTGCCATTGCCTCAACGCCTCCGGCGACGAATGCGGTTACATCGAATGAATTGGTCAGCGAGTTCCTCACTGAATTAACAGTTCGTGTGTCACGTGACCGCGTGGCGCCAACCAAGTCAAGTCGCCTATACGCATACGTGGCCTATGCAATGTTCCTCGCTTCGACACCAAATGATGACCCGCTGTTTGTGAACCTTGGCAATGTGCCCAAGTTGCCACCACGTGCAGAAAGTATTGACCCGGTAGTTGCTGCGTTGGCTGCTGGAACATCGGTTGCTCGAAATATTTTTCTGGTGGCAGCGGCGCGTACAACATTCGGAGAATTTCGCGATCGCATTTTGCGTAGCGCGGGAAAAGACTTGTCAGCATCTGTTGAGAAAGAATCTGTGGACTATGGCATCAGCGTCGCTGATGCGGTAGTTGCACGAACAAAGACAGACGGATTTGAGGAATCGAAAAAAGCAGTAGCTCCCGATGTGAAGGGGCCTGGAATTTGGGTTCCCACACAACCTGGTTATCAACCAGCCATCGACCCAGGTTGGGGAGCGATGATGCCATTTTTTGTCGGCACAAAGAAGTGCTCTCTTCCCTCTCCGCCAAAATCTGGTGATGCACAATCGCCCTTCCAAGATGCAGCTGATGAAGTTGCCACTGTGGCAAAGAATCTCACTGAAGAACAAAAGAGCATTGCCCGGTTCTGGGATGATAGCCGAGGCCGCACTGGCACACCATCGGGGCATTGGCTGGTCATTGCTCTTGCCGCCGCAAAGGAAAAAGAAGTTGATGCGGTCACACTCATTCGTGTTGTTGCACATACGTCAATGGCTGTAGCCGATGCATTCATCGTGAACTTCGGTGAAAAATATAAACACATGGTGGAGCGTCCCATCACGGTGTTGCAACGTAGTGACCCTCAATGGTCGTCGTACCTGCCAACACCAGCATTCCCTGAGTACCCATCCGGGCATTCAACCATTTCAAAAACTGCTGCCGATGTTTTAACTTCCTATTTCGGCATCTGGTCTTTCACCGATCCGGGCTATGGCCTCACGCAAGAATCGCGCTCAAAATTTGAAGTCACTCCACGCACTTTTTCCTCGTTCGACGCCGCCGCTCAAGAGGCAAGCATCTCGCGTTTGTATGGCGGTATTCACTTCACCATTGGTCTCACCTCGGGCGTGACATTGGGCGCCTGTATCGCAAGTAAAACCCTCTAAACCGCAGTGTTCTCGGCGCGGTGTGTCCCGCAAATCGGGACACACCGCGCCGAGAACACTCAACGTCGAGGGCGATGAGACATCAAAAATGATCGGTGATAGCCTTTAAATACGCCTCATAAACGGTGGCTACAACAAAGAGAACGGAGGGGTGGTGAGTCAACGCATGCGCACACGTGTTGCCTTGTTGACTCTTGCTGCTCTTGTGTTTTCTGCTTGTGGTGGTGGTGCTGGCGGTAGTTCTGGTGGTGGCAAGGTGCGCAACGCAACGGCGCCATCAGGTGCCATTGCAACTGCGCTGCAAACCGCGACCGATGGCTGGTCATTCCCCAACTTTCCGTCGTCTTCATACCCCGATGTGAACTTTGATGAAAACGACTTGGTGTCGATGTTTGGTTCTGACGACACCATTTGTGTCGGTGGGGTAGCAACTCCGTGCAAGCTCACTGCTGAAGCTGCGGCGTGGGCACGTATGGTAAACCAAGCTCGCGCTTCGGGTCATTGCGAAGGTCTTGTTGCTTTAGCGTCATCGCGTTTCAATAACAAAGAAACGCCATCAACGGTGAAGTTGCCATCGCAAGACGAAACGTTGCATGCCATTATGCGCACATTCGCCACACAGTTCTTGCCTGAAGTGCAAGAAAGCATTGGTGAATGGATGGCTGCTTCATTCGAAGACAAGATCGATGAAATGAAAAAGTCTTTCGCTGCTGGCGCTTTGAAATACACACTTGGTGTGTATACCGATGGTGGTGGTCATGCGGTATTGCCGTACGCCATTGAATACCCCACGCCCGACACACCACGTGTGATGTTGTACGACTCGAACTGGCCGGGTAAAAACCGTTACGTCGATATTGACTTGAAAGCAAAAACATGGCGTTTTTCTTTTAGTGGTGCTGACCCTGCGAACGACCCCGATGCGTGGACCGGTGGCCCGCAAGCCATGGACCTCACTCCGTTAGAGGCGCGTGAAGGTACATGCCCATTTTGTGGCAAAGATGTAAAAGTCGCAAAGACCACAATGCTCATTCGTTCTGCGAACCTCGACTGGTCGGTGGAAACTGATGGTGGTGTGGTGTCGCCCACAAACCCCACTGGCACCGATGGCACCACAGTGATGCCGGTGAAGGGACTGCCGTTCTCTTCAGCAGCAGGTTCTGGGGTAGTGAAGCGCAGTTCGTACGACTATCTGGTAACTGTTCCCGATTATCCGGAGAATGCAGCAACAACTACTACTGGCGTCAAGAAGAAGAAGAAGCGTAAGAGCAAGCTGAAGTTCTCGGGTGCCACCTCTGTTTATGCGGTCATGCCTGAAGGTATTGCTCAGTTCACTACACCTGGCAGCGAAGACGACCCTGTTGAAGTTGAAGGAAGTTCTATTTCAACCACCGACCCCGGTGTCGATCTCACCTTGGCATCAGGAAATCTTGTTGCGAATGCTTCGGGTTCTGCGGTGTCGTTGAGTGTTGAGGGCGAAACCATGGCTGTTGCGGTCACCGCGGCGAACGGTCAGGTCATTAAGCAAGAAGTGTCTGCAGATCAACCAACCGTGCAGATGAAAGCCGACCCTGAAGGCGGCGGTATTACCGTGTTGGCTGCCTCCGCTACGGGTGTTGTGGAAAAGACGGAAGTGTCGTCCACTGGTGAAACTACGAAATCGGTAGTAACCGAGGCTTTGAACTTGAGTGAAGTCAAAGCCGAATTGCCTGCTGCGTTGGCATCGAAAGAAAACCCAGCTTTGCCGTCGCTTGCCACACGCGACATGGCAAACCCCGACTACAAAGTCGACGCTGCTTATTCTGCACCAACCACTATTCCTGCAAAGGGAGGAGACCAGGTTGCTGAAGCAGCTCCCACCACTCAGGCAAAAGCATCTAGTGCTGCGGGCCCGAATGAGCCAACACCAACGCAACCCGTGCGCAACGCAGCACTGCCTACCACTTTGCCGGCCAAGGGTGCAGCCCCTGTTGATGAAGATGCTCCACCTACCACGGTGAAACGCACGGTTGCTGCGGCTACGTCAGGAACTGGTACTGCTACTGCTGTGGCATTGAAGCCGTCACTTGGACGTTTCACTGTTCCTGCGGTCACGTTCGGTGACGCACCGTTCACGATTGATGAACCGTCTTCAAACAGCTCCGGAGGCTGGCGGTTTACTTCGAGCAAATCTGATGTGGTTGAGGTGAGTGCGCTCACAGGCCGTGCCACTATTAAAGGTGCGGGTACCACCACTATTACTGCCACACAATCGGCGGTGAAAGGTTTTGAACAAGCCTCAATTACTGCGTTGTTAATAGTGGGCCGCGACACACCAGTGTTGGGTGCGTACACCACTACAACACGTACTTTCGGTGATGAATCATTCGTACTGAAAAACCCCACATCAAATAGCCCGGGTGCATTCACAGTGGAATCAAGTGATGAGTCGGTCGCAAAGTTCTCTAAAACTTCCGGACGCCTTGTTATTGCGGGTGCGGGCAAAACCACCATCACTGCCACGCAAGCAGCAACCGATGACTATTTAGGTGCAGCAAAGAGTTTTGTGTTGACGGTCAGAAAGGGAACACCCGAGTTGGGTGCTTTCGATGATGTTTCACGCACTTTTGGTGACGCGGGGTTCACCCTTGCAAAACCAACGTCCGATTCACGTGGCGCTATTACCTTGAGCTCCAGCAACCCAGCTGTCGCGACCGTTGATGGTGCATCGGGTGCGGTGAGCATTGTGGGTGCAGGCACCACTACTTTCACGGCATCGCAGGCCGCGAACGACGACTTTGTTGCAGCGTCGAAAACAATGACGTTCACTGTGCGTCAGGCCATCCCAACGTTGGGGTCAATGACCGGGGCAACAAAAACTTTTGGTGATGCAAGTTTCTCGTTAACGAAACCATCATCGCCATCAAGTGGTGCGTTTAGCTTCGCAAGTAGCAATACCGGGGTGGCGAGTGTTGATGCTGATGGCAAGGTGACCATTGTTGGTGCTGGCACCTCAACCATTACCGCTACACAGGCTGCAAGTGGAAACTACTCCTCAAGCTCAGTTGCTGCTGTTGTCACTGTGGGACGTGCTGCTACGACGATTGCAAACTTGTCGTTGAGCAACATGACCTTTGGGGCGAGCGATGTCACGTTGGCTCCGCGTTCGAATAACCCAGCGCCATTTACATTTACGAGCAATCGTCCGACTGTACTTGCGGTGAATGCAACAACAGGTCGGGTAACAGTGGTGGGTGCAGGTGAAGCAACCATTACGGTGCGACAGGCTTCGAGTGCAAACTATGAAGCCGGCTCTGAATCTCTCACCGTGCAAATTGGACGTGCAACACCAACGCTTTCCAGCTTTAGCGCGATCAGTAAAGATTATGGTGATGCACCATTCACATTGACGCCACCGGAATCGGATAGCCCTGCACCATTCACATATGAAAGCAGTAACCCCAGTGTTGCCTCAATTAACTCGACAACTGGCGTTGTTACATTATTGAATGTCACCACGGTGGGTAGCCCAGTAACTCTCACCGTTCGTCAAGCCCAAACCGACAACTACGCAGCAATTACCGCAACAACAACACTCATCATTGGTCGCGGAACACCGGTGTTTGGTGACTTCGCAATTGCAACAAAAGTATGGGGTTCCAGCAACTTCGCTGTGACTGCTCCCACTTCTACAAGTGCTGGTGCGTTCACCTACAACATTGTTGATGTTATTGGCTTAAACGAAGCAGCAATTGCCACCATCACCTCTACGGGAACAATCACTGTGGTTGGCCCTGGTGAGGTGCAAGTGCGTGCGACGCAAGCCGCGAACAGTTTGTATGTGTCGTCGAGCATTACCGCAACCTTCACAGTCACCTCTGCAACACCAAGTTTCGGATCATTTGTTGCTCCTGCAAAAACATTTGGCGATACACCCTTCACCATGGCTCCGCCATCGTCGCCAAGTAGTGGAGCGTTTAGCTTCACTAGTTCCGATACCAATGTTGCCACCATTAACACTTCAACAGGAGTGGTAACCATTGTGGGTGCGGGTTCCACCACGATTACCACATCACAAGTGGCAGCATTGCCCTACACGGCACGTTCCGCTACATCGGTACTAACAGTTGCTAAGGCAACGGCTGCTCTCAGCGGCTTCGGCGGCCAGACAGCGGGTCTTGCCGGTGTTCGTTATGTCAACTATTACGCCGACAATGTGAACTGGTTTGCAACTGCAACGCGTCACGGCCAGACCGTTACATCAACCAGCATTCAGAACTTCACCAGTAGTGCCGATAACTACAGTTGGCAATGGTTGGGCACTTTCCGCGCAAGCGTTGGCGGTTCATACAACTTCTGTACGGCTTCTGATGATGCAAGCCACTTGTGGTTGGGAGCTACAGCAACATCTGGATTCACAACGTCTAATGCACTTGTCAATAATGGCGGCGCACATGGTGTGGTTACGCGATGTGGAAATATCACATTGAGTGCAGGAGCTGAGTACCCCATACGTATTCAGTTCGGTGAAGCCGGCGGTGGCGACGTGATGAGCGTGTACTTCACCCCACCAGGTGGATCAGCTACATACAACGGAACTGGCTACTACTTCACAGGTGGCGGCCTGACCAAGACCCTTGGCGATTTGTCGTTCACTCCAACGTTGCCATCGTCGGCAAGTACGGGTGCCATTACATACAGCAGCTCGAACCCATCTGTTGCCACCATCAACCCAACAACGGGCCTCATCACATTGCAGAGTGGTGGTACCACCACCATCACCGCAGAACAGGCAGCCACCGACAACTACAACGCTTCGACCACAACAACTTCGCTCACCGTTTTGCGCGACCCGTTGTTGAACAGCTTCACCATTCCCGCAAAAACTTATGGTGCCGCAGCGTTCAACCTCACGGCGCCTGCAACAAGTAGCGATGGCGCTTTCACCTACACCAGTTCAAATACTTCAGTAGCAACAGTGAACTCCACAACCGGAGCAGTCACTGTCGTAGGCATTGGGAGCACAACCATTACGGCTTCACAACTTGCAACTTCGGTCTACGCAGCAGGAACAATCACTGCAACTCTTACGGTTGAAGCAACAACGGCTACGTCCATTAGTGCAGGGCAGTACTTCACCTGCATGCGCACCACGACAGGTGCTGCACAATGCTTCGGGCAGAACAACTATGGACAACTTGGAGATGGCACAAACACGCAACGCAATACTGCCGTTGGAGTGACCGGATTGTCTTCTGGTGTTGCATCGGTGAGTGGAGGCGCTTGGCACAGTTGCGCTGTGACCGATTCTGGCTCGGTGAAGTGTTGGGGTCGCAACGACTGGGGCAACCTGGGTAACGGCACCACGAGTGCGAGTAATACGCCCGTTGATGTTTCTGGTTTGAATGCCACTGCAGTCAAAGTAGTGACCACCAACTACTCATCGTGTGCACTGACAACTACAGGTGGCGTGAAGTGCTGGGGTTACGGCGGCTGGGGATTAATTGGCGACGGAACAGGGTCGAGTCGCTACACACCTGTTGATGTGAGCGGTATGACGAGTGGTGTTATTGCTCTTGCCGCTGGTGGACAACACATGTGTGCGGTAAAAAACACAGGTGCGTTGTTGTGCTGGGGTTGGAATGGCTACGGGCAACTTGGTGATGGCACCGGTTCAGAAAGGTGGGTGCCATCCGACGTCAATGGTCTCGATTCTGGTGTAGTTGCTGTGGCGCCAGGCATGTATCACACGTGTGCTTCCTTGGCGACAGGTGCTGTGAAGTGCTGGGGCTATAACGGCGATGGCCAGTTGGGTAGTAACAACTGGAACGGTACGAATGCACCGGTTTCGGTATTCGGAATGACCGATGCAACCACGTCAATTTCGTCGGGGGAGCGCTACACCTGTGTTGTGAAGAACTCTGGTGCGCTGTGGTGTTGGGGTTCTAACGTCAATGGGCAATTCGGGAATGGAAATACATCGACGACGAACTATCCCGTCAACATCTCGGGCTTGGGATCAACTGTGCGCACAGTGTCGGCAAGTCTTGCTGGTTTCCACACTTGTGCACTCACCACCGACGCAACGGCGAAGTGCTGGGGATACAACGGGTATGGCCAATTGGGTGATGCTTCAACAACGCAACGAGTATCACCAACGAACATTGGCGGCATCGTTGCTCCTCAAATCAACATCACCACATTGAGTGGCTTTGCACTTCCTGGTTCTGGCTATACGGCCTCAAGCCCGGGCTTCACGCTTGCTCCACCAACTTCTTCTCGTGCAGGCGCGTTCACCTTCGCTAGCACCAACCCGAATTCGGCAACAATCAACGCTACGACGGGTGAGGTGACCATTCTTGGTGGAGGCTCAACTCTGCTGACGGCCACTCAAGCCGCCACATCTACACACGATGCGGCAACGGCGTACGTGTCGCTCGCTTTTGCGCCTGTTATTTCACAGTTGTCATTGTCGTATTACAGCGTATGTGGTGTTACTACAGCGGGTGGCATGAAGTGCTGGGGAAATAATTCATGGGGCCAAATTGGTTCGTCGGCGGCCAACCCGCAAACAACACCGGTGAATGTTCCTGGTTACACCAGTGGTGTAGCAGCAACGGCAAATGGCCATCACCATATGTGTGCACTACGTACGACGGGCGCGGTGAACTGCTGGGGCTATAACTGGAACAACAACTTGTCCCCAGGAATTTCGCAGGGAGCGACTGCAATCACTACGGGGTACCTACATTCCTGTGCACTAATGGCCTACGGAGGTGTGAAGTGTTGGGGTCGCAACGATTCGGGTGGCCAGTTAGGTGATGGTACAAACACGAACCGCTCGACGGCAGTTGATGTAGTCGGATTATCATCGGGCGTAGTTTCCGTAGCCACTGGCTTTGAGCACACCTGTGCTTTGCTCGCTACAGGTGCGGTGAAGTGTTGGGGTTACAACGGCTATGGCCAGTTGGGCGATGGCTCAAATTCAAATAGAAATGTACCTACTCAAGTTTCGGGTCTCACTTCTGGTGTTGTTTCAATATCAGGTGGAAATAACCACACTTGTGCTTTGCTCGCTACAGGTGCGGTGAAGTGTTGGGGTTACAACGGTTATGGCCAGTTGGGTGACACCACTACCGCGAATAGGAACGTACCCACTTCGGTATCGACGCTAAGTTCTGGTGTTCAGTCGCTCACTGTAGGTTGGGAGCACACCTGTGTATCACTCACTTCTGGTGCGGCAAAGTGCTGGGGCCGTAATAGTGAAGGTGCAGTAGGCGACGGCACTAATACAAACCGCAGCACCCCGACTTCTGTTATCGGTTTGACATCTGGTGTAACTGCTATCGAAGCAACTCAGTCTCTGAGCACATGCGCGCTGGTGGCTGGCGGCAATGTGAAGTGCTGGGGTTATAACGCTCATGGGCAGTTGGGTGATGGCACAACAACGAATCGCAACACGCCGGTCGACATTACGCAGTTGCTATCGGGCACCGCAACAGCAACCACACTGGGCGCGTTAACGCTTCCTGGTTCGCGGTACACAGTGGGTAGTGCCGACTTCACACTCGGTGCACCATCGTCGAGTCGTTCAGGAACCATTACGTTCTCTAGTTCAAATACCGAAGTTGCAACTATCAACGCGTCGACTGGTCTCGTACATATTGAAGGTTTGGGCAACACGGTGTTGGCTGCAAATATTGGTGGTACCGGCCAGTACAGCGGTGCCACTTCAACAGTGACCTTGACAGTGAACACTGCTTGTGCGGCGGGTGGCTTGTGCAGCATTGGCGATACTGGCCCTGGTGGTGGTGTTGTGTTCTACGACGCAGGCTCGAACCAGCAGTGGGGTCGTTACCTTGAGTTCGCACCAAGTTCTGGGCAGGTGTCACGTACTTGGGCAACCGGTGCCAACCAACAAATTGCAGTGTCGGGGGCCAATGGCACAGCAATTGGAGATGGTCGTCAAAATACTGTTGCTATCGCCGCGCAGTCGGGGAATATTGCAGCAAGTTCAGCTGCGGCATATGCCGTGAGTTACACAAACAACAACACATCAGATTGGTACGTGTCATCAAAGGATGAACTGAACGAATTGTGCAAATACGCACGCAATACGGGACAACAAGCAGGTTCGTCTGTTGTCTGCAGTGGAGGCAGTGCACCAAGTGCACGCGGGTTTGCTGCAGATTGGCATTGGAGTTCTTCGCAAAGTGGAACCAATGGTGCACTCGACCAAAACTTCGCTGACGGTAACCAAGGTGGCGATGGTAAAGATTGGTCCGGCGTTGTACGACCCATCCGCGCGTTTGCGCCTCTCACCGATTGCCAGTTGGGATTGTCATGTGCGGTAGGTGATATTGGTCCTGCCGGTGGTCGCATCATTTACGTGAACCCAAATGAATCAAATGAATACGACTATGTCGAGGCGGCTCCTTCCGACGTTGCGCCAACTGTGTGGTGCAGTGGTTCAAAAGCAACAACATTGATTGGTGGAACAGACTCATGGCGTCGTCTAGCAGACGCTGCACAATCTCATTCAGTCATTCAACGTCGCAACTGCACAACAGGTGGCGGTCTTGATGCACACAACTATTCTGCAAATGGGTTGACAGGCTGGGGTGTTCCCAACATCGGTCTTATGCAGTTGATGCGAACCAGTTTGTATGCCAACAACGTTGGTGACTTTGCGGCCGCTCAGTACATGACCTCTAATGAACAAGACCAAAACACCGCCATCTCCGTCGGTATGGCTGATGGCACTTTGGCTTACCCCGCAAAGACGGTTGCAACACGCCTGCGCCCCGTGCGCTTCTTTGCCAAAACAGATCGTCGTAAATTTACGCCAACGTTGTCTGGCGTTTCAGTTCCATCAAACTCCATGGCATATGGCGACGCCGACTTTAACGTGAGCACTTCCAGCACAGGTATTAACGAAATGGGCGGTAGTTTTACTAGCTTTGGTGCAATCACCTACACCAGCAGCAACACATCGGTCGCCACAATTGAGGCCAATACTGGCCGCGTCAGCATTGTTGGCTCTGGCTCATTCACCATCACCGCAACACAAACTGCGTGGGGTGTTTTCAAGGCTCCAGTTGTAGTTACCAACACCATCAGCGTGAGTAACGGTACGCCACAGTTCAGTGGGTTGGCGCTGCCTGGTTCGAGCTACCGTGCCGACGATGCTCCATTCACTGTGACTGCTGCAGCATCTTCAAATAGCCCAGGCGCCGTTACCTACAGCAGTTCAAACACTGCCATCGCAACAGTCAACGCCACCTCTGGCCTTGTCACGATAGTCGGGGCTGGTACTACAACGATTACGGCAACACTTGCAGCAAGTGGTTTCTGGAATGGCGCAACTCTCAGTGTTCCTCTAAGCATTGGCGCTTTGTGTGCCGATGGCGGTGAATGCCGTATTGGTGACGTTGGTCCTGCCGGCGGAAAGATCTTCCTTATTCCTTCATCAACAGGCAACACCACCGGCAAGTTCTTTGAAGCAGCAGCGGCAGATCTTTCATCGAGCATGGCCTGGTGCGATAACGACACCACTTCAATTGCTGGGGCGAATGGCTATGCAATTGGAACTGGTGAGGCAAACACCGTTGCCATGGATGCTGGTTGCACGTCCGGCGCGGGCCAAAGTGCTGCCGACTATACAAACAATGGTTTTGGCGACTGGTACTTGCCATCGCTCGACGAACTCACCGCGATGCTTGCCGCACGTACAACCATTGGTGGTTTTGCATCTGCTTCGTACTGGTCGTCGTCTGAAGAAAATGGTGGATTCGCCAAGCGACTCGGCTTCCCCGATGGCGGAATGTCGGGTCATGTGAAAGCACAAGGTTTCCAAGTACGACCAATTCGCTCGTTCGAAATTAAGCGCTCGTGCCTCGACATCAAGAACTCAACTGGCACTAACGCAAACGGTGTGTACACCATTGCGCTGAGTGTGGGTGGAGCTGTCATGAACACTCAGGTGTATTGCCTCATGGATTCAGCAATGGACGGTGGCGGTTGGACTATGGCAATGAAGGCTCCGCGTAACAGCCAGACATTCCCTTACAGTTCAAATTACTGGACCACATCAAACACTTTGAATGTTGGCAATGTGGGCAGTGTGACTGCCGATGCAACCAGTGCCAAGTTCAACACGTTCAACTACATCTCGGCAACCAGCATGCTCGCTGTGTTCCCAGATGCAGGTATTAACGGAGGCAGCATTACCGGCCACACTTATGGTTGGACATGGAAACAAACCATTCCAAATGGACCAAAGACTCCGCTAGCTATTTTCAGTGGTGCGGCCGAGCAGTTCATCGGTGACGCCTACTTGTACTCGGGCTTTGACACGCGGGTGTGGACCCGCCAGCGTGATATTCGTTTCTACGGCTTTAACTGGGACGACAACTACAAAGCTCGTTGGGGCTTTGGTTGGAATGAAAATGGTGGTGGCTTGTTCCCGAACGGGTACAAGGGCTCGGATGATGCAACGGGTGGCCTAGGGCTCAATTGGAACAACTATTCTGCAGGTGACGGATCCTTCTGTTGCACCGAATCGAATGGTCTCAACCGTTCAATGGCCTTTGAAATGTACGTCCGCTAATTACCTGGTTTTCTCGGCGCGGTGTGTGCCGAAAAACGGCACACACCGCGCCGAGAACACTTCAGGGGATCAGCACTGAGAGTTGCTTGGGGGCAAAGTTCCCTGAATGAGAAACGCATCAACAAGTTGAGTCGCACAATCATTTTTTAGGTAGCTCGTATGCCGTGATGAGTTGACGCTGATGAAACGAGAATTCTCTAATGCAGCACTCATGCTTTGAGATGAAGCAAGGGGGGTAACGGGGTCATTGGTAGACCCGATGACCACAATGGGGGCAGGAGAAGAAATCTGCACCTGCTGTAGCGCCGATTCCGATGTTGGCCAGAGTGAACAGGTGTAGTCGCGGCCAAAGAACTCACCAAAGCGAGGAGCAGCTTTTGTGAAAGCGGGAAGTTGGGAGGCAACTTCTCCGATTGACATACGTTTGTTCTCATCATCGCAAATAGTGGCAATTGATGCTTCGGAAACATTGCGGCTGTCTTCATAGCCAGCATCTTGGTAGTAGTACGAGTTGTAGAGGTCACGTACGAGTTGCCCATCGCCATCTTGAGCACTCTTGAGCGCTTTGGCGAGGTCTTCCCATGCGCTGTCGTCGTAGAGCGAAGAAGCGGTCGCAGTGAGCAGAACAGTTTCATTGACGGTGGCTTCAGCCTTCACAAGATCATCGAATGCTTGCTCGGCTTTGCCATTGTTATGAAATGCACACGACGAGTTTTGAGAGCACTCGGCAAGAAATGCAGAGAGTTGCTTCTCAAAACCTGCAGCCTGTGCAAGCCGGCGCTCGGCGCTAGTTGTGTTTGGTGCAGCGGCTGCATCGAAGACGGCACCTTGAACGGTGTTAGGGAAAAGCGTTGCCCAAGTGGCGCCCAAGGTACTGCCGTATGAAAAGCCGAAGTAAGAAATCTTCTCTTCGCCGAGCGCGAGGCGAATGGAGTTCATGTCGCGAGCCGATGCGGCAGATGACATGTAAGAAATAATCTTTGGGTTCTTTGCGGCGCACGCATCAACAAACTTTTGGGTTGAAGCCACAGTGCGTTCGTTGGCAAAGAAGTCGTTGTACGAGTCGCCACAATCGAAAGTGGGGGTGGAGGCTCCCGTTCCACGTGGGTCCCAGCCAACGATGTCGAAATGGGTCATGAGATCTTTGCTGAAGTAGTAGGCCGCATTTTGAGCAAGCGAACTGCCGGGGGCTCCAGGGCCGCCTGGGTTTACTAGAAGTACACCTTGTCGCAGATCGTCGTCGAGGGCGCGCAGTCGGGTGAGGGGAAGAGTGAAAGATCCGAGTTCAGGGCTGGCGTAGTCGAAAGGAACAGAGATGGTGGTGCACTCAATATCGCCACATTTTTTCCATTCAGGTTTCGAAGCAGTGACCGCCGTCGTGGGGCTAGCTGCGGTGGGTGCTGGTTCCTGGGAAGAGGCATTTCCACAGGACAAAAGCGCGGGAATGAAGCAGGAAAAACCGAGCATTCTTTTGGTGAAAAGACGTCGGTTCCGCACATGGAGAGAATACGACAACGCGCAGACCCACATGGAGCCTTTGACAAGATTTCGTATTGCAGCAGGCGGTTCATGGTCATTTGGTGAGCATGAGTGGTCAAAGAACGCGTTTTTGCCTTTTCCTGAGGCCAGCCGACGGGCGTTGAGACCTATCTTACGTGGGTTAGCACGTTTGTTGAGAGAGATCAGGTACTCGGGTGGGTGTAAGGCGTTCAGCAACAGGTCATTTAGTAAGTGGTGCATTAGTCGTTGGGTTGTCGTTTCTTGCTGCATGTGGCGGGTCTTCTTCTTCGTCTTCAGGAACAGATGTTGACGGCGATGCAGAGGTTGTTTCAACTATTGCTGGTGACGACACTGCGGGCATCGCAAAGTTTTGTGAGTCGGCAAATGCAAATGATTCCGATCTTCCTCAAATTGAAGCCACCGATGACGCTGCAGCCATCACTAAAAAAATCACTGCTCTTGCCGCGGCCTTGAGCAGCACAGCTGCAATTGCCCCCGCCGCTGTGAAAGATGAATCTCAAACTCTTGCTGATGCAGCCACTGCAATGGCCGAAGCGCTGACGAGCGACCCAACGTTGAAGTCGTTCGATGCGGTCGTCGAAAAATTCGCAACACCTGAAATTGATGCAGCAACAGTCGCTATTGAAAAGTTTGTTAACGAGAAGTGTGGAGTAGAAAAATGAGTTCAAGAACGGTTCGGGTAGCTGGCATTGTGCTTGCCGCTATTGCATTGGCATCGTGCGGCAGTTCAAGTTCAGATCAATCGGGTTCACCAACAACCTTGTCTCAAAACAACACAGAGGTGTCCACTACTGCAGCGCCAACTGACACGTTGCCGAGTAAGGGTGCAGCACCAGATGACACGTTGCCAAGCAAAGGCGCAGCACCAACTGACGACTCAACGAAAACAGATGCAACAACCGAAACTGTTGCGCCTGCGGAAAAAGAAACAGTTGCTCCAGTTGCCAAAGCTTTAGTGGTTGCAGATCCTGGAAATTTCTCGCCAACCTATCTTGCTTCTACTGACGAGCTCGGTGCACCACGACCCATTCTTCCCGCCGAAGCGAGTCTTGAGTCGAATGCCTCACGTGCGGTGAGTACGGCATTACGCACCGACGCGTCTGGTGTCTTGGCAGTCACTGCAGCTTCGTGGGTGGGTTCAACACCTATGACACTGCGTTGGACCATTACAACGAGCACTGGCTCATTGCAGTGCGACAACTGTGCTTTTGTGACTACAAAAACAAAGCGCCTCATTAAAGAAGTCACGTCAGTGAAATTCGATGGTTCAGGAATTAAATCAATTCGGGGCTTAGACCTCACGGCAACCAAGGTGGGCGAATTCGCTGGTAATGGTTGGGGAGTTGAGCTGCTCGTTGGTGATCCAGGCGATATAGAAGCCAGTGCGACGGGTAACGCAATTCGTGACTTGTTGTTGTCGTGCGCAGGAACCACCGCTTCCACATGCAAAAACGTTGCGCTTGGTGCTGCTGAGTTGAAATGGAAAAACCAAGTGTGGTCAACCAGTGATTGTGTGTCGGCATTACGCAATGGCGGCCCCCGCCAGTTAATAGATGGAGTAGCTGCTGCTCTGAAAGGTGCGACGGCTGAAACCGCTGCGCTGGTAAGGCAGCGAGCTGCTCTAGATCGTGTTGTGGTGGGTCTTCCGGCCTATCGCCCAGTTTTTTCTAGCTCAGGTACCACCCGAACTCTCACCGGTTTCGCTTCAACAGGATGTGCATCATGAAAATCAATAGTCGTCATTTCGTGCGTAATGGAGTTGCACTGCTGAGTGCTTTTACTATGGCTGCAACATCGGCTCTGCCGGCGTATGCGTCGAGCCCCGATGAAACTACGTCAACTACTGCAGTAGATTCTCCCACCACAACAGTGCCTATTGGGCCCACCACGACGATGCCTGCTGGTGAACCCACCACAACAGTGCCTGCTGGTGCAGAAAGCACCGTTGAACCACAAAAGAAGGGCGCCGACCTGCGAGTGACATCATCTGCTCCCGACTCGCCAGTTCCAGGGTTTGTTTTTACTGCACTCGTTTATGTTTTCAACTCAGGAAACGAGCCAGCTGGTGAGAAGTCTGCGGTGTCATTCACCATGTCTAATCTTCCCGTCTTTGTAAAACTGAAAGCCGTGCGCCCGGCGCTCGATGAAACTTCTGTAGCTGGTGACTTTGGCTGGTCGTGCAAAGCGAATACTTGTACTTATGTTGAAAAGACCGACAGCGGTACGAAGAATGCCACCCTTGCGGTAGGAGCTTTGGCTCAAGCCGACTTGAATTTAGAGATTGCACTTGACGCGAAGCTCATTCGGCCCCCAAGCACTTTCGTTGAGCAAGCTGTTGCCCTGTTGAAAAGTGACGACGCCGCTGGCTATAACGCGCTTGTGAAGACCGTGACTCACATGGTTGTAAATGTGCCGAAGGCAAATGATGCCAATCCTGACAACAATGAGACGCTCATTCCCTTCTTGGGGTCCAAGGAAGATTTTGAGGAAGGTCCTACTGGTACCGGCGGTGCTCAGGTAGGAAAAGCTGTTGGGGAAACTGAAACCCCAGGACTTTCTGGGGCGTACCTTGAATCAAAAATTCGTGGACCTGTTTACCCCGGTGGGCCATTTCGTATGGAATTGCGGTACTTGCCAACCCTCATGGCAACACAGTCAGGAAAAATAACGCTGTCAGAAGTCATCCCATCAGCACTCGGGTTAGAAAAGGTGAAAATTTCTGGCACGAATTGGTCGTGTGACAGCCTGACTAATCTCAAATCATGCTCATTAGCAGGACCCGATCTCAAGCCAGGCGATTCTTCAGAAACCCTCACGATTGATGGATTCGTCAGCAAAAAAACTCCTATCAGCGATACCCCAATTAAATGGGATGTGAGTTCATCTGCCACGACAGTCATCAAAGCAGAACCCGTAAAAAAGACCACTTCGCTGTCGCTTCGAGTAGTCAAAATACCAGAGCCTGACGTTGGTATTACTCTCACCACTCGCGACGGAAAAAGCAGCATTTCTCCTCCAGGGTCGGTAATTGTTGATGCTCTTGTGCAGTCGATGCATGGCCCAGCAGAAGATGTGCATGTCAAATTGACGCTCCGTAAAGGTTTAGTTTTTGAGGGTTTAGCCCCTGGTGTCACTGGTTGGTCGTGCAAAGCAATTGACGCCAACGCTGCAGCAGGCGAGGGTGCCACAACACAAGACTGTGTGAAGTCAGAAATGGAGCCCGGAGCGTCAGAGACTATTGGCTTTGTGGTCGCTGCTTCGGAGTCAACTGAAGCAGGAGTTTTCCCCACCGAGGCTGTTATTTCCGCAGCAAACGAAGCTAAGAAGTACAAAGAAGGCAACAGCGCTTCTCAAGATCTTATTGTGCAGCCACAAGCCACTCCGATGCCTGCACTTGTGTTCACGCGCCCAAATGAAAAGGGTGCAGTGCAAGCGGTCTCTGATGGTTCTGCGACCAAGGTTCTCATCGGAAAAGACTCAAGTTATGCATTTAGCGTAAAGAACCAAGGCAGCAAGGCCTTAGAAGCTGGTTCCATCGTTCGCTTTGAGCAGTTTGTTGATGACACCGCAATCTTTAGTGGTGCGGCATTCGCTTCAACGGGTGCTTACAGTTCAACTCTCGACAGCCAGAAAATCAATACTGCAGCAGCCGGAAAATGGGTGTGCGTTACGGGTAGCGGAACCATGCCAAAAGTCGACATGCCTGTTGAAGCAGGGAAAGTGACTGCAGCATTGAACAGTTCAACAACTGTTACTCCAAGTTCTTCAGCGCCAACCGTTGCATCGAAAAAAGCTGGCCCAGCTGTTCGTTGTGAAATCAAGGTGGCCTCAGCTATCGCGCCAGATGCTGCGACACCGGTGTTAAACCTCACGGTTCGCGCCTCGGAGAAAGCAAAAGTTGGTTCGCCGGAATGGCCAGTATTCGCAACGCTGGTTGCTATTAAGCAAGCACCTG
>Ga0222712_10000232_pt1 | contig 78837 bp, 108 predicted proteins | sample C33_657DmetaG_FD_165043 | JGI IMG/M metagenome (GOLD analysis project Ga0222712, IMG submission 165043) | Estuarine water microbial communities from San Francisco Bay, California, United States - C33_657D | ecosystem: Environmental > Aquatic > Marine > Unclassified | place: USA: California... | reverse complement strand
TCCAGAAACTGCATATCAGGAAATTAAAGAAATGATGAAAGAACTTAAAAAACTTCGTAAACAAGAAAAAGAAAATTGGGAAAAGGATTATGGCAATTAATTACGATAAAGTTTGGGAAGTAATGAACGACCTAGAACAAGAGTCTACAAAACTAATCTATATTAAGGAGTTACTAGATGTTATCTACGACGCTTCTTCCGAAAAAGATAATGATCGTGTAGAAAAACTATCTCTATTAGCATCAGATTATCTAGAACAATATATTCAGGAATATGACAGAAAATTCTCAAGGGCATGGAATAATACAGTTCTAGAACTAAGAGAAGATAAAGTTGAATCTATTAGAGAAAATAATTATGGATTTGGTCAACAAGGTTTAGATAAAGAATCAGTAGAAGAAGAATTTAATTCTTTGAGACTATAAATATCTTTTTTTAGATGATTTATTCTTACTACATTTGGATAACAATATTTGTAATAATTTCTTATGTAATTATTGTAGATCCAAATGGACCAAGATTAATTGACCTTATAGGAAAATTAATTAAAATAAATTTTGAAAGAGTTTATTGGATGATTAGATTACATCCTAAGAATCCTATAACAAACTTTATGATGAAAAGAAAATATGATCAACTCGCTAAGGATCTTCAGAAAGAGTTTGAAGATAGGGGTTGACAGGAGAAGAGAGGTCTGGTATTATTAATAAGTGGTCGGGGCAGTCGCTATGCAGACAGCACAGAAAGACACCTCCCACTCTTGACAACTCACCACTAATCTGGTATGATTGTCAAGTATCCATGGGCAAGTAGCATAATGGATAATGCAGCATCCTTCTAAGATGTCGATTGTAGGTTCGAGTCCTACCTTGCCTGTTGACAATTATACTCAATTACTTTATAATTGTCTTATTGCGAGCATAGTGTAGCGGTAACACGCCATCCTTCCAAGTTGGAATCACGAGTTCGATCCTCGTTGCTCGCTCTTGCTACTTGCACTGGAAAGATAAACCAGAATGCCGTAGCAAATTTAGAGAAGTGATCCTGCGGGTTCGCCCAAGAGATCTCCTTTTCTAAGATAGAGAGTAAGTCTCTGTTATATCCTTATGAGGTATATCACACTTACTCCATCACGGAAGTTAAGTCAAAGAATCGAGACAAGCAGACAATGCCTTTTGAACTGGTGTAAGTCCAGTAACTTCCTTTATTCCACAATAGCTCAGCGGTAGAGCATTCGACTGTTAATCGACTGGTCCCTGGTTCGATCCCAGGTTGTGGAGTTGGGGAATTAACTCAGTTGGTAGAGTGCCTGCTTTGCAAGCAGGATGTCAGGGGTTCAAGTCCCCTATTCTCCATTTTAAAGTGATAAATAAAATATCTCTTATGAGTATATTATGGAACCTATTAAGATAAGATGTAAGTCTTGTAATAAAGAAATGCAAGCAATAGAAAATAAAACAGTTTCTTGTGGTTGTCCAAATATGGCAACTGTCAGAGGAAACAAAATAACTGCGGTTGATTTATCCAATGTTGTTATGTTAAACTCTTATAAAGAAACAAATAGAAAAGAGTTTTTAACTTCAGAAGATATTGCTTGGCAAGAAGCAAGAAGACAAAGAAAAGTTCGTAAACTAGACTTTGAAATTCGTTAGTATTGGAAAGAGTCCGGTTGGTCGAGGACACCGCCTTGAAAGCGGCTGGGGGTAACACCTTCGCAGGTTCGATTCCTGTTCTTTCCGCTTAACAATTTCTTAAACAGTGTTACAATATGAACACAATTGTTGACACTGAAAGTTCTTTTAATAGTATATAGTTGTACTATCTTCATTTTAAGATGGATCAACACACTTACGAAAACTGGGTCAAAATTAAAGAGACCTTTGAAAAATCTGGTAATACTGATAATATGTTTTATAAAAGAGCAGTTGAAATTGTTAAAACAAGAAAAGATCCCATAGAAAAATATTTGGGATGGAATAGTTGACAAAAAAATAATTATATGATATATTTAAATACAACCAAACGGAGTGTAGCTCAGTTTGGTAGAGCACCCGCTTTGGGAGCGGGATGCCGTAGGTTCAAATCCTATCACTCCGATTCGTTTAACTAAATTAATATGGCAAGAGAAGTTTTACTACTAAATGAGGATGAACAAATTATTGATCCAAGAGAAATTATTTTGGATGCATTTAATAAAATGGGTCAAGAACTTCCTCCTCCACCAAGAGCAGAAGAGCATTTAATTGTAAATAGTCCAGTTGCATTTTTTGAACAAGCAATTCCAAGTGATCTTGTAGATCTTATTATTAAAGAATATGATAATATTCCAAAAGATCAATTTCAAGATTCTGAAGTTGGTCCTAATGCAATGGAAGGACAAACAATAGTAAAACTTAGAGATTCTAGAGTATCATGGTGGTATGAACAGCATTGGATTTCATCAATATTCTCTCATTATTTTAATATTGCAAATAGAGAATTGTGGGAATATGATTTAAACTATTTGAATGGAATTCAAGTTACTACATATGATCAAAAAGGTCATTATACATGGCACTCTGACTATGGAACAACCACAGATAGAAAATATACCAGAAAGTTAAGTGCATCTCTTTTATTAAGTGATCCAGAAGAATATGAAGGTGGAAAATTCCAAATAATGGATTATCACGGTAGAGTTGTTATGCCACCACAAAAGAAAGGAACAATGATTATCTTTGATTCAAGAGTTCCCCATAGAGTTACTAAAATAAAAAGTGGTAAAAGAATATCCCTGGTATCTTGGATGTTAGGACCTAAACTTCGTTAATAAAAAATGGAACAGGTGGAAGTTGAAAATTTAGAAAAAACTGAAGAAAAAAAGGAATTAACTGAAGATGATATTTGGTTAATTAATCTTTATACACAACATAACGAAGCACCATAATCGTTATGCTTTTTTTGGGAGTGTAGCTCAATTGGCAGAGCGAGAAGCTTATACCTTCTGTATGCACCAGATTAGTGCGCGGTTGGGGGTTCGACTCCCTCCACTCCTATTATTTTTTATTTAAAAATGAAATATATTTCTTTCTCTCCATATTACGCAGGATTATGTAATGTACTTCTTTCTTATGAATTGGCAATAGCAATATCCATAATTTCTAAACGAACATTAATATTACCTCATAAAGTTTGGTTATATTCTGTTTGTAAATCTCAAGATAAAGAAGATTATATTGATATAATGGATATATTTGATAAAGAATTTATCTACAATAATATTGATTGTATAGATTTTTTAGATGTTCCAGAATTTAAAGGTAATTATGATAAACTAGAAGGACCTAAATCTTACACAAAAAATATTAAAGATGTAATTCCAAATGTAGCAGAAATTAAATTTGGTCCATACAAAAAAGAAACTGATTCTGAAACATGTTTAATTGATGTAGATTGGGTAATTTGTTCTAATAATGCATTTGGAAAAGACTTTAAAAAATTTTCCAATGAAAGAAAGATATTAAATATTTCAAATATAACTCAAAAGTTTATACACTTTGAACAAAATTTATTTTCTCAACACTGGTATTCTGTATATGCTGGAGAGGAATCTAAAAGAAATGAGATTAAAAAAATTATTAATGGTTGTCTAAGATATAATACTAAGTATTATAAAATGGCAGATAATGTAAAAAATAAAATTGGAAATTATAATTCTGTTCATGTAAGGAGAACAGATTTCTTAGATTTCGCTCCAGAATATCAATCTTGTATTGGAGATAAACATAAACTACTTGAAAGAATAAAATTATTTTTTGATAAAGATATACCTTTATACATTTGCACTGATGAAACTGATAGGGAATATTTTGAAGAAGTATCAAAGGAATATAAAATTTATTTTTATGATGATTTTAATTATGAATTAAATGAATTAGAAAAGGCAATAGTAGAACAATTAATTTGTGCAGAATCTGAATTATTTTATGGAACATACCTTTCAACTTTTAGTTCTAGAATAAATATTATTAGAGGAATAAACGGAAAGAAAGTAGAAGACCATCTAAAGATAGACATAGATAAAAATAATTTTATTAATATTAATAAGTCTATTCATTGGTATTATGATGGTAGAGGAGAAAAATTAAATTGGGCTTTATCACAACACCCTCATTGGAAATATGAAAAAAATGGAGTTTATGTAGATGAACGATAAAACAAAACCACCTAAATTCAATGAAGTTCCTTTTTTGAAAGTAAAAATACCTGAAAATTTATATTCTGAAATAAAAAAAGTATATTCAACTGCAAAATTTTCCGAAAAAGTAAATGAAAATGAGTATTCAAAAGAATATAAAACTGTAGTTTGTGGTGGTATATCTGTAAAAAATAGTATTAAACCTTATTATTATAGAAATGAAATTTCTCAAGATTTATTTGATTTATGTTATGATGAAATAACTCCAATTGTAGAAGAATGGTCTAAAGTAAAATTAGAAAGATCTTGGGGATATGGAATTAGAAGTTACATAAAAAATTCTGTGCTTCATCTTCATAGAGATCGTATTGATACTCATATTATAAGTTGTATAATTTATATTGATCAAAAATCAAATCAAAATTGGCCTTTAGATTTTTACGATCATGATAATAATCATCATCAAGTATATTTTGAAGATGGTGATATGTTGCTTTATGAAAGTCTTTGTGTTCATGGTAGAGAAACTCCTTTTAATGGGGAATACTACAGAAACATGTATGTGCATTGGAAACCAAAAGAATGGGATCCAACACCCTATAACAATATGAAGACAGATTTTTTAAATGGAAATCATCTGAAAAATTTTTATCCAGTGGTCAAATCTTAAACTGTCCACAAGACTTGACAAACTGGATATTTTTTCCTATACTTAAAAAGTCAACAAACATTACCAATGACACTTTCTTCTAAATTTAAAAAAGACCTAAGTACTCTTCGTGGTGCTGCAAATGGAGACTTTTATCTGGATGTAAAAAACCCAAAACTTTATAAAAAGGTAAAGCGTTATTATGAATCCATTGGGGTAGAATTTACAAATGATCCTATGGATGATTATGAGATTCTAATTGATAATCTTCTTTATGATTTTGAAAATGAACAAGTAAGTGCTTGAGTAATTGTCTCGGGATGACATTAAAAGCGCCCTGGTCGAGAGCAACCCTCATAGTCACGGAGAGACTTTAAAAGTACTGGTGGAGTCAAATGACCCTATTCACACACATTACACACATGGAGATTAATTATGTCCAAAACACCTTATGAACTTCGTTTTGAAATTTTTAAACAAGCATATAATATGCTAAACGATCAGTTTAGTATAGAGTATGATACTGCTCGTTGTTGGAATGAAAATGAGAAAAAAGAAGTATCAATGGATTATCCAGAGTTTCCAACACTTAATCAAGTTCTAGAACAAGCGGAGACTATTAATAATTTTGTTTCTGCAACAAAATAGGTTTCTTGCCATTCCTTAAAAAGGCAAGTGGTGCGGATGTGGAGGTTACTCCCGCCTGGTTTCCAATTTCCAGTTAAAGAATTGGTGGCGAGCCTGCAACTGAGTAAAGGGACTTTAAAGTCCCTTTTATTTTCTAAATAATATTAGTTCAAAATTTTTAAATTAAAATGGCAACAAGAAAACCGATCATTTCAGATATTTCATCTTACTCTCCTAAAATTGACTTGGAAGTTGAAAGAAGACTTGCTGCTTTAGAATCAAGATCTCATGTTCCATGTGGAGGAGGATCTTCAAAGTTAAATAATGAAGAACTTCCTGATCTACCTCCTAGAAAAGAATCTACTATTAATGATAGAATTACTGCACTTGAGAATAGATTAGAAGCACTTATTGCACAATTGAGTAAGTGAATTTATGAAAGTTGAATTGAAATCTTTGTTTCCTGTACCTTTTATAAAGTTTAAATTTACTAAACATCATCTTTACAAGTTTCCAGAAGTTAAAAAAAGTGTTAGAAAACCTGACGAATGGGTTAAACCTTTAAATACTTCTTTTGGATCTTCTTGTGGAGATGATTTTTTTAGTGATGAAATAAGATTTGGAATGTATTCTCACTTAACTGAAGATCTTCATGAAGTATTTAAAGTATTAAATATTCCTTCAGAGTTTGAATTAAATCAACTTTGGTATAACATTTATCATGATAATCAGGGACAAGAAAAGCATGATCATATACCGGGAATTATTTCTAAACCTCCTTACTGGTGTGGAGTATATTATAATAAGGGAAATATACCAACTACATTTATCAAACCATATAATTATCATAAAATAAATAGACATCAAGAATTTAATTCTCCAGATTCTAGTATGTTTAAATATTTTTGTGATTTTTTTGAACCAAATATTGAACCCGGAGATATTATATTATTTCCGCCATGGTTAGATCATGGTGTAGATACCGGTAGTGAATGTAGAGATAATATGAGATTGACATTTTCTTTTAACATAGAGTATACTGGAAAATAAGTTGTTATTAAATATGAAAAGAGCATTAATTACTGGTGTTACAGGGCAGGATGGATCATACTTAGCAGAACTTTTACTAGAACAAGGTTATGAAGTTCACGGAATTGTTCGCAGAGCATCTCTGATCAATACTCATCGTATTGATCATATCTACAAAAAAATTAATCTCCATTACGGAGATTTGACAGATTCTGGAAATGTACTTCATGTACTTCAGAAAGTAAAACCAGATGAGATTTATAATCTTGCTGCACAAAGTCATGTAAAAGTTTCTTTTGAACTTCCTGAATATACTGGAAATGTGGATGGATTAGGAACACTTAGAATTCTTGAAGCAGTTAGAATTCTAGGGATGGAAAAAACTTGTAAAATTTATCAAGCATCTACATCAGAGATGTATGGTCTTGTTCAGGAAATTCCTCAAACAGAAACCACTCCATTTTATCCTCGTTCTCCTTATGGATGTGCAAAGGTTTATGCATACTGGTTGACTAAAAACTACCGTGAATCTTATGGAATGTATGCATGTACGGGAATTCTATTTAATCACGAATCTCCTCGTCGTGGAGAAACTTTTGTAACTCGTAAGATTACGCAGGGTTTATCTAAGATTTCTTGCGGTCTTCAGGATATTTTATACTTAGGTAATCTTAATGCTAAGCGTGATTGGGGCCATGCAAAAGATTATGTTGAAGCAATGTGGTTAATGCTTCAACAAGAAACTCCAGAAGATTATGTTATTGCTACTGGAGAACAATATTCTGTTAGAGAATTTGTTGAAAAAGCAGCACCTTATTTTGGTATGAAAATTGCGTGGAAGGGTGAAGGTTTAAAAGAGGTTGGATATGATACAAATAGTGGTAATCAAGTTATTGCTGTAGATCCAAAATATTTTAGACCTGCAGAAGTAGAAACTCTTCTAGGAGATCCTACAAAAGCAAAACAAAATCTTGGATGGGAACCTAAAATTTCATTTGAACAATTAGTTGAGGACATGTGCATTTATGGACAGTAATTCTAAAATTTTCGTAGCAGGTCACAATGGACTTGTTGGATCTGCAATTGTAAGAAAATTAAGAGAAGAGGGATATAATAATTTACTTCTCATTCCTAGTAGTGAGTGTGATCTAACAAATCAAGAGGCAGTAGAAAATCTTTTCACTATTCATAAACCAGAATATGTGTTTCTTGCTGCTGCAAAAGTTGGCGGCATTATGGCAAACAGTCAATATAAAGCAGATTTTATTACTGATAATATTTTAATTCAAACAAATGTTATTAAATCTTCTCATTTACATGGTGTTAAGAAACTTCTTTTCCTAGGATCATCATGCATTTATCCCAAACACGCTAACATTCCAATTACTGAAGATCAGTTAATGACTGGTCCATTGGAACCAACTAATGATGCATATGCGATTGCCAAGATTGCTGGAATTAAAATGTGTCAATCTTATCATGAACAATATGGGTTTAATGCAATTTCATTAATGCCAACTAATTTATATGGTCCAAATGATAATTTTGATTTAAATAGTTCTCATGTTTTGCCTGCATTAATTCGCAAATTTCATGATGGTAAAGATAATATTGGACATGATCTTGGCGGATCTTATCAATACCCAGTAACCCTCTGGGGAGATGGATCTCCTATGAGAGAGTTTCTTCATGTTGATGATCTTGCAGATGCATGTTTATTTCTGATGTTGAATTATAATGATCCAGAAATAGTTAATGTTGGTACTGGTATTGATATTACAATTAAAGAATTGGCGAATACAATTTCTAACATTGTTGGATTTAATGGTGAAATTATATGGGACACAAGTAAACCCAACGGTACTATGAGAAAAGTTATGAATGTAGATAAAATTAAGAGTCTTGGATGGAGTCCCAAAATTAATATTGTTGAGGGACTGAAAATGACATACGAATGGTTTAAAGAAAATTATTAATAGAAAAATGCTTTTAGTCACAACAACAAAATCTATTCTTTTAGTAAATCCATCTGGAGAAATAAAAGTAATTCATAGAGGACAAGGTTTATATTTTGGAATAGCAAAAAGTCCCGATGGGAATTTTTATGTTGCTTCCAGAAATAGTGATATTAATAGTAACAATGAATTAATTACTCCAGATAAAGAAGATGGAAAGATATTAATTTTTGATAAATCTTTAAATTTTGTAAAAGAAATAAAACCAAAATGTTTTAAATTGCAAGATCTTCATGGAATTGGATTTTGGAAAAATAATTTAGTCTGTACTTGTAGTTATGGTGATGCGTTAGCAATTTACAATGGAAAGAATTGGAATAGATGGGTTCCTTTGGAAAGAAAAGACCAAGTAAAATACAGAGATTGCTATCATTTTAATTCCGTTTATGGTGATGATAAGTTATACATATTGGCACATAATTGGAATGAAGGTAGTTTTATTCTTGAGTTTGATTCATTATATTCTCAACCAACAAATATAATTAGAAATATGGGATATCAGTCTCATAGCATTTGGAAAGAAAGTGGAAAAATTTATACATTAAGTTCTAGATATGGATCTGTAGTTAGCAATTCTGGAGATTATATTACAATTGGTGGATGGATTCGTGGAATATCATCTACAGAAAATAATTATTATGTGGGACTTTCTCCATTTTCAAGTAAAAGAAATACAGAATTTGGAGATGGAAAGATTATGGTTTATAATAAATCATGGGACCTTCAGGATAAAATTTTTCTAAAGGGAGAAGGTCAGGTTTTAGATGTTATCAATTATTAAAATGAAAATTTTTATCTGGGGACACAAACTCCATGAACACACTCATGGATATATTCATAGTTCATACTATAAAGCATTTCAATATCTTGGATACGAGGTGTATTGGATTGATAATAGAGATGATTTAAATCAGTATGATTTTGCAGATTCTGTTTTCTTCACAGAAGATTCTGTAAAGAGAGGAATGCCTTTGCGTAAAGATTGTAAGTATATTACTCATCATATTGACACTAAGTATTTTACTGATGCTGGAGTTCCTTATGAAAATGTATTAAAACTTGGAAACTATCTTCCCAGTTTAGAAGTACATGAAAAAGTTGAAGATCTTGCATATTGGGATCAATCAACTAGAACTCTTTATCAAACTTGGGGAACAGACTTACTTCCTCACGAGATTGATGAAAATAATCCAGTAAAGTTTAATTCTTCAAATAAGACCTTGAATTATATTGGAATGCTCTATGAACAAGGTCCTTGGTGGGCACAATCATTTGCTAATATTCTTGAACAAAATCACAAGGTCGAATTTACTGTATTTACTCAAAATGCTTCTGATGAGGAAAATAAAAAACTAATTAGATCTTCATTCTTATGTCCAGATTTTAGAAGTGACTGGCACTTGCAATGTGGATATATTCCTTGTAGAATATTTAAAAATATTAGTTATGGTAGGATTACTGGAACCAACTCTCCTTTTGTAAAAAGAGCATTTGGAGATCATGTTGTTTACGGAGGAACACCAGAAACTCTGTATACAAATCTTCTAGAAGCAGATAAGAAAAGTAAAGTTGATATGAAAGCGGCGATGATCTTCGTAAAAGAAAATCATACATATATCAATCGAGTCAATACTATTTTAAAATTCTTATGATTGGGTTTAATCATTTAGGTCTTCATGGAAGACTTGGAAATCAAATGTTTCAGTATGCTGCACTGAGAGGAATTGCAGCATATCACAATTATAATTTTTGTATCCCACACTCAGATTTTAAAGATGAATGGAAAGATCATCAATTATTTGAAACATTTGAACTTCCTGGAGTTGAACATATTGGGCATGTAGAATGTCATGGTAATCTATTGGGAGTTTATCAAGAAAAGACTTTTGCATATGATGAGAACTATGTGAAAAACTGTCCCGATTGTGTTTCCATTTTTGGATATTTTCAAACTGAAAAATACTTTGAAAATGTTTCAGATAGTATTCGTGAAGATTTTTCATTTAAATCCGAGATAGTAAAAACCTGTGAAGAGTTTGTTTCTCAAGTAAGCAATCCAATTTCTCTACATGTTAGAAGAACTGACTATGTTCAAAAGTCTCAAGATCATCCTCCATGTAGTGTAGATTATTATCAGAATGCTTTAAGTAATTTTGATTCTAATCGAGAAGTAATTATTTTCTCTGATGATCCTGAATGGTGTAAACAACAAGATCTATTTTCTGATGATCGTTTCTTGATTGCAGAAGGAAATGATAATCGTTATGATATGTGTTTGATGTCTATGTGTAATGATTTCATTATTGCAAATAGTTCTTTCAGTTGGTGGGGAGCATGGCTAGCGAATCGTGGAACTGTTATTGCTCCATCCAGATGGTTTGGCGATAGTGGATATACTGCTAATAATGACACTAAGGATATCATTCCTGAAAGGTGGGTTAAACTATGAGTGAAATCTCAGTATGTATTCCCACTTATGAATTTAAAGGTAAAGGAGTATTTTATCTAAGTCAGATCTTTGATTCTCTAAGAACTCAAACATTTCAAGACTTTGATATTGTAATTTCTGATCATAGTGTTGATGATGAGATCTTCAACTTCGCTAAAGATGCAAGTGAAGAGTTTGAAATTACATATACAAAAAATCCTAACGGTAGAGGATTGCAAGCGCCGAATACAAATTGTGCTTTTGATAATGCCGAAGGTAGAATTATTAAATTAATCTATCAGGATGATGTATTTGTAAATGATCAAGCATTAGAAATAATTCATAAAGGGTTTGAGGAGAATGATGGTAAGTGGATGATGCATGGATTTGCTCATACTGTAGATGGTAAATCTACTAATCGTCCTATGGTTCCTCGTTGGACTGATATGATGCTTGAAGGAAGAAATCTTTTAGGTAGTCCAACATGCTTCGCCTGTCTTAATGAGGCAAAAATACACATGGATGAAAGCATTAAACTTCTAATTGATACTGATTTATATCATCGGATGAGATACGCTCATGGTATGCCAATTATTTTGGAAGACATTTTAGTTGCAAATCGTGAACACCCAGATCGAATGAGTAGTTCTGGTGTACAATATGATATGAGAGTTGAACATCCAGAAGGTTCTTGGTTAGTCAATAGAGACGAACTAATGTATATAACTGAAAAACATAAAGACACGCGGAGGTATCCTGATGAAAATTGATTTAAAAGAAGCAACTTTCATTGTTCCTATTAGGATTGAAAGTTCTGATAGACTAAGAAATATTATCACTAGTCTTTGTTATATCATTTCCAACTTTGATACTAATATTATTGTAAAGGAAGTTGATAAAGAATCTGTTTTTGCTAGAGATGCTCTTCCACAGATCACTGAATTTTGTGAAGATGTTTCATGTATTAAGCATATATTTGAACAATCAGACTCACCTGCATTTCATCGTCAAAGAGTTCTTAATGATATGATCATGGACTCTACTACAAAAGTTGTAGTAAATTATGATTGTGATATTATTCTTCCTATTAAATCATATGTGTTTGCTTATAATAATATCCTGAATGGAAATTCTGATGTAGTATATCCTTATGGTGATGGTGAATATCAAAAACAAGTATTTGCTACTGATGAATTGGTATCAGACTTTTTGAATAATGACTTTGATTTAAAAGTTTTAGAATCTAAATCCAAAGATTATTATTCTAAGTATGGTTTCTGTCAATTTTTTAATCGAGATGTTTACATCGAAGGTGGTTTAGAAAATGAAAACTTTGTAGCATATGCTCCAGAAGATGTTGAGAGATACTTTAGATTTGTGACACTTGGATATGCAGTTCATAGAGTCAATGATACTGTCTATCATCTAGAACATGTTAGATCTGAAAACTCTTGGTTCAATAATCCTCACATGGAAAGTAATAACAGAGAGTGGGAAAGGGTGCAACAAATGTCTTCTGATGAATTGTCTAGATATATTAAAAGTCAGGAATATTATTTGACTAGAGTTCGTGTATGAGGATAGCAGTATTAACAGCATCAATTGGTACAAATAATTTACTCCCAATCAAACCTCATGATGGAGTAGATTATTTTGCCTTTTCTGATAGACAAACAAATGTATCTGGATGGTCTGTAAAGAAGGCAGCAGAGTTTTCTTCAGATCCAAAATATAAAAATAGAAGGAACGCCAAAATCTATAAGGTGCTTCCTTTTTTATTTGCTCCAGGATATGATTATTATTTCTGGATAGATTCTACTCATGTTTTGGAAGCAGATCCAAAAACTGTAATTGATACTTATTTAAATGATAGTGATGTTGCAGTTTTCAAACACCCAGAAAGGAATTGTGTATATAAAGAAGGAGAGTTGGTCAAACAGATTGGATTTGATTATCCCAATCTAATTGAAGATCAACTTGATTTCTATAGGGATATGTGTTATCCTGAGGACAATGGTTTATATGAACTTCCAGTAAGAGTGCAAAGGAATACTGAATTGACCCAAAGAATGGGTATGATGTGGTGGGAACAAATCTGTATGTTCTCATCAAGAGATCAAATTAGTTTTCCTTTCGTTTGTCATCAACTTGGTATTAAACCTTCCATTATGCCAGGCAGAGCAAACACAATTAGAGGTAATTCTATAATGCCACAAATAGTAACATCCAATCATAATAGAAGGGGATAATGTGTAGTTTTCTTTTTACCGATAAAGAAGTAGATGATTTGGAATATACAAATCATTTCATGAAGTTTCGTGGACCAGACTCTACGAATAGTATTGATGTGAATGGATATACTTTCGTTCATAATATTCTATCAATTACTGGAGAGTTTACTGAACAACCATTCGTGGATTATGACGATCAAATCGTCTGTGTTTATAATGGGCAGATTTATAATTATCAAGATTTTGGAGATTATAAATCTGATGGTGAATGTTTGATTCCACTATACAAAAAGTATGGTGATAAGTTTGTAAAAAAACTTGATGGAGAGTTTGCTATTGCTCTTGTAGATTTTAAAAATGAAAAGTTTATTATTTCTACGGATGTATTTGCAACCAAACCTTTATGGTTTTCTATCGGAGAGAAACTAGCAGTTGCTAGTTATGAGTCTGCAGTAAAGTCTCTTGGGTTTACTAATGTAACTAAACTAGATGCAAATATTGCTCAGGTTTATAATCTCCAAACAAGAGAACAGGTTGATCAGTTTAATGTATATGACTTTGATTTAACTCAGCACAAAACAGATTTCTCTGATTGGATTGCTGCATTTGAAAACTCTGTTAGTAAGCGCACTAGGAATCTTCGTGAAAGTATTTTTATTGGACTTTCAAGTGGATATGATAGCGGTGGGATTGCATGTGAATTGAACAAACAGAATGTTCCTTATAAAGCATATGCCGTAGTTGGACATGAGAATCAAGAAGTCTTGGACAAAAGATTCTCCATGTTTAATGACAATTCTTCTGGACAATACTTGCAGGATAATCGTTGGCAATATCGTGATTACATCAACCGTAATGTAGAAGAATTTAAATATCGTATCTATTCTTCAAGTAGCGATTATAATGAGTTTGATAGACGACTTCAGGATGATAATGGTTCTTGTGGATTGTCTATGATCTGTGATACTGCTAGAAAAGAAGGTAAAAAAGTTTATCTTTCTGGTTCTGGATCCGATGAAATCTTTTCTGATTATGGATTTAATGGAGAAAAGAAATTTCTTCATAGTAACTTTGGAGGATTATTTCCAGAAGACTTGTCTACCATTTTCCCTTGGGCGTCCTTCTATGGAAGCACGATGGTTTCATACTTAGCAAAAGAAGAGTATGTTGCTGGATCTTATGGCATCGAAACCCGTTACCCATATCTGGATAAATATGTGGTACAAGAATTTTTATGGTTAGACCATACACTTAAGAATTCAAAATATAAGTCAGTTCTTCATGAATACCTGACTACATCAAACTATCCATTTGAACCTGATATTAAGCGAGGATTTTAATGAGCACTACATTGTCAAAAGAAGTTCTTAGTAAATATAAGAACAAAAATTTTGTGGAAACTGGTACACTCTGGGGAGAAGCAGTTGAAGTTGCACTAGAGTGTGGATTTGAAAAGATCTATTCTATTGAGATTGATCCTGAAAAGGCGCAATTTAATAGAGAAAAATTTGCCAATGAAATCGAAGAAGGTAGAGTTACTATTATTGAAGGTGATACCTTTGAGGTTTTTGGTGATGTTCTAAAAAAGATTAGTGGTAAGACTACATTCTGGTTAGATGCTCACTGGGATGGAGATGTAGAGGGTCAATATAAATGTCCTCTGCCTTTTGAACTAGAAGAAATTTCTAAATTAAAAACTAAAACTAATACTCTTCTAATTGATGATCGTCGTCTTTTTGGTGATAAAGGGAGCACCTGGGGATGGGAAATTTCTGAAGAAGAGATTGTTGAAAGGGTATTTGCCATTAATAATAAGTATGAGGTATCATATGAAAATGGTCATGTACCTAATGACATTATCGTTGCTCAAGTGGTTAAATGAAGTATAGTATTTTTACAACAGCGAATAAGTCTTATTATCCCTTCCTTGATATTTTCACAAGTTCAGTTCTAAAAAACTGTAAAAATATTGATAGGATTTATGTTGCAGATAGTGGACTCGGTGAATATCGCAAATCTATTGCTAGTAAAAATAAAATTAGTATTTTAGATACAGACTGTTCTGATGAATATAGTGGAGTTCATTCTGAAGGTTGGGTAAAAGCAACTCAAATGAAAACTCAAACTTTGAATAAACTATTTCATATGATTGACTTTGATCATCCTGTTGTGATGATTGATAGTGATGTTTGTGTTATGAAAGATATTGAATCTCTCATTAATACTGAGTATGATATTCAAGTAACCACTATGAAAACTGGTGGACATACTCGTGCTGATGGAATCTTTATTAGTGAGATTGCTAGTTTTGTAGTCTTTAATAATCCACAAAAGTCAAAGATTTTTGTTCAGAAGTGGATTAATAAAATGAAAGAATTTGGTGAGAATGGAACACCATTCCCTCACGAAACACCAGCAATGAACACTATTCTTAGAGAAAGTTCTGATCTTAATATTGGATATTTGAATGAACTTGAAGTATGTGCTGATTCTGAATTGACAGATGAAACTTACACTGTTCACTTTAAGAGTAATGGGTCTACTAAAGATGATCCTGTGACTAATTTTGAACGAAGAGTAATGTCTGTTCAAAATCAATCATCAATGGATCTAGAAGTAGATCAATATTTAAATGAAGAACTTTATGATCAATGGAGAGAATCATATGAAATTAACTGATATTCATACCCAGTTTAAAACTGATAAAGGAACTGCACACTCATATATTGATTGGTATGAGCAAACTTTTTCTGATCGTAGAACTGAAGAACTTAATGTTCTTGAGATTGGAGTTCTATTCGGTGGTTCTCTAAAGATGTGGGAAAAGTATTTTGAAAATTCTCAGATTTATGGAGTAGAAGATTTCTCACAGAAAGATGGTCAGTGGCATTACCAGTTTGAACCTGTTGATGGTGATGCTGTAATGGCAGATGTAAACAGTCATCAAAGAATTACTCTATTCAATTTTGACTGCGAAAGTCCAACTCTTATTGAAGGGCATTTTCAAGATCTAAGTTTTGATATTATTATTGATGATGCGAATCATCAACTTACTCAGCAAATGAAGAACTTTGAGAATTATTTTCCATATCTAAATGAGGGTGGAATTTATATTTGTGAAGATGTTCAAACTGCAGAGAATGCTACAGATCTTCGTGATTTTATTCTAGGTCTTTATCCTGATAGAGAAGTGCATATTGTTGAACTAGATCTACACAAAAAAACTGATGATAGATTAATTGCTGTAACATGAACAAACTATTCATTTATTGTGATGGTGGGTTTGGAAATAGGTATGGAACTCTTCTAGGTGGTCTTGCAGTATCTAATCACTACAATCTTATTCCAGTTGTAAATTGGAGAGATACATCTGCATGTAGGTTATCTTTTGATGAAATCTTTGACAATAAAGAAATCGCAGTTATAGATGAACCTCTACAAAATTTTACTGATTGCATCCTTATTATGCATCAAGATTTTGTAGTCGGAAAAAAGAATTATAATATTAATTCATTTTCTGGAATTGAAAGTCTTCCTATATTGGACGATGGAAATTATGTTTATAATAATAACTGGATTCCAGATTGGATGGATGAGAGTTTGGTAATCGAATCTGGTAAAACTATACCTTTCAAGTCTCTGTATTTGGATAAGTCAAATGAGTTTATTGTTGAAAATGAAATTGATGAATTTACTATTGGAGTTCATCTAAGAGCAACTGATTTTGATACAGTTGTTCCTAAATTTGATAGAGAATATAAATGGATTCAGAATCAACAAGAAAATAAATTCTTTGTCTTGTCTGATGACAAATCAACCGAACAAAAATTCAATCAACTTGATAATGTTATTATCAGAGAAAAAGATCATTATGTTGAGAAAGTAAATGAAAATTCTTCTTGGTGTGATAATGTTGAAAGAACTAAAGAAAGTGTTATTGACTCTTTAATTGATTTGACAATTTTATCAAGAACGAATATTATTATCAATTCACCTAGTTCATTTCTTAAAACTTCTTTATTACTAAAAAAGATTAATGGATAAAAATAAATCTACTTACAAACTAAGAAATATTGGTCCAATCTATTATATAAATCTTGACGGTCAACCGGAAAGAAAACAATATATGGAAGATCAATTTAAATATTGGGAGATTCAAAACTATACTCGTATCTCTGCATATGATGGTAGAGAAGATGACCTTGGTAGCATCTTAAAAGGCACATATCCTCCAAGCGTTACTTCTGGTGAAATTGGATGTATTACATCACACTTAAAAGCAATCAAACACTGGTACGATACATCTGATAGTCCTTATGCAATCATTATGGAAGATGATTGTAGTTTGGATCTGGTAAGATATTGGAACTTTACTTGGAATGATTTTTATTCAAGAATTCCTTACGATTGGGATGTTGTTCAGATTGCTATTATTTGTACTGGAGATATCCATGTTAGACTTCATAAGAGGTTTGTAAATGACTTCTCTACAGCATGTTATTTGATTAATCGACATCATGCTGAAAAACTTATCAAACATCACATTAAAGGTGTTGATAAGTATAGACTTGATAATGGAATGAAACCTCGTCCAGTTGCAGATGATCTTTTGTATAATTCTGGAAATACTTATTCTATTCCACTTCTTCTCTATAGAACAGAACTAGGATCATCTATTCATCCGGAACATGTAGATGTATTTCATAAGAAAAATTATGAAGCGCAGTTTGGTTTTTGGGAAACTCAAGGATCAAAATTCGATATTAGTTTCTTAATGGATTATGATCCTTATCTAGGTAGAATCACAAATCCGTCAAATCAAACTCAAGAAACCTCTTGACAAATCTAAAAGTGTTATATATACTGTTGTTGTAAATCTTTACAAAAGATAATGACGGTAACAAAAAACGAGTTCGGGCAAATGAATATGTTTGCTAAAGAACCTGCAATGTATTATGAAAACTACGGTATGGATACTCCCAATCAAGTAAAGGAAAAGTACAATGGTCGCTGGGCAATGATGGGAATCATTGCTGGTGCTATTTCTTACGCATTTACTGGAAAACTATTTTTTGGAATTTTCTGACATAGGACTTGACAATGACATCATTTTTATTTACACTGACATCAGTTGCCTTTTTAGTTTTATTGGCAGCATCTGTTGAAAAAATTTGCGAAACCTACTAATGACAGTTTTTAACATTACTCTCCAATCTCCTGGTGGTACTGAAGCTACAATTCAATGTGCTGATGATCAGTACATTCTTGAAGCAGCAGAAGAAGCAGGTATTGACCTTCCTTCATCCTGTCGTGCTGGAGCTTGTTCTGCATGTGCTGGTAAACTAGTTTCTGGTACAGTTGACAATGAAGAACAATCGTTCCTTGATGATGAGCAACAAGCGGAAGGTTGGATTCTTACTTGCGTTGCTTATCCTACCAGCGATTGTGTTATCCTTACTGAACAGGAAGAAAATCTGTGATTGGCAACCTTGAACCAGAGGAGCGCGTTATGGGCACTCCTGGAATGTTAGGACAATTTGCTATTGCCCTCCAAGAACTTGGATGGGATGCCAATGACGAACTTTCTGTTGAGATCGGTGGAGTAGCAGTAACAGGAACTGCTACTAGTCCAAACGCAAATCCAAAATGGGCAAAACCTTTTGGAACAGTCACTTATCAAAACGATGCATTCATCGTAATTAAAAACAAATCAAGGAACCCAGTTGTTCCTTCACAACCAAATCCTGAACTCAAACAACAACACCCTTATAATGGAACACTCTCTAGTTGAACTGCTGACTTACTATGTAATCGTTGCTGCTCTGTTTATTGGAGCACCAGCAGTATTTTTTACAATTGTCTTTATGCCTGCACTTATGAACACTAAGGGAGCAGTTGTTGGTTACAAAATTCACCGTGATTATGGTGAAACATCTATCTATTCCAAAGTAAAATAAAGGAGAAACGAAATGAAATTTGGATTTACACCTGAGGCAGAGATCCTCAACGGTCGTCTAGCGATGCTTGGTTTCATTATCGCTGTTGGCACTTATCTTACTACTGGTCAAATTATTCCTGGAGTTTGGTGAATATGACTAACCTTTCTGAATATATTTCTACCTGTCGAATTGTATTTCGTGAAAATAATGAGTTTGTAACTAAAACTACAAATGATTTATTTTCCAAAAAGCGAGTAGTAATCTTTGGATTGCCTGGAGCATTTACGCCAACATGCAGTTCATTTCAATTACCTGGATTTGAAAAAGAATATAATGAAATTATCAGTCAAGGTATTGATGAAGTTTACTGTGTATCAGTAAATGATCCATTTGTAATGAATGCTTGGGCAAAAGATCAAGGAATTGAAAATGTAAAATTAATTCCTGATGGAAATGCATATCTAACTAGGTCTCTTGGTATGACAGTTATGAAATCAAATCTTGGATTTGGTATTCGTTCTTGGCGTTATGCTGCAGTATATAATGATATGAAACTTGAAAAAGATTTTGTAGAATTTGGAATGCATGATAATGTTGAAGAAGATCCTTATGAAGTAAGCACTCCAGAAAATATTCTAACTTATCTAAAAGGTCGGTAATCCGTAATTTGACAAGTAATAAATATTAACTTATAATGTTTTTAACCCACTTTTAAAGGTGGGTTTTTTGTTATAAGACTTTGATCGTGACAATTAGAGCCGTGGGCACTGCCTCTTGAGAAAGAGGAACTTCTCCTTTGCCTATACGGATGTAGAGTTCAATTAAATTTAGTGCAAAATTTCTTTACAGTAGCCCTGCCTCTTTTAGCAGCGGTTACAACCAGTACGGCAACACTGCCATTCTCTAGTTATAAACTGCAAGGTCCTCCTCCCCCAGTGGAGACAAAACCTTATTCAATCATTAAAGAGTTTGAACCAGAGACGACAGCAATCCGCGAGGTTGCACCACCAAAACCAAAAGAGTTAAGGTTAATTTGTAAAGGGTGTAATGAACATGAGAATGCTACCCTGGCATTTTTCCAGGATCGTGGTATTAAAGACAGAAACGCCCTTGCTACCATCATGGGCAATATTCGACAGGAATCTACTTTTATTCCTAACATTTGTGAAGGTGGTAGCAGAACCAGTTGGAGTAACTGCAATGGCGGTTACGGACTGATTCAATGGACATCTGCCAACAGATATTATGGATTGGGTGATTTTGCTAAGAAGTATGGTGGTTCACCATCATCACTTCACACGCAACTTCGTTATCTGACAAATGAAGTCCAGTGGCAACAAATCGAAAATAGAATGAAGACTCCTGGTAAGTCTATCGATCGTTACATGGACTATGCGTATAGTTGGATTGGTTGGGGGCATCATGGTGCTCGTACATCATATGCTCATGATTATGCTTCCAAACTGATCAAGGTAGAAGTTTGATACAATAGAATAAATAGGGGGACTGATGCTCCCCCTTCCATGAAATTAAATTTTTCTTTTGGTAAAAAGAAAGCATCTATTACAACTATTGTAGTTTTATCTTTAATAGTAGGGTCACTTTCTTCGTGTATAAAAATAGAAGAAAAACACATCTGGGATATTATTTACGAATATCTTCAAACATATCAACCAGATTCCCCTCTTATCCCAGAACTCCAGAAAAATGATGGTATAGTGGATAGAGATGTCAAGCGAACAGTGGACAAAGCAATCCGAGATTACGAACGCTTGACAGGCGATGATGGAACTGTTAAACTTCCATCACCAAGATATATGGTAAAACCAGTTGATACCTCTGTGTGTTATACTGATGAATGTCAATCTCTTGGTGGAGAGATCAGGTTATGTGCTCCTTGGTCGGATAACTGTACCAAATAGAACTTACTTGACAAAAATAAACCCCCCTACTAAACTAAATAAGTACTTAAGAATTCTGTTGTAATTCTTAATCTTTGTCCTATAGTACAAACAAAAAACAAATCTATGAAATTCTTTCAACAACTGATGCTTGCACCTGTTGCTCTGGGAATGGTTGCTCCTGCTGCGATGGCAGCAGACCTTAATATGAACGGGGTCAACCAATATTCTTCTGAGCAAGTTACAAGTGTCACTCAATTTTCTGATGTCCGTCCTACTGATTGGGCATATCAAGCACTCAGCAACCTTGTAGAGCGTTATGGTTGCGTTGCTGGTTATCCTAACGGCACCTTTGGTGGTGGTAAGGCAATGACCCGTTATGAAGCGGCAGCACTTCTGAATGCTTGCCTGGATCGTGTGACCGAAGTTACCGATGAACTCAAGCGTCTTGCTAATGAGTTTGAGCAAGAACTTGCTGTGCTTCGTAATCGTGTAGGAAAACTGGAAGCACAAGTTGGTGAACTTGAAGCAACCCAGTTTTCCACCACTACAAAACTTCGTGGTGAAGCAAACTTCGTTCTTGGTGGTGTTGATGAATACCAGACCAAAGGTGGTGATGTAACTCATACCGCATTCAACTACGATCTCCGTCTGAACCTGGATACTTCATTCACTGGCAAGGATCTGCTTCGTACTCGTCTGCGTTCTGCTAACTTTAGTAGCAATCCCTTCGGTTCTAGTTCTTCAATTTTCAAACTGGATAAAGCAGATGATACTTCCAGTGAAGTTGGTAACAATGTAGTGATTGATCGTCTCTACTATTCGTTCCCTGCTTTCAATAACAAAGCAACTCTGACTGCTGGTGCTCTGGTTCGTAACACTGAGATTGCTTGGATGCCTTCTGCATACAAGTCTGGTATTCTTGACTTCTTTGCTGTTGCTGGTACTCCTGGTGTTTATAACAAAGCAACTGGTGCTGGTTTCGGTGTCCAGTATGGTAAGAAAGGTCTTGTTGCTGGTGTGAATTATGTTGCACAAGCAGGTCAAGATAGCACCCGTGGTGAGTTTGATGAGACTGGTGCTCTGAATACTCTGGCACAAATCGGTTATCGTGGCACTAACTGGGGTGCTGCTTTCGGTTATCGTTATGGCACCGAAGGCACTCGTGTTCGCACTTACAACGGTCTGAACGGTGCTTCTGGCACTCTGGTTCCTGGTCAAACCTCTAATGGTTATGCTATCAACGCATATTGGCAACCCACCCAATCTGGTTGGGCACCTTCAATCTCTGGTGGTTATGGTTGGAACACTGTAAGTGGTACTGAAAGTGCTGCTACCAACAGTCAGTCCTGGTTTGCTGGTCTCCAGTGGGCAGATGTATTTGCTAAGGGTAATTCTGCTGGTGTTGCTATCGGTCAGGCACCTACTGGCGAAAACCTTGAGAAGTCCACTCTTCTTGAAGTCTTCTACAAGTACCAAGTGTCTGATAACATCAGCATCACTCCTGCTATCATCTATGGTAGCGATAACCAGCGTCTTGCTGGAAACTCCTCCAACTGGGGTGGTGTAATTCAGACTACCTTCAAGTTCTGATAATTCACTCATAAGTTGAGTTAGACCACTCCAAATGGGGTGGTCTTTTTTAATAAATATCCCTAGCAGTTTTAAAATATATGAAAATCGACCTCCATAACTTTTTTAAGCATTATGATGAAAAAAATCCAAAACATGTTGCTGCAGTAGATCAACTTGAAAAAGATCTTTCAAGTTCAGTCTCTAGTCTTTTAGATGATGATTCTAATTGGGTAAGAATCTATAGAACTCAACCAGAAAAACCAAAGTCATCAATTCTTGAGGTTCCATTTTTTCCACAAACAGATAATTATAGGGATGCTCATCGTACCTGTAATTCCTCTGCTTGTGCTATGGTATTAGAGTATTTTAAACCAGGCACATTAAAGGGAGCAAAGGGCGATGACGCTTATGTTCAAAAAGTGTTCTCAATCGGTGATTCAACTGATCACATGGTTCAAACCCGTGTTCTGGCGTCTTATGGTATTCAGTCACACTTTAGTTACAGCCTCACTTTTTCTGATCTTGATCGTGAGTTATCCAACAATAGACCTGTTGTTATTGGTATCTTACACAGGGGTTCTCTATCTGCTCCTACTGGCGGGCACATGGTTGTAGTAATTGGTAAAACCCCAACAGGAGACTATGTTGTTAATGATCCTTATGGATCATTAAACGATGGATATACTGGATCCGTAAATAATGGTAAGGGTGCAGTTTATAAAAGAGGGGAACTTGCTCGTAGATGGTGCCCTGCTGGTAATGATGGTTGGGGTAGAATATTCTCATGACAATTAAATTTAATGATGCGGTTCAATATGATAAGAGACTTCCACATCAAATAGATGCTTGGAACTTTCTTCAAGCAACAGTTCATAAAGAAATTCTTGATGAGTTTGCACGAAGATTTCGTGATGAAAAAATAGAACCAACACTTGAGGGACTTCCTGAACCTGGTGTTGATTTGATTAAGGAGTTTGAGGGTTGTAAGTTAAAGGCATATTATGACCCTCATACTGGTGGACTTCCTATCACAATTGGATGGGGAAGCACCCGTAGAAAAGATGGTTCTCGTTTTATGATTGGAAATACAATCACTCAGGATGAAGCAGATGACCTTTTATATTTCCAACTAAGAAGAGAGTTTCTCCCTGCCCTTCAAAAAATACCTTATTGGAGTGAGATGAATGACAATCAACGAGGAGCACTTTTATCTTTTGCTTATAATCTCGGTGCTAGCTTCTACGGTAGTAGCGGCTTCAACACTATTACGAGTAATCTTAGTCAAAAGAATTGGAAAGCAATCCCAGAAACCTTGAAGTTATATCGTAATCCTGGGAGTAAAGTTGAAGCGGGATTGTTAAGAAGAAGAGTTGCAGAAGGTAAACTTTGGTCTTCATAATTTGTTACAATCTATAAATAGTACTATCGTCTCACGCCAAATAAATGCCCGCCGAGCAATGTAATAACACAGATCATGTGGTCTTGTTACAGAAGCTGGATAAGATGATACTTGTTGCTGAAGAATCAGAATATGATTCTGGATTTCGTAGAAGACTACAATCATTTCGTAATCTTTTGGTAATCCATGCTGCTAAAACAAAAGACCTTGGCGAAGCTGCCCAATCTTTAATCAATGGGCATAGAAAAAGAATACTTACTATAGGAACAATAGTAACATTTGCTATTGGTATCCCTTACTTTGTTATGACAAGAACATCTTGGATGATTCCTAAACCATTGTTGTGTCAAGAATTTCCCACTAAAAGTAAACTACATCCTGGGAAACTAGAAGTTTGTGTGAATGGTGTATCGCATCCCTATAGAGCAGAGAATGGTGATGTTGAGTTAGATATTACTTTTATGAAAACTCATTGGGAAAGAATACAAGCGGATGTAGATTTCTGGGTTGCTGATGAGATCGCTAATAAGCGCGTAGATTATACTGGAGAATATAACATTCAAAGAATTCGTTCTTACAACAGTAAAGGTATACTTGTGAATGATAGGGAAAATGAAATAAGTTCTTGGATTGATCCACTAGTTCCAGAAGATATGAGAGTACCTATGTGGAAGTGGGTCTATGAAAATAGAGATTTATTCCACATGGAGAAAAAACCTTTAGAAGAAAAGGTATCAGGATTCTTCAGTAGTTTGGGTGCTCTCTTTGCTACTCTTGGATCCGCAGTTATCACAGTCTACAGATTTATTAAGGCTGGATTGTGATTTCTTATTAGCAGCATCAACACCAAAGGTTGCTAAAGTAGATGTAAAGATGGATGCTATGAAAGTAGCATCCATTTTCTTTAGGTAATCCATGTAACCAAATGTCAGTAATGCTGCAGACCATGCGAGGATTACTAATCTGACTACTGTGAATGCACTAATGTTCTTCATATCAATCATCTATCTTTGTTCGTAATGCGATGATTGTAGTGAGCACAGTAAGAAGGGTCTCATATCCTCTTCTTTCCGATTCTTTACAGGTAGGAGAGGATGGAGTTATGAAGTTACAGTTTATAAAACCAATTCCAACAAAAGCAATCACTGAGAAACATATGATAAAGATAAGTTTGTTTAGAGTAGATGCCATTATCTTCCCTCCTGTTTGTGTATCCAAGTTTTCAACTCGTGCAAATATTGCCTGAGTTGGTCTGCTTTTTGTAGATGCCACATATCACCACTCTTGAAATACTCTTGAGTGTGATTGTCTATTGCTTTTAATATATTATGGATGGGAGCGTTCCAAGGCTCACGCTTTGGAGTATTCCATTCTCTTGGCATATATCACTTCTTCTTCCCACCGTTCTTTGCTTTTTTCGCAGTCGCATTACCTTGATTTTGTTTTGAAGGTCCTTTATTACCCTTCTTGTTGGGCGACTTAGACATTAGAGACTCTTATGGTTCTATTCTTATTTAGCGGGTTGACACTCCTGAAACCTCGTGCTATGATAAATACATCAAAAGATTAAGGAATGTAACAGTTCATTAATCTTTGTAACTCCCACTAACCGAGACCTATGGGGAGTATAAATGCGTCTCTCATATCCTAGACTTAGGGTGTCTAGGAAATAAGTATCTCCACCATTTCCCTGATGGACTACTTACTTTTTAAAAAATGACTACTGCAATTTCACAACAACGACAATCGAATATTTGGGAACAGTTCTGCAACTGGGTAACTTCAACTGATAACCGCCTATATGTAGGTTGGTTCGGCGTTCTAATGATCCCAACTCTGCTTGCTGCTACCACTTGCTTCATTATTGCCTTCATCGGTGCTCCTCCTGTAGACATCGACGGTATCCGTGAACCAGTTGCTGGTTCACTAATGTACGGAAACAACATCATTTCTGGTGCTGTTATTCCTTCGTCCAACGCAATTGGACTGCACTTTTATCCCATCTGGGAAGCTGCCTCTCTTGATGAGTGGCTATATAATGGAGGACCATTTCAATTGGTCGTATTCCACTTTCTAATTGGTATCTATGCTTACATGGGCCGCGAATGGGAACTTTCTTACCGACTTGGTATGCGTCCTTGGATTTGTGTTGCCTACAGCGCACCCGTTGCTGCTGCTTCTGCAGTGTTCCTTGTATATCCCTTTGGACAAGGTTCCTTCTCTGACGCCATGCCTCTTGGAATTTCAGGTACATTTAACTACATGCTTGTTTTCCAGGCAGAACATAATATCCTCATGCACCCTTTCCACATGCTTGGGGTGGCTGGTGTATTCGGTGGTTCTCTGTTCTCTGCTATGCATGGATCTCTGGTCACAAGTTCACTCGTTCGTGAAACGACTGAACAAGAATCCCAGAACTACGGTTACAAGTTCGGACAAGAAGAAGAGACCTACAACATTGTAGCTGCTCACGGTTATTTTGGTCGCCTTATTTTCCAATATGCTTCCTTCAATAACTCCCGTTCACTGCACTTCTTCCTTGCTGCATGGCCTGTAGTTGGTATCTGGTTCACTGCTCTTGGTGTTAGTACCATGGCATTCAACCTCAACGGTTTCAACTTCAACCAGTCCATCATCGATGGTCAAGGTCGTGTCCTGAATACTTGGGCAGATGTACTCAATCGTGCTGGTCTCGGAATGGAAGTGATGCACGAGCGCAACGCTCACAACTTCCCTCTTGACCTTGCTGCTGCTGAGAACACTCCTGTTGCTCTTACCGCACCTGCAATCGGTTGATATCCAGTTAAATATCTGATATAACTAGAGGGTGTAACAACCCTCTTTTTTATGTCTCATAATAATCAACATCATCCTATGGAGTCTTGGATAATCTGGGCAGGAGTAGGTATGATGGTATTTACAGTTCTTGTATTTGTTTTATTTACTCTTGGTCAGATGTATTGGGGATGAAAAAAAAGAAAAGAAAAACCATATGGAGAATATGGGCAAAAGCACTTGGAGAAAAGGGGTCTAAATGTGACAGAGAAGCAGATATCATTGCTATTGTACGGACTTTTATATTCCTTACTTATCTCATTACTAATATTGCTATCATTTCCAATGCAGTAAGACATTGGAATGATATAGAATATTCTAAAAAATCGGAAATTATCAAATAATTAAATATGAAAAAAGTAGCAATCTTCGGATCCGCAAGAACGAGTCCTGATTCTGGACTTTATAAAGCAGTAGAGAAACTCGGTAAAAATATTGCAGCAGAAGGGTGGATAGTTGTTACTGGAGGCGGTCCAGGAACTATGGAAGCAGCAAATAAAGGAGCAATGAGTGCTTGTATGGGTAACTCATTATGTTCTGTTGCTGAAGCAATTTATTTACCATTTGAAGATGGTGTAAATCCTTATGTTCAAGAATACGAAAAGCATCAAACATTCTATTCAAGATTAAAAACTTTTGCTGATTGCGATGCTTTTATTGTAACTCCTGGTGGTATTGGAACCCTTCTTGAAATGGCAATGATCTATCAATTAGTTCAAGTAAATCATATTGATAGGAAACCAATCATTTGTGTTGGAAGAATGTGGAGAACATTAAAACATTGGATTGAGGATGAGATGTTAGATAATGGTTTTATGAATAATGAAGAAATGGATTTGATACATTATGTTGATAGATTCTCGGAATCAATTCATTTACTCAAAGGACTTCTTAAATAATCATGAGACATTTTGCAGTTTGGTTTTTAAATAATAACTATACTTTAGGTATACTTTGTTTTCTTTTAGTATTTGTTCCCATATTTGGGATTTATTACATCCATAGAAAAAATACTCATTGACGGTTCTATTAAGATATGTTAACATAAATATGAGAAATAACTATGGAGGCTATGACTTCTTCAACACTTTCACAACCAATTTCACAACGGGGATGGTTCGATGTACTCGATGACTGGCTTAAGAGAGACCGTTTCGTTTTTGTTGGCTGGTCTGGACTTCTTCTTTTTCCCACTGCTTATCTTGCTCTTGGTGGTTGGCTTACTGGGACAACTTTCGTTACGAGTTGGTATACTCACGGATTGGCAAGTTCCTATCTTGAGGGTGCAAACTTTCTTACTGCGGCAGTTAGTACTCCAGCAGATGCTATGGGTCATTCTCTTCTTCTTCTCTGGGGTCCTGAGGCTCAAGGGGATATCGTCAGGTGGTTCCAACTTGGGGGACTCTGGCCTTTTGTGGCACTCCACGGGGCCTTTAGTCTGATCGGATTCATGCTTCGCCAGTTTGAGATTGCTCGCCTTGTAGGTATTCGTCCTTATAACGCAATCGCATTCTCCGGACCGATTGCAGTATTTGTATCTGTGTTCCTTATGTACCCTTTGGGGCAATCTAGTTGGTTCTTCGCACCTTCCTTTGGTGTCGCAGCAATCTTCAGGTTCCTACTATTCTTACAAGGTTTTCATAACTGGACCCTGAATCCATTTCACATGATGGGAGTAGCAGGTATTCTTGGTGGTGCTCTACTCTGTGCTATTCATGGTGCTACTGTAGAAAATACGCTTTACGAAGATGGCGAACAATCAAATACATTTAAAGCGTTTGAACCTACTCAAGAAGAGGAAACTTATTCGATGGTTACTGCTAACCGTTTTTGGTCTCAGATCTTCGGGATTGCTTTTTCTAATAAGCGTTGGCTTCATTTCTTCATGCTTTTCGTTCCCGTTATGGGCCTCTGGACTTCTTCTATTGGTATTATTGGTCTGGCGCTCAATCTTAGAGCATACGATTTTGTGTCTCAAGAGGTTAGAGCGGCAGAAGACCCTGAGTTTGAAACCTTCTACACGAAAAACATTTTATTGAATGAAGGTCTTCGTGCTTGGATGGCACCTGTAGATCAACCTCATGAAAACTTTGTATTTCCTGAAGAGGTGCTTCCTAGGGGTAACGCACTATAACACTTTGTTTTAAATTCATAACAAAACTTTAAGTTTAAGAAGAACCTTTTATAATTATAGAGGGTTCTTTTTTATTTGTATCTAATGAAAAAGGAATACGGATGTTGGAATTTTGTTATGTCATCTTTGGCGAGAATATATGGAGTTCCCAAAGTAAAAAGTGAAGAAAAGTTTCATGCATTTGCACTAGAATGGTGTGATGACCATAACTATAAATGTGATATTCATCTTGATGATTTAAGAAAAGTTGACAATTATTTTAGGCAACAATACGAATCCTGGGAGAAATAAATGAAAGTAGGATTAATCGGTCTCGGAAGAATGGGCGAAGGTATGTCTCGCCGTATGATGAAAGCAGGTATTGAAGTATGGGGTTATAGAAGGAACTATGATAAAGCGCAAGAGGCATATGAAAAAGGATATGTTAATGGCGTTACAACTACTATACAAAGTCTTGTTCAAATAGTTAAAGGTAATGATAAACCAGGCATTTTTATGATGGTGGTGCCAGCAGAAACTGTAGAGGAGACAATCAATGAGTTACTACGATATTGTGGTGAGGGAGATATTATTATTGATCATGGCAATAGCAATTTTAAAGACAGTAGGAAAAGAGCAGAACGCTTGGCAAAACTTGGTATCCAATATATTGATTGTGGTACTAGCGGTGGTGTTTATGGTTTGGATCGTGGATACTGTCTTATGGTTGGCGGCGGAAATACTGCGGTCGCCACTTGTGCAAGCATTTTTGATGCCCTTGCCCCAGGAATCAATGCTGCCCCCAGGACTCAATTTGACTCGGATGTAACCTCTGCTGAGTTTGGTTGGTTACATTGTGGTGGTCCAGGTGCAGGTCATTTTGTCAAGATGGTCCACAATGGAATTGAGTATGGTATAATGCAGGCGTATGCAGAAGGATTTAATATCCTTAGGAATGCTAATGCTGGTGCGAAGTATGTTAGAGAGGGAGATGCTGAAGTCGCTCCAATGGCGGATCCAGAAAGTTACTGTTATGATATTGATGTTGCTGAAGTGGCTGAGTTATGGCGTCGCGGTAGCGTTGTTGGTAGTTGGTTACTTGATCTTACTGCTGATGTGTTACGCCGCGATCCAGACCTTAAACAGTTCTCTGGAGGCGTATCCGACAGCGGTGAGGGTCGCTGGACAGTTACTACCGCTGTGGATTTGGGGGTTCCCGCTCCTGTCATCACCACTGCGCTCTATGAAAGATTTAATTCACGCAGTCTTGGTGCTTTCGCATCCAAGATTTTAAATGGTATGCGATATATGTTTGGTGGTCATCATGTAAGATGATTGAAAAAAATATTTTGTAAAGTAACTACATAAAAAAGTTGATTTAAAACTATGAAAAATCTATCACTTTCGGAAGACCAAATAAAACTTCTTGCAGATGCTCTTTGGATGCGTCAAAGATGTTTTATTGCTGGAGATCGAAGATTTAAAGAATATGGTGAAATGCTAGATGAACTCCTAGATGGTATTGATTACACTCCCAAAAGATTTTAAAATGATTACTTCTGAAACTCCATACAAGTTGGCAGAAATTATTAGGGATACTTGGCCCCAACTTTACAAACTGAAAAAAGAAAACTATAATACTAAAGGTGAGAAAAAAAAGAATGTATGATTATTGGGTGGTGAAAGATAAAACCACAGGTAGAATTATTGCTAATTGTGGGGAAGAAAAAGATGCGAGAATGTTATTTGAATTTGATCCAGATAAGAGGTTTTATGAAAAGAAAAAAATTATTCTAGACCAAGTAATTGATATTACATCTGAAACAGATAAACAATTACCAGGTCAATTAGGACTCCCTGCTTTTACTGAAAAACTTAAAATGCAACAGGATGTATGGTTACCTGAGGGAAAAGGTTATCCAGTTAAAATTAACTAAATAAAATCAAAGTCAATAAAAATCCTTATGGTTCTCTACAATTCTCCGAGTGAGTACCTGTACCATATGTACACATGTACTTCTTCTGAGGCAAAAAGACTGTGGAGAAAAACTATAAAAGAAAAATGGGATTACAAATGTGCGTATTGCGAATCTTCTGAAGAATTAACAATAGATCATGTAGTTCCACAATCTAAAGGAGGAAGTGACTTTACAACAAATACAGTTTGCTGTTGCAAAAATTGTAACCAATCTAAAGGTCATACTCCAGTTGAAGAATGGTATCGTAAACAATCATTCTTTTCTCAACAAAGACTTAATAAAATTAAAGAATGGACTGCTGGAGAGACAGCAAAACCACAACTTTACACTTACGGTAAACGAACTAATAAATTAATTTAATGCTATGAAATTTACAATTTATTCTAGAGAAGGATGCCCCTTTTGCGAAAAAATCAAACAGGTGCTACAATTAAGTGAATTCCAACATGTAATATATGAACTTGGAAAAGATTTTACTAGAGAAGAATTTTATGCAGAATTTGGAAATGGTTCAACATTTCCTCAAGTAATTTTAAATGATTCAGAAAAACTTGGTGGTTGCCAAGAAACTGTTAGGTATCTTCAGGAGAAAAATCTAGTCTAATGAAAACAGCTCTCAGCGAAATTTGCAACGATGTGGAAAAGTCAATTGACTTTGCATTTAATGGAAAATTTGTTTTAAAATTTTATGATTATCTAAAAACAAAAGATATAAAAAGACTTGAAGTAGAAGAGTTTATTAAAAGTTCTACTGCCGAAAATATTTTATCTGTTGTTTCAGATTTAGATGTATATCTAGAAGGTGGTTCTGACAATTTGCACAAACAGTTGAGAGAAGCATATGGACACATTCCAAAACCTACAGCAAGAAAAATAAAAGATTACTTGAGTAGCATTTTAACAGACGCCAAAAAGTATCATTATGATAAAAGACCAGGACGACGAAAGAAACAGTCTAAATAGTTCCAACGATCTAAAAATAGATCGCGGATTAGAATTAATGTTATTAAAGGGGAGGAAAGATCAACCGATTATAAATCAGAAATCATTTCAATATGAAAAGAAAATCTCTATAGCAAATAGAATTTTTTATTTAAACCTTGAATTAATTTCTGAAAAGATCATGCAAAGAAATAAAAAGGAGGAATCCAATGCTCGCAGTAACACTAACAATAGGAACACTCGTTTCTATTATGTTTTTCTTCGTAGGATCAGTAATTGGTTGGCTCGCCAAAGAGCATTTTTACAAAAGAGACATTACAAACTACCTTCATCCAGAGATGCTAGATGAAAATGGAAATGTAATCCCAGATGAAATTTTAGCAGTACGATTTGAAAATTACTATGACACAGACACCGACGAAGAAGACGACGAAGAAGATTGAACTAGACAGAAATTGTTTTCAGTTTGAAATTCTAGAACTAGTATCAAAGCAAAGGACTAATCCTAAAAAAGTAGAAGTACTTCAACAGTATTCTAATGATGCCTTAAAGGGAATTTTAATTTGGAATTTTGATGATACTGTTATTTCAATGCTTCCTGAAGGAGATGTTCCATATGGAAATTTAAAAGAGGATGCTTCAACTTCGGGAAGTTTATCCGACAAGATTGCAAACCGAAATAAAAAAGACTCTATCGCATATAATGGAGTTGAAGAAGATATTAGAACTCAGAAATCTTCTATCAGAAATGAATTCTCAAAGTTTTATAATTTTGTTAAAGGCGGGAATGATGGTCTTTCAACCATGCGTCGTGAACTAATGTTTATTAATATTTTAGAAGGTCTTCATCCAAAAGAAGCAGAGATTCTTGTTTTGGTTAAGGATAAAAAACTAACTGATAAATATAACATATCTTTTGATAATGTTAGATCTGCATTTCCCGATATTGTTTGGGGAGGAAGATCTTGATTCCCGTTTCTGAGGAGGTATCAGTAAATATGTGGACAAATAATGAAAAACAATCACTACCTCCTACATATGGATGTCAATTAATTCTTTCAGATGTAAGCGAAGAAACATCTAAAGATCCTTCACTTCCAAATGATGCCTATAATGTTTACTATTATGATTATAATGGTAAAATGTGTTTAGATGTATGTAGAGGAAAGAAAGTTAATATATTCGATATGTATTATGATAAATTCGGTCCAGGGAAATTATTTAAAATTGACTTTGGATATGGAAGAACTAACCCAAAACTTTGGGGATATAAACCACCTGAAACTAAGAAAAAAAGATGAGTAGCGGATTTGGAAATGATAATAAATTAAAAGTAGAAATTAATTCCGATGAGGTTTCTAAACTTTTAAAAGTATATAAAAAATTAAAGAGATATCAAAAATCTTCTATCTTCACAGTAAAGTCAATGGATGGAAATGAAGAAATAATATCCTCTTTACTTGAAGAGTATGGAGACGATGACTGATGGGAAAGCATTATCTTTTAAATTTATACGGATGCTCATTTGTTCTTCTTAACGATGAGAAATGTCTTATAGACTTACTGGAAAATGCAGCAATTGCTAGTGGAGCAACAGTAATCCAAACTATATTTAAAAAGTTTGATCCTCAAGGGGTGACAGTTATCTGCCTTTTATCTGAAAGTCATATCAGTATTCATACTTGGCCAGAAGAAGGTAAAGCAGCTGTAGATGTTTATACTTGTGGAGATTGCAATCCTAAAATTGGATGTGACATGATTATTGATCAACTTTTTGCTCAAGATCATACTTTGAATTATATCGATCGTTGATAAAATGATAGACATAACAGAAGAAGATTTGAAAGAATTGCAAGAAAGAGTCTTACAAAAAAAGATGGAAGAATTATTTGAAGAACCATCTACTTATGAAGACGATACTGATGAACAATAAATAAACTTATATGGAGATGCATATGCTATCTACACAATATCGTCTTCGATTAGAGGAAATTTGTGAAAAAATTATTCGTCATGAAGAAGTTTCTTTAGAAGATATGATTTGGGCAGAAAAACTTGCTAAAGCAAATCGTTCTGCTTCTACTATACTAAGGCAGGCAAGACGCCGTGCTTCCAATCCAAACATGGAAGAAGGTAGTTTAGATGATTTTATGAATCAATTAGATTTGGGTGATCCAGATCCATCAAATCATAAAACTAGATTTGATAGTGTTGATGATATTATCAACTTTTTTACAGAAGAAAAACCAGAAGATTGGAGGCAGCGTGACTAGTGTAGATGAAAAGAGACAGAGGGCTCTTAGTCTTTTCATAGAGAGTGTAATAAAACCAGATCCTCAATTGAGGAATGATGCTTATGAACAGCAATGTTTTGATGAACTTATGAAAATTAGAGATGAAATTTTAAACTATCTAAGAAAATTAAATAATTAAAAAATTGTATCATATTTTACAAAAAGACTTGTATATATATGGCAATAGGTCTATAATGACCTTACGTTCATCTGGAAATCCAGACGGAAGTAAGCCGACTCGGAACGGATCGTTCATCTATGGAAACACTCATTTTAACTTGTTTACAAGCACGATTAATTGTTACAAGAATAAATGCTCATCCTGCTATTTCAAGACAAATCAGAAATGATTTAGTATGGGAGATAAAACAAATTTCCCCAAAAGAGTGTAAAGTAGACGCAAAAGCCGACTGAAGGAACGCTCTTTAGCCTCAAAATTAAGGAGAACCCTAATGTCTAAAGTCGTTTATAGAGGTTGTCAGTACGACACCGAAGATGCAAAAAAAGAGTATGTATCTTGGTATAACCAAACACATGCTCCAGCACATGCTAAAAATGTTTATCGTGGAGTAGCATACCGTCCCTGTAATAATCAGGAGGTAGCAAAATGAATACTTACTTCGTCCGTTATCTTAAAAGAAAAGCAAAAAAAGAAAAACTTTTACACCTTGCACAGATTAATATGGCAAAGCAACCGCAAGTTGCCTGAGTCTAAAGGAGGATTGACATCCTCCTTTTTTTTGTGTAAAATATGTGTATTCCACACTAAAATAATGGATAAAGAAAAATTAACAAGGATTATATATAACCTTGAACAGATATTAAAAGAACTTAAAAGTGAAGTTTATTCCGATATAGATTATGAAGAGACAACTTTTCCAATAACAGACTATGACGAAATCTTTGAAGAAACCAATGACTACTAATATGAATCAATCAGTTAAATTAATTAGTGTAACTCCCGATGCAGAAAAGCACATTGCTTATTGTGCTCGTGTAAGCAATCCCAATAATCAAGAAAGTAATAGTTTTGAAGGTCTAATTAAATATTGCATTAAGAATCAACACTGGAGTATTTTTGAACAAGGATTTATGACCCTTGAAATTAATACAACTCGTGGACTAGCGGCTCAAATCCTTCGGCATAGATCATTTACATATCAAGAATTTTCGCAACGGTATGCAGATTCTTCTCTTCTAGGAGAAGAAATTCCAGTTCCTGAACTCCGTCGTCAAGACACTAAGAATCGTCAAAATAGTATTAATGATGTTGATCCTTTTATAATTCAGAAGTATCAAATTTTGATGCAAGATCATTTTAAACATTCAATGGATTTGTATCAGAAAATGTTGGAAGATGGAATTGCCAAAGAATGTGCAAGGTTTGTATTACCTCTAGCAACTCCTACTCGTCTTTATATGTCTGGATCTATACGTTCATGGATACATTATATTGATCTTCGTAGTGGAAATGGAACACAAAAAGAACATATGGATATTGCAGAAAAAGCAAAGTGTATCTTTGTCTGTCAGTTCCCAACAATTTCTTCTGCCTTAGGATGGACAAGAAGTAATATTTGTGAAGAATGTGTAGATGCTCCATCATTAATTATCGAATAAATATTAAATATAAAAAATCGAAAAAATGAAATTATTTAAAGATGTAGATTACTTTACTGTTGCTAAATTAATTTCCAATAATAATATTGTTGCTATTTTTCAAGGTAGATCTGAAGCAGGACCAAGAGCACTTGGCAATAGATCTATTCTATTTGATCCAAGACTTCGTAATGGACATCTTTATATAAACAAAATAAAAGGTAGGGAGTGGTATAGACCAGTTGCAGGTACTATTTTGGAAGAAAATTTCGATCATTATTTTATAACAAATGGATTAAAGAATACTCCCTTCATGTCATATGCAGTTAAAGTAAAAGATGATAAATTTAAAGAACAACTTTCATGTATCTTACATATAGATAAAACATGTAGGATACAAACTGTAAATAAAGAACAAAATTATCATTATTATAGTTTAATTTCAGCATTCAAAAATATCACTGGAATTCCTTTTGTTGGTAATACATCCTTCAATTTAGGGGGAGAACCAATTGTCGAAACAGTTAAAGATGCTTTAGATGTAATACAAAGATCTGAAATAGAATATTTGTATCTTCCAGAATTAAGGAAATTAGTATTTTCGGAGAATAATTAATGTATATCTTAGGTATAAACATATCTCACCATTCCTCAACTTGTCTTTTAAAAGATGGTGAAATTTTATTTTTCTTGGAGGATGAAAGATTAACAAGAAAAAAACTTTATGGATATCAAGAATTTTATAATGATATAAATGATCATGATATAGTAACTCCATACTTTCCTTGTTTAGAAACTGTCAAAAGATATACTGATGAAATTGATTACATTATTTTTTCATCTTATGGACAAGAAGAACTTGATGAAAAAATAATAAAATGCATATCAAAAAAGATTGAAGAAGGTGGAATAAAATATAAAACTAAAATTTTCTATCATGAAAATCATCACATATATCATGCCTCTAATGCATTTTATGCCTCCGGTTTTGAAGATGCTGTTGCTTTAGTAATGGATGGTGGAGGATCATATGATAAAGATTTTTATTATAATAATATTAAAGATAAGTATGAATATCCATTTAGAGAAGTAGAAACTATTTTTAAATGTTCTTATAATAATGGAATACAACCATTATTTAAACATAATGGATTGTTAGATCCAAATCCCAATTCTGAAGAAATATATTTGGTAGATAAATCAAAACCCTATGAGCAAGTATATACTCATAGTAATAGTTGTGGAAATTTGTTTAGTATTCTTTCTTACCTTTTTAATACTGGAGATGATTCCGCTGGTAAAGTAATGGGATTATCCTCTTATGGAAATGTTGATTACAAAATTCCAGGACATGTTTATGATAGAAGAGATCCTGAAAAAGAAGAAAAAATTCTTGAAGAAGAATTCTTTTATAATTTTAATAACATTTGGGTAACAGAACCAGCACCTGGAGAGTTTATAGAAGATATAGTTAGTGCATTGGATACAACTCCTTTTATAAATCCGGAAACACTTGATAAAACATCTTATGATTTTTATCAATATTCTAATATTGCTAAAAAAGTTCAAGAACAAACTGAAAAACAAACTATAAGACTTATTCAAAAAGCAATTGATATTTCTGGATCTAAGAATGTTGTATTATCTGGCGGTTATTTCTTAAACTGTGTAAATAATTATAATTATCTTGAACATTTCCCCAATATAAACTTTTTTGTTGATCCAATATCACATGATGCTGGAACAGCAATTGGTGCCGCTAAATGGTTTCATCATGGTGTTATGAAAGATAAGACTGTTAGACCACTTAAAAATCTATATCTTGGATGAATGATTAAAATATTAGAAAATGTCTCTGATGATATTATAGTAAATTATATTATCGAACAAAAAATTGGTGCAATATATCAAGGACAATCTGAATGTGGTCCAAGAGCACTTGGAAATAGATCTATAATTTTTGATCCAAGAGTTCCTAATGGAAAAGATATTGTAAATATAGTAAAAATGAGAGAATCTTTTAGACCATTTGCTGCCAGCATTTTGGAAGAAGAAGTGTCGCAATGGTTTGAAACTTTTGGTATTTCTTCCTCACCTTTTATGACATTTTCATTTAATATTTTAAAGAATAAAGAAGACAAAGTTCCAGCAATAGTTCATGTGGATGGCACTTGTAGAATTCAAACTGTAAATGAAAAACAAAATATAAATTACTATAACTTAATAAATGAATTCTATGATAGAACTAAAGTACCTATGTTATTAAATACATCTTTCAATGTAGCGGGAGATCCTATAGTTGAAACTGTAAGTGATGCAATAAAGACACTTACTAAATCTAAAATGGATTATGTATATTTTCCAGAATTAAAAATGGTTGTATTAAAAAATGATTAATGTTTGTATCTCCAATGCAGAGCATGATTCTTCATTGTGCATTTTAGAAGATGAAGAGGTTTTATTATATGTTCAAGAAGAAAGAATAAGTAGAATAAAAAAAGATTCTGATATGCCTTTTTCTTTTTTAAAATTAATAAAATCTTATACTAATACTATAGATCATATAATTTTTATTAATCAAAATCCAGAAAGAGATCATGAAGTTAAGATATGTATAAACTTTTTAAAAAAAGATGGAATAAAAATTGATGATGTATTTGTAGATCATAAAGAACATCATTTGTATCATGCAGCATCTGCATTTTATGGGTCTGGATTTGATGATGCTATTTGCTTAGTTATTGATGGATGGGGAGCAAGTTTTCCATTATCAGAAGAACATGAAATATTAGATGCAAGTGAAACTACTAGCATTTATTATGCTTCTTATCCGGCAAATTTTGAATTATTACATAAAACATTATACTATTCTGAACCACAAGATTTAACTGATATTACATTAGATATTCCTAGTAACTATGAATTAATTCATTCATTTGATGTTGGGGTTTGTTACGGGACAGTTTCAAAGTATTTGGGTTTTGGTAGAGAAAATCCAGGAAAAACTATGGGACTATCTTCTTATGGAGAAGAAGATAGTGATCTACCAAACTTTAATTTTGAAGATACAATTTATACAAATAGAAACTTATTACTTTATAGCAGAACCTTAAACGATAAATATTACCCACAATTAAAAGATTTAAATTTTCAAAAGAAAGCAAATCTTGCATTTAAAGTTCAAAAGTATTTGGAAAAAGTATTTCTGTATAGAGTTAAACAAGCAGTAGAACTAAAACCAGACTGCAAAAATTTAGTTTTCTCTGGAGGATGTGCTCTAAATATTTTAGGTAATTCGATAATAAAAAAAGAATTTCCTGATTTAAATATTTTCATTGATCCTGTTGCCAATGATGGTTGTCAGGCATATGGATCGGTAAAATATAATTATTATAAACATTCTAATAGTATGAAAAAATCGCCATTAACAACATTATACAATGGTCCAAAATATAGTTTAGACTATATGAAAAAACTTGTAGAACTTGAGGTTATGGTGTACAATAATAGTAAATCTGAAAATTAGTATGGCAACATATCCCGTAAAAAATAAAGAGACTGGAGAGACAAAAGAGATCGTCATGAGTATTCATGACTGGGATCAATGGTGTAAAGATAATCCTGAATGGGAAAGATACTATACTCCAGAAAATGCTCCAGGTTTTGGTGAAGTTGGCGAGTGGAAAGATAAACTTGCCAAGAAACATCCTGGATGGAATGATGTTATGAGTAAAGTGAAAAAATCACCTGGTGCAAATCAAAAAATTTGGTAAAAACTTATGGCAAGAAAAAGAAGATCAGTAGAGCAAGAAATTGGAATTGGAATGTCTGCAAAGCAGATGAAAAGAAAAAAACCAATTAATAGTTCTTATCTTTTAGATATTGAACCATTAACTGAAAATCAAACAAAACTTTTCAATTCTTATTCTGAAGGAAAGCATATTGTTGCTTATGGAGCAGCAGGAACTGGAAAAACATTTATCACACTTTACAATGCACTCAAAGATGTGTTGGATGAAACAACTCCTTACGAAAAAATTTATATCGTTAGGTCTCTTGTTGCTACTCGGGAAATTGGTTTTCTTCCTGGCGATCATGAAGATAAGTCATCTCTTTATCAAATTCCCTATAAGAATATGGTAAAGTATATGTTCCAGATGCCATCAGATTCTGACTTTGAAATGCTTTATGGTAATTTAAAAACTCAAGAAACTATTGGATTCTGGAGTACATCATTCATTCGTGGTACAACTCTTGATAATTGTATTATTATTGTTGACGAATTTCAGAACTTAAACTTCCACGAACTTGATTCTATCATCACTCGTGTAGGTGAGAACAGTAAGATTATGTTCTGTGGAGATGCAACACAATCTGATCTTGTTAAAACAAATGAGAAAAATGGTATTGTTGACTTTATGAAAATTCTTGGTATTATGCCATCATTTGAAACAATTGAATTTACAATTGAAGATATTGTAAGATCTGGAATTTGTAAGGAATATCTAATTGCAAAAAATGAACTTAATTTATGAAGTTTATTCCAACATTATGTGTAGATGATTTTTATTCAGATCCAAAAAGAATAAGAGACTTCGCATTATCATTAGATTATAATAAACTTCCTGGAAACTATCCAGGAGAAAGAACAGAGAACTTATACAAAATAAATAAATCTTTTTTTGATTCTTTTTGTTCTCGTTTATTTTCTATTTTATTTGATTATGATTTCACCAGAGTTGAATGGGCAGTATCTACACATTTTCAAAAAATATATCCTCATAATAAAGAAAAAAAATCTTTTTTAAATACTGGATGGCAACATATAGATATTGATTATGCTGCTGCTGGTGTAATATATTTAAATGAAATCTCGGATTTAGATTCAGGAACATCTTTTTATAGGTTAAAAAAATCAAATACTCTAGAAAAATTAGATTATACTTCTAGAGATATTCTTTACTCAGATAAAGAAATAGATTATGATGAATATATAAAGTCTATAAAAAAGCATGATTCTAAATTTGAAAAAACTTTAGAAGTTAAAAATGTTTTTAATAGAATGATTATGTATCAGTCAGATATATTTCATAAAGAATCTAATTTTTATGCTAATGATTTTGAACCAAGATTAACCCAAGTATTTTTTATACATCATTTAACCTGCGAAAAGGAATCAATTCCAATATACAGAAAAAATAATTATGAAATTGAATTTTGAACACAAAGAACTAGGTCTTCCAAATCTTCAAAGGGAGACTATTGATGGAGTTCGTTATTATAAAGTTCCTACTAAAGAAGAACTACTTCGATTAGTATCCATCACTTCTGTTATTAGCCATTATAAAAAAGATTTCTTTAACAAATGGCGTGAAAGAGTAGGGGTAGAAGAAGCAGATAAAATTACTCGACAAGCAACAAGTCGAGGAACCGATATGCATACTCTTGTTGAAGATTATTTAAATAATCGAGAACTTTCTAATGTTCAACCTTTGTCACAACACTTATTCTATCTCGCAAAACCAACTTTAGATCGTATAAATAACATTTATGCTCTGGAAGGATCTCTTTATAGCGAATACTTAGGTATTGCTGGGACTGTCGATTGTATTGCAGAATTCGACGGAGAACTTTCTATCATTGACTTCAAAACTTCTAAAAAACCAAAACCCAGAGAATGGATTGATGGATATTTTGTCCAATGTTGCGCTTATGCGTGTATGCTTCATGAACTCACAGGTCTTTCGGTTAAAAAATTTGTAATTATTATGGCATGTGAAGATGGAGAAGTTGAGATATATGAAGAAAGAGATAAAGAAAAATATATTCGCATGTTAGTACAATACATTAAAAAATTTGTTAATGATAAACTTAATATGATTTGACATTGTTGATACGACCTGTTAAAATAACTTTATCTTATATTATAAAAATGTAACATATGTCAGTATCCCTTCTATCAATTATGAATCAAGAACAAAAGAATCAAGTACAGGAGGAATTGGATAATAAATTTTATTGCCCATTAAAGTTTACATCGGAAATAGAAAAAATATATCAATCAAATTCTGATATGAATTATATTGATAGTATTATATTTTTTTGTGATAAGAATAAAATTGATATTGAATCTGTATCAAAATTAATTACTAAACAACTTAAAGAAAAAATTAAATATGAAGCAACTGAATTAAACTTTCTTAAAAAAAGTTCTAGGGCAAAATTATTTTTTTAATTATGGCACCATTTGATTGTTATAAAGTTTATCTTTCTTTGAAAAATCATTTTACAAAGAAAGATTATGATTATCATAAGTATTGTGGAAAAAGCAGGGTAAAATTAGAATCTTTCTATAAAAGAAAAGATAGATTCTGGTTTGAAAAAGTTTCAAGGAATAAAAATGATAATGAAATTGTAGATTTCTTTGTATCTAATTTTGTTTCTAGTACAGATCCCCAGACATTATGGATCGGAAGTATAATAAAAGAAGGTGAATTAAATTATACTAATTGGAAAAGAAAAGTTCAGTCTCTTTCTTACATGTTTAAAGAAGAGATTGAACTTTTATTTTCTTCAAATAATATTGATAAAGTTTTTCATGTAGATAATAATAAACATCCTATTATTTTAAAAGAACATCTTAATGGTAATGTATCTATAGAAACTATGGTTATATTAGATAAAATTTTAGGGTATAAAAAAGATTATGATAAGAAAATCATTGATCCTATATGGGAAATAGTTTCTTTTAAAATGCAAAAGTATAATCCATTTCTAAATATTGATATATTCTCATATAAAAGAATTTTAAAGGAGGTTGTGTTATGAGTTTTTTTGAATCTGAAGTTGTAAGAGCAGAAATGGCAGAAATTTCTGAGTTGCAAGAAGATGTTTATAAGAATGTTTTTTCTTTCCAAAGTATGACAAAGGAAGAAAAAGTAAAGCATGTAGAATTACTTCAAAGATTATTAGACAAACAAAAAGTTCTTTATACTAGACTTAGTTTATCTGATGATCCAGAAGCAGTAGATATGAAATCTAGAATTCTTATGTCAACGCAAATGATGGGACTTCCAGAAAATATTGACATGAATATAATTTTTTCTAACATGAATGCTTTAGTAGAATCTATGAAAGAGCAGATTGAAAAGGAAGAGGAATAATTTATGTATTGTAATGTTATTGATGGTTTATTTGATGACCTTTATTTACATGAAAAATATAGAGAAATTTTAGCAACCCCTTTAGTTTTAACTAATGTAGCGAATAGAAAAACATATCCATATGGTAATGAAGGAACCCATAGATTAATGGGAAGGACTATTTTTAGGAGAACAGACCTTAATCGTGTAGATGAACTCTTTCAAGATTCATCGTGGTATTTTGATATTTTTGATGTGCTCCAAGAAAAAATTGAAAATGAAATGTATTTACATGGAATTTATATTAATGTTCAATATTATGGTTGCGATGGAACAACTCATTCTGATGCATCAAAAGAAAATGAATATACAATATTAGTAATGTCAAATCCAGTATGGAAAGATGAATGGGGTGGTGAATTTCAATTAATGAAAGATTTTAAAACTCCTGTAGAAAGTCATAAATATGTACCAGGAAGGGTGGTAATTTTTCCTGGAGCATTCCCACATAGAGGTCTAGCACCAATAGAACCATATATTTACAGAACATCAATTGCATATCGAATGGAAATTCCTGAGGGGGAACGCTTGACATTAATCGATGACTAGTCTATGATATGCAAGTCCAAAAGGCCAAATCCAATTAATCCGAGGTACATAAATGTCTTTCGCAAATCTTAAGAAGCAATCTTCTCTTGGTAGTCTAACTGCCAAACTTGTTAAAGAAGTAGAAAAGGTAAACAATACTTCTAGTGGAGGTGCAGATGAGCGTCTCTGGAAACCAGAACTAGATAAGACTGGTAATGGTTATGCAGTTATTCGTTTTCTACCAGCACCAGATGGAGAAGATCTTCCTTGGGTAAAACTATATTCTCATGCCTTCCAAGGTCCTGGTGGATGGTATATTGAAAATTCACTGACTACTCTAAATCAGAAAGATCCTGTTTCGGAATATAACCGTGAACTATGGAATAGTGGTAGTGATAAAGACAAGGAAATTGTCCGTAAGCAAAAGCGTAAACTATCATTCTATTCCAATATTTACATTGTAAAGGATCCTGTCAATCCTCAAAATGAAGGTAAAGTATTCCTCTTCAAATATGGTAAGAAGATCTTTGACAAGATCATGGGTGCCATGCAACCAGAGTTTGAAGACGAAACTCCTATCAATCCATTTGATTTTTGGGGAGGTGCTAACTTCAAACTAAAAATTGTAAAGAAAGATGGTTACTGGAATTATGATAAGTCTGAATTTGATCGTGCAGAAGCACTATTGGATGATGATGATGCACTAGAAGCAATCTGGAAAAAAGAATATTCACTTCAAGAACTTGTTGCTCAAGATCAGTTTAAAGATTATGATACGCTTAAAAAGCGTCTAGATTATGTTCTAGGTATTAAGGGTGTTCCACCAATGCGAGATCCAGAAACTGTTGCTGAGGAAGAAGAATGGAAAGCAGAACTTCGTGGTGAAAGTACTGCATCTCGCTTCAGTAATAATCGTGAAGCAGCACCATCAGTTCCTGATAACATGCGAGAAGAACTAAACAATCTATCTTCCAGTTCTTCAGACGATGATGATGAAGAAGATGCTCTAAGTTATTTTCAGCGTCTAGCAGAGAGTTGATATTAGTCTGACAATTTAATATTATCTGCTCTTTTTAGGGATCCATTTATATACTGAGTGGATCCTTTTTTGTATGTCATTATATTCTTCATATCTTCAAGTACTAATTGTAGGTAATCATTTTTTAAAATGTAAATAGATCTTTTTAAATCTTCTAATCTAGTTTCATATTCGTAATTTGTTATTGGTACTGTTATATTCGTTCTTAAGATACTTTTACCTAAAGAAGCATCGTAATATCTTACTGAAAATGTTTCTGGTACTATAGTTCCTTCTTTTAAAATTACAGTACCATTAGAACTAGTTATTTTAATAGATTCAAAATGATGTACATAATATATGTTTTCGTATGAACCATACTTTTCTAAAAGATATCTATCAAATTGTCTTTGAGTTAAAGGCCATTCTTCGTTAAATTTTATAATATTATTTGATAGTAATATTACCCAGTCTAGACTTGGATCATCATAAAATTTATCCGCAATCATATCTGGTCTTTCATCGCCAATAATATTGTATTTTTCAAAGAAAGATAAATTTTCAAAAATATCTTCTCTAACAATAACTCTTTTAAATATATTTTTTACAGTTTCATATTCAGATATTTTTCCATCATCATAAAATTTTGGATATTCTACATTTGGTACTTGACTAAAAAAGTATGGCATTTTAGTAACCTATTGAATCTTCCGGTAACTTTGCATAATCATCATCATAGATAGGATCTATTTCTTGAAATTGCATTGTCATTGTATATGCAACCATTGTACTTGCAGGATCATCGTAAGTCATGTAAGATCCTAATGGAGTATAGTCTACATTGAAAGCACGCAGTGCTGCAGTTTTATACATATTTATTGCTTTATGTTCCACTGAACCATACCTATAATAAGTTACCTTAAAAATATCTGGACTTTTCAAAAATAATTGGGTACTAGATTTTTTAACACTCATACCTTGCTTGAAAAATCTTATAATTTTTCTTATTTCCATTGCTTCATCTATATCTCTAGCACTCATTTTGAAGACAAAATTAAAATTTCTTAATTCGGGTCCTTGGAATAATAACTCTAAATTAGGATTTAATATACCTCCAGTAGCTCTAGCAAATCCATCATTGATTTGTGCTGCTTGAGTTGCAGCATAAAATCTAAACATTTGCCCAACATTTAATCCTCCAGCCTGCTTATCTTTTTGAAGATCTTCCATTGCAGTTGATATAGCACTTGATAGAGCATCTTTATCACCACTAATTGCTTGTACTGCAGCGGTTAATCCTGCTGCTTGCAGTGCGTTTAATTTTCCATCAGACCATCCTACAGTATTTGTATCTGCAGCAGGTGCTTGAATTGGTAAAGTTACAGAACCTTTTGCTCCCCCAAGATCTGGACTTTTAAATGGATCCAAAACATTTCCACTAAGTGTTTTTGGTTTATATCTAAACATGCTAAATGTTACATAGTCTTGAGTTTTTACATCAAGATCTATGGGATACACCATATTTCCATATTCTTTTCTTACATTATTAGAATCTGGAACAATTGGATTTAGTGATTGTGCCCTGGCAATATCTGTAGGTGAAGGGTCTACATTTCCACCTTGAGCATCTGCATCTTGTGCTTGTCCTTCTGTGTTGGACCTATTACTGCCAAGTACTTCATCGACAGCTTGAGTAGTTACTGATGCTGGATTACTTGGATTTATATCTTTCTTTGCTGCTTCAATTACAGAGTTACCTATAGATGATTTTAAATTTTGATTGTTTTGTAATTCAGATCTTAGACTTTGATCAGCATTATAGTTTCCATTTTGTTCATATGGGATTACTTTTCCATCACTTTCAACCGTTGCTAGTAAAGTTCTAGTCGGAAAAAGACCAACTAATCTGTCTTTATCTTCTTTATATACAAAAGTTTTTTTTAAAGATTTATCAAATACTGAGACCAATGTTACTTTTTCTGTAGTTGTTCTAGAAGTAACTGGACTTACTTTTTGATATGTAAATGGGATTTTATTAGATTCAAAAGTATCTGCCATTAGAATCCCTCTTGGATTTGATGTCCTTTATTGTATTTATTAGTATATTTATCACTTTATTCCCAATTCATCCTCTGTGATAATTTTAAATTCCAATAGTCTATCAGCACAAAACTCTCTCGCTGCTTTCCATTTTGCTTCATTTACAGCATAAGTTTTTACTTCATTGATCCAAGTTTTTGTTTTTCTTTTTGGAGATGTAGTTGGAGGAACTGTTTGTCTTTTTGGTTTAACTTCTATAACATAAGACTTAATAGTTCCATTACTATCCTTTACCTTAATAATAAAATCAGGAAAGTATCTATGTATTCTATTATCAACTGGTGACTTATATGGGATCCAAAATTCTTCACTTCCCCATTCAATTATGTTTGGATTTGTATCACACCAAACACAAAACTTCCTTTCCCAACTACTTCTACAAATAATATTATTAGGATTTCCTTTATATTTTTCTGGGTAGGAAGGTTTATATCTACTCTTCAAACTTTCCTTCATTACTTGACTACATAGTATACTAGAATAGATTTATTTATAGAGATGGCACAAGGGACACCTCCAAAGCCGCTAAAAGTATCGGACTTAAAAGAAAGAATAATGAGTCCATCTTTAACTTCACATTATATGGTTGAAATTGGAGCGCCAAAAGCACCTAAAAATAAAGGAAGTGATTCTCCAGATTTCCTTCAATTGATGCAGGAACTTGGAACACCATATACTGCATTTGATAATGTAGATCTATTATCAATACCTTGTACAGCCGCTTCATTACCTGGTTCATTTTTAACTACAAACGAAATCCTAGATGATCGTACTGGTGTTACAGAAAAGCACGCTTATAGAAGAACATATGATGATTCTATAGACTTTACATTTTATGTAGATTCTCCAAAGTATTATGTTATAAAATATTTTGAATCTTGGTTAGGATTTATAACAAATCAAAAAACTCAAACATTTACAAATTACGAATACAATTATAGAATAAGATTTCCAAAAAAATATTTTGCCACCAAGTTACTAATACAAAAATTTGAACGGAATTTTGGATCCTCTACTAATGAACCATATAATCCTATTCAATATGAATTTATAAATGCCTTTCCTCTTAGTATATCATCTATGCCTGTATCATATGATTCTTCTGATCTTCTAAAGTGTACAGTTGCATTTGCATTTAGTAGATATATATTGACTAAAGCATCATACTCATCATCCGGAACGACAACAAAAGTTCCTTCAAATGCTCCTGCTGTACCTGAACTTAAAAAACTTGATGATGGAAGAAAACTTGGAACAGATCCTTCAAATTATTTACAAGATGATATAAGATCGATTGAAAATGATCCTGGTGGATATAAATTCGACACTAGTAAAATTACTGCATCAACAGTTAATGATAGGTCAACAGATCCAGATATTACTAGAGCACTACAGCAAGAAAGAGAACTTATCGAAAGTCAAGAAAGATCAAGATCTCAAAGATTACTTAGTGGAGATACTATAGAAGGAATTTCTTTTGAACTCATTTAATTCTATAATAAATAAATTATCTGATTTGTATAGGAGATTATGCCTTTACCTAAAATTTCTACACCATCATATGAACTTGAATTACCTTCAACTGGCGAAACAGTTAATTACAGACCATTCTTAGTAAAAGAAGAAAAACTTTTATTACTTGCTTTAGAAAGCGAAGATGTAAAGCAAGTAACAACTGCTGTTAAAAATGTAATTAAAAATTGTGTTTTATCTAAAGGAGTAAAGGTTGAAACTTTACCAACATTTGATATTGAATATTTGTTCTTAAATATTAGAGCAAAGTCTGTCTCTGAAGAAGTTGAGGTAAGTTTAATTTGTCCTGATGATAATGAAACTACAGTTACTACAACTATTCAAGTTGATGAGATTAAAGTTAAGAAAAACGAGAATCATAAAAAGACTATAAATGTTGATGATGAAATTATGATGGAAATGAAATACCCATCATTGAATGAATTCATTAAAAATAATTTTGATATAAAAGATCAAAATAATTTGGATCAATCATTTGATCTTATTATATCTTGCATTGATAAAATTTTTACAAAGGAAGAGGTGTGGACATCTTCTGATGTAACTAAAAAAGAATTGATGGATTTTCTTGAGCAAATGAATTCATCTCAATTTAAACAAATTGAGACATTTTTTGAAACAATGCCTAAACTATCCCATACTGTCAAGATAAAGAATCCAAATACTGAAGTTGAAAGTGAAGTTGTTCTAGAAGGGCTATCAAGTTTTTTCGCATAGCCATGGTCCATATGGACCTTGAAAATTATTTCAGATTAAATTTTGCTTTGATGCAGTACCATAAATATTCTTTGACAGAGATTGAAAATATGATTCCTTGGGAAAGAGACATTTATGTAACTCTTTTACAGCAACATCTCGATGAAGAGAAATTAAGACAGCAAACTGCAAATGGCTAACGATCCCAAAAAATTAAGGAAAGCGTATGAGTTTAAAATCGGAAAGGATCTTACTGATAAACTTTCCGATCAACAAATAAGTTTGTTGTCAAAATATTATAATGGATTAAGTAAGTCAGAACAAAATGATATAGATGTAAAAATATTCAAAGGGGTGGCAAATGACCTCTTTGATATGGCAGATGCATTTATACAAGAGAAAGAGCAAAAAAAGACAAAGACTACTACAAAACCAAAACCAAAAAAACCTGTTATTCCAAAAGGATTTGATGAACTTGTAGATGAAATACAAGGGAAGACTAAAGAAAACAAGGTTGAAGATGATATAATTGAAGAAAAAATTGATAGCAGAATCGTAGAAATATTAGGTTTAGATTCTTCTATACCCATAGACTATGGGATGTATAAATCTTTATTGGTTGAAAAATTAAAATCATATCAATTTTTAAAAGTTCAACCTAAAACTGAAGATGTAGAATTACTTATAAATGAGTATAAAAGAATAAAGGCAAAAACTAGTAATATAATTTTCAGAGTTAAATCCAGAAAAATATCTCCAAAAAAATTAGTTACGAGATTTGCAGAACCCTCTCAAAAATATAGAGAAAAAAATAAGTATGTTCTTTCTACTAGATCTTTAGATAAAAAAACAGAACCTTCTCCAGCTAAAGATTCTGGATTAAATGGAGATAAGTTTTTAAATAATTTAACATCAATAAATGAAAGTGTATCTGGTATACTAACAATACTAGAGGAAAGAACAAAATCTGAAAGTAAAACTAAAGAATCTGAAAGAAAAAAATCAGAATCTGAAAAAAGAAAGAAAAAAGAAGATAGATTTGAAACACTTAAAAAAGTAACTACTAATCTTGTCAGCAAAGTTTTAACACCAGTAAAAAGTGCCTTTAAAGCAATAATTAATTTTCTTCAATGGGTGGTTATTGGTAAACTTGGCGGAAAAGTTTTGGATTGGTTTATGGATCCAAAAAATAATCAGAAGATTGCAAGTTTGGCAAGATTTTTATCTGATTGGTGGCCTGCTATACTTGGTGCATTTGTTATGTTTACAAATCCTCTTGGAGGATTTATAAAAAATGTTGTTGGGATGGTAACTAAATTTACCATTCAGATACTTCGCGTTGCAATACCAAAAATAATTTCTTTAGCAAGAAAGAATCCTAAACTTGCTGCTGCAATGGTTTTATTTGGTGCTGGAGCAGCAGCAGAACTTATACCAGGAGCAACTGGTGCTCAAGAATCTGCTGTTGAATCTGCTCCAGGTTCCAATCAAGATAAAATAAGGCAATTAAAAGAACAAAAGGAATCAATGAATTGGTTCCAAAAAAATATAATGGGTGGCGGCGCTGAAATTGATGAGCAAATTTATAAACTAGAAACTGGAAAAACAAAAAGTTATAAAACTGGTGGTAAAGTTACAGGTCAAAGTGGTAGTGATATAAGAGGAGCAGGAGTTGATACTCAGTTAATTGCAGCAAGACCTGGCGAAGTTGTAATTAATAAAGAAACTGTAGATGCACTTGGTGCAAATTATTTTTTAGGACTCAATAAAAAGTATGGAGGTTCTAATGCTAACAAACCAAAGATAGCAAGAAATGTACAGACTGCTGCTGGCGGTGGATTAGTTCTACAGGCTTTCCAAAATGGTGGAAGAGTTGGAGAACATAATGAAAGGCCTGTTGGTGGAACATATATGGGACGAAGAGAGTCTCAAATAGACAGATATTATAGTGGATATGGTAGTAAAGGATCTACTGCAAATAAAAGTGATCCAACAAATGACATTAAAAATTTTATTAAGTATAAACTTGGTTATGATGTAGATAGACCTGAAACTTGGGGAAGATCACTTCGCTCTGGAATAGATTCTATCTTTGGAGAATCTTTAGATAAAAAACCTTCTGGAAGTGTTGTTGGACCTTTAATTAATACTGGAGTATCATTAAGAGATCAAGCGTCTGGAGTTGGTGGATCTTTATTAAAGACTGGCCAAAATTTAGTAGATCAAGGAATGGATTTACTAAATCAAGGGTATCAATATGGTTCAAATAAACTTTTACCAAATCTTGATAAGAAAAAAAATAAATCAATTGATAATTTATATTCAAGTTTGTTTAGTAGAATGCGAAAAGCAGAGGAATCTACTTATGTAACTCCAGAACAATTTGCTAAACTATCAGACGAACAAAAATTAGATGCATTAATAAGAGATCCTGGTAGCACTTCAACAAGAACTGCATTAACACTTAGAAATCAAATCACTCAAGATCAACAAGCAGAATTTATTAGAGGAATATACGATTCAAAAAGAGATACTGGAATTGGTGGATTTTTTAAGAAAGGATATCAAGATGTAATGAATCGTGGTTTAATACCAACAATGGGTATACCATCATCATTAGATAAAACTATTGGTAACATTACTGGAGGTAAAGTAAAGAACGCTAGTGCTATGAACGCAGCAGTTCAGATGACTATAAAAGGTCTTCTTGGACCTCTTGGGAAACCTTTTAGAGTTGATGCATCACCAATACTTGAATATAATAAACCTCTGATGGAATTTGCAATAAAGAATAAATTAGTTAACTCAAAGGGTGAATACTTAGTTGGAAAAGAATCATGGTCTAAATCCCTTGGTGATAGAGCATATGAAATGGTTAAAGATCCTAAAACTGGAAAAATGGTTAGGGGTGAACACTTATATGATAAGATGCAAAGAGAGTCTGCTGGTAGCAGTGCTGCTGCAAAAATTGCCAATTTTGGTTTAGGTCAGTTTAATTTTAAGGTTGGTAAAGATGGTAAGGCAATGGTAACTGATTCTTGGGACTCTAATCAGACTGCCGGATACTACTTTGATGAAAGTAAAAAAGCTTTGAAGGAAGGAGATATATACAACGCATTATTTAAAGGATTCTCTGGTATATTAAGAATAAATCAAAATAGTGCTTTTGGTATGGGAAAAAATAGTTTAATGAATACTACTCCTGCTGGTATTGACATAAAATCTAAGAGTTCATTTTCAGAATCTTTACCAATGCAACAGTCGAAGAATGAACAAAAAATAATGCAGGGACAAACTGCAGTTACTATGTACGGTGCAAATGATCCTAGAAGAAAAGATACTTCTAGAACAAAAATGCAGGGACAAACTGCAGTTACTATGTACGGTGCAAATGATCCTAGAAGAAAATACATACCAAAAGATTTAAGAAAACCACAGAGAGCATGGTATGATCCTCGTGGATGGTTTGGAAAACAGGGTGGAGGAATGATTAAAGAAAATACTGGTATGAATATTATGGGAGCAACTGCTGATAGACAGTTAATTGCTGCTCAACCAGGAGAATATATACTACCAGTTGACTTTGTAAATTCTGTTGGTGTTTCTGCCATAGATAAATTAGTTGCATATTTTGACAGTAACTCAAGTGCTGCTAAAATGGGATCTAAAAATGTTAATGTTAACATTCCTGGACCAAGATCCTCTTCATCATCAAGAGTAAAAACATTACCGCCAATAATGCAATCATCAGGCGGTGGGCCAATGGGAAGAGGAAGCGATCAAGGAACTAATGTTCCTAATTTTAATATTATTTCTCCATCTTCTTTAGGATCTAGACAAGAAAGAATGTCCTTATACGGTATACTGGATTAAGTAAATGTATTCTAATCAACTACTAGTACCAAGAAGAAGTTTTGTAAGATTACAATCTCCAGATTCTAATGGAGCAAAATCTTTTTTGTCAAATAAAAATAATGATGCTCTTGGAAATGTAATTTCAATAAAAAAGAAAGTCATCAAGATAGAATCTTTACTGAAGAAAGATAAAAAAATATTAAATACTCAAAATAGTAATAAAAAAAGAGAAGAAGAAAAAGATAACAGATTAAAAAAAGAAGAAGAAAAGGAAGGCAAAAATAGGGCAAAGTTTTTTAGTAAATTAGCAAAAAGGATAACACCAAGAACTGGTATTCTTGATTGGATAAAAAATTTCGTTAGTTGGTTATTGATTGGATCATTATTTGAAACTTTCTACAATATGATTCCAACTATACTTAATGTTGTAAAATTTTTAGAACCATTATATAAATTTTTTGAAATTTTTGCTGGAGTATTATTTGAGGGACTTGTAACTTTTATTGATCTTGGATATAAAGCATATGATACTTTTAGAGGAGTATTAAAAACTCTTGGTGGAGAACCTTTTGCTAAAGCATTTGATGATTTTTCCGGTGCTTTAAACAAATTATTAAACCTTGGCATAGTGCTTGCCATGGCTTATGCATTTTCTCCTGATCTTGGACCTAAACAAAAACCAGGTGCAGGACAAAGAGCAAGACCAGGGCAAGGTGGAAGACCAAAGGTAACTACATCTGGAGGAGGGGGATTAGGTAGACCTGATATAAGAAATCCATTTAGAGAGGCACCTAAAGTAACACAAGGAGGTGCTACTCCAAAATTTAGATTACCTGGAAGTGGTCCTAAGGTAACTGGATCTGGAGGAAGTGGTGGATTTTTTAGTAATTTTAAAATGCCAAAAGTTTCTGGAAGTGGTCTGGCAAAAGGTGCAGGAACTTTTGGACTTGGATTTCTCATAGACATGACTTTGGGAGCATTAATAGATAAATTTATTGCTGACCCGTTATCAAATGCTTCCGACAATTATAGACAAAGTAAAATAGATGAAGCATTATCTAGTGGAAAATATTCTAAACAGGAATTAATCAATAAAATACAGTCTAGATTAAAAGAAGAGCAATCTAGAGGTCTATTTACTGATAATAAAAAAATAGAAATTCTTACAAAAGATCTAGAATATGTACAGAAAAAGGAATCTGGAGGACTTGTAAATCTTCAACCGCAAAATATTAAACCACAAAGAAATATTAAAAGAGTAAAATTAAATAAAAATCTTTTCAATATACCTCCAGAAAAAACTCAACCAGGAAAAGATATTGGTGGAAAAGAAAAAGCAGAAATGCTTTATAGCGATAAAAAACCACAAGGATTCTTTTCTTTTTGGGGAGGACTATTTGGTGGAGGAGATAAAAAGGAAGAAGATAAAGCAACTGATGAAATAGAGGAAATTTTTAATTTAGAAAAAGATCCTGTTGGAACTATTAAAAGTTTATCCGCTTCAATGAAAAGAATACCTTTGCTTGGCGGAGTGCTTGGAGCAGCACTAGACTTATTACTGGGACAAAAACCAAATAAAAGTACTTTTGCAAACTTTTATTCTGCACTTGGACATTTGATGACTGTTGTAACTGGAACTGAAGGGTATGCTGGAGATATATTAAAGAGTCTTTTAGGATTTGAAGAGGGTGGATTAATTACAACATCTAACGATCAAAATATAGATGAAGAAAATTATACAAAATTATTTAAAAAGACCTTAGGAGATCCTCTAGAATATAGATTTGCTGAGGCATTTGGTAGAGTAAAAAAAGAAGTTAATAAAATTGATTCTACTCAAACTAAAAAGGGAACAAAACCTGAAGAATACCTAACACCAACAACAGATGAAATATCAACTTTAGGATCTGGTGGTGGATCTTTAAAAGATCTTACAGATAAAGATTATGATGATCTTGCTTATATTGTTAGTGGAGAAGCAGCAAGAGGAACTGATGATGAATATGGAGTTGCAGCAGCAGTTTTGAACAGAGTTGCAAGTCCTGTTTGGCCTAACACTATCATGGGTGTTGGAACTCAACCTGGTCAATTTGAAGCAGTAGAAAAAGGAACTGCCAGAAGAGATCCTGCTCTTGCTAAAAAATTAAAAGAAAATCAGGCAAAAATTGTAGATGCATTAAATAAATTAAATGGAAGAGATAGTTTTAAAGGACAATCTCAACTTAGCAATAAAGGTTCTGGCGATATTATGTTCCACCCAAGAGGGAACTTTTATCATTATAGACAACAACAAAGAAAAACTGATCCAGCACCCCAAAGTCCAGATCAAAGTTGGAAAAAATTATTAGGACCATCTACGGGTGGTAGTTTTTCTGCACCTTCAGGTCAACCAGGACAGCAAAATATACCAAGCAGTGTGCCAAAAGGATCTGTAGTCCAATGGTTGCATGGCAATCCAAGTCGTGCTGGATACAGACCAGACCATGGTGGACAGGCAAATGCTCACGATCACTTTAGTTTTAAAAATCGTCAAGCAGCAGTCTCTGCATTTTTAAAATTACGACAAGCAGGTTACAAACCATATGAGTTTGAAGGATATACTAGTGTAGGAAAACATAGTGCTACTGGTGGTCATTACGGTCCAGTAGGAGGAAAACCAACTTATAGCGATAAAACAGATGGAACTGCTTTTGATATTCCTTGGGCAACTTATGGTTCTGGTCCTATAAGTCAAAAAGATTTTGATAAATCTCTTAAAGCAGCACAAATTGTTGGCGCTGCTCAGGGAGGAGGTTATATAAATTCTACTTATAAAAAAATAAATAATACTTCAGGATTAAATAATTATGCATCTTATGATGATTCATCATCAACAGTTCTTATACAACCAGTCTATATTGAAAAAGTTATATCAAACTCTGGAGGTGGATTATCCTTTGGTTCTTCTGGTTCTTCATTAACTAAATCCGTAGGTCCAAAATTCCAATCATTAGCGAGATAAAATAATGGGTGCCAATAAATCTGCAGAATCATCAAATATAACAAAAATGAAGGTCTTTTCCAACTATGGAAAAGAATTGGAATTAGTTGGTGGAGTAACTACATTTCAATATTTTGAAAGTATTTTTGATCCAACCATAAGAGCATCTGCACAAATTACTGATACTGGATTTAGAAATGGTATAGATAAAGTATCTGCTATAGAAAAGGAGGATTTGCACTTAACTGTTGGAGAAAAATCTATAATATCAGTTACTGATAATAAAGGTATTTCATTAGATTTAGAAATGAGAGTTCGTGAAGTTGGTAATATCGTCGAAAGAACTCAATCTATTGGATACACGATGGATTGGTATTCCATAGAAGCAATTAATAATGAATTGAGAGAAAATAGAGTTGTAAAAAGATATGATGGAAAAATTACAGATTATGTTCCAGAAATAATAAAACAAAATCTAAAGACTAGTAAGAAAATAAAAGTAGATCCTTGTATTAACAAATTTAATTTTCTTGGACATGTCCAAAAACCATTTTATATTTTAAGTTGGTTAGCAAAAAGAACTGCTCCAGATGTGGGTCCATTGGGAGATCTTGCTGGATATCTTTTTTGGGAAACATATAAAGGTTATAATTATAGATCTATAGATAAAATATTTTTAGAGAAAACAATTGTAAGAAAGTTAATATTTACTAATACGGAACAGCTTCCTGGTGGATATGATGGAAAAATATTAGATTATTCTTGGTCAGATAAAGTTTCTTTAGATAAAAAACTTCTCACCTCAGCATATAATAAATCTGAAATGAGAGGATTTGACATTTACTCTCATGGGTATGGAGAAGATGAATTTGATTCGACAAAACAATTTCAATACGATAATATTGGAGGATTAGAAAAACCAAAAATTGCTTCAGATATAAATCTAGAGTCAAAGTCTAGTAGAGTTAATAGTAATTTTTATGATACTGGTGTACTTCCACCAGGATCTACACTAGGAGCACAGTTACCTTTTTCAAAAGAAATTAATTTCAATACTAATGAAATAGTAAGACAGTCTTTTGTTAGGTATAATAATTTGTTTTCTCATAAATTATCTATTAAAATTCCTGGAGATTTTGGTATTCATGCTGGAGATTTAATATGGTGCGATTTTCCAGAAGTATCAGATAAAGTGCAACAAATTATCAGTGAGAAGAAAAGTGGTATATATATGGTAATAGACATTTCACATTATGTTACTCCTAGAGGAACTTGGACTGGTATTAACTTGGCAAGAGAGTCAATTCTAAGACCACCCTTACCAAAAACACCACTATTTAAAAACTCAACAGACGCGGAGGGATTATGAACAAAAAATCACTTCAACAACATATTAATGATGATAAGGATCAAATAGATGATCCAAATACTAGTGGACAAAGACGCCGCCATTTAGAAGATGAGTTAGAACATCTTGAAAAATACCAGGCAAATCATCCAGATACAGATCATGATCCTACTGGATTTGAAATGTACTGTGATGAAAATCCAAGTGCATTAGAATGTAGAGTTTACGAAGATTAATAGATAACTATGTTTGAAGATTCCTCTTTATTTTCTTCAGAGTCAGCACATCAACAAACCATGTACTGGTGGATGGGACAGGTTGTTGATGAAAAAAATTGGCAAGATAATTCAAATAAAAAAATACACGACAGGAAAGATGTTCCTGGTTGGGGAAAAAGATATAAAATTAGAATATTTGGAAGAGAAGAACAAGTAAAAGTTGTCGATGATGATAGATTGGAAATGGCAGAAGTCATGTATCCAGTCACTGCAGGTTCTGGACATGGAGGATCTTATCAAAGTCCAAATATCAGACAAGGTTCTTATGTTGTTGGATTTTATAAGGATGGAAAGAATGGAACAGAACCTTGTATTATAGGATGTCTGGGAAATGCATCTCAGACAGATCTTTTTCTTGGTGATCCTCCAGTTGGATTTATTCCTAGAGATGGTTGGGTGGGCAAAAGCGAGAAAAAAAAGGTAGCGAAAAAAGATTTATATCAATCTGGAGGAAAGTTACCAAACAATAATTCAAAACAAGAACAAAATTTAAATAACAAAGATCTACATATTCAAGTAGCAGATGGATTAATTGTAGATGTTGTATTAAAAACAATTGATTGTGATGGTCCTGGTGGGGAAATGAAGGGCATTCAAGGTGCAATTCAAAAATTACTTGCAACTATTGCTAGAATTAAACTTGCTTATGGAGCAGCAATGGGTGCTGCTCAGGAAGCAGTATCTAGTATAAATTCAATTGTAAATTCTACAATATCTTTCGTTACTGGATTAGTTAAAAAACTCATTGATAAAATGAGAGGGTATGCAACTAATAAATTAAATGCAGGATTAAAAGACATTGCTACCTTAGTTTTTCCAAATGAAAGATGGTCATTAAGTAAAGTATTTGATAAAGCAACTGATACTTTAGAGTGTGTATTTAAAAAAATTATAGAAGGTCTTTTAAAACTTGTACAGGGATTAATATCCAAAATTGTAGATAAAGTAATTGGTGGTGCTGCTTGTGCTGCTGAAAACTTTATTGGTGGACTTATCAGTAATGTAATGGGTCCAATAACAAATGGTGTTCAAAGTGTTTTAAATACAATCAATGGAGTTTTAAGTGCAATAGAGGGAATAGCAGGAAAGGCATTTCAAATTTTAGATTTTGTTACAGGATTTTTAAAGTTTCTACTTTGTGAGGACACTCCATCATGTGAATATAAAGATAAGTGGAGTATTTGGAACGGATCTAAAACTGCTCAGTCAGTTCAAGGTGCTTTAGATAAAAAGATGCAAGAGATTGACTCAGGTATTGATAAAGCACTTGGTATCAATTCTGGTTCTTCTGCTGGTGGTGGTGGAGGTAGTGGTTGTGGTAATGGACCAGCATTATGTGGACCACCATCAATTAGAATTACTGGAGGTAATGGTGGTTCTGGAGCAGCAGCAAATGCAGTAATTGGGGTTGCTGGAGAAATTATGGGATTAGATTTCTCTTCTTTCGGATCTGGTTATAGATCAACCCCTGCTATTGAAATTGATGATAATTGTAATAGTGGTGGTGGAGCACAAATATCACTAGTTACAAATAATGGAGGAGGAAATACAACCAGTTATCAACAAAGTGGAACTGTTCCCGAAGATCCAGACATAAATGTTGTTGGTGCAGTTGTAGATCCAAATAATGCTGGAGTTGGATATTTACCTGCACCAAATGGGTCTGCTGGTGGTGATGGATATCCAATTGCAAGACCAGATGAAACTATTTTGATCAAAAATCCAGAACTTCCAGATAAACCTTTAGAAGATGTTTTATCCAATACCGATCCATCATGGGAAGTTTTAAAACCTGGAGATGTTGCTAGTGTAGATCCAGATGATATACTTTATCTTCCAATAGGAACTACAGTAGAAATATATAATGACGCTGGAGAAGTCGTAGAAGTAATTGATGGATTTGGATTAGACACTTCAGTTATAGTTAAAGTGGGGGGTACATTTACCGCACCAGCATCAGAAACACCACAAGTTCAACAACCATCTTACACTGTAATTGCAATTTTAGATGATGTTATTATTAATGATCCTGGACAAGGTTATACTGATGGAGATACAATATTCTTAACTGATGGTGAAGGAGAACCATTTGACACTCCAAATAATGGTGTAGAAATAAAACCAACATTTAATTCTGATGGTCAATTAAAGAAACTTGAAATAATTTCTAAAGGAAAATCATTCAATACAATGCCTTTGATAGATATTAATTCTCAAACTGGTTTCAATGCTGATATTTGGCCTGTCTTTAGATTTGAAACTGTAGAGAATGTAGAAGAATTATTAAACGAAGGTCAATCTATAATAACTGTTATTGATTGTGTAGGAAAGTATAGAATACCACAATAAATATTGTATATTGATAAAATATTATGGCAGGTAAATCGTCAAAAGAAGAAGTTGGATATGGCAATATGTATGGAGAAATCCAATTTGGACATCTCCATTTAGCAGGATTTGGTGGACTAGGTGCAGATACTAAATCTAGTGTTAAACTTCAAGCATGGGATCCTCTTCATTACTATACAATGGATATGGACGGAAAGCGTCCTGGTTGGACTACAACTAGGTGTCCTGGAGTTTGGCAAGTAAAGTGTGGTGATAATAGAAGACCAGATGACATCTCCATTTTTATGAGAGCAGAAAATGGAGATGTTATAATTCAAGCACCTAATGGAAGAATTAGATTACAAGCACAAGATATTGACATTAGAGCAGAAGGAGAGGATAATAAAAGAGGAGTAATAAATATAGAATCCAATAATTCTGTAAAAATAAAAACAGGAGACTTTGATCTTAGAGCATCTGTTGGCATTTCAATGCAGACTCCATTCAGTATTAAAATGGTTGCAGATGCTTCCCTGACAATGCTTTCAAACTTTGTTGAAGGTTTGACTTCTGCTAGTTCACCAATTTCTGGTGGTATTAGACCTCCAGTTAATAAAGCATCTTCACTAGTTTATAATATCGGTTCAAGTTATATTACATAACATACTATGGCATTTACATTCGACGATTTAGCGATTCAACATCAATTATTTGTTGGAATAGGAAACCCAGAAATTTTGGGCAGAGGTCCAGCAAAAATCCCTGGAGCATCGTACTTTGAAGGTCCACATATATTTGGAAATCCTTTAGTGTTTCCAAATATATGGGCAACTACAATGATTGGACCTCTAATAAATCCATATTCCCCACCACCATTTATTCCTGGAGTAATTCCATCATGTATTCCTACGAATAATAGTCCATATTCTTTAGCGGTTCAAGGCGATGCAGCAATTTTGGATAATCTTGATGTTAATGTCAATATTACTAATGGAGGGAATATTAATGCTGGTGGAAACATTATCGCGTTAGGTGAGGTAATGTCTCGTTGCGGAGGACATATTCTTTCTGCAAAGAAAAATTTTGATATTCCACACCCATCAAAAGATGGATGGAGACTAAGACATACTTGCCCTGAAGGACCATCAAATGATGTTTATGTTCGTGGAAGAGTAACTAATAAAAAAGAAATTGATTTGCCATCATATTGGAAAGATCTAGTTGATATTAGATCAATAACAGTAAATCTAACACCAATTGGAGCACACCAAGATGTAATCATCAAAAGAATTGATGAAGAAAAAATATACCTACAAGCAAAAGGTGGTATGCCCATAGATTGTTTCTATCACATCTATGGAGAAAGAAAAGATGGAGAAAAATTAATACCAGAATATAAAGGAACTTCACCTGCTGATTATCCAGGAAATAATTCAGAATATTCTGTTTCAGGTTATCACTATGATGTTAAGGAGAATTAATTATGTCGCAAACACCGCAAGGAGAACCACAAGTATCTGTAGGATCATCTCTTACTCCAGAATTTATACCAAAACCAAGAGGAACTAGAGATTGTCAAGGAACTATAACTGGAACTCCCTATCCAGGATTTGATTACATTCGCAGATCAACAACGGGAGATAGTGACTATCCAATAGAAGCTTGCCCATCATTCCTTCAAGTAAATGGTAGATTTGCAGCACTTCAAATTGATTCTACAGTTGTTGCTGGTGGAAATGTTACCGCTCCTACTTTTGTTGGAAGTTTAAATGGAGTAGCAAGTGGAAACAAAACTCTTGCTGCGTTTGATATTCAACATGTAAAAGATAATACAAAGAGAATTAGACACATTGTTGCTGAAGGACCAGAACCAGGAATTTACATTAGAGGAAAACTGAAGGATAAAAATGTAATTGAACTTCCTGAGTATTGGGATGGACTAGTTGATCCAGAAACAATTACAGTAACATTAACTCAAATTGGTTATTCTCAAGATTTGATTGTTGATAGGATTGAATGGGGTAAAAATATTATTATTCGCTCTGGAGTTGGAGCAAATATTAATTGTTTTTATGAAGTTTGGGCAGCAAGATGGTTGAATCCCATGGATCATGAAGAAAAACTTCATGTTGTTTATGAGGGGGATACTCCAGACGATTATCCTGATGGAAATAAAAACTTCTTGATCGGTGGTTGGGACTACGATAGACGGAATCCCAAGTGGGAGGGTTGACACCGCTCGCCATGGGTGCTATCTTAGGTAGGTACAAAAAGAAGCACCTATGCCCGAATACAAAGAAAATGAGGAGTATGTTTCTAGATGTGTTGTAGATCCTTGTAGGAAAACTATCAATCTCTACTCAAATTTAGGGACACACAAAACTATTGAGTGTGATACACTAGACGAGTTCATGAATGTCCTTTCATATATTAGGGATGTTGATGAAGAAGATCTCCTAGGTGGAGAAGTAATTTATGTTGATCCTGTTTTTGCATGATGACAAATTACGATCCATCTCTATATAAAGAGATTCAAAATTTTTACGAATTTATTGAAGAAGATGAACAATTTTCTAAAGACCTTGTAGAATTATTGAGCAACAATGGATCAAAGAGTAATCGAGTTTTGCAATCTACTTCAGGGGAAGTATGACAATTGGCAACAGGCGTCAAGCAACCCTAGAATTTTCTCCCATGTTATGCTAAGATGGGATCGCCTCGGTGAGAACGAACTCAAGATCAAACAATGGTATGTTCATGAGGGAGAATCAAAACCTTACCGAGAGCGATGGCACAGAGTCTTGACAAATCCCGAGACCAGTGCTATTATAGTTGAGAACTGGTCAGAGAACTTTCAAACACACAATCAGTGTTGCGACATGATCTTTGAACTAGTTGACAATTCCTATGAAGGTGCTATCATTGGTAACGACTGTATGGTAAGAAGTGCTACTGTTAAAAGTCATGTTTCATTTAATGGAAAGACTTATAGCAGTATGGATCAAGGATGGTTAGGTGATACCCTAGTTTGGGGATCAAAAAACATCTATAAGTTTCACAAGGTTTCGTGAAACTTTTCTTGGGAGTATAGCTTAATGGTTAGAGCGCCCTGCTTATAACGGGGTAGTCTGGGTTCAACTCCCAGTACTCCTACCTCGCTCCTTTAGCAATCTGGTGAATGCAGCGAACTCATAATTCGCCTGAGGCGTGTTCGATCCACGCAAGGAGCATGGGTAAATAAATTACCCTATACCAAAATCGACCTTTAATTTCATTTTTGGTCGAAAAAAACTCCGGCAAATTTTTTGCCCTATTACTTTTTTGAAAAACTCTTTTGTTATGAAAAAACTAATTTACAGTCTCGCAATTGTTCAAGGACTAGCGTTTTCTGTTTATTTTGGTGTATGGTCTGTAAAAGACTATATTGCTCTTGAGCAAGCAGTTGCTGCTGGAGCACAACATGCTGAAATTCGTCACCGAATGAATGTTGGATTTGAAGGTGTTTGGTATCTACTTTCAAATATGCTAATTATTTCTTCAATTAAAGGACTTTCAGATTCTAAAAAAGAAAAAAAATCATGAGACCTGAAACTAGGAAATCGATGGAAATGCTTTTCACTGCAAAGTGGAATGTTCCTACAGCAGCTGAAAATTGTGGATTAACTTGGAAAGAGATGAAAATTACTTTTAATGAGTATTGTCGTCTAAATCCTCCGACTTATAAATCAGAGACCTAATTCTCTTTTAAGTTCTCTTTTAATTTCATATTTTAATTCTTCTTTATCATTTTTAATTTCATATTTTAGTTCTGCTTTATCATTTTCAGCGTTTTTCTTTTCTTTTTGATTTAGTTCATACTCGTCAGATCTTTGCTGCATTTTTGCTTGAGCATCTTTCTGCTTCTCTAATGCAGCAACTCTTGCATCATTTATATTTTCTATAAATTGATAGTAAGATTTCATGACTTTACTTATTATTTCTTTTATGTTATAATTTATTTATTCCTGGGACGGTGGTGGAATTGGTATACACAACAGACTTAAAATCTGTCGGGCATCGCCCTTGAGGGTTCAAGTCCCTCTCGTCCTACTTAGAGTTTTACTCTAAATATACAAAAGTAATAGGAACCATCCTATGAAGTACAGAATTGATGCCAAATATTGTTGGTACAATAGAGGAACAATGATTGTTCTGATGTACTTTATAAATCAGGTTCCTTTTACTTTTGATGAACTACCAGACGAATCTTTATTTGACCTGGAGTTAATAAAATTAGCAGACAACGAAAGACGATTTGAACCTGAAGACCTTTATCAAGGATCATACTACTTAATGCTTGAAGAATGTCATCCATTCTTGTATGAATTGGAACTGGAAAATCCAGAAATGTTACCTGCCGATTAATGCCCTTGTAGCTCAGTGGTAGAGCAACGGTTTTGTAAACCGTTGGTCGCAAGTTCAAATCTTGTCGGGGGCTTACTTATTTTAAAATATGAATTACAGATTTATTGATCCAAATTATCCAATACTAAGTTGGTTGAGAGTAATTGGCAACATGATGTTTGTTGTTGGTTATATTATTATTCTTTTTACTAATGTTGAGATTGGCATTTACTGTAGAATGATTGGAAACATTATGTCATGGCCTCATTTTCAAAAAATGAGAGTTTATGACATGTTGACTATTCGTGCGTTTTTTGCTATTGTTGAAGTTGTTAAACTAATACAGATCTGGTTTTTCTAATGTCACTTATTTCACAAAAAGATAGAAAACTTGCAATTGAAGCACTAGAATTCTATCGAAACCATACCTTTAAAACAAAAGAATCTTATGATGAATTGCAATCAACATTTGATCTTCCTGATATTGAAATAAATGAGTCTTTTATTATGGAATTGAACGCTCTTATTAATTGGGTAAAACTTGAATATCAAAAACATGAAAATTAATCTTTGGTACTGCGAATCTATGAAGCAGTGGCGTTGGATTCTTACTGAGGATTCTCGCCCAATTATTCATCAGGAATCGGGACAACATCCTTTTCTTCGTGACGCTATGAATGATGTAGCAAATACTGTAGAATATATGTTAAAATGCAAACAAAGTGAGTAAAAATACTTAAATGAAATCAGATTTTTATATAGATAAGGTAGGTAAGGAAGAAATTAAAGATCTTCTTTATACCTATCATTATCTTAAAGACGAATCAAAAGATTTTAAATCTGGTTTTAACTATGGGCTTTTCAGATCCTCGGTTTCTGATATTCTTAGGATTGGCGGCTGCTTGGGCGCTTGTGTCTTTACTGGGATACCAGTCCCAGAAATAGCAGTTGGAGCATTTGGTTTAGAAAGAAACCAGCAAGAGGGAATATACGAATTATCCAGACTTTGTGTTCATCCAAAACTACAAAAAGAGGAACATAATATTACATCTTGGTTTGTCAGTCGTTGCATTCGGAGATTTAAAACAGATGCCCGCGTTCGTGCTATTCTTAGTTACGCTGATGCTAATCACCACACTGGAGTTATATACAGAGCTTGTAATTTTACTTACTACGGTCTAACTAACCCTAAGAAAGATTTTTATTATGCTGATGGAACAAAACATTCAAGAGGTTCTGTAAAAGGTCAAAAAGGTGAATGGAGAGAGCGTAGTAGAAAACATAGATATTTAATGATTTTTGATAAAGAACTTAAAAAACGCTTGACATGGAAGGAAGAAAAGTGGTAATATAATAATGGCGAAACTCCTTCCGTGTGACTTGAAACCTCCGAGAAATCGGGGGTTTTCTTGTTGATAAATAAAACATATAGAAATTTATAGAGTAATAAGATGGGTCTCAGCCGCTTAGATAATTTTCTGAAGAGTACAAAAGGAGAACTAATTTATGTTGATCCTTCTAGTTTAGATTCTACCGATAGTATTGAAAATACTGGTAATTCACTTGCTAGACCTTTTAAAACTATTCAAAGAGCACTGATTGAGGCAGCAAGATTCTCATATCAGTCAGGAGAAAATAACGATAGATTTGGAAAGACAACAATTCTTCTATATCCAGGAGAGCATATTGTAGATAATAGACCTGGATGGATTCCTATTCATGATGATGTTCCAAACACATTCAGATTAAGATCTGGTACTACGAGTACAAGTTTTACTCAGTTTGATATTAGATCAAACTTTAACCTTTCAAATCCAAACAATGATTTATACAAACTTAATAGTATTCGTGGCGGTGTCATTGTTCCAAGAGGTACTTCAATTGTTGGTCTAGATCTAAGAAAAACTAAAATTATTCCTAAGTATGTTCCAAATCCAGAAAATGATAATATTGAAAGTTCTGCAATCTTTAGAGTAACTGGTGCATGTTATTTTTGGCAATTTTCAATTTTTGATGCAGATCTTAATAGCATTGCATATAAAGACTATACAACAAATACATTTGTTCCTAATTTTTCTCACCATAAATTAACCTGTTTTGAATATGCTGATGGCGTAAATCCAGTATTAATTAATGATGACTTCTTAACTTATAGTACAACAAGAACTGATCTTGAAATGTATTATGAGAAAATTGGTCTTGCATTTGGATCTTCTAGCGGAAGAAATATTTTTCCAGATTATCCAAGTAATGTCGATATTGAACCAAAAGTTGATGAGTACAGAATTGTAGGATCAATTGGTGCTGAGGTAGGAATTACTAGTATTCGTGCTGGAGATGGAGTTTTATCTTCAACTACTATTACTGCTACTCTAGAAAATGAATTAGAAGGTCTTGATGTAAATACACCTATTAGAATTTCTGGTGTATCTGCAGATGGATATGATGGTCAATATGTTGTATTTGACTTTTTATCACCAACGGAGATTACATACAAAGTATCTGTACCTCCAACAAATCCTTTACCAACTATTGCCGGAGTAACTCTTAATATTTCTGTAGATACTGTATCATCAGCATCACCATATATCTTTAATATCTCTCTTCGTTCAGTATTCGGCATGTGCGGTATGCACGCTGATGGAGATAAAGCGACAGGATTTAAATCAATGGTTGTCGCGCAATTTACTGGTATTGGACTACAAAAAGATGATAATGCTTTCGTAAAATATAATGAAGAAACTGGATTATATGAAGATAAAACATCTTCAGGAAATGAAAATCTTCATTCAAATTCAAGAGCAATTCATAAACCAGAATATAGTAACTATCATATTAAGTGTAGTAATAACGCACTCCTACAAATTGTTTCAGTATTCGCAATTGGATTTACATATCATTTCCACTGCGATACTGGTGGAGATGCATCTATTACCAACTCTAACTCAAACTTTGGTGCTAAATCTCTAGTATCTTCAGGATTTAGAAAAGATGCTTTTCCAAGAGACGATGTAGGATATATTTCACATATTATTGTACCTAGAGAATTAGAAACTCAAAACACTTCAATTGAGTTTCTAAGCATTGATGTTGGTATTACAACAGCATCTTCTGTTGGTGCGGCAACAACCACAAAATTATATCTTTATGGTGAAACTAATGCTGATACCGTTCCAGATTCTATAATTGATGGATATCGAATTGGTGCTAAAGAAAATGATTATTTAAAACTTTTAATTTCTAAAAATAATCAAACTATTACATATGCAACAAAAATCTTTATGGAACCAGCTTCTGGTAACCCAAAAGATACAAAAGAAAAAGTTTCAAAGGTAGGTAGAATTGCTGGTGTTAATAATATTACAAATTCAATATTATCTTTGGAAGAAAACCATGATTTTATTAATGGAGAAACAGTAAGAATTATTAGTTCTGATGGAAGTCTTCCTGATGGATTGGAACCAGATAGAATTTATTATGCAATTACAGAATCTATTCCTCCAAATATTGTTTTATCAAATAATCAAATAAAATTAGCAGCAACTCTTAATGATGCTTCTAATGATATATACATCAATATGAATAATGGTGGAAGTACTTTAAGAGTAGTAAGTAGAGTAACTGATAAAATATCTGGAGATATAGGTCATCCAATACAATATGATGAAGTAAGAGGAAATTGGTATATTAATGTTGACCTTAATGATAATGAAATTTATACCCAGATTCGACAACTAGGAGTAAATAGTTTAGGAGAAGCAACTTCTAGAACCTTCGTTGAAAGAAAACCAGATGATAGATCTGCAGAAGATACTTTATATAAGTTAAGATATGTAATTCCTAGAGATTCGACTATTACATCTAGACCACCAGTAGAAGGATTTATTATTCAAGAATCTAATAATATTGATGGATTAAGTGACGATGAAGTTGATAAGTACCAAAGTTTTACTACAGAACAATTTAATAATTCAACTGAATTTAGAAATTTCAAGTTTATTGCTGATGCACAATGGTATCAAGGTGATTCAAGTGCAATTATAAGAACGGAAGTTCCACATAATCTAAGTATTGGATCCCAGGTTGAAATATCAAATGTTATAAGTGGATTTAATACTACTGGAAATCCAAAACTTGGATTTAATGGTGAATTTTTTGTATCTGATGTAATTAACAGAAAAGAATTTAAAATACCTTTAGAAATTAATCCTGGAGAGTTTCAGTCAGATACATCAAATAGAACACAATCTCTTCCAAAATTAAAGAGAAAGAAATATTCTGTTCCATATATTGTATATAAATCAAAAGAAATACAAGAATATATTAAAAATGAGCAGGATGGTATCTATCATTTAATTGTATATAATTCAGGAAATAATCCATCTCAAAATCCATTTACAGAATTTAAATTTTCACAACCTATTGAAAATCTTTATCCACAATATGATAGAGATAATCCAGATTCAGATCCACAACCGACAAACTCATTTGCACTTTCCAATCCAATTGGAAAAGTAGTAGTTAATAATCCTGAATATAGTTTAACAAAAGAAACTTTACTTAAAGGATTAAATGACTTTAATATCGGAATTGCTATAACAGATATTCAATCAAATACAACTACAAATGCAACCACTCATACCATTTATACTGATATTGAGCATGGATTAAATAGACTTGTTGAAGTTTCTATTGTTCAACCTGGTTTAAATTATGGTTCAGGTATTGGAGTTACAGAATACTTATATAATGCCCAATTAGTAGCATATGAAAATACTATAACGGGTCAAAATGCTACTGCTAATATTAGAATTTCTCCATCTGGAGCAATTGAAGATATTAAAATTGTTGATGGTGGAACTGCATATGGTATAGGAAATTCCATGTATGTTGTTGGAGTTTCTACAATAAGTGGACATACTGTTGGAATTGTTAGTGTAACAAAAATTTATGATAATAATAGTGATACATTAACAATTTCTAATACTTCTAGTGAAGAATATAATTATGATGGAATCTATAAAATATCAAATATTACAGTTGGAAATACTAAAGAATTAATAGTACAGTCTTCATCTGCAATAGGGATTGCTTCAACTTCTGGTATTGGAGCAGATGCAACATCAAATTCAGTTGCATTCTTAGAAGGAAAGTCTCATACAATTACAAATGTTTCCTATAATAATCAAACTGGTATAGCAACATTTAGTCTGTTCAACAGACATGGATTAAGAGTTAATGATAAAATTCTTATTGATGGAATAACTGGAGTTGGAACTTTATATAATGGTTATCATATTATTAAACAACTTACTCCAAATCTTACAGAATTAGTTGTTAATGTTGGAACTAGTACACAAACACCAACATTAGGTGGTTCTCCTACATTATATCCTACTGGATATACTTCAAAATCAGGAAACATTACATTAGATAATGAATCTATTACTAGTAGAATTAGAGCACCATACGATAACTATACCAGTGATCTAATTTTCCAAGTAACAAGAACAACAGATGAAGTTAGCATTAGGAATGTTCAAGATTCTGATTTAAAAATTGGTGACTATCTTGAAATTGATAATGAAATTATGAGAGTCAAAGAAACTGTTTCTGGTAACCCTGTAAAAGTTTTCAGAGGACTACTTGGAACCAGAGCAGTTCCTCATGTAAACAATTCTGTTGTAAGAAGAATCAAACCAGTTCCAACTGAATTTAGGAGACACTCTATTATTCGTGCATCTGGTCATACATTTGAATATCTTGGTTTCGGTCCTGGTAACTATTCAACAGCATTCCCCGATCGTCATGATAGACAAATTACTGCCGATGAAGAAGTAATTTCGCAATCATTTAGTTATGATGGTGGATTTATTGTTTACACTGGTATGAATAGTGATGGAGATTTCTATATTAGTAATAAGAGAAAGGTTTCTACTAATGGTGAAGAAGAGGTATTTTCAACTCCATATCCAACATTTAGAGGAGAAACTCAAAAAATTGATTCAACAAGACTTGGTGAAAATATAATTCTTTCAAGTGAAGTTAATGTCAGCAATGCTATTAGAGTTGATGGTGGATCAAATAGAAATATAGTTTCTAAATTTGATGGTCCAATATTATTCAATAATAAAATTACATCAACATCAAATAAAGGAATTGAAGCATCTAGCATTTATTTACAAGGTAATGAAATTGTATCAAGACAATATACAGTAGGTATTACCCAACCACAAAATGCGGTACGATTAATTGGAAAACAAGCAGGTAACCCTGGTGACATAATTTTCAATGGAAATCCGGTCAAATCACAAAATGTTGGTTGGGTGTATACAACTGATAATGATTGGTATCCATTTGGTGGTATTTCAAATAAAACTGATATATTTGAACTTTCTGGATTCTTCATTGGAACATTTACTGGAGATGGTGCTGGTCTATTCAATGTATCTGATATTTGGGGTATTGATTCTGTTGGTATTCATACTACAACTCCTGTAGGATTCGCTACTTACAGTGCAAAGGCAGGAGTAGCAATGTATTGCGCTGGCAATGCCGAAATTGTCGGTACTATGAAAGTATTTGAAATTATTGAAAATACAACAATTGATAATACTGTAGGGAGAGTTGGATCTGGAACAACAATTGATTTAAATCTTGATGCATCTTCAATTTATTACTTTACACAACCTGCTGTAGGGAATTGGACGGTTAATTTTAGAGCAAATGTAGGAACAGCATTAACTAATTTCTTAAATGTTGGAGATTCACTAACAGTTGCTATGAATACTACTCAAGGATCTACTGCTTATTATAATAATGTTGTTAAGATTGATGGAGTTCAAGTGACTCCAAGATACTATGGTTCATTGACAATAAATAGTGGAAATCCCAACAGTTTGGATCTATATACTTATGTAATTGTAAGGATTCAATCTACTGGAGATCCAACATCTGACTTTACTATTCTTTATTCTCAATCACAATACAAATAATTAGATTAATATAGAGGAAGTTTGGAGGTAAAAAAATATGCCATTAATGGGGGCTCAAGGTCCAGGTTCTAATATATCTTGGAGAGGTAATCTAGACGAATATCCAGATTCTTTTGGATTTGCTGATAATATTGATCAATGGCCTGGAATAGCAGTAACTAGTAATTCGCAAACAATTACTAGTATTAACTATAAAGCATTAGTTAAAGCTGTAGAGTCAAGTACAAATGGAATCGGATGTTCGGTCTCCGTTAATGGCGCAGAATATGTTAATGCAAATGACCCAAATAATCCTGTAATCATTAGAAATAATGATACTGTGCAGTTTCAAATAAGAACCATTGAGAATAGAGATAGATTTGATTATAATAGAAGTTATAATATTGATGTAACTATTGGTAAAAGAGGTCCAGAACCTTGGTTAGTAAGAACTAGGCAACTTGATGATGATCCTATCCCATTTTCCTTTACAAATTTAACAGGTCTCGAAGTAAGTGTTGGTAGGACAAGTAACGAAATTCAAGTTCAAGATATTGACGCATTTATTGGTGTAGATACATTAATTACAACATCAGGAAATTTATATGTTAATGGTGTTAATGTTGGAAATTCTGCAAAAGTATTAAATAATGATTATATTTACTTACAGAATACTAGTTCTGGTTTTTATAATACTACTGTACCTACCACAATTTCATTAGGATCTTATACAACTACATGGAATATATCTACTAGACTTGCAGATGATAAAGTAAATGCATTCTCATTTACTCCTGTTACTAATGTAGATCCAGGAACAGTTCATGAATCCAATTCAATTACTCTTTCTGGTGCAGATCCTAATGTAAATAATAATAATTTATTAAATACTACTATTCTTGGTGGAGAATTTAAAGTAGTTAGAGATGGTGTATTAGAAAGAAATTATAGTTCTGCTAGTTTTAATTGTCAAAATGGAGATGTTATTACAGTTAGAGGAACTGCATCTTCAGAATATTCTACTAGTAAAAATGTAACTTTAAATGTAAATGGAATAATTGGTACTTATGTAATTACTACTAGACCTACACCAATTAAAACTATTCCATCTCCATTTAGTTTTGTAGATAGAACTGGAGTAGAAAGAACTGCTACATTAACACCCCCAGAAAATAGAATTGATAGTGCTCCAATCACATTGACTGGAATGACTACAGCCCCAGATGATTTTGGTACTGCCTCAATTACAGGAACTGGTGGAGATGGTTCTGCTGCACAATTCAAAGTTATAAGAAATAATCAAACTATTAGAGACTTTGGAACTGCTAACTTCCAAGTAAGAAATGGTGATCAAATTATTTTGAGAATAATTTCATCTCCAAATTCACTTGGACAAGTAACAGCAACATTTACCGTATCTGGTACTAATACATTTGATGTAATTGCTGGTGTTCCAGGTTCTGTTTCTGATACTTGGTTTGTAAGATCTGCTGAAAGGTTCTGTAATATAACCTCATTTTTACTTGAAGAATATACTAATGCAGATCCTGGTAAAGAATATAGTAGAACTTTTAAAGCGGAAGGATTTGATAAAGATTGTGGATGCACTGTAACTAGTTCTGATACTACTAATTCATATTTTAAAGTAAATGGTGTAAAAAAAGGTGCTTCAGCAAGTGTTCTTCTTGGAGATACTGTAGAAATTGTAATGATATGTCCTTATTATGATCAAGTGAGGAGTACTACAGTTACTTTAGCATCTTCTTATTCTACACAGAGACAGGCACTTTTTAGAATTACTCCAAAAGCACCTCCATTACCAGAATTAACACTTGATGCAGATCCAAGAAGTGTTCCATTCATATTTCCAAATGGGGGTAGTTCTACATTAAGATATTCATATAATTATGTTACTAATGCTACAGTCACTACAGATTTTGGAGTAAGCACAGTACCAGTAAATACTTTGACTAGTGGAACTTTAAATGGATCACAATCAGTTACTAATGTTCCAGCAACTAGAACTTATACGATGACTGTAAGAAATTCTACTGGATCTACTACAAAAACTGTAGAATTACTTGTTGGTGATCCTCCAACACCAACAGCATCTTTATGTCCATCAAATACATCAACTTGTTCTGATACAAGTAAAATTCCTTTTAATGGAAGTGTAACTTTACATTGGAAAACTCAATTTGCTACTTCTATTACTTCTCCAGATTTTAATACTGGTAACAATCAAAATGGTAGTGTAACATTTAATAATTTAACTCAAGATAATAAGACTTACAATATAACGGCAACTGGTCCTGGTGGAACCGCAAGTGCATCTCATACAATTGACCTTACTCCTAGTGTTACTATAACCGCAGATAATACAAATTTAAGAAATGGGGATAGTACAATATTAAGATGGACATCAAACCTTGCAACTTCTGTAGTTTCTGCTTCTGGATTTGATCCTGGTGGACAAGTTTCTGGAACTCTTACTATTAGTCCAACTACTACAACAACATATAGTATTACTGTAATAGATGGTGAAGGAAATCAAATTAGTGCAACGCCAGTTCGTGTGACTGTTTTTGATGATACCACTGTTAATAATTTTAGGTTTAATCCTTCAAGTGTTACTGGTCAGCAAAGAGGATCAGTTTCATGTTCTACGCCAGTATTTGATGGAACAGGTAGTTCGGTTGGAGGTTTATCTCCTGGTGTTACTGTAACTGCTTCAGTTTCTGGTGGAACTTTTGCATCTGGAGGAACTAGTAAACAAGTACAAAATGGAACTTCCACAGACGAATTAAGAGTTTGTGTAACAAACTCCAATAATTTTAATGTAAATACATGTGCTACTTTAACTATTGGCACAGTAAGAGCTGAATTCTGCTCAAGGACTCTAGATTGTACCGTTGAAAATGGAACTAGTACCATTACTGCAGGTGGACAATCAATAACTCTCAATACTAGAAGAGCACAAGGTTGTGTTAATGAACAGGCAGTTATAGGATCTACTGGAGGAACTGGTAATTTAAATAGAGGCGCTGCAGGATCAAGTTCTGCAGTTTATGGTGCAGGTAGTCATAGTTTAACATTTCCTGCAGGAACAAATAGAATTTGGGCATCTGCAATTGGTGCTGGAGGCGGCGGAGGAACTGACTCTGGATGTTCTACTGATGCTTCTGGTGGTGCAGGTGGCGGTGGTGCTGGTTGGGGAGAAATTACAGGTAATTTTGGAGGACAAACGGCAAGTATAAATGTTGGATCTGGTGGACAAGGAAGTAATACTCAGGGGCAAAGAGGAGGAAAAGGAGGAAATAGCACTGTTAGAATAGGGGGAACTACATGGAAAGGTGAGGGTGGACAAGGATCTAATGATGATCAAGGGGCAGGAGGAACTGATAATGACGGACCTGGAGGAAGAGCTAGGGGAGGACAAGGAACTAATACTGGTGGAGATGGTGGTCGTAGAGGAGGAGGTGGTGGTGGAGCTGGACTAGTTAACAGTGATAACAGACAAGCGGGCACTGGAGCATTAGGATGCCCTGATTATGGTGGAGGTCAGGGTGGACAAGGAAGTGGTCCAAATGGAGGTGCAGGAACTGCTGGAGATGCTGGTGCATGTGGAGGGGCTTGTGGAAAAAGAGGTGGTAATGGTGGAAATTTTGGAGGTGGTGGTGGAGGTGGATCTCAAGGAGCTAGAGGAGGAAATGGTGCAGATGGAAGAGTAAGAATTGAATGGTCTTGGCCTGGATCTCCAGCAGCAACACTTTCCGATACAATAAGAACAATATCTAGAGCATATTGGGACAAAGGAAATCGACCAGCAGTTCCAAGAGAATTTTCTACTTGGGTTGATGAGTTTATGAGACAACCTACATGGGATTTAAATACATTATATAATAGTATAACTCCACAAAGATGTGGAGGAGCAACAACAGATAATTGTGGAACTGCTTTCCCAGTATTCCGTTGATATTTAATAAATAATAAAAACATCGAGGGGATAGTGAACCTCAGGAGAAAAAATGACTATCAATAAGAATTTTGTTGTTAGAAATGGTCTTGAAGTTGCTGAAGATGTATTATATGTAAATGATGAAACTAGAAGAGTAGGTATTAACTCTGATATACCAGATTTTGGATTAGATGTTAATACAAATATCGGGATATCTGGATATCTTTCTGTTGGAGGAACCTCTGGAAATGTAGGAACCTTCTTAGAATCTACAGGTATTGGACTTAGGTGGTCAAATGTACCTAATGTTAGAGTAAGATATACATATGAAGGTGTCGATGGGCAAGCATTATATCCACCAACCGGATTTGCTCCCTATGATGACATATCTCTAGTAGATGTTTATGTTGATGGTGTTTTACTATCTCAAGGTGAATATAGTGCATTCGGTGGAAATACTCGCATCGAACTTGCAGTGCCAACTGTTGCAGGGGAAACAGTAGATATTATTGTTTATAATCCAGCAACAATTGGTGCTGGTGCAAGTGGAATTACTGGCATTACTGTTGCAGATGAAGGAGTAGTCACTGGTGATGCTGAACATGTAACTACAATTAATTTTGTCGGTGCAGCAGTAACTGCTCTTCAATCTGGCGCTGGTGTTACTGTTTACATTGGTGACACTAATGTAAGAGCAGAAGGATTTTGGGGTTCTAATTTAGAATGGGCACCTTCTGGTCCGCTAAGTGGAATTCATACTACCGCTTTTGTTGGTATTGGTAGCACTGTACCAACAGTAGAATTAGATGTAAGAGGTAGTGTTCAAATTAGTGGCGTAGCAACTGCTAGAGATATACACGGATATGGTATTGGAATCACTGGTTTAACTAACTCCAATTTAAATGGTATTGCTGCGATTAGTAATAATAATATTGCCAATCCAAATGTATCTTATGGTGGTATTCAAGTTTCTTTGGGTGGATCAGATCCATCACCTGCATTTAATCTTGTTGATGCTATTAATTACAGGTATAGTGCTTTAACTGGAATTACCACAGATATTTTAGGAGATACTACTCCACAATTAGGTGGTAACTTAGATCTAAACAGTAGAACTATTACTGGCAATGGTAACATTAATATTAATGGAGCACTAAGTATTGGTGGTATATCTACATTTACTGGTAGCATAGATGCTAATGGAAATCTAGATGTTGATGGATTTACTGATTTAGATGATTTAAATGTAACAGGTATTGCTACATTTGCAGGAAATATAGATGCTAATGGCAATATAGATGTTGATGGTCATACAGAGTTAGATAATTTAAGAGTATCTGGTTTTACAACATTCCAAAATTATGTAAACCTAGATTCTTTCTTAAGAGTATCTGGTGTATCTACATTTATCGGAACTTTAAATGCTGGCATTGTGACTGCTAGCGACTTCTTTGGAAATGGTGCAGGAATTTCTAGTATTGTTGCTATCGGAACAGAACCTCCAGCAGGAGCACAATCTGGTGATCTCTGGTTTGATAGTGATTTAGGAAAAGGTTTTGTTTATTATAATGATGGAAATTCTAGTCAATGGGTAGACTTCTCTGGTTTTGGTGCTGCAACTGGAGGAAGTGGTGGTCTTGCAGATATTGTTAATGATACAACACCTCAACTTGGTGGCAACTTAGATCTTAATGGTAATAACATTATAGGATCTGGAAGTATTGTTATTTCTGGAGGTGTTAACGCTACAACATATATTGGAGATGGTTCTGGACTAACTGGAATTGTTGGTTCTGGATCTGGTGTAGTTGTAAGAGATAATGGTTCTCTAGTGGGAACTGCTGGAACTATTAACTTCAGCACTGGATTATCAGTTACTCCAATTTTTGCAGGTATTGTAACTGTCACAATGGCAGATACGACTGTAGTTGCTGGAAGTTATACAAACGCAAATATTACTATTGATGGACAAGGTAGAGTAACTTCAGCATCTAATGGCACATCTGGAAGTTCTGGATATTGGGAAAAAACCACTGCAGGTATTAATACTTCAACTAATGTTGGTATTGCAACAACAAACCCACAAACCCCATTACAGGTTGAAAATGTTTATGGAGTAAAAACTGGATTTGGCACATTTACAGCATCTGCTGGAATAGCATATACATCAGATTCTTATGTTGTGTCCGATTTTGTAAATGCTGAGTATACATTATTCTTCCAACATTCAACTGGAATTCAATCACAAAAAGTTCTAGTGATGGATAATGGAACAACTGCATACTCACAAGAGTATGGAATTATGTACGATAACAGTTTACTAGTTTCTGTTGGTGCAACTGTTAAATCTGGAAATGTAGAACTATGGTGGACTCCAGAAACTGGAGTTAGTGGAGTAGTTACTTATAGATACACCAGGGAGACAATGATCTAAAATGACTTTAAAGAAATACACTCTAAAAGTTAAGCAACCAGAATATTGGCAAGAAATTCATGATACTTTATGTGGTATTTCTTCTTGCCAATATATTCCAGATAGAGAAGTTTCTTGTACAGATGAAAAAGAACATAGTCCTACAAGAGGAACATTTTCTCTTCACGCAAGTGAAGTAGAAGAACTAAAAAATCATCCTTATATTGATTGGATTGAATTATCACCTCAAGACAATCCAGACGCATATCCTAAACCAGATTTTGCAACTAAAAGATTTAAAAAAAATGTAAAGATTTACCGTGATGTAAGTAGTTCAAGTGTTCCAACAACAAATCCAACATCAGAAGAATTAGATAGAACTAATTGGGGAGTAGTAAGAACTGGACTTAAAAATTTTAAAGAATTTTTTACAGATCAATCTGGTGCTGTTAGTCCACAAAATGGAGATGTTTCTTATACATTAACTGGAAAAAATGTAGATATTGTTATTCATGATTCTGGTGTTCTTCAATATCATCCAGAATTTTTAGATAAAAATGGACAATCAAGAGTAAGAGATATTATTCTTGATGGACCATTTTATATTGATCCCAATTATTTTATATCAAATGGTTATACAATTACGAGAGCAGATGGTAGAGTAACGGGTTCAGAAGCGCAATCAAAGGCATGGTGGACCAATAATTTAAACAGATCTGCACAATTCCAATCCGAAGGTACTATTTCCATTTCTGTTTCATATACTGAAAACAATGCGATGGGAGCAACTCTTGACGGATTGAATGGAATGACTAGTGGACATGGAACTTCATGCGCTTCTTTAGCAGCAGGTAAAAACTTTGGAGTTGCATTTGAAGCAAATATTTGGAACATGCCTGGTATTGGTGATGCTGTAAATATGGGAATTGAAACAAATTATGATGCAATGAAAATATGGCATAGAAATAAACCAATCAATCCAGAAACTGGAATTAAAAATCCTACAATTATTAACGGTAGTTGGGGTTATCAAGCAGCATTCTTTTCTAATAGTACAGTAACTTATAATTTTAGAGGAACAACTGGAAGTGTTAACGCAAGTTCTGCGGCAGTTGCACAATCTGTCACTGCAATGATACAGGGTTTAAATAACCAAGTTAGTGGTGCTTACAGATCTTGGTCATCATCATCTCGTAGTAGTTCTACAGACGAAGCTGCTAACGAAATGATGTTAACTGGAACGATTTATGTTGCAGCTGCAGGAAATAATGATCAAAGATTGGGTATTGGTGCAAATGATCCAGATAGATTAAATTACCTATCAGATAATTATTTCGGTGCTGGAGATCCAAGACCAGAATTTGGAGGAATTCTTACTCCATGCAATCATAGAGATTGGATGAATCCTCAAGGAATTGGATTTGATTCTTCAAAAGATTTTCATCCTGTTGTATGTGTAGGTGCAATGGATGATGATGTTAGTGCTGGTGGTGTTGAATACAAAGCAAGTT
>Ga0222712_10000231_pt1 | contig 79085 bp, 52 predicted proteins | sample C33_657DmetaG_FD_165043 | JGI IMG/M metagenome (GOLD analysis project Ga0222712, IMG submission 165043) | Estuarine water microbial communities from San Francisco Bay, California, United States - C33_657D | ecosystem: Environmental > Aquatic > Marine > Unclassified | place: USA: California... | reverse complement strand
CGAACGCGCGCGCGATGGCGTGGAACGACGCTCGTCGACGCGCGAGCGTGAGCATCAAGCTCGCGGTCGCGCGAGGACGCGTCACACTGAAGCGAGTGGAATGAGAAATGCTGATGGTCGTTCGCGCGATGGACGGTCAACGCCCGATGACGCGTGGGAATGACGCGCGAATGACGCGACTGCGTGACGGGTCGACATCGGATTCGATTCGCGAAAAATTGATCGATGACGCATCGGTCGCTGATCGAAAAAAGCGCGTCGAACGCGCGAGGCGCATGCGAGGACGCGGAGGAGTTGGAATATTTCATGGAGGACGTGGACGCGCGAAGCGGGACGTTGCGCGCGATGGAGTTTGGAAAGTTCACCGCGCTGAGGACGCTGAGAATAGTGAAGCAACGAGGCGTGGTGTCGATCGATGGCATCGCACAGTGCGCGACGTTGCGCGTGCTCGTCGTCGCGGAGTGTGGGATAAGGGAGCTGGACGGGGCGCTGGCGTGCGCGGGATTGGAGGCGGTGTACGCGTACGGGAACGCGATCGAGTCCTTGCGTTCGCTCGGTGATGGGACGTTAATGAGATTGCGCACGCTTTGGGTGAATGATAATAAGCTCACGACGTTGGAAGGGTGCGAAGGATTGAGGGCGCTACGCGAATTGAACGCGGCGAGGAACGCAATCGAGAACGTTCCGAGCGTCGGCGCTTTGCGCGAGCTTGAATATTTGAACGTCGCTGGGAATCCCATTAGGACGTGGACCGCGCTCGAGGTCGCGAGTGAGTTGAAGTCATTGACGCTTAGGGATGACGTGCACGGTGCGTGCGCGCTGGCGCAAACGAAATGGTTTCGCTCGTACGCGGTGGCTGCGCTGCCAAATTTAGAGACGCTCGACGGCGTCGCAATCGACGACGATGAACGCGCGCGAGCGCGGGAGGAGCTCGCGCATCGACGTTTGTCATATAACGCGAAATGTGCGCAAATGAGGCATGAGTACCGGAAAGCGCGCGCGCGCGCGCAGGAAAGTTGGAATGCGGCTAATACAGAAATCCTTTGCGAATTGTTGCGAGCGCGCGCGAGCAATTGTGTGTGTGATATCACTCGCGCCCTGCAGCGCGCAAATGCGCTCGAGCACGAGTTCCAACTGTGCGATGATATCGCGCTCAAGAATGTCTCGATACTCGCCGCTCGATGGTTTCAAGATGCCGAGATCGTGCGTGAAACGGCGCTCGAGTCTCGATTCACATTCGCGATAGCCGATTCAGAGTCGCCGGACACGCTTCAGGCTTTCGACGCCATCTTCACTGCGTTTATCAAGAAGTGCTCTGAATTCGTCATCGAGCAAACTACGCGCGAGGTAATTGCACATAAACGCAATCTGACGGAAGTTGTCATCGCGTCTCATGTTATCTCACTGAATTTGCACGCAGTCGGGCTTGCAGACGTGCCGAGTGAAATCAGCGAATGCACGAATCTGCAGACTCTGCAACTTAGCGATAACGTCATACATCGACTTACATCCTTGCCGCGGTTACATACCTTGGCTGCACTCGATTTGGGTAACAATAAGTTGTGGAACTCAGATGATTTGTATACGTTGTCGTCACAAGCACCTAATTTATCGTGGCTGTGCTTACGAGGGAATTGTCAATTGCTGGCGAATCGAAAATTCTATACGAGAGTCGTCGTCAACCGACTTACAAAGCTCGAAATCATCGACGGCTCTGCCGTCAGTGCACATGTGCGAACATCATGCCGTGCAAAACCTGCAGCGCTGACAGTTGATTTTATGAATAGTCGCGGGATAATTTTTCCACCGCACAGTGCGCCTGAAAAGGTTGCGGAACTTAGTATCGAAGGTGAGTCGATTCGCAAAATAGCTGACCTAGAAGCCTTTACATCTCTTCGCGTCGCTTATCTCGGGGGCAACTGTTTGCGGTCTCTCAAAACTTTCAGCGTGTTGCGCCAGTTGCGTCATTTGTCCATCGAGGGCAATTCAGTGGTACGTCTTGACGGGTTGAGCTCTCTGACGGAGTTGCGATGGTTGAATATAAAAGGATGCGGACTTGCGCATATATCTCCGGCGTGGTTCAAGACCCTGTCGAAACTCGAGCACTTAAACATGGAGGACAATCAAATCACTGCGCTCGGAGCTCTGGCACAATGCTCGTCACTTCGTGAACTGTATGTTGGCGGCAATAAAATTGCCGACATCGGAGCCATCGCCGTGCTCGCATCGATTGCAACTTTGCGCCTCTTTTCTACTTATGGAAATGAATTGCGCGAAATGAAATCATACACGAGCTACGTCATATTCAAACTACCTCAATTGGAAATACTTGATGCCGATTATATCAGCGACGCCGCTCGTATCGCGGCGGCAAAAATGTACACTGGTAGATTGACTGAAGACATGCTCAACACGCGAGAGGAGGTCAACTGTCGTGAAATCGAACTCGTCTCCCTGGGACTCGCTTATCTCGATCACGCTGTCACAAGTTCGCGATTTAAATACGTCAAGCACTTGAATTTGGAGAACAACAATCTTACAGACGTCAGTGCTCTCGGAGATCTGCCGCTCCTCACGAGACTCAGGCTGAAAAGCAATCGAATAAACGCAGTTTTCGGAAGAGCGAATCAGTTCAAAAGTTTGTCGTTTCTGGATTTGAGTAGTAACTACGTCTCATCCCTTAGTGCTTTAGCGTTAGGCCGGTGTGCGGGCTTGAGAACTCTGTTGTTGTGCGACAACTTTCTGACGAGACTGGATGGAATCAATCGCCTGAGTGCGCTGAGAGTATGCTATGTGGATGGTAATAAGTTGTCTAGAATCGAGGCAAACACATTCATTGGATGTGACAATCTGAAAATATTCTCGGCGCGGCGAAACGCGCTTCGAACTCTCAAGCATCTATCAAATCTTGAATCGATTCGAGAGCTACAGCTCGACGATAATCGCATCGACGACATCGAAGAGGTGAGCTGGCTCACGCGCTTGATTCGTCTCAAAAGTTTGTCGCTCATGGGTAATAAAATCGCAACTGGTTGCGAACGATATTTTGAGTTTGTGTCCACGTGCTGTCGAAGCTTAGCGTTTTTGGATGGCAAGCGTGTTGTTGGCCAATAGCAATAGGCGATAGCAATAATGTACTGAACTTGTTATTCAAATAAATAGCCGATGAGTTCTAATATATCACGGAGAATCGCCATAAGTGCCTAGCGTCTCACTCAACGTGCTCGCGAGCGCGGCATATTCTTCAGAGATTCGAACCAGCTCGGCTTGCATTTGTCGAGTTTGCTCCTCATATCCCTCAAGGTTGTCACGCAACTGCGCGTTTTCCTCCTCGAGTTCGTACAACCGATTTTCAAGTTCTGAATCTGATGCAGTCTGCATTTGTGACATCTGTTCCACCAGTCGATTCAAATCATCCTCAACTTGTTGCGTGCGTTCCTCTGCCGCACGAACTTGCTCTCGAATGAGTAAATCCATCGCGCTTGAATCTGCATACCCGTTAGAGTCGATAAGTTGTCTAGCCGCGCTCAAATCGTCGTTCGCTTTCGAAAGCATTTTAAGTAAACGCGCGTTTTCTTCTCGAAGAACGCGCGCTTCTTCTCTCGCTGCGTTAGAAACTGGAGAATCGAGCGATCTACCCAAGCTTTCAAGTGCAGCTTCCGCATTTGATGCGCGGCGCTCAGCATCTTGAACGCGAGTTTGCAAATTTTGAACGACCGCGTTTGACGGACCATCATTCATGGCCTCAGAAAGCGCGTCTTTGGCAATTTTCAATTCGCTGCGCATTCCATCGAGCTGCGCGCGCGATTCGGCCTCGCGACGAGCGATTGCGTTTACGTCGCGTCGCGCGCTGCTCGCAGACATTTCAGCTTCGTACTGCGCGGCTTCAAGCGCTCCGCATTTATCCTGTACAGACTTTAGAGCGACCTTGAGCTTTTCAATCTCTTGAGTTTGCTCGCTCACCATTCTTTCGGCTTTCACCAGCGCACTAGTCGAACTCTGACCACCAGCTCGTCGAGCACTGACACCGTCGGTACCTTCAATGATGCCACGCAAACGCTCCAACTCGGTCTCGAATGATTTTCGTTGCTCGCTCAAAGTTTGAACTTGCTTTAGTAGTCCCGAATTCTGTTCCTGGAGCACTCCAACGCGCTCGCGTAAAAGTTCCGAACGCTGCGACGTGTCGCCACTTTCGATTTCCACTCGGTGCTCGTGCGTGCGCAGAGCCGAAACCAAACTCTCTAGTTCTCTAGTGCGATTTGTCTCTAATCGCAATTTGTGCTTAAGCGTCTCGTTATCTCCTTGCGCGTCAGTGAGACGACTGCGAGCAACAAGCAAATTAGCTTCTGCAGCGGCCGTCTCGCGACGAGCCATCTCACGAGCGCGTTCCATGTCGAACAACATGGCCTTGGATGCTTCCAATTTCGTCGTCAACGCCTCATAAGATTCCGCATCGTCACCTTTGGTACGCTGCGAGTTTTCTAGCAAAGCCGTAAGGTTATCAACTTGTCGCTGGTACGCCTGCAAGTCGGACGAGTAAGCTCTGTTCTCAGCCTCGGAAAGCCTGATCTTTTCCGTTGCCTGCGCCAAGGATGTTTCAGACACCTCGAGAGCAGCCTTTGCGCGGCGCAAATCGCGTTCCATATTGTCCATGTCCGCCACAACGCGACGATTTTCAAATCCAAGCTCTTGATACGCCTTGACGACGTCTTCGAGTTCTTTAGCTTTTGCTTTCGCGTTTGCTTCTGCAGCGCTTTGCGCAGCCTTCGCCTGACGTAACTCAATCCACGCGCCTTCGCGCTCGCTCGTAGCACGCAAGAGCTCAGAGTTTACGACTTGCTGCTCTTTCGTCATGGCCACCAAATCATCCGAAACAATCAGGAGTTCTTCGCGGTATTGCGCGAGTTCAGCGGAGAGCTGATGTTCTTTCGCAGCAGCTTGACGGAGGTCGTCCTCAAATGTCCGAGCGCGCGCTTCAGCTGCATTTCGTTCTTGCACTGCGCTGTACACCTTGGCCTCAGCAGTCGCAGCGAGTCTACGAGCCTCCTCTGCGGCGGCACCTTCACGCATGGCTCGTTCCCTCGCTTCGTCCAGGCTTTCAGTTGCCGAGTCAGCTTCGTCCTGCAATCGTGTGCACTCGTTTTCGAGAGCAGCCAATTTTTCAGCCATGGAACGTTCGTCAAGTCTACCGCTCGTCTTAGATTCGGCAGCGCGCAGGTTCGTATACGCCGCTCGAAGTTTTTGCGCCAAGCCTTCGCGTTGCGTATCCAAATCTCGAACGATCGATTTGAGGTTTTCCACGTCCTCCCCTCGTCGCTCGGCGAGATCGCGCTGCGTTTCCAATTCCTCCTGAAGTGCTTTAAGCATTTTATTCTTTGAATGCGAGTCAGAAATTGCCTGCTCTGCCTCGTGAGGAACCTCAGTCGCCGCCGCCGCCGCGCGACGCGCAGCTTGACGTGCGGCGACAATATTCTTATCGTTCGCCCCGTTCGCTCCGTTGACCTGAGCCGTTTTCTCGTGCTCGTTTAATCGTTCGAGTAGCTTCTCGCGGTCGTCTGATAGTAAAGTAATCGCATTTTGTGCCTCACCTAACAGTTGCTCGAGTTCGCGCACATGTGAGTTCTTCTCTGACCCGCCGATAATTGACCCAGCGCTCGATGCTTTGAGCTCACGACGCAACCGTGCAACCTCTGCGTTCGACGCATCGCGTTCAGCTGCAAACGCAGCAGCGTCGGCGAGCGCAGCGAGCTTCGCATCTTGAGCCGCCTTCAATTGCTTTTTCAACTTTACCACCGCTTGATCATCGCTTGGCGAGACTTTAGCTCGCATGGTTTCTTTTAAAACATCCTGTAGGCGATCTCTCTCATCGCTCACGTGTAACAATTCCTCGTTCGCGTGCTGCAATTCGCGCCGCAATGCGTCGAGACCGTCAGCCCGAGGAGACATCCCTTCCTTCACATTCGGCGTCGTCGTCACGCTTGCGAGCCTCGTAGTCAGCGAATCCACCTTATCGAACAGCGATGCGATCAGGTCCATCTTCCCATCGTCATCGTTTCCATTTGAATCCGCGAGACTTTTGAAATCATCCTTCAGCTTCGCTGACTCGAGCTCCCGTTTCGTCATCGCTTTCCGCGACGCCGCCAGGGCATCCGAAAGCACCCTATTCTCATCCTCCTTATCTCGCAACCGATTCAGCGCCTGCGTCGTCAACATTGACCGCGGTCAGTATCCTTCGTTCGCCCTCCCTCTCGCTCGCTCGCATCGCTCCCGCCTCTTGTCCCTCGCCTCATCGCCAGCGCCTCATCGCCAGCGCCTTCCGCACCTCGCTCACGAACGCGAAATCATCCGCGTTCAAACCCATGGCTTCGATTCGCGCGCGCGCGTCCTCCATCGCGCCGATCGCACGTCCACTTCGTCCCCGCGAATGCAAGTGAAATTTAAAAAATCAAAATGCTTTTGAAATCAGTTTCGCGCGCGATGCCCCCACGTCGCTGATCGGCGACGCGAGAGAATCCGATCGCGCGCGACGTTTGTGAATTCGCACTCGTCTATCGACGCGCGCGCTTGCGCTCGCGACGAGGTCGAGGTGTGATGCGTTCGCGTGAAAGTCAACGATTGTTGGATTCAAAAACTACGACGAGTCGCGACTCAAGAAGAGTCACTCAAGATGCCGTACGCGACGGACGCTCGGTCTGGAGCGGCGACGTCGGCGGCATTTGGAGGAGCTAAGAGCTCGCGCGCGCGCGCGCGCGCGCGCGTCGGACGAGAAATCCCCGCGCCCAAGCCTGGGTGACGACGGCGGCGCCCCAAGCTTCGATGTCGCGAAGTTGTTTTGAGCGGGCGAGACGGACATCGAGCGCGAGCGCGGCGACGCCGAGTTTCGCCGCGAGCAGAGATTCGAGAAGTGGCGTGAACGGCACTCCGCGGTCGCGCTCATGGAGGGTGATGGCTTCGTATTTGATTTTCCTGCGCCACAGCGCGGTGGCTTGGCGCGCGTGATCGCGGAAAGTTTGGGATTTGCCGTGAAGACTACCGTCGAAGTCGACTGCGAGCGGAGTGCCAACGTCGCGCAGGAGTTCGCCGAGTTTGTGCTGGCCGATGTATCCCGTGGCTTTTGGGTCGTGCTTGCTCCATACACTTTGAAAATGATAAAGGTTCGTCGGGGTCACGAGAGAGGCCTCGCGTAGGACGCCGAACGTGACGTGATCCAATATCGCTGCGACGAAGAGATTGGTGAAAATGTATCCCATGGCGATGACGTAAGTCACAAAGTAAATCACCGCGCCGTCGCGGAAACCGCAATTGGAAAACGCGTCGGTACTCACGCAGTCAGGCTCGTCAACCATGAGATCGTACATGTACTGCCGCCATCCCTCGCCAGTCATGGCTTGGAAGAGTAGTAAAAATGAGCTGACAAACGACTGAAAATTGGCATCCTTGTTCAACGCGACACCGTACTTCACGTTTGGAAAGATTTGCGTCCCAATCCCGGCGTAAATAAACATCCAAATGAGCATCAACCCCATGACGCTCAGAATGCTCGGTACGGCCAATACTAATGTGCTGGCCAGAATCTGCAAGGATTCCACGTGGCGAATGATACGAAAGACGCGAAGAAATCGAAATGGACGGCCAATCTGATCTCGAATCGAGCCATCTGTGCTGTTAAGCGTCGCGGCGGAACCTGCGGCGAGGATAAACTCGAATAGATTCCACTTATTCGACAGATAATGTCCAAGGCTCGGATATGCGGCAATCATGTGCAACAGCACTTCAGTGAGGTAGAAGCCGACGAAGCACATCTCACCAATCGATCGCACACGGAAGAGCACCGTCCCCTCATCGCCATAACGTTCGCACGACATCAGAATAGCATTCAAGCTGACACTAGTGAGCACGAATATTCGATAGTAGCGTTGATTTACCATCGTGAAGCACACTCGGCGTATGCCTGGTGGTGGTATCGCCTTGGCCCGCACCGGCCTCATCGAGAGCGCAATATTGTGCATGTCTCGCCAAAGTTTCTGCCGCTCCGTCAAAAGTTTGCGTCCAGAAATCAGGCCAAATTGGTGAATGAACACGCCAATTATTATGCGAATCATCAAGAAAGAACCTATCAGGATGAAGGCGACAAAGAAGAAAGCTGCCGTCCAGTTGCGTTCAAATTGGGGCTGCATATCAACGCCAGTCTTATCCATAGCGGAAAACAAAATATCGATCCACGAATCCAAGGATGCCGCTTCGAATAGTGTGAGCATCGCGCTTCCGATCCAGTCAAACTCGTAAAGTTCTCGGGTCCATTCTCGCGGAACGCTTATACCTTGGGCATTGATGAAAGTGCCGTCGCATTCCAACTTGGTCAGCACGCTCAAGTCGTTGCATTCGTAAAACGTTCCCCCAAATTCTCGAATGCCAACTACTGCGAACGCTAAAAACATAGCTCCTGTAAGCATGATCACCGAACCTACGGTCGGGAGTGTAACCGCAAGCGATTTGACAAGTCGTTGCATCGATTTGACGCGCGTCAAAATTCGCACTGGTCGCACTGGAGCCGCCATGTTAAACGCGCGATGCCAGTACTTGGTGTACGCACTACCAAGTACGAGCGGGCAGGCAACAATCATGGTATCGATGACGAGTATGACGAGGTCGCAGAGGTTCCAAATGCGTCCAGCGTACGGCGCTGGTGTCAAAATTAACCCTTGCGCCACAATTTTGAATATGAAATCCGTAAAGAAGAATCCGAAGACTGCGTAGTTTGCCATATCTACCTGACTTTGATATCCATTCTTTTGATCCACTGGCCTGGTCGCCAAGACCGTGAGAATGGAAATTATTATGACGGCGAAGCTAAGCTGAGCATACCATTTTGACTCTAAAATTTGATGCAAAACGACTCGAACTTTACCGTCCGGTTTGAACACGCCGAGTGAGTCACGAGACATGTACCACGGCAAGGTCACGCCAGTCACGAAGTCACTCGCCTCGAACGAGGCGTCATCAAATATGATCTCTACCACGCCAGCATCGCTGCTTTTCAGTGACGAAGCGTTTCGCGAGAAAGATTTCAATGTCGGCAACTCTCTTGGCTTCACCTCAAGCACGTCCTGTTCCAGGATACCCTTCTTTCGTAACTGACGAGACGTGCGAATAGGAAGTGCGAAATCGTCGTCGTCGTCGTCGTTGTCCTCAGCTCTCGCTGGCGCCATGTCCCGCCCGCTCCGAGGTGGCGGCCTGACATCAACAAATTTTGATTCGCACAACACAAATTGAGAACCAAGATTTGATTCTTTGTCAGGTTTGAGCAGGGAATTCGCAATCTCCTGCTCTACCGACTTGGCGATGTTCTTTTCAATACTCGTACGGTTCTCAAGCCACGGTGAGAGCGCGTGCGCGCGCGCTCTGGTCCACCGTCGGCCACTCAGTGTCAGGTTCACTTTGACACGCAAACGTTCCATGAAATCAACAAAACGATAATCTCTCATCGTCATCTTTATCGTTCGATGGACCAGCTCTTCCGACTGCACCAAATTTTTCTCGACGTCTCTTAGCTCTAGATTTTCAAGCACGACGGCGATGACGAGATTAAGCACGATGTAATTCACCAGGATGAGGAACGTAATGTAGAAAGGAATCGCCGCCGTGCTGATAAGTATTTCGTGGAACATCAGTGAAGTCCATCCTTCGCCAGTGCTCACGGCAAATAATGTAAGCATGGCTTTCGGAAAGGTATCGTAGTTCAATCTCGGCGCGTCCTTCAAAGCGTCACCACGATTCACGAAGAGTTGCATTCCGAGTACGGCGTACATGGCTAAAATCACTGTGTAAAACAGAAACAAAGAGAACAACGAACCAAGAGAACGAAAAACGCGGTTGATAGTGTCTTTGCCCCGCCGAGGAGACCGATCGAACGTTCTGAACAGGCGCGGGATGCGCAAAGGTGTCAAGTTAATGCCTTTGTTCCACATGACCATCGCGCTAAGCGCGACGACAACGATATCAAAGAGCAACATCAAGTCTTCATTCGTTGATTTGAAGCGCGTGAGGCGAAGCGTGAGTCCTTTGGCTGCGAAAATGCGCAAAATCACCTCAAGCATGAACGCACAAACGAACAAACTCTCAAACGCGAGCAAATAGGTTTTATACTCCGCGTCTAAATCGTACCGGTACATCGCCATGACCGCGACATTCGCCGCAATGCAGAATCTTACCAGTCGATCAAAAAGCTTGTTGCTGATGTACTGTGACAGCCGGTCTCGTTTGGGACGCGCGACTCCGCTCGGAATCACATCGGGTTCGTCGGTCTCTTTCTCTAGCAGGCGTTTCCTTGACATCGCTGCTTCGGCGACAGATGCGATCGATTCATCGGTGCCACCATTCAATCGGCGAATCAGTCGCCGCATCGCCGCATCGCTGTCCAACTCATCGCCGTCATCTTCATCACCTTTTCCGGACTTGTTCTTCAGCATGGTTTGATGCTCACGACGCAATCTAAGGAAGACTCCACTAATCGCCGCTACGAAAACGGAGATGATGAAGTACGTCCCGACGATAATGAGCGTGATGAAATAAGCCGCGGACGACTTGTACTCTGCGTTCACTATCGGGTACATTATTTCCTGCCAAGACTCAAGCGCGATGCATTGAAACATCGTCATCAGCGTTGAAGCGAAGCTGTCGAATGATTGGTATCCATGTTTTGGATTGCCCACCAAATCGCTACAAAACAAAGTCGAATTGGCGTCGTACACGCCCGGGCACACATAACCCTTGTGACCCGGAGCGTTGCTCACGTCTCCACAAAACAGCTCCGGATCGCTAATCGATGAGTAAAACATTCTCGCCGTCGTCGCATTCGTGGTTTCCACGCATCGGCGCCGCAAGGACCCTCCAAAGATGCCCATGCCCATGAGGGCGTAAAACACCATACACACAACCGTGATCGCCGCGACATCACGCAAGAGTGAAATAGATTTCTGCAGTGATTCTGCAATGAACACAACGCTCGTAGCGAGCTTGAAGCGCTTGAGCGCGAGTACACCTCGAAATAAGCGCAACTGCCCGAGGCGAAGACGCGTAAACAACGAGTCGCTCCCATGCCATTCCATAGACATCGACAACCACCCCGAGACGATGATGACGAGATCGAGCTGATTATAATAGCTCGACATGTACGCGTGCTTATGCCCGATGAATCCCAAGCTCACGATGCGAGCGAGCGCCTCGAGCGAATACGCGCTCAAAATCGCCGCGTCAAGCGCGCGCAACGGCGCGCGCGCCAAATCGCTCAAACTCTCCACGCGCACCGCGCTTTCGCCGCGCGACGAAAGCAAAACAAGCGTCACAAAATGTGCCAAAATCACCCCCAACACCGCGTACTCCATCGCCTGACTATGCATCACCTTGAACAACCCGACGCGAAACCGATTCTTCGCGCCCAACGCCCCCAGCGCCGTTCCCGCGAGCACCGCCCCTGGTCCATTCTCCGACCGCACCACCTCCCTCGTCGCCCTGAGCTCCTTCGCCACGCGCACCACCGCCGCTTTGAACCGCATTCGACCTCGTTCGCCCGTTTTCCCGCCCTCGTTCGCCATTCTCTCGCGCTCGCGCGACTATAAATACCACCCCGCGTCGCCCGTTGACCTTTCCTCACTTTTCCTTTTGGTCTCTTTTCCCGTCGCCGTCGTCCAGCGCTCGCGCGCGCGCGTTCGATGCGCGTCCGCTCGCGCGCCTCGCGCGCGCCTCGCGCGCGTTCGTTCGTTCGCTCGCACGCTCGCTCGCGCGCGCGCGCGCGCCGTCGAGATGTGTGCGATGACGATTCGTGTCGCGTATGGAATACGAACCGACACACGTCTCGAGCTCAAAACGGACCGAGCGCACCCACCAGTCGCCCACCGCATCGAGGCGACGTCAATCGATCGACGCATCGAGCGCGCGACTTAGGATGTGCGACCTCGACCCGCCGTCGACGTCGAATCGCTCGACGTTCATCTCGCTCGTGCGCGCGAGCGAGGCGCAACTCGCGCGGTGGTGCGACGCGAGCGCGAGAGGGGAAAGGATTGAAATCACGTTCCACGAGCGCGAGCGCGCGTCGAGCGACGACGGGCGGGAAAACAAAAGGAGAATAATCGAGGAACGAACTATTGATCGATGCGTGGTGACGCACGACGGAGAGACGAGCGCGTTTCGAGCGATCGTGGACGATGGACGAAGCGTAGTGGCGCGAGGGGATGTGTTAGCGCGCGAGAGCGCGAAGGAGTCGGCGCAAACGTTGGGGGCGTGCGCGTTGAAGTTTCGCCCGATACGGTCTTTGGATGACGGCACGGCGGCGCGAGTGCGGCAACGAGGAGAGGAGGAGTTGCGAGAGCGACGAGAGAGGCACGCGAAGGTGGTGGATATCGGGGAGTGCGAGGGGGAGGCGGAGCGCACGCCGGCGAGGCGGGAGCTCGAACGTTGGGCGAAGATCGTGGGGGCGAGCGTGATGGAAGGCCAGGGAGGGGATATCGTGCGATTGAGGAATGCTCTCGCGGCGCTTTTGCACGAGCGCCCGCTTTCGAGGAACGCGCTGAAGGAGTGCGTGGAGCGCGGGTACGCGTTGGCGGGACGCGAGGAGCCGCCGAGTCAAAAATTTACGCGGGACGCGATCAAGCAAGTGTCGGCGTTTCGATCGCCGGGGCGTTACGAGTTATTAGCGAGCGTGCGGAAGCTAGCGGCAGATCAGCACGCCATGCTCACCGCGATCGCGCGCAATTTGAAGTTTAAGGATGTGGGCGCCTGCGGTGGGGACAAGGCGCGGCGGCGGGCGGCGGCTACGCCGGCGGCGGAGACGTCGGTGCCGACGCCACCTTTGCAAGAGCCCCCGCGCGTGTTACGTGGCGGTGTCACGGTCGACCTCGGAGGTGACCGTTCCCCGTCGATCGATCTCGACCCGCACGCGCACGTCATCTCACGGAACTCTTCGTTTGCCGACGCTCGCGTCGTCATCCGCCCTCGCGTCGAAGGCGACGATGACGACGCCTGGCGTGATTTCCGCCCTTTGCCCCCGGTCGGCGTCATCGAAACCGCCGACGAATTCGAAGCCGTAAAAGCGATGTACGACGCCAAGTACGCGGCGTACCTCTCCTTGCACGTCAGGCTCGCCGCGAACGCCGCCGAGTACGAAGCTTTGCGAAAGCGCGAAGACCGCCGTGCGCTTCTCGAGCGCTTCGCCACCCTCCGTCGCGATCGCTACGCCGCCATGCGCGTCGCTTTCGACGCCTTACACGGCGAATTATCCGAAATCACTTTCGCGTGCGACGCGTACGCCGCACGGAATCCAGCCTAAGCTTTAGCCCTAGCGCTCGCGCCGGATGCGCGCGGTGCACTTTTACATCGTGACGTCATCATCCATCGAATCGTCATCCACCGCACTCGTCACCGCTCGATCGCGCCAGCGTCGAGGACATCGAACGAATTTATTCGACGCCCATCACTCGTCGCCATGCCCGTGCCCGTGGCGACGACTGGATTCGCGCGCGCTCCCGGGGAAGCCGCGGACGCGGAGGCGCGCGAAGACGCTCCCGCCGCCGCGGACTGGTGGACGAAGATGGCGCGCGCCAAAGCCGCGTCGGACGCGCTGCCGGACGAGGCGAAACCATGGCTGAGATTCCAACGCGGCGCACCGTCGAGAAACGCCCTAGACGCGGCGACGAAGGCGGCGGTGAAGGAAGCTGAGGTCGTGGACGCGAACGCGACGGGCGTGGACGTGCGCGGGTTGACGTGGAGTTATCCCGGTCTCGATGGGAGCCCAGTTCCAGGGCAACCACCGTTGATCAGAGACATGCGATTGATGCTCGCTCCGGGGACGTGCTGCTTGTTGCTCGGCGCGAACGGTGCGGGAAAGACGACGCTGCTGAAGATTTTGGCGGGGAAGCACATGGTGCCGCGAGAGACGGTGCTCGTGCTCGGACGAGAGGCGTTTTACGACACCGGTCTGACGTCGAGCGGTGACTTAAGCTTCATCGGTGGGAACTGGCAGCGCGATGTGGCATTCGCGGGGTATAACATCCCGCTCGCCGGGGATTTTCCCGCGTCGAGAATGTTGGATTCGATTCCCGGCGTCGACCCGGCGCGAAAAAAGCGCATCATCGATGTCTTGGATATAGACGTGAGCTGGCGCATGCATAAAGTCAGCGATGGCCAGCGTCGACGAGTGCAGCTTGCGTGGGGGTTAATGCTTCCGTACAAGGTGCTGCTTCTCGACGAAATCACCGTGGATTTGGACGTGCTCGGTCGCGCCGAACTTATGGGGTTCTTGCGTCGCGAGTGCGAAGAGCGGTGCGTCACCATCGTGTACGCCACGCACATTTTTGACGGTCTGGAGTCGTTCATGTCCCACGTCGCGTTCGTCGCTAACGGCGAGCTCAAATTTTGCAAGTCATTCGACGAGATCGAATCGCTAAAGGATCGCGAACCGGGGTCGTTGCTGAGCACGGTGGAGGTGTGGCTTCGCGAAGAGGCTAAGATTTCCGCTGAGCGCAAACTTTTGGCTGGCGTTGAGGAAAAACGAAAATTCGAGTACGCGCGTAACTCTGGTTGGGCAGCAGGAAGAAACACATCAACAGTGACTTTCGGACCGACGCTCGACCAGACGCGCACGCACGTGGGCATCGCTGGAAGCTCCAACGCCGTCATGCGCAATTAATTAATTTTCAACGTACCAATGTTGTCTCAGTGTGTTGTTTGTTCGTCTACTAGGTTCTCATTCTTCTAGGCTATATAGGATTGCTGCTATTTATCTACTCATCTAATCTTTAAATCTTAAAACGTTGGAACTTCATCCGTTTCTCCTGCGCTAGCTCATTCTTCTCGCGTGGTGGCACTCTATGCTCTACTCGGCGGAGCCCAGTCCGCGCGCAACGAAGCGATGAACGACGATCCCTGGCCGACATCAACGGTGTTGCGCTCGTCTTCGAAGTCAGAGTCAACGGGTATCGAAGCTCGATCGCGCACACGCTTTGTCGTCGTTGCTCGCGCTTTTGGATGCATCGTTGACGCTCCGCCGACGTCGACCGTCGAGTGATCAACTGACTCGATGCAACGCGCGGCGTGATACAATCGCCGCACGTAGGGGTGATTGTCGGCGTTTCCCGACGCGTAATCAATGATTGCATCCAAGACTCTCGGTGGCGGCTCCAATTCCGACGCCCAAGCGCGAACGTCATCGTTCTTTGCGAGGTTGTCTAGGGGATTTGGCACACGCTCTTTGACGCGTCGGGACCAGCCTTGTTTAGCCGTCAAAGATTTTCGCGCCGCAATCCTTCGACTCGCGCGCCATTCGCTGAGCTGCAACGATGGCACCGGCGGCGACGATAAAAGCTCTGCGGAATCTAAAAGCTCGCTGGAATTCATGCGCCAACCGTCGCTCAACTTGCTGTGCAGATAGGCCACCGCGTCGTTTCCGCTCGACTCATTCTTCGATTCATTCTTCGCGTCAACAGCCATCGGCACGCGTCCGTTAACCACGTAATTATACACGAATGGGACGCTCACAAACTCATGTTTCGCGCGCGCGGCCGTAGACGTGATGTTTGCCGCCGCCTCGTCGACGTCGACGCGTTCCGCGGCGTCGTGCTCCGCGAGCGCCGGCGACTCATAAAACAGAGGTCGCAACCTCACTTCGCCCTCTTCTTCAACCGAACGCTCATAAGTCTGACAATATACCCCACGCGCGTTCATCCAAACGAGCGCGTCAAACTCTTCCGTATTCACCGCATCGAATCCTCGCAACGGCGTCGATCCAAACGTCGTGACGACGCCCGGCGACAGCGCGCGCGCGCCGCCGCCGCTGGAATACCCATTCCTCCCTTTATCTTCCCTCGCGCACTCGTACAAAAACACCTCATTCCTCGACGACGAGAACGCGCGCACGCCCAGCGTCGTTCTTCGTCGCCGCCACGCCGACGTATCGTCCAGCGTCACCGTCGTCGGCGCTTCGATTCCTCGATGTTCCCATCGAACCACGGGCTCGCTCGCGCGTCTCGCGTCGCGAATCTCCACGTGCGCCCTCGCGCGCGCCCCTCGCTCGATCGCCAACGCGTAATAGTGCTCGATCGCGTCGCGCGACATGGCCACGAAATTCCCATCGGCGCCGCTCGCGTGGAGCTCGCGAACCTCCGCCGCGCGCGCGCGCGCGTCCACCAACGCCACCTCTCTCGCGCTCGCGTGAATCACGCACTTTGGATGGGGGTGTCGCGCTAAACCATAAAACGCGCTTTCGCCCTCACCAACGGGCGCGCGTACGACGTCCACAACGTTCCCGACGCGAGCGACGTACACCCCCCCGTCCGCCGCGGCGTACGCGCACGCCGCGTCCCCAGCTCTCGGCATCGCGCGAATCGCTCGCACGTTCGACGCCCTCTCGCCGCTTCCATCCTTCCCTCGCTCCGTCGCTCCGTCGCGTAACACCGCTATCGTTGGCGCCCTGTCGCTCGCGACGTCGAACGCTCGATACGCGCGCACCGCGCCGTCGTCGCTCGCGAACGCCACGTCAACCTCCCCTCGCCTATCGCTCGCGATGTCGAACGCATCGCACGCCGCCGTCGCGAAATCGCACGCAAACGTCATCGCGCGCCCGCAGGCGAGCTTTCGCCCTCGCGCGTTCGCGCTCGATCTCGCGCGCGCGAACGCGAACGCGCGCACGCCTCGCGCGTCGCGCGTCGCCGCCGCGAACGTCTCCGTCCCGATCGCACACGCGACGACGGCGGAAGACGTCGCGCACGGCGCGTCGACGAACGCGAATGCGCGCGACGGCGCGCACGCGCGAACGCGCTCGGTCGCGCTTTCGTCGTGTGCGTCCAATGCGAACGACGAGGTCGACCCGAGTCGACCGGGCGCGCGCGCGTGCGCCATAATGTGCGGTCGTGTGGAGGGACAATTCGACGAGTTGTGAATCACAAAGCTACACCAACGACTGGTGACGACGACCACGCGATGGTTAGACCGTGGTGAGGGACACATCGACGAGGTGTGAATCACAAAGCTACACCAACGACTGGTGACGACGACCACACGATGGTCCGACCGTGGTGAGGGACACATCGACGAGGTGTGAATCACAAAGCTACACCAACGACTGGTGACGACGACCACACGATGGTCCGACCGTGGTGAGGGACACATCGACGAGTTGTGAATCACAAAGCTGAACACCACCGCCAGCGCCGTCGACGGTTCGTCGTCGTCGTTCTCGACGTCGCGCGCGATTCGACGACGTCGTCGTCTCGCGACACGTCGTCGTCGCGACAAGTCGTCGTGGTGAACACTCGCGGTGAACACTCGTCGTCGCGATGACGTTCGACGTCCTCGCCCTGCACGGATTCGCGCAAGACTCGCGAGTGTTCAACGCCAAAATCGGCGCGGTGCGAAAAGCGCTCAAGTCGACGTGCGCGTTCACGTTCATCGACGGCCCGATCGCGTGCGACGGAACGTTCGACGACGACGACGACGAGGACTTTAACGAAACGAAGGAGCGTTCGAGCGCGAGCGCGACGTCGTCGTCGTCGCGCGCGTGGTTCGCGATGGGGGAAAACATCGAGGCGAACGCGAAGAAGGCGAGCGACGACGGGTGGACGCGACCGGCGCTGTCGCGGGATTACGCGCGCGTCGACGAAACTTTACGCGCGATCGCGGACGCGATAAAGGCGAACGGGCGAGCGTTCGATGGAATCATCGCGTTTTCCCAAGGCGCGACCGCGGCGGTGCTCGCGATTGCGGGGAATGAGGAGTTACGCGGAGGGTTGAAGTTTGCGGTGCTCGCGGCGGGATTTTCGATACGCGACGCGCGAGCGAATGAGGGCGTGAAATCGCACGCCCCGTTCGCGATTCGGTCGCTGCACATTCACGGTGATGCCGACGCGCTCGTCACGCGCGAGCGCGTGGAGGAATTGGCGATGAATTTTGAAAAACCACAATTTTTTTTCCATCCCGGAGCGCACGGCGTGCCGTCGGCGGCGGCGAAAGCCATCAAAGCGTTCGTCCAAGACGTCGCGAACGATCGCGCGCGTGAGGACTAGCCCTAGTAGTCATGTGTAGTTGCTTTGTGTTGTGTGCGTCCGTCGCGCGTGCTCTTTGACGCTCGGCTCGCGCGCTCGCGATCGTCGCGGCGTCGCGACGCGCTTTTTCCTTCACACGGCGCAGCGCGCGTCATGCCGGACGACGATCTCTCGCGCTCGCGCGCGCCGTCGTGGTCCGAGAAAGTCGCATCGAAAGGTGCGCTCGACGTGGACGTCGAGGACGGGAAAAACGATGTCGGCGTCATCGAAGCCAAGTCTCCGCGCCCGCGGTTGTTCGCGTTCGCGCCGCGAGACTCTCGCGGCGCGCGCTCGTCGGCGATTCCAAACGACGATCGACACACCCTGGAGACGCGTTCGAAATACTATCTAGACGATCTGTTGGCGCGATGCGAACGAGAGCTGTCGAACGCGACAGCGAGCGCGACGCAAGCGAGCGCAGACGCGACGATGAACGCCGACGCGCTGGCGCGAGCGCTGGTCGCGAGCGATTTCGAACGACAAAGGATTACGGCGATGATGACGTTGGTGAATGAGATTCTTTCGTCGCGAGATCGATGGGAGACGACCAAGTACGAGAGGAAGATCGCGGCGATTCCGAGGGACGCGACGCGGCTCATTGACTCGTATAATTTTCAGCGCTTCGTCCATCGAGGGATAGACGTGGAGGAAATGGACGAGCGCGCGATCGAGACTTTGTTCGATGGATGTTTACGAGGATTGCGGAGCGATAGTCTTACTCGGGAGAAGTTGCTCCCGGTGGAGGAATTGTTAAGATTGGTGCGCGGCGGCGCGTGGACGCGGCTGTGGGACCAGTATTCGATGGAGGCATCGTACGAGGCGTTGAGTAGAGGGATTTCAGGGCCGTCCATGGCGCTGTACTCCATAGCGAGCGTGGACCCGCTCGGGGCGGATGAGTTTGAGGGGATTCCTAGCTCTCGCGCGCTTTTGAACGGACCAGGACGGTATGTGACGATTCTGTTTCAGCTGTTGACACTACCCGTCATCGCGCCTTTTTCGGCGTTTTCATCCTCGGTTCGTTGGTTGCTTCACGGCACGCGATTCATGTTTTCGAGCGAGCGATTTAGACAGCTGCCCTCGTCGATGTCGTTTGTGGCGTTGGTGGTGTATTACGCCCCGTACTGGGCGCTGGGGTGCTCGGTGATTTTCCTGTATTTCACGACGTCGATTTCGGTGTCGATAACTGCTGACGGCGTCGTGCCGGCGGCAACGGCGTTCGCTTTGACGTCTTTCGTCGCCATGGCTTTGTCCGTGTCCGACGTTCGAAGTTACGATAAACTATCTGCGGTGACGCTATTTTTTCCTGGTGGCAAGACGCAGTTACCGGATGCAGATAGCATCGTCGTTCAAGAACACCCGACGGTGGACACGCTTCGAGCGCGCGAGGTTCCGCGAGATTTGCGCACGCAGTCAGGGAAAGAGCGCGGCGGAAATGAAGCCGTGGACGTAAGTCAGACGAAAACTGATATTTCCATGGACAACGAAGATACGAAAGCGGCGAAGGTCGAAAGTCGTCGCGCGGGACGTGGAAAAAGTGATGGCGAGCGACCGCGATGGTTGTCGGAGATGGATGACTTTACAGAAAACGTCGAGCGAAAGGTGTCAACCGTTCGAAGATCTTCATCTAACGTCTCCGCCGGGCTCTCAAAGAGTGCTTCGCGTTCCGATACCGCGGGGTCGATGCGGGACGGCATCGAAGAAATCGTCGCTAGTAACAAGCGATTGCAGTTGCGTTCGGTGACTGAGAAGGAAATTTTAACGGCGTTGCGAACTCGCTCGCAAGAGGAGTCACGAAAGACGTATTGGTTCAGAAAAAATACTGCGATTTCACAGAAATTTATATTTGCGGTGATTTCTCTGCTCATAGCGGCGCTGCCGATCGTTTTGCGACTAGCTAAGGGGCATTCAATTTTTGGTAGGATGCACCGGTCGTCCTACTGTGTTGACCCATCGCGCGCGGCACACTTGCCGCCGTATTTAGATTTTTCCTCGTGCGCATCGACGGAAGCTGAACTCATTAATGTTGTCACACAATCGATCTCACCAATCGATGGGCTATCGGATGGTATTGTGGTCATCCTAGCCTTCGTTTGGAGCGCGTGCACGACGTACGCGCTGCTTTCGATTTCGCGTTGGATGTGCTCGTGCGCGTATCACGCCTTGCTCCATTGGCTTTTGTTCTCTTCCATGACTGATCCCACGATAGCGGCATCGTACGACGTCCCAGTGATTAACTTATGTCACTCCTGGCTTCCTTGGGTGCGTATTCGAATGGTAGTCGAGGACCATCGTGAGTTGGAACAGATGTGGGTGATGTCCTTTGTGACGCACATGTTGGTGCTCATCACCGGCATCGTTGTCGTCTGCCTTAGTTCGGTTTTCAAGCTCTACTTCTTGAGCGACATCACCGAGATCAAATCGTCGACCTATAGCCCGGTGTATCCGCTGGTCGTGGCCACGGTGTTGATGATTCCTACCATCGTCGTCGTGTCCATAGCGTCAAAGATTTATGAAATTCAGGAGAACGATGTCCAGCAACTTCAAGAGGCGCGATGGAAATTGTTTCTCGACAACTGCACCATTCAGAGCGCGGGTATGGAGAAAGAGAAGGCGGCGATCGTTCGCCGGAATAATCAGTCGATCCACGCTCTGAGCGAACTCGAACACATCGTCAGCAAGCGAAACGACCGTTCGTGGCCAAAGTTATTTGGCAATCGCCTGGGCGCAGGATGGAGAACCGTCTTGTGGGCGTACGCGTTTTTTGCAGCCGCGCTCACATCGATGGCGATCGCCATCGACGTGTTCACGAACACATCTAAATCGGGGAGTGCCGTGGCGTCGTCTATTCGCGACGTCGTGCGCCTCGGTTTCGCGTATGAAAGTGTACCCTAGCAGTAGCGGCGCCGTAAGTAGCCATCTGAGCAGCGTACGAGCCAAAACCTCACTTTGCGGACGCGCGCGTCATGACACCCAACGCCGTGCGCGCGCCGACCGTGCCGACCGCGCTGCGCTCGAACGCGCGAACGCGCGCGCACGTGCATTCTCGCGCGCGTTTCGGCGTCACTTGCGCGCTCGAACGCTCCAAGGATGATGACGCGCCGTCCACCGCCGACGCGCTCGAGGACGTCCCGGAGCGCGTCCCCGACGTCCCGCCAGCCAAGACGCCGATGTCCTCGCCCGAAGACATCGGCGCGGAAATCCGTGCGGCGAAGGAGGCCAAAGCGGACGAAGGGGCGAATATCTTCGCCGGTGCGCTCGAAGAGGTTGGGTTGATCGAATGGCCGAGCGCAGGGAAGGCGTTGGGCACGACGGGGGTCGTTATGGGCGGGATCTTTGGGTCCGCCGCCGTGCTCCTCGGCGTGAACGCGGCGCTCAGCGAGTTGTCACAAAAGTTGTTTCCGTAGTCGCGGTCGATCAGCGCGCGCAAAAACACGATGCGCGAGTGTAATAAGACGTTAGAAATAAGCGAAAAAGTACGCGCGGAGGCGTGATCCGCGTCAAGGTTGACGGCGGACGAAGGTCTTAATCAATATCTGTGGGGATAACATTCAACTTTATACACGCGGACGGCGAGAGCCTTACGCGAGAACTTCACCTCACGCTGACAAATTTCGCGCACGCGTTATAGATCTTCTGCATGAACTCAGCCTCCTTCGTCAAGCCCGCTTCGCGAGCGGTGTTTTCATTCGTCTTGAGCAACGCCATCAAGTTAATGTCCAACTCGCCTGTTTCGACCATTTCGAGGATCATCGCCTTCTTATCTTTCGCAGTCAACAATTTCATCATCCTTTCGCGCGGTTGCATCATCGCTTTCGTGGTTTGATCGACGAAGCCGACGAAGCCGCTCGTCACCGTGTACAGCGCCTCGCGTCGTTCCTTGTCTAAACCTTCGCTCGTCGCTATGCTTGCCTTCAACGAGTTAAAGAAATCATCCGTCAACAACGGTCGGCATCGTACGATTTCATACTCCATCTCATTAATCTCCGTCGCAAAAAAGTATTGCACCAATCCTTCCGGGTCATCCTTCGGTTGCGTCCGCGCGTCTCGCTCGCTCTGCAGTTTCGCTCGTTCCTCCTTCCGTCGCTTCTTCGCCTCCGCCTCCATCTCTCTCTCCGCCTGTTGCGCTTTTTGGCTCAATCGCCGATCGATCAACATCGACGATGCGGTCTCATCCACCTCTCCGAACAACCCATCGGGATCGTACGTGATCTCCAGCGCGTCCGGGTTCTTCGTCGACACCTTGTTATCCGATTTCGACATCGCTCGCCCTGAGGAATCCACTAACACGCTCTTATTCAACTGCGCCGCCCCCGCGCCTTCGAACGTGATGCGCTGTCCGAGCTTTTGTTGCAATATCGCCAAATCTTGCGGGTCCACGTCCGCGCGCGCGATCACGTTCGACCGTTCGCTTCGATGCCATTCGCGCGGCCGATGCGCGACGCGCGACGCGCGCGAATGCGCCGTCATCGAACGGTGTTTCACGTCGCCACGATCGCGCGTGCGAACGCGCGCGTCGCTCGCTCGCGCGCGCGATGTTTGAAAAACAATCATCGTCGTCTAGTGCGAACTCGACGGATGTCGACGACGCGCGCGCGTGGAAGTTTCGGGCGACGCGCGAACGCGGCATCGGCGCGGGCGACGCGCGACGGGGCCTCGACGCGCGCGCGCGCGCCACGTCGCGGGGGGGGGACTCATGACGAGTCGTGACTCGTCGATTGGAGCATACACGACGAATGGCGCGCCACTCGACGGGGGGACGCATGACGAGTCGTGACTCGTCGATTGGAGCACACACGACGAATGGCGCGGGGTCGCGCGCGAGCGCGGGCGACGCGCGCGAACGGCGTTCGGTCGACGCCCGAAAAGCGCGCCCGAAGGGACGGGAAAGGAAAGAATCATCACAACGCCATGCGACGGCGACGAGGGAACGGACACGGGAAAGGCGCGAGGACGACGAGACGGCTCGGAGAGGAGAGGCGACGACGACGCGAGCCGCCGGCGGACCGCCCGCGACGCGCGCGTCGACACACCTCAGCGCCAATCGGCGTTTCGATACAGCAGAAACTTATTCCCTTGACACCGCGAACACGTGATCGTTCCTCGCGTCTTGGACGACGCGCACGTCGCGCACTGCCGCTCACCAATTTTCTTCGCCCCGACGCCGAAGACGCCGCCTCGCGTCACGGGAACCATCCCCGGGGTGTCGCACTTCGCCGTGCTCCCATCGATCGTCCACCCTTGTTGACGAAAGTCGTTACATTCGAAACACTTCACCACGCCCGTGCCCGAGCATCGATCGCACGGTTTCTTGCTCACGTCGCCTTGGCTCGGTCGTCGCGCGTCGCTCGCTCGCGCGCGCGTCGTCGCCCTCCGCTCCGGGCGCGCGCGCGCGCCGAGCGACGCATTCGCGTTTGTCGATCGATCGACAAACGCGCGCGAGGACGCTCGCGCGCGCGCGCCGAGGTCCATCGCGGAGACGCGCGCGGCTCTGTGGCGCGCGCCGCGCGCGCGCGCGACCAACCGCGAGGCGCAACGACCGAGTGCATCGCCATTCGCGCGCGTGGGATGACGATTTGATTTGCGCGCGCGCGCGATGTGTACGGTGGATAAGGTGCGCGTCGTGTTCGCGCCGTCGCAGTTCGTCCAAAGCGTCGGTCGTCGCGCGAGGAGAGCGCGGAAACGACGTCGATGATGATGATGATGACGGTCTCGGAGACAGAGACGCGGGCGAGCGCGAGCGCGGCGAACACGGAGACTGACGATGACTTCGAACGCGAACGGGAGGGAAATAGCTTTTGATTAAAGGCATACGGTCGTTCTCACCCGAGAACGAACACGTGATTCAGTTCCCAAAGCCTTTGACGCTCATAGTTGGGCGGAACGGCGCCGGGAAGACGACCATCATAGAATGTTTGAAAATGGGTTCCACCGGGGAGCTCCCGCCGAGCGCGCGATCGGGGCAAGCGTTTATTCACGATCCGAAAGTCGCGGACGTGACGGAGGTGAAGGCGCAGATCAAGCTACGGTTCAGGAACATGCTCGGGAAACCGTTTGTGGTGATTCGGTCGTTTCAGCTCACGCAAAAGGCGCGAGGAAAGTTGGAGAAGAAAGATTTAGATAGCGTGATTCAAAGCGTGGATGAGAACGGGGAGAAGGTGAGCATATCAAAGAAGTGCGTGGACATCAACGCCGAAGTGCCGGCGCTGATGGGGGTCTCCAAGGCGATCTTGGAAAACGTTGTGTTCGTGCACCAAGAAGAATCAAATTGGCCGCTCGGCGATAGCGCGATTTTGAAAAAGAAGTTTGATGACATCTTTAGTGCGACCAAGTACACAAAGGCTTTGGAGCATATTCGGAAATTAAAGACGGACCAGACGGCGTTGATTCGTGATTTCAAAGGCAAGGTAGAGGCATTGAAGATTCAAAAGGACCACGCGATGAAATTGCGCGAGACGTACGACACAAATTCCAGAAAGGCGGAGGACCTGACCGCGCGTATGGCCGAGTTCGATGAGAAGATTCGAGAGGCTCAAGAACAGATCGCTCAAGCCGAGGCCGTGCTCTCCGCCGTGCGCGTTGTTCATGAAAAACGTCATGGACTGATTGCTCGCCGCGAGGCTGTGAAATCTGAAAACTCTCGCAAACTCGCCGGCATCTCAACCGAGTTGACTGAAAGTTTAGAAGAGCTGGAAAAAATGAGTGAAACGTTCAATCAAAAGTTCTCGACGATGAAACAGGAACGCGATGGATTGGAGCGCAAAGCTACGGATGCTCGTTTAGAGGCTGAGGCCTTGAAGGAACATCGCGAGCGCATGATTAAAATCGCCGGTCGACTCGGCGCCGAGGCTGAGGCGCAATCCAAACGTTTAGATGAGCGTCTGTCGTTCGCGCAGTCGACAGCGAAGAGGTACCCAGAAATCGGCATCGCAAGTTCAGCGGAGATGAACTGCGAAGCTCTCTCGGACGCGTTGGCGCACAGGCTTACTATGCGACAGCAGGCAAGCGAACGCATGCGCAACAAGCACCGCGAAGTGGACGCGGAGACTGGTGCGAAAATAGACGACATCACGCAGCGGTTGAGTTCGCACTCTCAGCGAATCAAAATGATTCACGAGCAGCAAGATGCGCGCAAGGCTCGATTAGAAGTGATCAACAAGGAGCTCGGCGAGAACTCCGTGAGCGATGCAGCGATTGAAGAACTCGACAGTCGCGTCAAGCGCGCGAATGAATCTTACATATCGAAGAGCAGATCGGATTTCGCGAAGCAGCTAAAGATTGATATGGAAAAGGCGGACGTAAATTTATCGGAAATCGAGCGAGAGATGTCGAAGTTACGATCTGAACAAGAGCATGCCGCGCAAGCAGGTGAGAGTGAATTAAAGTTACGGCTGAAGAAGGAGGAGCTATTCGCCAAGAATGACGCTCTTGAAAGTCTTTTAGATAGTCGAAGTGAGCAAATGCGGTCGTTGTTTGGAGTTGGTATCCCGCCGAACATCGAGCTCAAAGACGCCATCGCAGAAAAGCTTGATGATCTGACCGAGGCGCTGGAGCGCGCACAGAGCCAGGCAAACACGTGTTTCTCAAATGTGATCGTGCTCGAGCATGAAGTTGAAAACAGTAAATCAAGTCTCGCGAAGCTTCGACATGAATATGAGACTTTGAAGCGATGCGAGAAGCTCGAGGCGAACGCGCGAGTGTTAGGAGCGGGAGGATTTGCGGGGTACAGTGAAGCGCTGGACGTCGTCAATCGCGAAGTCGGCGATGTCGAATCCAGCATGACTACTCTGAAGTCAATGCAGAATTTATTCACGCGCTTCGTCGAAGAGGCTGAGAAGAATCAGACGTGTTCATTATGCAAACGCGGATTTACGTCCGTTCAGGCCACTGATGATTTCATTAAAGAGATGCAGGCAAACCTGGCGAATGCGCCGGCGACGATAGCGAGTTTGGAGGAGCGCGTCGAAAAATCTCGAGAGCGTCGGCGAGCGTTGCAAGAGTTAGGCGAGACTGCTGCGTTATATAGAAGGCTTGACGACGAGTTGCCGAAGGCTGAGGGTGCTTTATCCACTTCGCAGGCGAGTCTTTCTACCGCGATCGAGGTGAAAAAGTTTGCCACAGAGGATTTGAAACGAAAGCAGCACGCACACGCAGAGACGGCTTCGCTCGTTGAAGATGCTGGGAACATTTCGCGCATTGCGAAAGAGGTCGAAACTATCCAGCGCGCAGTCGATGCTCTCGAAAGTAGCGCTCTTGGTGCAAAGGGTGGTGGTCGATCGACGTCCGACATTGTCAACGATATCGAGCTTCTCGATGTCAAGCGCGAAGCATCCGAGCGTGAAAAGCAAATCTTACTCAAGCGTAAAGAACGTCACGAAACAGAACTGCTCACACTCGAACGAAATGCTCGTGATTTGCGTGAGGAGTTGCTTGTAGCACAGTCTCGGGTGGAAAAGCGAACGCAGCTCAAGACGGAGGCGAGTGACATTACGAAGGCGATCACGAAGGATGCTGCTGAGCAAAAGCGCATGGAGGACGAGCGTGCGCCGGGTCTCGCAGAGAAAGAAGCCCTCACCGGCGATCGCGAAGTGCAGCGGGAGGCGCAGGCGAAAGAGCAGAATGCGCTGGAAAATGAAATTCGAGAGCTGCAACGCGTGGTGGACATGCTGCAAGGCATGAATAAAACCATCGCACAGGCGCAGTCGTCGGGAACCTCAGAGCGCTTAGCCGAACACAATGCATCGTTGGAAGAAACGAATGGGAAAATAGAAACATTAGAAGGCAAATGGGTTGCTCGCTCGAAGCTGCTCAAAGCGAAGGATGAAATCATCGCGCGACAGAGCGATCTTAAGCGTGAATTGGAGGACAACATCGCATACCTTCGAGGTAAGCGCGAAGAAGATGCCATATTGCAAGAAATCGACCAGCTCACGAGTGAGATCCACAACATGGGTGAGACGAGCGTCGTGGAAAAGAAGTTACGTCAGCACATGAACGCCAAGAATGATCTGCGTACCGAGCACGCCGAGGCGCAGGGACGGGTCAAGGCGCACAGAGAGGCTATGTCGGCGGCGGGAGCGCAACTTAAGGGTGCTGAGTACAATAACATCGATAGTCGTCTATCGAAGCAATTAGTTGAGCTGAAGACGTACGAGATGGTGAGTCAGGATCTTGATCGATATCACAACGCCCTTGATAAGGCGTTGATGTCGTTCCATGCAAGCAAGATGGAGGAAATCAACAAGGTCGTGCGCGAATTGTGGCAGCGAACGTATAGAGGGCAGGATATCGACAGCATTCAGATCCGAAGCGACTCCGAAGGTACGGGTCGAAGCTCGTACAACTATCGCGTCGTCATGCTCGTTGGTGGTGCTGAGCTCGAGATGCGAGGTCGTTGCAGTGCCGGTCAAAAGGTGCTCGCGTGTTTAATCATTCGCCTCGCTCTGGCGGAGACGTTTTGTTTGAACTGTGGAATCCTAGCTCTCGACGAGCCAACAACGAATTTGGATGCGCCCAACTCGGACGCGCTGGCGCGTTCGTTGATTGAGATCATGAAAAGCCGTCGTGATCAAGAGAACTTTCAACTCATTGTCATCACGCACGACATGGAATTTGCGCATTTGCTTGGTCAGCGCGAGCTCACGGATTACTACTGGCGCGTGTCTAAGAATGATAACCAGCAGTCTTGCATCACTCGAGAGGAGATTTACGATTAATGAGGCGCACGCACATGATATTGTTGTACTGGTACAGTAGTTTCTATCGATTTTACATTTTAATAACGAAATGAATTGATTGTTTATCTCGAGCCGCAGCACAAACGATTTTTACGTCGTTTCGATATCTTCCCGTTTGCATCAACGTTAAGACCCATCGTGACCGTGTACTCCATGCGCACCAGTTCGAGCTCGAATCTAGCCAATTCGTGATTGAGGAGTTGATTATACCAAGTCTCGTGTTCCTCGGGCCAGTTCAAGTTGGTCAGGCCCGCCGGATGCTCCTCCAAAGAAACTTTCAATTCTTGCCGCTTATCGTTCTCAACCGGACGCAAAACGTCCATCTCGTCTTCAGTACCGAAAATAGACTTTGGAGGTTTATTGCCAAGTCGTTTCGCCTCGGCGACTAAACGCACTTCTTCCCGCCACACCTCCTCGCGAATGACGCGTGGCGGCTTCCCCACCCGCCACCAGATCACCGCCTTCACAATCTTCTCCCGTCGCTTGCAGTTTTCCATCACGCGCCTGCGATGCTTCAAAATCTCAATCACGTCCTCAACATTCAGCGGATTATCTTCATCTAGCTTCACCGTGAACGGCTTATCGTCATCCGTCTCGTGCTCGATGGCTTCGTACTCGGGGAACGGCGTCACCGGGCTCGGAACGCCCGTGCGTCTCAATTTCAGATCCGTCGCCTCCACGCGCGCGTACTCCAGCGCATCCGCTATCACGTACTTGAAATCTTCCAGCGTTATGTTCGGCTGCGACGTCCCCGCCACCTTCTTCCCCTTAAAGTCCCCGAGCTTCAGCACAACACCCTTCACCGTGAACGCCATCACCTGCGCGCGACGTTCGATGCGAAATCTCTCAGTCCGCGCGCGCCTTCACGCGCGCATCGCCTTCACGACTCCATACCCCATCATTCCATTCGTCCTCTCTCGCCTCGTTCTCATTCCAACGACATCCATCCCTCGCCCGTTCGCCGATACCGTACCATGAGCTGTCCCAATTTCGGCCACAGCGGGTGCAATCCTTCGTAGTAATTCGCCTTCCTCCGTTCGACGTCCCCGAGCTCGACGACGTCGCTCTCCCAAAACGGTGGTTCGATGTCTTCCATCTCGCGTTCGACGTCATCCGTGGAGGAAAACGGCCACCACCCCATGGTCGCGCGCGCGCCGGCGCGTCGCGTTGTGCCTTCGCGCGGAGCGTCGACGCGCCGCGACAAACTCTTCACTTTTCCCCTCGCGCGCGCGTTCGATGTCGCGATGCGACGACGTTCTCGGCGCCGCGAACATTCGAAGAGTCCCCGACGCGCACTCGGGCGCGCGCGATGAACTCAAAGCTTTGGGGTTGGCGAAATTTGCGAGCTATTTCCGCGCGCAAGGCGCGATCGAGCGCGGGATCGACATCGATCGCGAGTTCTTCGGCACCGCGCAAGGCTACGCGTTGCGCGAAGGCAAGGCGTTCGACATCGAGCCTCTGTTGCGCGCGTCGGTGCCGATTGGGGAAGGAACGGAGATGAAAGCGTTGGAGAGCGCGCGGGCGAGGGCGGCGTTCGCGGGCGTCGCGCGCGCGCCGACGCGCGCGAACGAGGAGGATATGGGCGCGATCACGGCCGCGATCGCGGCGGTGAACGCGCGAAAACAGAAAGAGAATGGGTTGAGTGAATTGGACGTTCAGAAAGAGGCGAAGGAAAAGAAGCGCAAGCGCGAGAAAGGGGAGAAGAGTGAGAAGAAGGAGAAGAAGCGACGAAGGGAGAGCGCGGGCGGGACGGCGACGACGAGCGGAGGACCGACGACGTCGGTTGGGGGCACGGCGTCGGACGGCGCGCGCGCGTATTCACAAGCCAGTGGCGAGACCGGGGGGACGAGGAGTAAGTCCGCGGGAATAGGGGAATAGGAGAGAGGGAATCGAGGGACGGGCGTCGCGTCGGCGACGGAAACGATGCGAAAGTACCGCGCCGTACCGTAGCGGCGGAGCGGGTTAATGTCACAAAGACGTACGTACAAAAGTTACAACAAAGCGGTGTTGGTACGGTAAAGTACAGAGTTTCAGAGCGAATGTAGAACCTGGCGCCCGTGGCGAGGTGGTGGACGACGAGCGCGTCGACGACGAGCGCGTCGATTCAGCTTCGCATCGGACGACGCGTTCATTCCTTCATTTCTTGGTCTTGATTCGTGCGAGTCGCTCATTGCACCACGCACTTGGACGGCGCGCACTTCCCCGAGTCTTTGGCGTCTTGCCCTTTCGCTCGCACCTTGTCCTTGTCCTCGGTTTCTTCATCGACGGCGCTTCTAGCCGAATCCGTCGCTCGCTTCACGAGCGCCTCCGCGCCGTGCACCACCTTGTCCGCCACATCCTGCGTCCCGTGCACCACCTTATCCGCCACATCGTGCGTGACGTGTGTAACCCCTTCTACGATCTCATTCGCCCCGTGTCGAAGCTTCTCCCCTAAGCTCGTCTCCGATGTTCTCTCTTCGCTCGCCTTGGGCGCGCTCGCCGCCGTCGCTTGGTCTCCTTTCCCAATGTTCGTCTTCATTCGCCCTCGTTCGCCGCTTTCGCCGTCGAACCACGACGCGTGTTCGATCACGGACGAAAACACTTTTGTCCTCGGTCGTTCGTTCGTTTTCCCCGTTCGCTCCGGCGCACACCGAAGCGATTGGAAATGACCACTCACCGCTCCGCGCGCGTGGGCAAACGAATGCAAACCCTGAACCCTGAACACACGAGCTCGGACGTCACAGCGCCGCGCACGCGCGCGGCGACGACGTCGATCGGTCGGCAAACGTCGCAAAAGTCGCGTGTGATCGCCCATCGAGGTCGTCGAACGTCGTCGAGCGCGACATCGAAGGCGATGACGTCAAAGGTGTCGTCGTACGCGGGCGCGAACGCGAGGCGCGCGGCGCCGAGGCGGACGCGGACGCGCGCGCGAGGTCTCGAACGCGAGCGCGCAGATCAGGAGAAACCGAATAGGAAAGTGATGCGCGTGGCGTATCAAGGCGTTCCTGGGGCGTACTCCGAGGGAGCGGCGCTCGCGGCGTACCCAGAGGCGACGACGGTACCGAAGGACCAGTTCGACGACGTGTACGCGGCGACGGAGAATCACGACGTCGATCGCGCGGTGCTGCCGTTTGAGAATTCTCTTGGAGGGTCAATTCATCGGAATTATGATTTAATTCTTTCCCATAACTTGCACGTCGTCGGAGAGGTGTATTATCGCGTGAATCATTGCTTGTTGGCGATGCCGGGGCAGAAGATGGAGGACTTGAGGCGAGCGCAGTCGCACCCGCAAGCGCTGGCGCAGTGCGAAGGGTATTTGTCCCATCGAGGAATGGTTCGGGAGGCTGTGGATGACACCGCGGGGGCGGCGAAATCGATCGCGAATGCGAAGACGATGGGAGTCGCGGCGGTAGCGAGCCGCCGAGCCGCCGAGTTGTACGGCTTGCAAGTGTACGACGAAGGCATTCAGGACGACGCGTCAAATGTGACGCGATTTCTTGCGCTCTCGCGCGAGCCAATTCCACCGGTGAGCGCGGTCGATAAACCGTACAAGACGTCCATAGCGTGCTCGCTCAAAGAAGGTCCGGGGGCTCTGTTCAGGGCTCTGGCGTGCTTTTCGTTGCGCGACATCAACATGACGAAGATTGAATCGCGTCCGTTGCGAACTAACCCGGTGACGAGTTCCGGGGCCAAGCAATCTATGCAGTTCACGTATTTATTTTACATTGATATCGAAGCCAATATGGCGGATGAGAATACGCAAAACGCGTTGCGTCACCTCAATGAATCAGCGACGTTTTTGCGCGTTCTCGGTTCGTACCCGCGAGACTGCTCGCAGTTGTAGTCTTAGATTAGAAATTGGAACTTGCTTCAAGATCATTAAATCGTATCTTATGTACATGTAGCGCCTTAAAAAGAATGCCCGTCTAATGCGTTCTATTGGCTCAAAACTTTTTCTAATTTTGATAAATCGATACCGGCAGCCACCGCGGAATCTCGAAGCGCGTTCGCGTGCACGGCGCCAATTGACCCCGCACTCTTCAGCGTGCTCACATTTTTCATCACCAATTCCTTGACTTTCTCATCGAAGTTGTACTTTTCAAACGTCGATACGCCCCAAACCGAGTGTACGAGCGCCTGCGGATCTACGGGTTTCGCGTTGTCCTTGGAGTAGATACGATTCACCAGGCGCGCCGAGTCCTTCGCGTCTGGTTCGACGCCTAACCGTCCGCACGCCCAAAGAACACCAGCGGCACCAGTGCGCCCAACCTTACCAGCCTCCGCTCGACGCGCGGCTTCGCGAAGGAGCTTGGCGAAATCGGCGGATGCCCCGAGCGTCGGTGATCCCATGACGCCAAACGCCCAAAGCACGTGCGTGAGCGCCGTACCGTCCAGCTTCACCGCCTCCACCGCGACAGTTTGCAAGATGTAATCCAAAACGCGCGGAGCAGGCGGACAGTCGAGCATGGCCAGAGACCAAGACAGATTGGCGAGCTGATAGGGCGAAAACGTACTCATCGTGTTCACGGCTTGATCCAACATCGCGACGACCACGGGCGTAGGTTTGTCCGACGGAGGGAGATATCGCATCCAGCGCGCGTAAGCCCACAACATATTCACCACGTCCGGCGATCGAAAATCGTTCGCCACGAGCAAAGATTTATCGGCTACGGCTTTCAACAGTTTGCTTCTCGGCTTGTGCCCAAGCACGGCGAGCGCCCAAAGCGTCGTGCTGAGGTTCTTTGCCTCCGCTGTCGGCGCTTGCGACGCCGCCCGAGCGGCGAGGGACTCCAATAACGCCGGTTCCGTGGGATACTCCAGCCTTGCCATCGCCCAAAGCACGTTGGACACGCCTTGCATGGACATTTCCCCCGCCATGCGATCCACCATGCCCATCAACGTCTGGAATCGTTCGTCGCCAAAGAGCTCGTTTCGATCCATGCCCTTCGTCTTTCCAGGAAACGTCTGCGTCGTCAATCGCGCCACACGATGCAGCGCCGTTGACGCGTTCACCTTATTAAATACCTCCTCTTGATCTTCCACCATGGTCAAGATGAACTCCACGTCCGCTGCATCCATTAAATCCCCTTGTAAATCCTTCGCCCGATCGAGCAACCTAATGCTCAGCGCCGCTCGCATGCGATATTCGCTCGGCAGAGCCAACTTATGATACGCCCACCGTCTGTGCTCGAGCCCAACCTTATCGAGCTGTTGCACCCCACCCTCAACCATCTCCACCAATTTCGCAAACCTCGCATCGGCCGCGATCTGCTTCGCTTCGCTCCGGCGCAATCGTCCCGCTCTCGACGTCAACAACCTCGAAATTCTATACATCGCCGTCACGCTATTCACCGCGTTAAACGTCTCCCCTTCCCTCTGAACGACATCCAACACCCCCCACGCGGTTTCACAAAGTCCAATCTCCTCTTGTATCTCCCTTCCTCGTCCTCGTCGTCGTCCACCCCCGTCGACGCCGTCGCTCTTGCTCGCGTCCCGCGCGCCCTCGCGCGCGCCTCGCGCTCGTTCCCACCCACCTCCTCCTCCTTCTCCCTCGTCGCTCTCATCTTTCACCGACCTCATCGCGTCGTCATCGACGTCCTCACTCCCTCTCAGTTCGTCGTCGTCGTCGAGCGCGCGATCGCGATGCTTTTCGTCGCTCGTCGCTCGTCGCGCGCCGAGCGCCTCGGCGCGCGCGCCGCCCCGCGCGCGACCCGCGCGCGTTCGACGCCAGCGCGTGCGTTCGACGTTCGACGCCGCGCGCCACGCGCGTTCGCACGCGAGCGCTCGCATGGGCGCGCGCGACGACATCGCGTGCGCTCACGTCCCGCGCGAGCGTTTGGTGGTTTCGTTCCACTCGATCGATGGCGTTCGACGCGATGGCGGCGCGCGTCGGCGCGCGCGATTGGGCCCGCGCGTGCGTCGACACTCGTCGTCGGAGGATGGCGAGTACGAGAACGCGATCGTGGGTGATGTGAAATTATGTACGGGGTTTGTTTCACAGTGATGGGGAGAACTTGAGGTCGTGACTCGTCAGTTTGAGGGAACTTGTGTCTGGGGTTTCTTTTTATGACGACAACGACGACGACTGCGGAGGACGACGACGGAGGACGATGGACGAATGAGGACGGACGACGGGTGGAAAAGACGTCGTTCGACGACGCGAGGCGCGATGGCGAACGAGAACGGAGAACAGACGGATTCGAAACTTACGTCGCGCGCGAACGCGACACCGGGGGAGAGCTACCCGGGCGTTCCCGGGGCGACGCGCGCGGAGGTGGATGCGTTTTTAGAGGATTTGGATTCGTTCCAGCCCATCGTGCGTGCGAGCGAGGCGAACGGGCGGTTGGTGAATGATGATGACGGGAGATGATGCGCGAGAACGACGAGAGCGCGCGCGCGTGGGAATGATGAATGCGATGACGCGCGAATGGATGACTGACGACGCGGCGCGCGTTCTCGGAGGTAGATTCCGGATGAGCTGACGAATCATTACTTGAAGAGCGCGGGGATCGAGGACCCGGATACGCGCGTCACGCGGTTGATCTCGTTGGCGACGCAACGGTTCGTGCAGCAGATAGCGGATGATGCCTATCGGTGCGCGGTGCAGCGTAACCAGGCGCAGATTAAAGAGAAGAGGGAGAAAGGATACGATACGCGCGATAAACGCATCGTGTTGGAAACGGAAGATTTAGCCGCGGCGTTGAAGGATTACGGTGTAAACTTGCACAAGCCAGCGTATTTCGTCGGCGCCGTCCCCATAGATGAAGTTGGAGAGCCCGAGGCCGAGCCCAAGGCGACGGCGGCGAAGAAGAAGCGTTCAGCGCGTTGACGCGCGCGCCTCCGTAGTACCCTAGCCCGCTCGACGTCGTCGTCTTTATACGAAATATTTGTACATGCGAATGACAATCGCGCTAAAACTCTCGGATCGAACTTCGTTCGGCTCAACCCCAATACACTCACCCTTGCTTTGTTTTGTTTTGTTGGAACTGCACGGCGTAGATTGGAATGTACCCGCCGATCAGCACGACCGCGGCGACGGCGGTGCCGAAAAACAGCTTGCGATTCGGAATCGACCCGATGTCGTACATTTTCTTCGCGTGAAGGTACGCCTGTGCGACATCCAAACCAGCGTTCGACCGTCAGTCGCGCGAGATCGATGCGATCGGTGAGCCGCGCGCAAACCTAGATTGATCATCAGCGCGGCCGACGCCCGGCGCTCGTCGCGCGACGCACCGGTTCATCCGCTCCCCCGCTCGCGCGATTGGTCGATCGAAACGCGCGCGATGCGATGCGTTGTGCGCCTCGGCGCGCGGTCGCGGACGTGGCGGCGAACATTTTCGATGGAATGGCGTGCGATGGAATGGCGCTCGAGCGTCAGAGATGGACGCGAGGGCGTCATGGCGAACGCGAATGCGAACGCGCGGTTCGTCGCGAAAGGCGTGCCATTCATCGCACTCGTCGCTTTTGGGTCATTCTGGTTAAGCGCGCTCGTGCGAGGAAGGTTGGAGGTGAGGGACGCGCTGAAAGAGGTTGATGATTTGCGCGCGCCGGCGTCGACGCAGAGGAGCAAACGAGCGAAAAAGAAGTTCGATTTGGCGGCCGAACGCGAGAGGTTGATGGAAAAGAACGAAGACTACGCGATGAAGGCGGTGTGGCGCCCGAAAGAGGAGTGAGAGGGAGTGTTCGGGCGCGCGGCGTTGTAACAAGTTTGTAATACAGTAATAGAGTGCAGTAGTGTGAGCGAGCAGAGCGAGCGTACAATCGGCGAGGAATCGGTGATAAATGACGCGCCGATGCTTTCAGTAATTAGCGAGAAACGGGCGTGGGGGCTTCTTCCTCCTCCTCCGCTTCTTCCAGGACGAAATCGTCGTCGTCGATGTCGTCGATGTCGTCGTACGACGCCAACCAGTCTTCAGACAAATCGTCTCGCGAGCCTGGCGAGTTGTAAAGCACGACAGAACGCTCAAGGGGGATCGTCGAACGCGACTTAGCGTAGCTGCGACGACGCGTGCGATCGAATGACACCCCCGTGGCCTCGGTCCAACGCGCCCGAATGGCGTCGGCGCTTTTACGATACGCGCGTCTTTGAGAGTCGCTTGCGTTTGATTTTTGATCCTCCTCGCTCGTCCGTCGACGTTGTTCGGCGAGCTCTTCCGCGCGACGGTCAATCTTACGTTGGCGTTGCTTCATGAACGACTCCGCGGCCTCGAAAGGGTCGGTGACGTTTCCGGTTTGGCTCTGCATGATCCCGACCGATACTTTTTCAAAGTTGACCGAGACGTGCTCCAAGAACGGTAACTGTTCCTTTTTCACCCAATGGATGCAGTCCACGGGGCAGGAATCAATCGCAATTTGAATATCCTCCTCTTTATTCAACCATTGCGCGAAGACTCGACTGCGGCCGTAATCCTCGTTGATGCGAAACGTCGCCGGAGCGGCCCAGACGCACTGTTTACATCCGATACACGTAAACTCATCCACAAACACCGCTCGCGTCTCCCCAGGCTTCGCCTTTCTCGTCGTCCACTTCGAATACGCCACCCCTGAGAACCCATCTTCATCATCTTCGCGTTGTTGCGCCAAATCCGCGTCGTGTAACGCTCGCAGCTCTGGGTTCTTCAATATCGCGTACGCCTCGTTCAGCAACACGCACATATCGTGCCCATCTTCGTCCCCGCTCACGTCCGGGTGACACTCCATCGCGAACGAATAATACGCACGCTTTATCGTCCCAATATCCGCGTCCTCACTCACGCCGAGTAATTCGTAAAAATCCACAATCTTCGCCTCCTCCTTTCGCGCGAGCCCGCGCGCGCGTCCTCCTCCATCTGCCCTCCTTCCCGTTCCTCTTCCCACGCGCGCGCTCGGCGCGCGCGTGCGAACCCACGTCGAAATCCCCGATCGTTCGCCCGTTCGATTCATCCCTTCATCGACCGCGGGCGCGCACTCGCGATCGTCCATCGCTTCGCATCCAAGCCATTCGTTTCGATCGCATCGATCGATCGACGCGCGATCGCGTGTGGGTCCTCGTTTCTTGAGTCATCACTCAACGATCGCGTGACGTCACGGGCACGTGCGACGGCGTCGTGTGAGCGAATCGACGAGTCGCGACTCGTCGAGCACACCCACACCACGGCCGTCGCGATCGACCGACCGACCGATCGATCGATCGACCGATCGAATGCATGACCGATCGATCGATCGAGGGACACATCGGCGAGTCACGACCAGTGTCCAAGCGATCCGCGGAGGGCGATCGATCGAGTGATCGACCGACCGACCGATCGAATGACCGATCGCGCGAATTCGACGGAATGATGGGAATTCGCGACGCACCGCGCGCGCGATGGACGCGAAGAAAATGAAAGTTCAAGTGCGTATCGATTCTGTCGCGCACGCGAGAGATTGGCGAATGCGTCGACGCATCGACGAGCGTCGTCGTGAACGCGAACGAGGGAGAATGACGAAACGAATGGGCGTTTGGGACGAATTGGGCGTTTGGGAATCGCGATCGCGCATGTTTGGAACGCACTGACGACGAGCGCGCGCTTGGGGACGCGCAGGAACTGCGAGAGGAGTTGGAAAAGCGCGGATTAGACTCGTCGGGGTTGAAGAATCAGCTCGTGGAGAGATTGGAGGAAGCCCTGGGGGTGCGCGCGGAGACGGGAGCGGAGGAGGAATTGGAGGACGTCCCGGACGTGGAAGTGTCCGCGGCGGACGCGGCGAAAATCGCGGCGTTGGATAAGAAGGAGCCGGAAGCGGGTAATAAGAAGGAGGTGTCGAAGACGGAAGCGCCGAAGAAGGAGGTGTCGAAGACGGAAGTGCCAAAGACGGAGGCGCCGACGAAGGAGGTGCCGAAACCGAAAAAGACGGAGGCCGAGCACAAGGCGGAGCAAGACGCGGAGAAGAAAAAGGCGAACGAAACGTTTGTGGCGGATTTGAAGCGAAGAAAAGAGCGCGCCGAAAAGTTCGGGCTACCATTCGCGATGAATGAGCAAGAAAGGGCTCGCGTGCGTAGCGCCGGCGCGGCGAAGGCTTTCGGTTTGGACGACGCCGCGCCCGAGGTGAAAAAGGAGAACAAACCCGCGGAAAAATCCGAAGAGCAAAAGAAGAAGGAAAAAGAAGCATTCGACGCCAAGCTTAAGGCTCGCGCCGAACGCTTTGGCGACGCGTTGAAGCCGCTACCAAAGCCGACGCCGATTTACCAGCCGACGAAACGCGCTAACGATGCGGCGCCCGAAGCTGCAGCGAAAAAGGCAGCGCAGTAAATCGCCACTAAACCACAGAACGATACCGTTGTAATACCTAATACAAGAACATTTTCTACCCTAATCTCTATTTGATCTCCGCGAGACCGCTCTCTATTTCACATTTGAGACTTTATCGTCGTCGTTAAGCGACGGCATTTTCGATAAAAGCGTTGAGAGAATCTCTGTGCTCACTAAAAATCCCTCGGGATCGCTCAAACGAAGCGTTCGTGCGCCCGAACTGGACGTTTCGTACCTGGCGTATTCGCCCAAGAATGGAGAGATGGCGTCGTCGATTTCACGCGCCACGCCGGCGCCGAACCTCTTAGCTACAGCGTCTAGATTCATCCCATCGCTCGTGCGCAATCGAAGCATGACGTGCTCGAATAACGCATCCGAGCCGTCGCCACCTGTGGAGATCGCGCCGACATTATCTCCACGCTCGAGCGCTTCGACGTACGCGTAATAATCGCTCATCGTGCGCGGACGAGCGACGCGTTCGCCGTTCACGTGAGACGTGGCGCTCATCCCGAAGCCGTACCACGGCGCATTCTCCCAGTACACCTGATTATGTTTACATCTCGCCCCTGGCTTGGCGTACGAGCTCACTTCGTAGTGCTCGTAACCCGCCGCGCAAAGCGTCGCGCTCGCGTCGCGAAACATTTGCGCGCTCGCGTCTTCGCTCGGCAACCCCTCTCTCCGCGCTTTCCCGCCTTCGCCGTACCACCTATAAAACGCCGTCCCCGCCTCGACTTGCAAATCATACACCGACACGTGATCGGCGCCTGCCGCGATGACGCGATCCAACGACATTCTCCACGTCTCCGCGTTCGTTCCTGGCAACCCGCTGATTAAATCCGCGCTCCAGCGCGGCACCGCGCACGCGCTCATCATCTCGATCGCCTTCTCCACGTCTTTCACGTCGTGCGAACGCCCCGCGAGCTTCAACACGCGTTCATCGAACGACTGCACGCCCAGCGACACGCGATTCACCCCGGCGCGCATGAACCCACGTAACTTATCTTCATCAAACGTCCCCGGATCCATCTCGCACGACGTCTCGCACTCGCGCGACACCCCAAACGTCTCCTCCAGCGCCCGCATGATCCCTTCCATCGCATCGATCGGCACTAAACTCGGCGTCCCACCGCCAAAAAACACGCTCGTCACCTCTCGTCGATGTCCATCGCCCCCCAATCGCTTGCCCGTCGCGCGTATCTCGCGCTCCACTACCTTGGCGTACGCCCGGCACGCCTCCGCCGCTCGCCCACTGTTTCCTTTGCCGATGACTTCGATCGCGAAATCGCAGTAGTGGCATCGCGAGCGACAGAACGGGAGGTGCACGTACGCCGCTCGCGGTGCGCGTGAAGTGTTTCCGTGATCGACCTCGACCTCGGTCGTCCTCGTCGTCGTCGTCGTCGTCGCGGCGGCGGCGGCGGCGGCGTCATCCATCGTCCACGACATCAGCGCGCGACCGAACGCGCGCTCGCGCGATGCGCGCCATGAACGACGGTTGGAGTGTCGAGCGAGAAGTGATGCGCGAACGCGCGCGCGCAGCGTCGCGCGCATCGATTCGCGTGACGCTGTGCGGATGGGAATGAAGTGAAAAGCCAATCATGATGAGCTGCTCCGTGACGCCATGAATCATCGATTATGCTTCATCATACGCGCGCATTCGTCGCGCGTCGCGCGAAAAACGACGTCGCGCTCGTTCGTTTTATTTTTATTTTTCATTCTCGCCCGTTCGCGCGAACGCACTTCTCTTGGGTCATTCATGACGCGCGAGCGTCATTCCGAGCTGCAATTTAACCATGAGCGATTTCGCCTCCGACCTCGACGACGACCAGGGCGACGAAGTGACGTACGATAAGTCACGCATCGACGCCCGAAATCAAACAGTGAGGCGCGACGCCGACGACGACGACGACGCCGATTTGGCGTCGGATGACGCCGAGCGCGACGCGCGCGACGCTCCCGTCGGGTTCGATTGGCAAGACTGCGCCTCGAGCGACGATCGAGAGGTGGCGAACGAGCGCGCGGTGTTGGAGGAGACGTATGATTTCGCTTCAGTGCGCGAGAGAACGTCGAACGAGGACGAGGGAGGGAATGACGGGGAGATGGGCGAACGCGAGACGGGCGAACGCGAGACGGAGTCGCGCGAACGGCGCGATGTGGACGCGCGAGCGATGAGCGACGCGCGCGCGATCGCGCGCGCGTTAGGTGTGAGCACCGAACGAGGGGAGGACGCGCGCGCGATGTTGGCGAAGCGCGGAGTCTTGGGCGGAGTCATGGGCGCGAACGCGAACGCGAACGCGAACGCGAACGCGAACGCGAACGCGAAGCGAAGGACCAAGGCGGAAGGAGAGTCGCGCAAGAAGCGCTCGGGCGAACGAACGAAACGAACGGGGGAGATTGAGAAGCGAGGAAACGTCAAGGCGCTCGCGATTGCGAGCGGAGGGGGCGTGCTCGGGCGGTTGAGTTTGTTGACGCGAGCGAGCGCGCCGACGACGACGGCGGCGGGTCGCGAGCGCGGACGTACGAGCGCTCGGGCGAGCGACGCCGGGGTGGACGCCGTTCCCTCGGTCACGATAGAGGATGATATCGCGGTGGATGACATCGACGACGTTGAGGATGAATGCGAAGAGAGCGCGAGCGACGCGGAGGAGGTGCCGGCGACGGCGCCGCCGACGAACGAGGCGCCGACGGGAACGAACGCGCTCTCGCGATTGCCGAAAATGTCCTCCCCGACGTTTGTGCCGCGTTCGAGTGTGGGGGCGTCGATGAACTCGCAAAGGAACAACCGCGCGAGGAACGACGGATTGTTGACCACGCGTTTGCAACGCGTGCTCGCCAACGCCAACGCGCAGCACGCGCAGTTTCTCAAAAGCGTCGCTTCGGCGAAACCGCCGTCGTCGCGCGGCGCTTTGTTGTTCTACGTCAACGTCGTGAGACCGGACGCGTCGATGATGAACTGCGCTGGCGCGGTGTGCGACTTGGAGAAATCCACGAACGCCGACGGCGACGACGACGACGAAGCGCGGTTCGCGCGCGCGACAGTTATTTTCAACTCCACGCAAGCGCAAGAGCTCGGCCTGGAGCGCGGACGCCGCATCGCAATTTATCCCCCGTGGCGCGAAGTCGAACTCCCACACGCGGGCGGCGAGTCGAATAGCTCAACCGCCCCGCGTGTGATTTTGTGCTGCGTAAACGTCCTCAGACTCGATTAAGAGATTCAATCTCGACCGGCGCACCCGCCCGAACGTGTACATTCGAACCACATTAGCCTAAATTAGAACCATGACGATACGATACCTAAGACTAGCGTGAACATTCGCGCGCTAAATCGTCTCGCCTCTCGCGCGCTCACGCGAACTGCTTCAAATACGCCGACGCCACCGTTCGTCCTCGACTCGACACGCTCAACTTTTGCTCGCTTATCTCCGAATCGATGTCCCGCATGAACTGCACCACGAAATCCACCAATTGTTCGCGTTCCATCTCCTCCGTGTGCTTCAGGAGAACTAAAAAACTCACGTCGTACCCTTCGCACGGGACGCGACGCAGAATCTCAAACGCATCCGCTCGACGTCCGAGAAACTTCCCAAACGTCGTCGTCAACATGCGCTCTAAATCATCGCTCGCCTTTATCTTCAGCGACACCCTGACGCTATTCCTCGCTCGTTCGATCAAGCACCGCTCGTCGCTCGAACGAGCGATCTCCATTCGATCTCCCATCGCGCGCGCGTCGTCTCCGTACTCCACCTCGGCGCGGTCGCGTCCATCCATTTTCCTCGACGGCGCGCTCGTCAACACGAACGCCTCGCTTAAACGCGCGCGAACGGCATCGTAATAGTTTTCGTGCGTGTGCGCCATCCCTCGACGTTTGTCGCTTTGAATCGCTCGCGCGCTCGAGCCGTCGCGCTTTGGAGCGTCGCTCGCTCTCGCGCGCGTCTCGGCGCGCGCGCGCCGTTCCCTTCACACGACGTCCCGTCGACGCGAATGCCGCGACTTGGGACGACGGCGAAGCGATCGTTCATCGCCTTTGTCGTCGCCGTGGTCTCGTCTGTGGCGTCGATGGCGGGCGTTTACGGGCGCGAGGCGCCGCGCGCGCGCGACGCGCTCGAGCGCGCGACGCGCTCCGAGCGAGACGATCGAGCGTTCGACTACGCGCAAAGCGCCCGGATGCTTTGGCTCGCGGGCGCGGCGTATTGCGATCGAGGACTTGCGAATTGGACGTGCGCGTATTGCCCCCGGGCGTCGCGCGCGATGCGCGACGTGTCGGCGTTCGAACACGCGAGGAAGAACGTGAAGGCGTACGCGGGGTACGACGACGACGTCGCGCGCGCGGTGGTTGCGTTTCGAGGCACCGACCCGCGGTCGCTGGAGAATTGGATGGAGAATTTAGACGCGATGCACGCGAATGCGCCGGAGGCGAAGGCGAACGATGGGGCGGGACGCGTGCACGCGGGATTTCAAGACGCGTACGAGAGCGTGCGGAAAGGATTGATCGCACATTTGATTGAATTACGATCGAAATATGATCACATGTGGCGACACTTTGAGGTAGAAATCACAGGGCATTCTTTAGGCGGGGCGTTGGCGACGTTGCTCGCGGTAGAGCTCGACGCGCTCGGGTTCAAAGTTGTTCGCGTCACGACGTTCGGGTCGCCGCGCGTGGGAGATTGGATGTTCGCCGATTACTACGGGAAAAAGCTGGGGAATTCGACGTTTAGAATAACGCACGGGCGCGATGCCGTGCCTCAGTTGCCGCCACGAATCGTCGGCTATCACCACGTCGCGACCGAGGTGTTTCAAAACTCGACGGACGGGTACGTCGTCTGCGACGGCAGCGGCGAGGACCCAAAGGGAAGCGATGGCGAATGGATGCACGCGTCGCTATCGGACCATTTATCGTACTTGGGTTTGCCCGTGTGCGGCTGTAACGCAGACTTGTAGATCGATCGCTGTGAAGCACCAGAGTCGTTCGCTGTTGTACCGAAATGTAGTTGTACCGAAATGTATTTTACAAATGTTTCATGATTTCCGCCCGCAGTCATCTACTCGTTTCATCTACGTCGTCCAAGGCCAGTACGGTGCCGCGCGAAAGGTTGGTCGCAGCGGACACATGCCACCGCCCTTGTCTTTCGCGTGCACGCGCGCCTCGACGTTGCCTAATCCTGGCGGCGAATACAACGAAACGCCCGCCGCTAAAATCTTCACCGCCTGCAGGTAAATCCAATACGCCACCTTGTGCGGCGTGCACCCGTGTTTAATCAAATTCATAATCCCCGCGCGCTCGTTCCTACACCGACGGTACCGCTCGTCGTCCAACTTTGCTTTGAGAGAGGCGTAAAAGTAATCCCCGTACGTCGGATGGTTCAGCACGTTGACGCGAAGCGTCACCTCCTCCCTCGGCGCCGTGCTCGAAATATACCACTCTCCCTCCATATCCATGAATGGTGACACGTGCAGCGATTTCGGTACCGTCGCCTCGCGTTCGTTTTCTCTCGGCGTCGGGTCGAACGCGAACACCACGCGCTCGTTCCACGGCGTATTCGTCACCTCCGCGAGCGCTCGCGTCAACGCGCCCTCGCTATCGTAGCAATAATACACCGAAATCGGATTCATCCCGTACCCGAACGCTTTGGGTGACGTCAATAACTCAACCTTCCCCGACGTCCCCGCGCGCGCGCGCGCGTCGTTCGCGCTCAAATGATCCCTCCCTTGCCCGCTTCTCGCGAACCACTCCGGAGGGCGGTCTAAATCCACAATCGCCAAGCGCAAATCGTACGCGAACTCTCGTCGCGTCGGCGCCAGGCGCGAGTGTCGGACGACGCCGGTGTAGAACCTCACGTCGCCGCCGTCGTCGTCGAGCGCGAACCACATCCTCGGGTCCGCGAGCGCGGCGCACGCGCCCGCGGCGCCTCGCATCGCGTGAACCGTCGCTCGGGCGAACACATCTATCGCTTGCGCCGCGCTTTGCGCCATCGACGACGCGTCGACGACGTCACGCGCGTGCGAACGCGCGCGACGAACACTCGCGCGACTGCCGATGGCGTCGCTCGCGCGAACACCGACGGGGGGGGGGAGAAAACGACGTCTTCGAGGCGTCAACCCTCTATGTAGGGTATGTCGTTCGATCGCCATCGGACGCTCGACATAAGGCGTTAAGAAGACGTGTTCGAGGCGTCAACCCTCTATGTAGGGTATGTCGTTCGATCACCGTCGGACGCTCGACATAAGGCGTTAAGAAGACGTGTTCGAGGCGTCAACCCTCTATGTAGGGTATGTCGTTCGATCACCATCGGACGCTCGACATAAGGCGTTAAGAAGACGTCTTCTAAGCGTCAACCCTCTATGTACGGTATGTCGTTCGATCACCATCGGACGCTCGACTTGGCACGCCAACACCCAAGGCGTTTGACGGCGACGACCCGCGTTTGGCGCGGGGCGACAGACGGCATAGCGCAGCGCAATCGCACTCGCTCGTCGCACGCACTGTGTGATCGACTGCGCGTGTGACGAACATGACGCTCGGCGATCGCGCGCCGCTGCTCCCTCGACACGTCGAGGACGCGAATGACGCGCGCGCGCGCGCGAACGAGCGCGCGGGTGGGCGAACACCCTCGTCGCGACGCGCGCGCGACGTCCTGGCGACGACGACGACGGAGGCGTATGAAGCGATAGAGGCGTTAAGACGACGAACGGGCGATGCGTTTACGAGCGTGGATGACGACGGGTGCGCGAGACGAGCGAGGAGAGTGCGAGGGACGGCGGCGTGCGCGCTGGGGGCGCTGGCGATCGCGGGCGTCGCGAGCGGGAGCGCGAAAAGGGAAGGGGGTATCGCGCTTCGACGCGAACGCATGGCCGCTTTGGGGGGTGGTGTTCAGTTTGGAGGCGCGCTTTCTTCGGGCGGGATCGCGGACGTGTTGCGTTCGAACGTCGTGGATGTGAATAAGTTGGACTACGGATCGTTGGCGGAGTTTGAGTTTCACCCGGTGTCGCCGGACTCGGTCGGCGGCAAGGCGCGCGAGTGGCAGGAAAAGTACAAGGATGTGACGTCGCCTGAGTTACCGACGGGGTTGAGGAAAGTGCCGGTGAAGACGACGGTTGAGGCGCCGGTGAAAACGATCAAGGGTGAGGGCGACGCCTCAGAGTTGGTGAACGCTTTGGCGTGGACGTCGGGGGATAAGGTGAACAAGGTTTCGTGGAATGACGATGACGACGACGACGATCAGGGGGCGACTTTAGGAAAGCGCACGCACTCATCGCGCGATTCTGACATGGATTCGGGGTTTTCTCTGGATGAGCTGATGTTGAAATCGGGACAAAAAGGTTGGGCGGCGGATGACGACGACGACGACTTTCCCACTCGGTCGACTTCGCGTTCATCGAGATCATCCCTGAAAGATGACGAAGACGACGATGAAAAGGTTTCTAAGCACTCAATTTTGAATGGCCATCCTTTCGAGGAGATCAGCTTACACGGAACGACAGGGAGCCGATCGAGTGGGCGCGCGGGCGCATATCCATCGGATTCCAGGTCGGGCGCCGACACGGATGACGAATACCCGAACTATCCGTCGCATTCGACGCATACTTCGAGCTACCCGTCGCATTCGACGAGTACGCGTTCAACGAGCTACCCGTCGCATTCGTCGAGCTATCCATCACACTCGTCGAGCTACCCGTCGCATTCGACGAGTACGCATTCATCGAGCTACCCGTCGCATTCAACGAGTACGCATTCAACAAGCTACCCGTCGCACGCGAGAGCGAGCACTTCGCCCTCACACGAGCACGAGTTGCCGCAGAAGAGAACTTCGCACAAGTGGTACAAGGACTCGGACCTGTTGGATCTTGGCGAGTACGACCCTGAGACGATCGATGACTTCAAGTTCGGCGAAGGTTTGGAATTACCCGACGGCGATGCCATCGAAAAGGTTGACATCGACACGGATCGCGACGACATTTCCCGAACAAAGATCGCGGATACGACGGATAGCTGGTCATCGAATAACGGCGACGACGATGATAGCAGCTACCCGTCCAGAAAAGATACCTCAAGAGCATCTCAAGGTGTAGAGAAGAAGCACTTGGCCTCGTTGATGGACGATCTCAAGATTGACGTCGACTTGGCAACATCAAACCGAAAAGTCGTTTCTTTGCATTCGAACGAGAAAACAAAAACCGTTGAATCACTCGCCAAGGATTTGGACAAAGAAGCGGAGGAAGACTTGAAGAGTCTGAGGAAGAGCTCGATGAGAGATGACGACGACGACGACGACGACGACCGCAAAAAGAGCTCGTCGAGAGATGACGAGGAAGACGATATCCGTAGAAAGAGCTCGTCGAGAAATGACGACGATGACGATATCGGCAGAAAGAGCTCGTCGAGAGATGACGATAATGCCAACGTCGGTAAAAAGAGCTCGTCGAGAAATGACGACGATGACGATATCGGCAGAAAGAGCTCGTCGAGAGATGAAGCCGATTCGCTGGACTGGTCAGATGATTCGAGCGCCTCAACGGTAACAAAGGTCGACAAAATGTCCAAGGAGGTCGCTGCAAAGTACTTGTCCAAAGTTAAAGGTCACAACTCGGAGACACACGAAGAAATTAGACGCACGAATCCTCGTTTGGGTGCCGTCGAAGAGGAAGAGGAGTACGACGACGCTTCAGAATTGCAGAAAACGCTTGGCGACCATTCGCAACGCCGCGCCACAGCTGCGGCTCTAGTTGAGGCTGCGACCCTTGCAAATGACGACATCTCGAGCCAGTCTCACTCTGCTAGTCTTGGTGGCGTTCACAGGTGGTTCTCTCAGCGCTTCAAGCCGGCGACTGATGAAGAGATCCAGAAAGGCGGCGCATGGCGCAAGGTGTTTGCAAAAGTGTTCCGAGGGCAGTCATCGTATGATAAAGCGCGAAACGAAATCTTCCAGGAGGGCAGCGAAGTGAAAGCGCCGTCATTGTAATTTATAGCTTTTTATTTCAACTTATCGTCAATACACAACATACCAACAACTTCGGCCTAAGCCTTAGAAGACAACTCGATTTTCTGTTTTGACAGCAAACGGTCGGCGCGTTTGTCCTGAATCGTCGTGAATGTCTTAGCAAAAATCGTACACAAAATTATCAAACCGATGGACACCCAGCCAGCCGGCTTGATGACATCTTTCACGGCGACTGGACACGATACTGAAAAGCTCGCAAACGCGCGCTGAGACAGTACGACTCCCAGTTCGCAGCTGAGAATACCTGTCAGCGCCGAGAACCAGAGGAGAACTTTTGACGACGTGGACAAGGCGGACCACTGCGAAACCATCTGGTACGCATCTTCGCGCTCCTCCTGAACCTTCTCGAGCTCCATAACAGGCTCATCGACTGGCATCGCATCTAGGATCTCTCGTTTCGTCTCAATCGTCTTCTCCATGTAGTAAACGGCACCGAACGACGTTACGGTCATCGAGATGAACGCTAGAGCCAAGAAAATGGAATTAAGCATGTTCCAGTACTCCTCGCTCGTCGTCGACACCGATCCTGTCCCGCAAGACCCAATTTTCAGTTGAAGCGCGCCGGCAATAGTTGTGTAGGCGAGAAACAACACGAGCACTGGCATCGTCCCGATCGTGCACTGTATCACAGACAGTCGGAGGATGCCGCATAGCACGGAGGTCGGCCAGTCGGGACCTCCGCAGAGGATTGCAACTTTCGGGACGGTTAAGCCCTTCATTTCCAAGCAATATCGAATGGCTCGCATCTGCAACGAGTTGATGCCAACCATTTTGCGAACCTGAACGTTGCCACTCAGTTGCTCACCGATTAATTTTTGCTGCATCGCGCTTGCGAGGAGCTTCGTGAACCAGCATACGGCTACGCATGCCGCCGTGCTTTTCCAGAAACCATAATCCGGTTCAAGGTTTCCCACGATCAAAATTCCACCAGTGAGATACACGGGTGGACCGGGCACAGGAGGGAGCAAAAACATGCAGACACCGATGAAGACAAAGAGCAAGATAACGGCAGCACGACTGAAACCGGCGAGCGCGTCGACTAGCCACGCCAAGAACAACACCGCCCCCTTACCAACGCCGATAGTAAATGTCCAATAAAAAATTGACAAATACGCCGAGTACAGCAGCACTTTTGTCGGGTGCGCGAACCACCAGTTCAAAATGGCTTGAGTTTCCATCGTGAGGATTCCATCCTGCGGATCTTCTTTTGGCTTTTTATAAAGACTTATACCGATCTTCCGAGCCGCTGAACTCAGTGCGGAGATGGCGAGCCCGAAAGGGATGAGCGGCGCCGTGACGCAAAATAGCAACGCCTTTGCGAGTTCGGTTTGAGAATATCCGATGACTTTTGTCGTCAACTTGTTTTCTTGGATCTGTCGATAAATACGATTCGGACCGGCGGTGATGAAGCACGCGATGCCGAACAGCGCACAAAACACGATGCTCAGCTGGATGACATTGTCGGCGATGCCCATCTCAACGCCAGAAAGAGCGACGGATATCCATAAGCCAAAAGCAACGATGAGCGCAAGTATCATCACGATTTGAAGAGCCCCGCCTTTCTTGGAGAGCTGTGTCGCCGCAGCACCGTAGACGATGTTTAGACCAACAACGGCGAGAGGTGCGCCCCACATCATATACGCCGCGTTTCCGCATCCGCCAGGATCGGCGCCGGCGTTCGTGACGTCGGTGGCGTTCGAGCACCCCATCGCGAGCTCGAACTTGTTAAACATCGACGTGCTCCACCTCTTCTCGTAGTTGTACACCCAAAAAAGCCATAAACCGGCGGATAGCGCCGCAACGATGTAGCTCGCGATCGCGACGCCTATTAAAAATGACCCGTTGTGCGTCTCTCTGCATAGCGTCAGCTTCATCACACGAACGAGACCTGCTTTGAGCAAAACGTAAAGCGCGAACGGCAAAGTCTCGTATTCTTTAATCGACAACAACCCACTGACGACCAACCCCCCGGCGGCGATCGCGGCGAAGAAAAACGAAAGATACTTCCCGGCTCGCCACTCGCGTTGCCGCACCGCCTCCGCCGCGCCCAAAATCCACAAAATCCCAAAAAGCACGATCGACCCCCCCGCGACGGCCCAAGACAACCGCCAATACTCATCCTTCGTTAACCCTCCGTAAACGTCGCTCCCAAACCCGATCATGGAATACGTCAACAACAGCGCCGCCGCGCACGCGCACTCGCCGAAGACGAGCGCGTGAAACGCCCCCGCCCCTAACGTCGGCTTCATCTTCCCTCGTTTCCCTCGGGATTCCATTTCGAGTGGCTCGAACGCGTTCATCGTCTCGCACGTCTCCACGCGCATCTTCCCTCTCGCGTTCGTCGACGCGTGATCGCCGTCCGTCGACGCGTTCGACGACGCTCGCGCGGTCGTCCCGTTCGCCTCTTCATCGTCGCACCGTTCGTCGGAATCGCTCGCGTTCGCGTTTGACGTCATCAACACGCGCGCTCGAACGCGGCGAACGCGCGTCTTGATGAATCACCGACGAACGACGTTTGTCGACGTCGTTCGCGTCGTCGTCCACGACCGCGCGTCGCGCGTCGTCGACGGAAGCGCGACCGTTGGACGAATGACGCGCGGAGGGAGGGAGGGAGGGAGGGAGGGGCGACCGACCGACATCGGCGTCCGCCGCCGGAGGTCCGCACGAGTCGCGAACGGTCATTTCTGGGGACGTTGGGTGATCGGGACGTCGGTCGGTCGGTCACATCGGTCGGTCGGTCGGTCACATCGGTCGGTCGGTCACTCGGTCGACCACGTCGGTCGGTCGGTCACGTCAGTCGACGACGGCGATGGGCGACGACGCACGCCTGTCGACGACTCGAGTCGTCGACGCGAACGGGGAAACGAGCGAACGACGTCGAGCGCGCGAACGAGGGCGAGCGCGAGCGACGTCGATGGATGATGGGCGCTCGACGTCGAACGATGGCGATGAACGAATGTGATGATGATGACGAGGACGACGATGACGATGATGACGATGATGATGATGATGATGATGACGACGATGATGACGACTCCGAGGACGATAGGGAAACGAGTCGAACGACGGCGTCGTCGGAGGCATCGGAAGGGGAGATGTACGACGCGTTGACGCGGGCGGAGGAAATGGCGACGACGATCGATGTCGTTCGCGCGAGCGCGCGAAGCGCCGAGACGGATGAGAGCGACGCCGGGCGGGCGCGAGCGCGAGCGCGAACGCGCAAAGCGATGGCGACCATGGAGGCGTTCATCGCTCGCGTAGGAATAGATGCATCGTACGCGAGCGAGGCGATGAAGTGGGGGTACGTCGCGGAACTGGAGGAGTTGTCGCTGGAAGGGGAGGCGGAGCGCGAGCGCGAGCGATGCGTCGCGGCGGCGAAAGAAGCGGCGAAAGGAGGGCAAGAGCGCGTGCGAACGTATTCGTTCGCGACCGAGGTTGAGGTAAGGATCGTCGAGACTGGGATATCGAACGGCGTGGGCGCGAAGGCGTGGCGAGCGGCGAAGACGCTGTCGCGAGCGCTCGTCGCCGGCGCGAGCGACGTCGCGGGCAAGCGCGTGCTCGAGCTCGGCGCCGGGTGCGGCATGTGCGGTTTGGTCGCCGCGCGTCTCGGCGCATCGTCGGTGACGATGAGCGATTTCGAAGAGCCATTATTGGACGCCCTGGAGAGAAGCGTGGCGATGAACGGAGTGGAGAACGCGCGCGTCGTCGCGCTCGATTGGACGAAAGAAGTCGCTGGTGAGGACACGCCCTCGAGCGTGCCCTCGCGAGCGCTCGATTCGCTCGCTCGATTCGATTTAATCATCGGATCGGATGTTTTATACGAGTCCCAGCACGCCCGAGCGTTGGCCGCGTGCGTCGCTCGACGCGTGTCGCCGGGCGGCGAGTGCGTCCTCGTCAACGCCGTACGGTACGCCGACTTGTTCGATGATTTTCTCGTCGCGTGCGCCGATGCGGGTTTGCACGTCGAAGACATAAATCTCGAATCACGCGGCAAAACGTCGTGGCACGACGGCGCTGAGCGCGCGTTGCGGCTAACTCGTGGGCGTCTCGCTGACGCGCACTGAAGAACATTCGATCGTCGCGATCGCCAGTAGTCGCGCGCCGTGGGCGTCATACCTCGTCGCGCCCATCGATCGTTAACGATGATCGAAACGCGTCGATCGAGCGCACGTCTGTCGTATGCGCGCGCGTTCGCAGCGGTGGCGATCGCAGCGCTGGCGATCGGTTCGGCTCGCGCGGAATCCGATGACGTCGACGCGAGTTCGCCCGCGCACGTCCTCGCCCACAAGTCCGTGGTGAACGACTTGTGCGTGCAGGGACAAAACATGACGATCAAGATTGCCGTTCACAACGTCGGAGGCACCGCGGCGCGAAAGGTGAAGGTGGTGGATAGAGGTTTCGAGAACGACCCGAATTTCGTTTTGATCACGGGGAGCGCGTCTCTCGTCGGGAACTTTGAAACCCTCGAACCGGGGGCCAGCGATTCGTACTCCTTTGTCGTCGTCCCCAAAACGAGTGGGAGCTTCTACGGCGGCTCCGCGACCGTGCAATACCTCGGGAAAAGTGGTTGGGAAGTCACGCACGGGATCTCAAACGTCGTCGACGCGATTCCCGTGTACACGAAGACGCAGAAGAACGTCTTCACGGCGCTGACAATTGGGAAATTTGTGACGCTCGGGGCATGTAAGACTATGGACGATTGGTTGAAGTATGGCACCATCATCGGCACCGTAGTTGGAGTTTTGGCGTTGAACTGGGTCGCGTTAAAGGTGAAGAAGAGCGTCGCTGAGCTGCGTCGACGCTACGCCGTCGCTTCTTTGAGCAAGCAGGAATAGGACACCACCATCGGCGCGCGCGAGAGTAGAGTATCTATACCACATGAGGATCACTTTCACCCTTCAACTTCCCCGTTGTTCTTGTTTCCGCGCTCGAAGTTGAATCTCAACCGACGCCTCGCTCCACTTCAGACGTCGCCCGTCAACCCCGTCGTCGTCTCCACCTCTGACGATGCCACCGAGCCGCACCGCGCCACACGACGGCGCGAACGACGTCGAGATGGCCGACGCAATTTCGAGCGCGCGTGCGCTCGGGGCGATCGCGTTGGACCTCGCGCGCGCGAGGACCGCGCTCGAGGACGCCGTCGATCGCGCGCGCAACCTCCATCACGTGGACTTGCCTCCCGAGAGTGCGTCCTTCGTTCGCGCTATTCCGCGTTTGCACTATTTCGTTGTCACGGAATGTCGCGCTGGATGACGACCGGTCGTGAACCTGACCTCGCCTTTGACGTTGATTCGCGCGCAGACGAGCTCGAGGTTACGGATCTCCTCGATTACGCGCGACGCGTGAGCTACACGACGTTTGCGCCGCCCGGGTACGTTCCGAGCGCGCCTCTGAGCGGAAGCATGCCACCAGCGCCGCAGGACGAGCACTTCGCGGTGAGTAACTTGGCGAGACACGCGGCAGAGGTGAAGGCGAAAGCGCGAGAGTTGGCGTCGGCGGAGGAGGCGCGAGCGAGAGATGAGGAACGTCGACGAGCGGTGGAAGAAGCGGCGAAGCTCACGCCCGAGGAATTGATCGCGAAACTTTCTAAATGGAAGCCCGGGGAACCGTGGCCGGCGGGGATACCACCACCGCCGCCGGGATGGAAGCCAGGGGATCCGTTGCGTTTTGACCTGCCGAAACCGGCGCGCGAGGGTGGAGAAATCGGCGCTGTCAAGCCGACTTCGACGCTAGCGCAGCAAAAGGCACCGCAGCGCATCGTACCGTTCGTGTCGTTAGACTTGAATCCGGATTTAGAAGACGACGAAATCGGCTCGATCGATGATGATTTCGAAGAGGTTTCAGGGAGCGACGCGAGCGAGAGCGATTAGCGACGAGTCGTCGCAAAGCGCGCGCGAGTGACGTCGACTATTTAGCAAAATGCATGTAACACCACACAGTCATAGCCACAGAGCATTATCAGTCATCATTAAAACAAAAAAACGCGTGCAAAATAAACGACGCGTGGTATCAAAAACTCGAAACACCGCGCCGAAGACGCGAGCGTCCGCTCGTCTCCTCCTCTCCGGCGCCGCCTCGTCACCCTCACCTTCGCTTCCAACGTTCGCGCTTTTCGCCCTCACTCCGCCTTCCCCATATACAGTTCCGTCGACGTATCGAACGCCGATCGCCAATCCGGTCGCGCGACCGCGTGCCACATCGCGCGCGCTCGCGCGACCGCGCGCTCCGTCGTCCTCGCCTTCGTCCTCCGCGTCTCGTCCTTTGCTTTTTCCTTCTCGCCTCGCGCGCTCGCGGCGTCGCTACCGATCATGATCCAATACATCAGTGAAGCCATTCGCCCTTTGTTTCGCTCGTTTCCTCGGTCGACGCGCGCGCGATTCTCGCGCGCGTCCTCCGCGCGCCTGTGGAAGACGAATCGTCGCCTTCGCCTCGCCACGCGTGCGCGCTCCCTGGAGGGGGTCTTTGACCAGTCATGACTCGTCACCACCACCACCACTCGACGCGCGCGCGCGCGATTCCTCGTTCGACGCTCGATGACGAGTCGTAGTGCGCGCGGGACGCGCATGATTTCCATCGCGCCGCGTCGACGATCGATGTCTCCAACGTTCGCGTGCGTCTCGCGCGCTCGGCGAGTTTCGATCGCTCGCGTGCGCCGCGCGCGCTCGATCGCTTTCGTTCGATCGGTCGGTCGATCAATCGATCGATCGCCCTCCGCGGATCGCTTGGACACTGGTCGTGAGGTCGTGACTCGCCGATGTGTCCCTCGATCGATCGATCGATCGCTCGCTCGCTCGGTCATGCATTCGATCGATCGATCACTCGGTCGGTCGATCACTCACTCGGTCGGTCGGTCACCACCTCGATCGCGTCAACGTTCAGTTTAAATCAATCGCCCGTCGACGGACGCACACGCGCGCGCGATGGGGACCGCGGGTCGCGGCGACGCGAACGAAGGGAATGCGCCGCGCGTGAACGAGAAATCGAGCGCATTTGACGCTCACGGCGCGAGCGAGGCGATGGTGGAGACGCGCGAGTCGCGCGCGAAAAGACGCGAGCTCCGCGCGCGCCTGCGCACGGCGGTGGCGGATGTGAGGCGCAACGCGGAGGAGATGAAAAAGCCTGAAAACGATGAGTTAGAGAAAGCGGTGACGAACGCGGATGAGCTGGATAAAGAGGTGTATAAACCACGAGAGATGGTGATCGGGATGGAGCTGTACAGCGCGTTAGGGGAGGTGGCGCTGGAGCGAGCGAAGCGGTTGGGACCGCGAGGGAGCGCGGAGGTGAGCGTGCATTCGTTTTTGCAAAGCTTGTGTCGGAAGTACGTATCGACGGTGGTGGAAAATCCAGTGAGCGAGGCGGCGGAAGATGCAGGGGCGTTCATGTGGGGCGCGCTCGGGTTGATGAGCTCAAAATTTTTCAGTAAGGCGGCGACGACGGGGTTCATGAATGGCGTGATGGATACGGAGATCAAGGAGCGTCGGGTAGGGCAGAGACGTGCGAAGGAGCTCGTGGGAGAGATGGTTGCGCCTGATGCAGTTGTTGATACGAATGCCGAAAGGCAGACGGACCAGGCGATGAAGGCGATGCGACATAGGTTGAGAAAGGAACCCGGCGCGACGACGACCATCGTGCGCGCGGTGAACAACGCAAAAGACTTTGGACAATTCGTCGAGAACGTTTTCACCGCGTCCTTTTTAGTAAAGGATGGTAACGCTGCTATCATGCCCGCTGGAAAGGGCAAGGTGCCATTTTTCATGGACACGCCGCAGCCGGCGTCCACGAGCGACCGCTCGAGTTTCGTGTTGCACATGGATATGACGAATTGGAAGGCGATGAACGCCCTGCTCGGCGAGGAGGAGTTCATGATGCCCACGCGCGAAGAAGTCGATGACGAAACTCTCTACGGCGTGCGCGGCACGGTGAAGAACGAAGTTCACGTCGGCGATAGGAAGCGCGGTAAAGATGGTAAAGATCACGGTTTGCACGACGCCACGAACGCCAAGCGTTCGCGAGACTCTGAATAGCGTTAGCTCCCCTCCGCGCATCGGCGCCGTAGATCGTTCGCATGACATGTTTAATTGACGTAGACGCATCATCCAACCCGCGATGTCGCTTTTGACGTCCATCTATTTCTACTTTGTCCGATCTTCCGCTCAAACTTTGACCGCGCGTGCGAATCCTCGTCAGACATCGGCGCATCGAACGCACGCGATCGCCGATCGAAGCTTTTCATCCTTCGACCGCGAAGTCGCGCTCGCGAACAAACGTAAACTTCAAGACTTCGACGGATGCTCGAAGCGGTGCGATCGATCGCGTGCGACGACGGTAGCGCGCGCGCGCGGGCGACCGGATTACGATTGATTCAGCGCCGAGGGCGCACAAATCGCGCGCGTTCGTCGGTGCGCGCGATGGCGACCGGCGAAGGAGAACGCGTGAAAAAGTTACAAAACGGAAGCGATATTCGCGGCGTCGCGCTCGAGGGCGTGGTTGGGGAGGCGATCACGCTGGACGCGAAGACGGCGAGCGCAATTGGACGAGCGTTCGGGGACTGGTTAAAGGCGAAGAATGGAGGGAAAGCGGTGACGATCGGGGTCGGGCGAGATCCGAGATTGTCAGGGGAGATGTTGCGCGACGCAATGTTTGCGGGAATGGTGGCGAGCGGGGCGAAGGTTTTTGATTTGGGGTTGGCGACTACGCCGGCGTGCTTCATGGCGACGGTTACGAAAGGAGCTCAGTACGACGGGAGCGTGATGCTCACCGCATCGCACTTGCCGTTTAATCGTAACGGCATGAAGTTCTTCACCTCCGAAGGGGGATTGGATAAGCCGGATATCAAGGATATTTGCGCTCGGGCAGCGGAGTACGTTGACGCGGGTAATTTGTCCGTCGCGGCGCCAAAGGGCGTCGTGCAAGCGCCGTTTTTGCCCACTTACGCTTCACAGCTGTGCGACATCATTCGCAAGAGCGTGAATTCGCCGACGAACTACAACAAACCTTTGACGGGAATGAAGATTGTCGTCGACGCTGGTAACGGAAGCGGTGGCTTTTTTGCAAACATGGTGCTCGCTCCGCTCGGCGCAGACACGAGCGGTTCGCAGTTCCTCGATCCCGATGGAAGCTTCCCGAATCACAGCCCTAATCCCGAAGACAAAGCCGCGATGGAGGCTGGCGTACATATGGTGCTCAAGTCCAAAGCAGATCTTGGCATCGTGTTCGACACAGACGTCGATCGAAGCGCCGTTATCGACGCGAGCGGAAAGGAAATCAATCGTAACAAGCTCATCGCTTTGCTGTCTGAAATCGTGCTCAAGGAAAACCCTGGGGCGACGATCGTTACCGACAGCGTCACTTCTGATGGCTTACATAAGTTCATCAAAGCCAAGGGTGGGCAACATTTACGCTTTATGCGAGGTTACAAAAATGTCATCAATAAGGGCAAAGAGCTCAACGCTGCGGGAGTGGTTACGCCTCTCATGATTGAGACGAGCGGACACGGAGCGATGAGCGAGAACTACGATTTGGATGATGGCGCGTATCTAGCGGTGAAGATCATCATCGAGGCTGTGCGCCGTCGTATTGCGAAAGAACCGTCGATCGGTAAAGTACTCGAAACGCTCGAAGAACCACTCGAAGAAGCCGAAGTGCGATTGAAAATTTCTGACCCGGATTTCAAGGCGTACGGCGGAAACGTCATCGAATCTCTCCTTGAGACCGTCAATGACAAGGATCATCCTCTATTCGGTAAAGCCACACCCGCTGAGGACAACTACGAAGGCTTGCGTGTATGTGTCGACGAAGGCTCGGGCAAGAAGGGCTGGTTCCTCCTCCGCTGCTCGCTTCACGACCCGGTCATGGTGCTCAATTTCGAATCGCAAGTCAAAGGGGGCGTTCAGATCATGGCTGAGGAAGTTGGCGCTTGGCTGATCGATCAAAACTTTGGCAAGCTCGACGGTTCCGCGGTGCACGCGCTGTACCGCGTAAAGGCGTAAAATTGCTCGCGGCGTTGTAACATCACGAAGCGCCCTGCGCGTATTACGATAAAACTCGTACAAATGCGTTCACAAATACTACATTCTATCTCGTTTAGGTTTGGCCGTCGCACGTGACGCACGAATGGATGTTCATACGAACTCGTTTCGCAAAATTGAGCGAACCGTTTATTGTTGGCCGCCTCGGCCGCCGAACGCCGGTCGCTCGGAGCGGTACCCGGCGCGGTCGCCGCCAAAGCCACCTCGGCCACCTCGGCCGCCACGGTCGCCGCCGCGATCACCGCGATCGCCGCGTTCGCCGCGATCGCCGCCGGGGCGTTCGCCCTCGGCGCGCGTCGGCGCGCGCGTGCTCTTCTTCAACGTGTTCGGTACCACGTCCGCCGACAAGTTCAAGTACTCTCGCAAGTACTCGATGCCCTCGTCGGTCAAGTACCAGTAGTAGTGTCCCCAAGAGTAGATTTCTTTCACGAATCCCTTCGACTTGAACGATTGCATGAGCTTAATCACGTGCAAATTCGGGACGTCCAGCGGCGTCTCCCCCCCTTGCCCAACCTCGGGGTGCTTGGGCAGGTTGTAATCCTTCTTCGCCCAGATGACGCCTTCGCTGAACAGCGCCTTGTACGTCTCGTTGCGGTTCACCTTGGGAATCAACATCGCGTGCGATTCGAGCTTTTTATTTCTTTATCAACGTCGTGACCTCGAAGTCGCGACTAGAGGGTGTGAGCGTCGACCCTGTCTCGCGCGCGCGCGCGCCCGTCGTCAATCATTCGCCATTCGCCTCGATCCCATTCTCTGCCGTCCTCGACGTCGCCGCTCGACGCATCGCGACGAACGCGCGAAATCACGAATCGCGCGCATGCGTTCATTTCCTTGCCCTCACTCGCGCGCACCTTGGCGACCGCGCGCGCGCGAAAGGCGGCGCGCGCGCGCGCGCCCGCGTCGTCGACGCGCTAGGGCTTTCGCGATCGTCCACGTGGTTCACGACATTCAAAACGGCCGAACAGCACGCGCGCGATGTCGTGTCGCCGCGCGTGATGTCGCGCTCGACGCGCACTTCGACGGTCGCGTTCGAGGGCGATGGTAAACGACCAAGCTCTCTCTCGCGCGCGAACGCGCGTGCGCGAGTACGCCTCGCTCGCGATCGCGCCATCGACGGCGATATTCTTAGCGGACAAGGTGTGCGCGCTGAGCGCGCGCGACGCGAGCGACGCCGAAGCGCTGGCGACGCTGTGCGCGCGCGACGGGCAACACCGACGGGCGATAGCGGTGTTGAGAGGAATGAGAGCGAGCGAACGGTCGAAAAGTAGTCGCGCGCTCGAGGCGTCGTGCTTGCTCGCGCTGAAGGAGTACGAAGGGTGTCTGGAGGCGCTAGGGGGAGGGGAGACGCCGCCGACGAAAGCGGAGGCGAGGCGAACGGGCGCGGAGGAGGCGGCGCTGAGTTTGCTTCGAGGACGCGCGCACGAGGCGCTGGAGAGTCGACCACGGGCGGTGAGGTGGTATAAAGACGCTTTGGCGTGCGATGCGATGTGCTTTGAGGCGTACGAGGCGATGTTGGCGACGCACATGCTGACGGAGGCGGAGGAACGCGAACTGGTAGAGTCGTTGGAGCTCGACGACGCGAGCGCGTGGGTTCGTGACGTTTATGCAGTCATGGGGAGCTCGAGACAAGTAACGTCAGAGCTCGCGACGTCGACGCGAGTGGGCGTGACTGAGGATGAGTTTGAGGCGGAAGCGAGCGCGCCGCCGCGCGGAGGAGCGTCAGAGCCGTCGTCGACGGTCATCGAAGCCCTGCGCTCGAATGGGGACGTGCGAATCGCGTGTGCGCGTCGAATGTACCAACGCGGGGAGTTCGCGGCGTGTTACGCTGAACTGCGTCGACAGTTCGAGCTCGAGCCCACGCGATTGACTGGTTTTCCGTTGTACCTTTCGACGCTCGTCGAGCTCGGTAAGAAGAATGATTTGTATTTGTTAGCGCACTCTTTGGTGGCGGAATATCCCGACAAGGCGGTGACGTGGTTCGCTATCGGATGTTACTACATGACCACTCGTCAGTACGATTCTGCACGCAAGTACTTTAGCAAGGCGACAAACATAGATCGGACGTTCGTACAAGCTTGGATCGGTTTCGGGCACGCCTTCGCGGCGCAGGATGAGAGTGACCAAGCCATGGCGGCGTATAGAACAGCGACGCGATTGTTTACCGGCTCACACGTGCCCGTGATGTCGATCGGGATGGAGTACCAACGCACGAACAACTCGAGTTTAGCATTTCAGTTTTTCCTGAAAGCGTTTGAGATTTGCGACACTGATCCGTTGTTGCACAATGAGTACGGTGTCTTGTTGTATCGCCAAGGCGAGTACGATAAAGCGGTGCTCAGCTTCCAACGTGCGCTCGATCTCGCACCGAGACCCATGGCGAGCCGCTGGGAATCGCTAATCGTGAATATGGCGCACGCTCTGCGCAAGCTCGGGCAATACGACGAAGCCATCGCGACGTTTGAGGAGGCGCTATCAGTCGCTCCGAAAGTTGCATCGACGTACGCTTCGATAGCTTTTACGTATCACATCAAAAGTCGATGCACCGAACCCGCGGCGCTCGGGTTGGCGATTGAGTACTACCACAAGGCGCTCGGCTTGCGCTGCGATGACATGTTCTCTCAAACGCACCTCGAGTTGGCACTGATCGATCAAAGCGCCATCACCGTCCCTAAACACAACGTGGTCGAGTGGATAACTGAATTTGATGCATTCGGCGTCGAACCCGAACCTTCACGCGGTGGGTTCATCCCCGAATCCACGCGAACGGTCCAAGGCACACCGACGTTTGGAAAACCGCCGCATTCGGCGCACGGCCGCGTCTCTCGATACGTCGACGAATCAATCGATATGGACGAATCGGTCGATATGGAACAGACCCCGCCATAAGTATATAGTCGTGCGCGTTTTGGTTCTCACAAGTAGTGAAATATTAGGCTTCTAGAGCGTTGAAATTTCAAATACCGTTGGCTTTGGGTGGGTTTACGACTGTAACGCCGACCCCTCGCAACCTCATTGTGCGCCGCGACGGCGTCAATCCCTGGTTCGATCGCTCTCGCGCAAATACTTTCGCGCACAACTTCTTCGTGTGACGATCGATCCAACGCGCGATGTCTGAAGCTCAAACCGCGCCGCTCGTCATCACCCCGCTCGAAGATGAAATAATTCGTAAGCGTCTCATCACGCAGACCGCGCAGACGAAAAAGGGCGTGGACTACCCGATCAAGCGTCTCGTCAAGGCGTTCTGGGCTCTGAAAGATGCGATCGACGGCGAAGACGCGAGCGCCATCGCGGAGACGCGTGAGGCTTTTCTCACCGAACTCGACACGTATGAGTTCAACATGGGTCGGTATTCCACCGTCGTCGCGGCCAATCGCGCGCAACAGGAGGCATATGACGATGAAGAAGACCGAAGCCGCGATGAGTGCGCGGCGCTCAAGGCATCGGTCGCGGAGTTGAAGGCTAAGCTCGGGGAGAGCGTGTTGGAACGCCGATTTCGCCGACGGCGAGAGGCGGCGGCGCGAGCGTGCGCTGAATTTCCAGCGCGCGCTGCCATCGCGAGAGAAAACGACGAATTACGTAAATCAATCGAACGTCTTCGCGCCAAGCGTGATGAACGAGCGAACAAGATTGATCAGGCAAAGAAGCGCGTCGCGACGCTCTTGCGCGTTGTGGACGGATTCGAGCACGATTCCTGACCTTCACGTTCGCGGTTTTCGCGGTTTAGTCCTAGTCCTAGCCCTCGCGCGCGTCCTCTCGCTCGCTCACTTTAGCTTAGTTGTGTCAACGTCATCTCACCGTCGTCGTTGCGCGCGCTGAGCCTCGACTTTTTCGCCGCGAGACTCGCTGCGCCGACGCGACGGTCGCTGGGTGGATTACTGGTTGACTATTCTTCGGAACTTTATCCACACTTTTCGACGCGCAGAGCGACGCCGCACTCGCGCGCACGCGTCGAAGGACGCTGAAGTAGACGCACGCAATCATAATGTCCAGCGGTTCGATCGTCGTCCTCGTCCCGGCGCTCGTCGCCCTCGTCTTTGCCTTTTGGCTGTTCACGCGCAAGATCTCAAAGATATCTCTTCACGCGCGACCCACTCGGGTCTCCGCGACGATGGATTCGCGCAACTCGAGCGATGGGGAAATAGATGAATCATTGTTGCGTCGCATGGAGACGGGCGAAGCGGCGCAACTCGACGCGTATAAGCGCCTTCGGGTGATTTACAGAGATATTCAGGCGGGCGCCAAGGCGTTTCTGGCGGCGGAGTACCGCGTGTGCGCGATGTTTCTCTTGGCGTTCAGCGGCGTCGTGGTCGCGGCGAAATGGTCGATGGGAGTGAAGATTGGGATGATGACTGCGTTCGCGTTCGTCACGGGTGGGATAACGAGCATGGCGGCGGGCTACATCGGGATGATGGTGGCAGTGTTCACGAACGCTCGATGTACAGTGAGCGCCGCGCAAGGACCGGATGCGATGGCGTGGCGCAACAGCTTCAATGCAGCGTTTAGAGGAGGAAGCGTGATGGGATACGCGCTCAGTGGGCTCGGATTACTCGTGATGTACGTGATGATACTGCTTTTTAGCGGCGTGTTTGCGTTTGAGACGAACGCCGTGGAGCTGTTCGAATGTATCGCTGGCTTCGGACTCGGAGGCTCCGCCATCGCGCTCTTCGGACGCGTCGGTGGAGGCATTTACACAAAAGCGGCGGATGTCGGCGCAGATTTGGCAGGCAAAGTTGTCGCGGGGATTCCTGAAGACGACCCACGCAATCCAGCGACCATCGCGGACAATGTCGGCGACAATGTCGGCGACGTAGCGGGGATGGGCTCGGATCTTTTCGGCTCATTCGCTGAGGCGACGTGCGCGGCTCTAGTGATCGCTGCGCAGTCCACTGACTTGGTAAGCGCGGGTTGGGATGCGGTCATCTTCCCTTTGTACATCTCCGCCGTGGGCATCTTAGTGTGTATGGCTGTATCGTTTGTCGCGACGGATTTCGCTCCGGTTCGCAACGAAGCCGGCATCGAGCGCGTTCTCAAGACGCAGCTTACTTTGAGCACTATTGGGATGACTCTGGCGATGTATCCGGTGTGCATGTTTTACATGCCCGACCAATTTTACTTGGGAGACCGAACGTACGCTGCCGCATGCATCGGAACAGAGTCGAGCAAATGCATCAACGGCGGCGCGTATGCGGCGTTCGCATGCATCGCCTCTGGTCTATGGGGTGGCTTGCTGATCGGGTTCATTACCGAGTATTACACATCGCATTCATATTTTCCAGTGCGCGAGCTGGCGCGTTCCACGGAAACTGGTGCGGCGACGAACATAATCTACGGTCTCGCGCTCGGCTACAAGTCGACTGTTATTCCCGTCACCGTGCTTGCTTTCGGTGTGTGGCTCTCGTTTAGCATGATGGATATGTACGGCGTCGCTTTGTGTGCGCTTGGCATGCTCGGCACGTTGGCGACCTGCCTTGCCATAGACGTTTACGGTCCTATATGCGATAACGCCGGCGGCATTGCAGAAATGGCTGGGCTCCCGGATGAGGTGCGTGAAAAGACAGATGCTCTGGATGCGGCTGGAAACACCACTGCTGCCATCGGCAAAGGATTTGCAATCGGCTCGGCCACTCTAGTGGCCCTCGCGCTCATCGCCGCATTCGTCACGCGCTGCAGCGTTCTCGATGGAGGCGTGAATCTTTTGAACCCTGCGGTTTTTGCGTTTTTGTTGATCGGTTCGATGCTCAGTTCGGCTTTCACTGCGATGACGATGAAGTCTGTGGGTATCGCTGCGATGGAAATGGTCAAAGAGGTCAAGCGTCAATTCGACACCATTCCTGGTCTGCTCGAAGGAACGCCCGGCCACGCGCCGCCCGATCACGCCCGATGCATTAAGATCTCCACCGATGCCTCGCTTCGTGAAATGGTACCGCCAGCGATGCTTGTCATCAGCATGCCCATCATCACTGGCACCTTTTTCGGCGTCGAGGCAGTCACTGGTCTTCTCGCAGGATGCTTACTTTCTGGCGTTCAACTCGCGATATCGTCCTCCAACACTGGTGGCGCATGGGACAACGCCAAGAAATACATCGAAAAGGGTGGATTGTACATCGACGTGCCAAAACGAGAGCGTTCTCACGCCGACCCCGCGGATGGCCCGTTCACAGGTGCTATCGTGCGCAACGTCGACGGCTCGCCGCAAATGGTGAGTGTTCGACAACGAAAAGGGAGCGACTGCCACAAAGCTGCGGTCGTCGGTGACACCGTCGGCGATCCACTCAAGGATACGAGCGGGCCGGCCATCAACATTTTGATGAAACTTTCTGCAATCATCTCACTGGTATTTTGCGACTTCTTCATGTCCATCAACCACGGTCACGGTTTATTCAACCTCAAGTGATGGCGCTCAGTGCTAGCATTCTCATTCATACAGTACAAACACATTTCGATTAATGACAACATTTTACACAACTGCCGCGTCCGCGTTCGATTGACGATGCGCGCGCGTTAAAAAAACCCACGCCGCATGCACCAGATCGCGACGCAAGTGCGCGACTTAACCTTCGCTCCGCGCAGTCTCTCAAAGCAGGGTTGTGGTGCGACGCGGTATCTTTCCCTCCCCCATTGCTCGCCGCTCTCGCGCTCGACACCGACATGCCAGCTGACATCACGCGCCGACGCCGCGAGACGCCGCTAGCACGCGGTATAGGCGAAGCCGCCGCACCGCGACTTCCCGCACGCCTTCGCGATGCAGGGACGATACCACTTTTTCTACGTCGACTGACGCCGATCATTCGAATCGCTGGTCCGTTCGGTATCGCCCCCGGGTCGCTCCAGATTGTAGCCACGGTGGATGCGTTCTCGTTGATCAAATCATGCGGCGTCGCGCTCAATCTCGCGCTGAGCCTCGCGCACTCGCCGTTTGGCATCTTCGGGTTTCTCTGGGGGATCCAGCATTTACGAGACCGCGTCCTTAAGCAGCGACAGGCGCGCGAAGAAGAGTCGATGCGACGGAATACGCCGATTGAGTGCGCGGTGCCGACGAACGAGATTCAAAACGCACTGATACTGTCGATTCCGGTGACGAGCTCCGCGGAAGTCACCGACGATGGGGTGAGCGAGATTGACACTGAGTGCGCGAGCGAGTGTTCGGAATGGAGCGTGATCACGGAGACGTCGGTTTCTTCAGTCGTCGAGGCATCGCAACAAGACGCAGGCGTTGAGCGCGATTGAGTGTAGACAAGGATGGCCATCGATACGTGTTAGCGAGATCCATGAATTCATAAATTCTAAGCCAGTCGAACGAACGCGCCGTCGATCTTGAACTCTTTTCGAGACTTGATAAACTCTCCGAGTTTAAGTACGATGTTCGCGGGCTTTTTCACGCGGCCACCGAGCGCGGACATCATGGTGTCCGGGTTCTTCTTCAAATATGCCACAAGCGCTTGCGCATACTCGTCGCCAGACATTTTTGTGTTTGTCGACGGTGTTTCTGGCGCGTTCGCTCCCTTGGACGCGGGAGTCGACGCAACCTTTTGCTTTTTGTTCGAAACCGGCGTGTTGATTTGCGCCGCGCGCTTTGAAGCCGACTTGATGGTTTGAATATCTTCTGATTCACTTTCGTCAGACTCTTCCGAGTCGCTTTCGGAGTCAGACTCGCCGTCAGACGAGTCCTCGTCAGATGAGCTTGGCTTGCCGGGCCGGCGTTCAGGTTCTTCGCTATCACTTTCGCTTTCAGCGTCGGCCTTCTTTTTTGCCGACGAAACCTTCGATGGCATAGGCTCATCCTCGGATGAGTCGTCATCCGAGTCCGACTCGCTTTCTGACTCGCTCTCCGAAATCGCAGGTTTGGCGGACTTCTTCGCCGGCGCGGGCGACTTCGCCGGCGCCTTTACGGGCTCATCCTCAGAATCCTCGGATTCGCTTTCAGATTCACTTTCGGATTCAGCCGCTTTCTTCGCTGGGGACTTGGCGGGAAGCTGTGCCGACGCCTTTGCGGGCGATTTGGAAGGCGCCGCCGCGGGTGACTTTGCCGGCACCGCCGCGGGCGACTTTGCCGGCACCGCCGCGGGTGACTTCGCAGGCGCCGCCGCGGGCGACTTCGCAGGCGTTTTCGCAGGCGTTTGCTTCTTCGGAGGCTCGTCGGACTCCGACTCGCTCTCTTCATCATCGTCGTCGTCAGACTCGCTTTCAGATTCACTCTCGGATTCAGCCGCTTTCTTCGCTGGGGACTTGGCGGGAAGCTGCGCCGACGCCTTTGCGGGCGATTTGGAAGGCACCGCCGCGGGTGACTTTGCCGGCACTGCCGCGGGTGACTTCGCAGGCGCCGCCGCGGGCGACTTCGCAGGCGTTTTCGCAGGCGTTTGCTTCTTCGGAGGCTCGTCGGACTCCGACTCGCTCTCTTCATCATCGTCATCGTCATCGTCGTCGTCGTCGTCGTCGTCATCGTCGTCGTCAGACTCACTTTCAGATTCACTTTCGGATTCAGCCGCTTTCTTCGCTGGGGACTTGGCGGGAAGCTGCGCCGACGCCTTTGCGGGCGATTTGGAAGGCACCGCCGCGGGTGACTTTGCCGGCACCGCCGCGGGCGACTTTGCCGGCACCGCCGCGGGCGACTTTGCCGCGGGCGACTTTGCTGGCGTTTTCGCAGGCGTTTGCTTCTTCGGAGGCTCGTCGGACTCCGACTCGCTCTCTTCGTCGTCTTCGCCCTCAGCGCCTTCCTCATCCTCGCTGCCGAGTCCCATCGCCTCGGCGAATTCCGCATCATCGCTGGAAGAATCCTCCCCAAATAACTCATCGTCGCCCGGCAAATCATCCAAATCAAACTTCGTCTCGATTTCTCCTCCATCGCTCGCATCTTCCCCACTCGACTCCCCAGCCTCGTCTGAATCCGACGCTTCGTCGTCCTCCTCCTCCTCGCTGTCGTCTTCCTCCTCCTCCTCCTCCTCCTCCTCCTCCTCGTCGTCGTCGTCGTCGCTATCCGTCATATCATTCGCCAACTCTTCCATCGCTCGCGCCTCTTCCTCTTCATCCACCCCATCATTCGTCTGTCTCCACCCGCTCACGTGCACGTCGTTCTCCCCTTCCGCTCGCAACGCGAAGCTCTGATCGCACACCACATCTAACCCAACCTGTTCGCACGTCCCTGGTGTTAACGTGCACAACACGTGCCTTCTTTCGCGTTCGTTCGACACCGACGCTTTCTCCTCGTCTTCCGCGAGCATCAGCGTCAGCGTCGTTCGCCCGCGCGCGCTCGCGATCGCCGCACCGAGGGCGACTTGCGACACGTGAATGTACTCCTCATCGCTCGCGACGTCGATGAACAGCGTCTTCCCGGCGGGGATGACGCATCCCCAGAACTCGGCGTCCATGTCCTCGCTTTCGTTTTCTATTTTATGTCGCCACGCGCGATTCAATGGTCGTTCGATTCGATCGTCCATCGTCCGCCGCCGCCGCCGCCGCCGCCGCCGCCGCCGCCCGTCGTCGTCGGGTGTCTCCTCGGGGGTCGAACACACAGCTGATTTCGCCCGTTCACTACGTCAATAAATCCCGGAACGGTATATACATAAAGAATAGGGACTCACACTGAATCATGACTCAACAATGACATCCCAAAACACGGACCCCAAAAAAGAAATCCCCGAACGCGCGTGACGAATGGCAACACCATGGGCGACACGCGACGAACACGACGGACGACACATCGAACGCGCGCGCGTTGGCGCGACTCGACGGAGGCGAACGCGCGTGCGACGTAGGAGGACATCACTTTACCCTCAGTTCGCGTCTTAGAACGACGCGGAACGAGCGAGTGCGCGACGACGACGAGCGCGCGCGCGAGCGAGGCGTTGGGTGTTCGCGCGCGGGCGACGGAGGCGACGGAACGCGTCGCGCGTAGCCATGGGGGCCAGCGAGCGGAGTCGGTTGATATTGGACGCAACAGACCGAGAGGAACGCGAGCGTGGACGGTTTAAGAGCAAGCTGATGTTCCCCGGGGCGATCGGGGGAGACGGGGAGAGGGATCGCGGGGAGGCGAAGGCGGAGGCGGAGCGACTGGCGAGCGCGCGAAGGCGGAGCGCGTGCGCGTGCGCGGCGCCGATCGTCGTGTGCGCGCTGATTTTCGTGGGGAGTTTTGTGAAGCACGGCGACGCGGCCGCGCGAGGAGGAGCACGGGGGGGAGAGGTTAGCGGAAGCGCGTGGCGGGACGCGAGCGCCATGGGGTCGCGGACGTTCGCGGGGGGGGCGAGCGCGTCGACGGCGTACTCGGGGCGTCCATCGATTGGACACCCCACGCAGGTTTTCGATGCGGGGAGGACCACGGGTGTGGCCTTGCACGGGTGGTTGCACTTGGAGGAGTGGTTCTTTTCTCAAGGGGCGTCGCACTCGGTCGCGGCGGGGGACGAAGAGGCGAACGGCGTGTGCTTTCCACCGATGTACCCAGACGCGCGCTCCCTCGGTTTTGCGTGGGCGTCGGAGGGAGATTTAGTGAACAAATTAGTGAAGAGTTTTGGGGCAAAGGCGACGGTGAACAGTTTCAACGCGCATCGCGCGCAGTACGTCACGGATGAGGATCTGTTGGAGATCGCATCCAAGGGCATCGAGCTCATTCGTCTGCCACTTTCCTGGAGCCTGTTCGCTCGCGATCCCGCCAGCGTGCCTCGAGGAGGAGAGCGGATTTTAGTCGACCCAGTGTATCCGGATAGATTATTCGTCAACATGGCGGGCGCGGATTTGGATGCGGTAATTGAGCGCATTCGCAACGCCGGTTTGAAAGTGCTGATAGATTTGCATAGCATGCCGGGAGGAGCAGCCAAAGGAACCTTCAACGGCGTATTCCCGCATCCACCGATGATGTTTGCTCGCCAAGAGCTCCGCAGCACCGGTTTAGCGGTCGTGCGCAATTTTTTGGGGTGGTTCAAAAACTTGCCCGCGGAGTCGCGAGCCGCCGTGCACGGCCTTCAGTTGCTCAACGAGCCAGGACATATGCTTCCAGAGATGCGAGCGCAAGTGCTGGATTGGATGGCGAACGCCGTTCAAATCTTCAAGGACGAGGTCGTAAACGAGGGTCTGTCCGCAGACGAACGAGTACCGTTCTTATACATAAACTTGGTCGAGACACTTGGCTTGAACGTGGCCGACATGGCAGCGTGGATGCGCTCACAATTCACGGTGCAAGAGCTCCAAGAATGGGCCGTGTTGGACGTCCATCACTACTTTGCGTGGTCGTACACCGGCTGCAATGGAGGTTCCAGCGCTGGCTGCGCGTTTGATTGCCGTGATAAACCGTCCGTCGTGGCGCAGCGCATAGGTGAGCTTTCGGGAGAATGGGCCGGATCCTTGCGAGCGGCGGCGAAGACGTACGGCGTGCAAAATCTCGCGGTATCTGAGTGGTCGCTCGCGACGTTTTCGGACTCGTCGAAATCTTGCTCCAATCGCGAGGTGTTGGACATCATGTACGAGAACCAAGAGCAAGCGTACCGAGGTGCTGGTATCCAAGGGTTCTTTTGGGGATGGAAGATGCCACACGGCGGCTCTCACGTCAAGGCGTGGTCGCTGAGCAACTACCTCTCCGAAGGCGATCACGAAAAGGTGCATCACGAAATCGTTCCTCACGGGTACGATTTGGAGAGTACAACACAGACGTTGTCAGAAGGTGCGACAACCGCAGATGCCGCACGACTGATTCGCGCGTACAGCCAGTTCGCTGAACCAGTCACTAACGACGAGCGTCTCGCTGACGCCGCGAACGAGCGTCTCGCGTCTACCAAGGAAAGTGTTGTGCCGGTGAGCGAAGTCTTGAAACTACTCACAGCTGCTCGAGAGAGCGCGGCGATTGGTGACAGAGAAGTGCATTTCCCAAATACACAAATCCACGCGCCTGTTAAGCAAAAGCCGATTGTTCCCAAAGAGTTCATTAGGGCGAGTTCTGAGCTCGAAAAGATCATCGACGTCGATGAATACGCTGAAGATGAAGACCCTGAGCACGGAATTCTCGAGTCATCTCCGACGAGGGCCACAGAAGCTGACGAGTCGACTGAGCCCGCTCGTAAAGTGATCGAAGAGGGCAAAAAGACGATCGAGAAGAAGCCAAAGTCAGAAAAGGCAAAGGCTGAAGAGCTGCGCAACGTCGACGACATGCTGGCGGACATATCGCTCTCGAATTCGCACGTGGACGTCACTACAGGGACGTCATAGACTATATATTGAATTGAATGTTGTACACTATCACTTGAACCATTTCGCTAAAAAACTATTTGAATCCAGTCACTGCCGACAGTCTCTGAACGGCGTCAGGTTGACGCAACCGAGCCATCACGTCTGGAGGTAAATTAATAAACATCTCAACCCCATTCGCACCCGCGGGCGCCCCCGTGGCGCGATCTGGTCGCGAGCATTGTATCTGCACAATATCGTTAAGCTCTGGAGGAAGCGCGAGCGTGGGCGATCCAGTGCCAAAGTCCAAATCGTACAGCTTTTTATAAATTTCAACCAAATTGTTACACCAACACATTTGGCCCTGCATGAAAGCCATGATGTCGAAATCGAACCCGTTCACGCCCGCGCGAAACGCGGCCTCAGTGAGCATCAAATATTTATTTCTACGCATTAAGGCTTTTGTGAATCCTGGCTTAAGACCGTTCTTCACATCGACCAACTTGGAGTAGTCGCCTACAGAATTGCGTCCAGTGCACACGCCGATAGCGGCGTTGCCAAAGTACATGTCCGGCAGCCCCGTACGCCCGCCACGACCGGTCACCACGGTAACGTGCTCAAATGGCGTACCCGTGGGTAGCCCGCTCAACTCTGCGAGCGAGAGCCAACAATGTGCGCTCAACGCCTCGTTGTCGTTCGTCGCTTCAGATGACTCGCGCAAGCGACGCATGCCATCCTCCTTGATGCTCACCATCATGCGATTACCCGCTGGAAAGCGCAAAAAATCGGGGACTAGTCCTCGCCCGGCTTTCAGAGCGTTCGCTAGCATCGGGACCGAGCTGACGTTGTCAAAACCTTCCTTGGAGAGCATCGTACGCATTTCCATCACCGACATGTCCGCCGGCGGCTGCGACACGAGCGAGCGATCAAACACCGGATCTCCCAGCGGATGAGCCTCGTTATTCGCCGCTTTCGCCCACGTCACCAAGAACTCGATGAAACCCTGCCCATCGCTCACCGCGTGCGACATGCACACGCCCAAAACGCTCCCTCCGCCAGCGCAATGCGTCACCTTGGCCGTGAAAACTGGCGCGTCACCCAACATCAAATCGATCCACGGTGCGAAATCCAAGAACCTTCTCGTCGCGCTCGCGTAATCCTGCGGTAAGTTCTCAAATCGTTGATCGTCATCCCTCACCACGCGAAGAGGTACGCCATCGTTCGTCAATCGCACGCCCTTGGACGCGTACCCGGGCGTCTGTAAATCCAACCGTCCGGCGAGCATCGGATACTTGCCCAGCGTCTTTCGCAGCGCCGTCTCCAGCGTACCCACGTCCAACGTCTCGTCGTAATAACACACCGCCTGCATCACGAACGGTACTTCGCCCACATCGTACCCCGAGAGCGCTTGCATCGTCGCTCGATCGCGCGACACCACGTCCGCGTCCGGCGCCCGCACGACGACCGCGTCCAGCACGAGCTCGCGCGCGTTCGCCCCGTCCAAAAAATTCCTCGCCGGTACCATCAGCGCGCGCGCCGCGCCTCGAGCGACGGGAATCTCAATTAATTTCGTGAACGCCCCCGCGCGTCGGCGCTGCGCGTCGCCGCGTCGTCGCATTCCTCGACCCGCGCGCCCGCGGTCGCGCCCGGCGCCGACGCGCGCCGTCGTCGCGCGAGCGCGCGCGCGCGATCGACCGGCATCGAGCATCGCCGCTCCGCGCTCAATAACGGAGTTGTTGTCGAACGCGCGAATCCTTCGTTTGAAGTCGAATCGTGCGACGGAATGCGACGGAGTGTGACGGATTTTCCTTGGAATTCAGCCTCCGCGTTCGCGGAGCTCCCGCGCGCGACGCTCGCGGCGAGTCGCCAGTGGACGTCACTTCGCGACGAAGCGTCCGCGACCGTCGCTCATCGCGCGTGATTTCGTGCGTTCACCGCACGCGAGAGCGTGACGTGTCGTTCGCGATCACTCGCGCACAGGTCGTGAAGCGCGAGCGCAATCGATGGAGCCGCCACCCGAAGACGATGACCTCGAAGCGAACGCAAACGACGGGGGATTCATCTTCGTCCTGGAGTGCGCGACGCTGGAGACGGGGAAAGTAGGGAAAGGATTTGCGATATTGAACTGCGACGATCACGCGAACTTTATACGACGACATGGGAAACAACCCGGGGATTACCGCCCAGACATTTGTCACCAGGCGTTGTTGGCGATTCTAGACTCGCCGCTGAATAAAGCGGGAAAGGTGAAGGCGGTGTACGTGAACACGCAGAAAAACGTGTTGTTGAAGATTAGCCCAAAGACTCGATTGCCGCGCACGTTTAAGCGATTTTGTGGGCTCATGGTGCAATTATTACAAAAGTTGTCCATTCGGTCATCCAACGGGCCGGAAAAGTTGATGCAAGTCGTGAAGCAACCAGTAACCAAGTACTTTCCCGCGGGCGCGAGGAGAGTAGGGTTCTCATTTAGCGCACCAGAGATAAAAAAGTTACCGGAATATGTCGCCAAGCTACCGGATGACGTGCCGGTTGTGTTCACCATCGGCGCTATGGCGCACGGGAAGGTTGACGTGGCGTACACGGATGATTTCATCTCCGTGTCGCAGTATCCTTTGAGCGCGGCGTGCTGTATCGGACGGATATGCAACGCGCTCGAGCAGAAGTTCGACATCGTATGAACGAGTGTAGCGTGACATAGTAAGAAAAAGAAATCGTTCAAAATAACAATTGTAATTAGAGCTCGATTCATGTTTGTTTCGAGCGGCAACTGAGACTACCAGTACGTGTATCGATCGAGCCAGCCGTTCGGGTTCTGGCGGATGAGTGCCTTGCGCACTTCGTCGTACAAGAAGATAAAAATACTCCACGGCACACCAGAGAACCAGTGCAAGATGTGCAACGGGCGAGTGCCGAAAACAGCGTTGAACGCCGGCGTGTAGCACAACGTCGCGCCAAGAACGGTTTCAAAAATGAGACCAAAATTCATGAAGTCATTACCCATGCCTTGCTCAAATATCGACAACTTGCGCGTCTTGGAGATGAGCAAGTCAGCCCACTGAACAACGATGATGGTGATGAAGTAAGCGGTCTGCGCGTACTCGAGCGCCGCGACTTGGTAATCCAAGTTCGGTAACGTTTGAGGAGCGCCGTTCCACCAGTAAAAGGCGCCGACTGGCGCGACGCGGTCCGCGTCGGCATACCCACGATCCGTAAAACCATACGTCATATCGATGCCGCAGAAATGCTCGAACGCATTGGCATCGTCCGAGTTCAGGGCGGCTTTATCAGCGTTGCTCATGGCGTTGTACGTGGCACAATTGCGGTTGCACGTGAAAGAACTCTCGCCGCGGAAACCTTTTGAGTCAAACTCGATAAACGGATCGACGGCGGCCTTTCCAGTGAAATTTGCGTTCAGCTTCAGCGCAGAAAGGAAAGGAGAACTGCCGCTCATGTAAGCGTTCGGCGAGTAATCAACGGGCACAGCGCAACCACCGGCGCAAATACCGGCGGCGGTAGTGCCAGACTTGGGATTTGCGCAGCCGTAACCGCACGACTTTGGAGAGTAACGCCCCACGCCACGAACGGTATCCGACATGCTATCGCCGTTCAACGTGCACATCAGTGAGGATTTATACCACTTCAAACCGTTATTCATCAAGATGCTCGGCGTGTAGCCGTAGTCGTTCAAAACGAGCATGTACGTGAAAAAACCAGCGAGCGCTTGAATCATACCGATTTGAAAGTAGGAGAAAGAAATCAAACGGAAGTTGACGAGGCGGTCAAACTTCGAGTTGCGCGGCGGGCGGTCCATAATGTCAGCTTCCTTTTCCTCGTACGCCATGGAGATGGCTGGGACCATATCTGTACCGAGATCAACGCATAAAATAAGCACGGTGGAGAGCGGTAACGGCAACTTGGCGGTGATGTAGATCAAGAACGGAGCGATTTCCGGGATGTTGGAAGATAACGTGTACGCGATGGACTTCTTCAAGTTGTCAAAGATGAGACGACCTTCCTCAACGCCGTTGACGATTGAGGCGAAGTTGTCATCCATGAGAATCATATCAGCCGCTTCTTTAGAGACATCCTTACCGGCGATGCCCATGGCAATACCAATGTCGCCCTTCTTGAGCGCGGGGGCATCGTTGACGCCGTCGCCGGTGACGGCGACGATTTCTCCGCGGCGTTGGCAGTTTTCAACTATCAAAAGCTTGTGAGCCGGAGAGACGCGCGCCCAGACGATTTGATCGTGGTCGAGCGCTTCGTCCCACTTTGCTTGTCGCGCGACCGGGTCAGCGAGCTCCATCCAAGATCGGATATCGTCACCCTTGACGACCGTGGCATGACCCGAGTCCAAGTTTTCTTGGGTGACGATGTTCACTTGCTTCGCGATCGCCGCAGCAGTGATCGGGTGATCACCAGTGACCATAAAAACCTTGATACGAGCGCGGTTGCACTTGTTCACCGCTTCAGGGACGCCTTCACGCGGAGGATCAATCAATGACAAGAGACCGATGAATGTGAGGTCGTCCATCGGGAAGTTGGGCTTGGGCTTTTGAGAGAACTGGAAATCTTCCTTAAAGCCAGTAAGTTCCTTGTACGCAAAACCGAGAACGCGTTCCCCGCGGCCACCAAGATCTTCGTATGATTTCGTGTACGTGGCTTCAAATGCAGCGTTCTTAGTGGTAACTTGGCCGTTTGAGTAGTAGGATAAGCACTTCTCCAACACGCGCTCTGGCGCACCCTTCAACACGAGGAGAGGAGGTCGTCCACCAGGTTGCTTGTGAATGGAAAGTTGCCACTTGTTTGTGGAGTTGAACTTAATTTCGAACAACTTTGGGTACTGCTGACGAGTTTCGAGCGCGTCGTTGAGCGGTTGAACCAACTTGAGCAAACCTTGTTCGGATGCGTCCCCAGTGGCGGCTTGCTTGAGAACGTTGAAGAGCGGGTTTTGCATCTCAGCCTTCAAATCAAGGAAGGAGCCATCTTCTTTCTTCGTGAGGTACTCAGCGTTGTTACACAGAGTCGCCACTTGAAGAAGTCGTTGAAATGCCGGAGATTCCTTCTTGTAATATGGTTCGCCCTCCGCGGTTTTGCCAGGTTGGAAGATCACTGCGAGGTCCGGGATGTTCTTCCCCGCCGGGCAAAAGTAAATCTTCTCGTCAACCCAAGCGTGTTGAACAGTCATGCGATTCTGCGTAAGCGTACCGGTCTTATCAGACGCGATGACGGTAGTTGAACCAAGGGTTTCGACAGCTTCAAGGTTCTTCACGAGAACGTTCTTCGCATGCATGCGCTTAGCCGTCAACGCCAAAGACACGGTTACGGTGGCGAGAAGACCTTCGGGCACGTTAGCAACGATGATACCGATCATGAAAACGACGTTTTGGATGATGGGGGTACCATTCGTCAAACCAACGATGAAGAAAATCACGCCAAGGGTGATAGCGACGGCAGAAATGAGCTGAATGAACTTGGCGATTTCCTTGGAAATCGGCGAAGGCTCCGTAGACGTCTCCGTGGCGAGACCGGCGATTTGACCCATAACCGTGCGATCACCGCTGCCGATGACGACACCGCGACCAGAACCAGAGTTGATGATCGTGGTATAGAAGCACAAGTTCGCCGCTTCGAGAGGCTGAGTCAAGAGTTTGCCCGTGTGATGATCGTGCGCGAGGGCCGGAGAGCGGTCTTGAGGCTCGGACTCACCGGTGAGCGACGAGTTGTCCACCTTGAGCTCGTTGGAGCGTAGGACGCGGATATCAGCCGGAACTTGATCACCGTCGTTGAGATCGACAATGTCTCCAGGAACGAGCTCCCAGGCATCGAGGATTACAGCCTTGCCGTTACGAATGCATTTACACTTCTTCGGAATCATCGACTTGAAGCCCTCCATAATTTTCTCAGACTTGGCCTCTTGTAAATAAGAAAAAGTTGCTGTGATGATAACGACGGCGAAGAGAACGACGCCGAGGTACAAGTTCGTTTGATCCTTTTCGTTGTCGATGGAATAGCCGACGAAGCAAAGAACACCACCACCAAGAAGCAGCAACGCGAAAAAGTTCGCGAATTGCAACAAGAATTTAAGCCACCACGGTCGCACGTGGGGCGGAGTCAAACGATTCTCGCCATACTTGGCGCGGTTGATGAGAACTTGTTCATCGGAAAGACCACCTTCTAACGAGCATCCGAAGTGCTTGTAAACATCAGCTTCAGGCCAAGTGTGTTCGACAAAGTCAACATCCTTACGGAGCGCCTCGGCGCGCGCCGCCTTCGACGCGAACGAACCCGAGCGACGTCTCGGTCAGTCCGTGAGCGATTCCATTCTTCCCATCGCGACGCGCGCGCGCGCACGCGTCTACACGACCATCGTCGTTCTCAATCGCTCAATCGAACGCCACCGTCGAACGCGTCCTTACGCACCTTAGCCTCCGCCTTCTTGTCCGCCTTCGACCCGAACATCGCCCCGACGACGTCCCGTTCTCACCCTTCCCTGCGCGCGAAACAATAGTACGCGTCATCCGTCAGCGTGCGTGCGCGCGCATTCCAACCATTCATCATCGACTTCTTCATTCTCTCTCGTCATTCGCGCCTCCTCCTCCTCCTCCTCCTCCTCCTCTTCCTCCTCCGTTCGTCGCCTCCAAACGTCCACCCCAGTTCAGTTGCCCTCGTCGCGGCGTCGTCCCTGGCCTCTCGCGCGCGCGACGCCACGCGCGCGCGACGCCGCGACCTCGCCCTACCGCGCGCGCGCATCGCGATCGAAATCGCGCGATCGAAATCGCGTCGTCGACGTGCGCACACGACCGACCGTGTCCGACCGCACGGTGCGACCGCGCCTCGTCGTCCCCAATCGCGCGCCGACCGCGTCGATCGCGCGATGGGGCGATCGCCCATCGCGCGATCCCATCGCGATCCCATCGCGCGCGCGGGCGATCGACGATGATATGCGAAACGACGAAACACACAAAAAAAATCACGTCACGCGCGTCATCGCCGTTCGTCGTCGACGCACCCCGAACGTCGGCGAGCGACGGTGTGACGCCTTCTCGACCGCCCCGCGCGCGCGACCGCCGGCGGTTGACGCCGGTGTCGACCGCCCCCGACGTCCACGGCCGGCGCCGGCGTCGACGGCGATCGCGCGCGCGCGACGCGCGATGGGCGTCGCGGCGCGTGGTCTATGGACGTCGATCGCCCGACGCGCGCTATGAAGTCTCGATCTCGAGCGCTCGGGGTCGAGACGTCGGTCTCGGTCGTGACTCGCCGTGTGTCCTCGAGGACGACGATGACGTGATGCCACGTCACGACGCCGCACCCCGAACCACCCATCGTCAGCTGACGATTCGTTCTTCGTCACCCGATGGGCGTCGTCGGTCGTCGGTCGCGATGTTGACCGACCGACCGAGTGGTCTGACCGACCGACCGACCTCCATGACCGACCGACCTCCATGACCGACCGACCTCCATGACCGACCGACCGAGTGACCGACCGAGTGACCGACCGTGCCGACGACGACCGATGACGAACCGACTGCGATTGACCGCCGTTTAGCTCGCGACCGCATTCGTCGACGCACGCGCCCGTCATGGGGGCATCGTGCGCGCGCCAAGACGCGGGCGACGTCATCGAACGCGCGCAAACGCACGCGCTCGTAAGCGCGCTCGCGACGCCGATCGCGGGGGAGTGCCCGGGGCCGCGCGCGCAAAAACTCCTCCGCGCGTTCGGGTCGCTCAAAGCGCCGGTGATGCGCGAAACGATCGAACGCGCGTTCGCGCGCGACGTCGTCGACGCACGCGCGTCGCGATGCGTCACCGCGTTCATCGCTTTGTGCGATTGGCCGCGAGCGAAAGCGCCGCGGTTGCGCGCGGTGCTCGAAGCGGCGTCGGATGCGAGCGACGACGGGTACTGGTTACCGGCGACGTTGGATGACGCCGTGGCGATGTCGCTCGGGGAGTGCGACGTGGATTTGGATCGCATGAGCGCTCATGAGGCGAGAGCGTTTTTTGTCTACGCCGTGACGCAGTTCGACGTCGGGCGAGGAGGGATGAATTGTACGTTTGAGGCGTTTCTGGAGTATTTTAAGGAGGACGACGGACGGGACGTCGGCGGCGATTTAGGCGATGCCTACGCGCTGTATGACGCGGTGACGAGGGCTGGGGAGTTGGCGTGGCAGTATTTGACGTTATTCGATCGACGGTCGGGGGGGTACGATGAGGAGGAGATGAAATGGATTCCGCGACCGGCGAAGGGCAGCGAACAGCGGAGCGGAGGCGCCGCCGCGCGCTCGTCGCCGCGCGCTTTAGACCGACCGTTGAGGGCCGTAGATGCGGAGACAAAACGAATACCGCTCTCTGTGAGAGGCGGCGAAGAGCCGAGAGGAATCGCGGCCGCGCGCGTCTCGTTGTTCGCGCACGACGCCGAGATGATCACGCTCGCCATTCGCGCTGCTCGGTTGAATCGCCCCAAAGATATCGAGAAGCTCGTCGTCGAAAAAGGGTTCCATGTGGACGCGAGGGATGAAATCAATAAGCGGCAGACGCTTTTCATTATCGCCGCCGCGAACGGAAACAAATCGACGTGCAAAAAGTTGCTCACTTTAGGCGCCGATCCTTGCGCTCGAGACGATTCCGGTCGAACGGCGGTGGACGTCGCCAATGCCTACAACCACTTCGCCCTGGCGGAATATTTGATCTCGCACGGTGTGCCAACGGGCGCGGACATGGACGCCGATACGCGTCAATACAGTCGCGCCGATGAGCAAGAGTACTCGCGCGCGAGTCAAGACGACGAAAACGACGCCGACGGTCGCTCGTTGGACGATACCGCGGCGAGCGCACCGCCGGCATCGACCGAACCGAGCGCACCGTCGGCATCGATTGAACCGAGCGCACCGCCGGCATCGAATGAACCGATCGAATCGACGGCATCACCCGAACCGAGCGTACCACCAGCGCCAGATAAGACCGTGTTCCGTCAATTTTCAGCCGACGGGGAGAGCGAATTACTCACGCCAGAATAGTGGCCGATAGAAGCGTAGCAAAATAGCGAACTCTAGGGCGCGCCAAAAGTGTAAAGATTTGTTGTATATTTATTTCACATCGATCTCGCCACCGTCACAACGGTACGCACTCTCCAAACTCAATTCGTCGCAAATCCTCCGTGTGCCACAACGCCCCGTTCCCGAGCGGCGCTTCAAACGTGTGCACCTGTCCGTCCAACTTCGTCGGCCCCGCCGTGGTCTCCGTGTGTCGCGCCTTGTGCTTTCCCCAACAATGCACATAACAATCGTGCGAACAAAAGAAAGCGCGCTCCCATGAATCAAACGGCACTTTTTTCGCGCGATCGCGATAAATCTCTAAACACTGCGCGCACTCGTACGCGTCCCCGCACGCCGAGTCGCACCCGAAACAATACACCTGCGCGTGCGCTCGCGGTCTCCCGCGATCGAGTTGCTGTCCATGCCTCCCAAACTTAATCTTCGACTCCTCCTTCGTGGGATCTAATCCCGCTTTGCGCATCTTCGCCTCGTTCCTCCTCGACGCTCGCTGCCAAAAATTATCCCAGTTCAACTCGTCGCCCTCCCCGCCGTCGCCGTCGTCGTCGTCGTCGTCCGAATCCTTTCCCTCGTGTTTTCGCGCGCGTTCGTCCGAATCGCTCGAATCATCCCGTTCGTACGTCTCCACCATCGCATGCGTCGCGCTCGTCCGTCGTCGTCTCCCGACTCGCCACGCCGAGCGTCGCGAGTCGCCGAGCGCGCGCTCGACGCGCCCTCGTCGAGCGTTTTCGAGCGTTTCCGTCGTCGACGACCGACCACCCCCCACGAGACCGACCACCCCCCACGAGACCGACCACCCCCCACGAGACCGA
>Ga0222712_10000230_pt1 | contig 79120 bp, 76 predicted proteins | sample C33_657DmetaG_FD_165043 | JGI IMG/M metagenome (GOLD analysis project Ga0222712, IMG submission 165043) | Estuarine water microbial communities from San Francisco Bay, California, United States - C33_657D | ecosystem: Environmental > Aquatic > Marine > Unclassified | place: USA: California... | reverse complement strand
CATATAAGAAATTACTCCTCGATCCAAACGCGCTACACCCTCACGGCATGTCTTACGCAACTCTGGACTCGCACCAGCAATCTGAGTCAGAAGATCTATCAGCTGCTTAGTTGAGCGCACAAAATCTCCCACGGACATATCACTACCTTTGAGAACGCTCTGCAAAGTATTACCTTGTGCCCATTTATAGGAGATGAAGGCAAATCCAAAATCTGGTTCGCGTTGAGTTTTTACACCAAAACGTTCTTCCAACTCTTCTAACTCACTCCAAATCGCGACGATTGAAACGAGGGCTTGAGCGACGTTGTTGTGGGGCATCTTCGGCGCATAGTTCTCTGTCGTTCGTGATTGGAAAATCATTGCAGATGCAACAGCGGCGAGTTCTTGTGCTGATAAATTGTTAAGGACTCCTCTCTTAATTGCCTCCGTCAGGAGAAGATCGGATTCCGCATAGATTTTCGAAAGAATCTTGCCTTGCTCCAGTGTCTTCTCTCCCTCAATGTACTTAAGGTGAGTCAGCACATCACAAATACGATCGAATGTCTTGGCGATTACGTGGGTGCGATTTTCAACTCTTCCGCGCAGTCCCTCAGATTCGCGACGTATCCTTTCAGCTCTTTCGGCTATACGTGCGTGAGATTCTCGATCGTTACAAGCGTGGCAAGGATGATTGCGAAGTCCTTTGCGTAGACCCTCCATCTCGGACTCTAGGAATCGGCGCTGTTTCTGATCTATCGTTCTACGCGCATCGCGCTTTGACAATAAACGTTCAATCTCTTTGATATCACTTCGCATCCGAGCATATTCAGAGAAATCACCAAGATGGCAATTCACATCCGCCATCAACTCACTTATTGCGCCTTCATTTTTCTTTATCTGTCGGACTAAACCGACGACTGCTCGATCGGCTTGGAACTGCGCGAAAGATGATTCTAATGATCCACGCGCTCTCTCGCGACCGAAGCGATGAATCAAGTTGATCGCCATGTTGTATGTGGGTGTAAATGAGGATCTCAATGGGTAAGTACGAGTTGAAGCAAGTCCTGCAACCATTGCGCTATCGATTGTTGGAGACCACTGCACAATGGCATTTCCTTCAATATCAATTCCACGACGTCCAGCTCGGCCAGTAAGTTGGGTGTACTCCCCCGGAGTTATTGGAACGTGTGCTTCACCATTCCACTTGGTGAGCTTTTCGAGGATTACCGTCTTAGCGGGCATGTTAATTCCCAAAGCCAACGTTTCAGTCGCAAAGACTGCTTTTACTAATCCCCGTTTAAAGAGATCTTCGACTGTCTCCTTGAAACTAGGTAATAGACCAGCATGGTGGGCTGCAATACCTCGCTCGAGTGCATCTAACCATTCGTCATAGCCCAAAATATCTAGATCTTCCTGCGCTAGATTTGCATTGAACCGCGAAGCAGTCTCAACAATCAGCTTTCTCTCCTCGGTATTTGTAAGTCGGAGCCCAGATAAAACGCATTGTTTTACTGCAGCATCACAGGCAGCACGCGAAAAGATGAAGGTAATTGCTGGGAGAAGCCCTTGACGATCTAGAGTCTCAATAATTTCAGGGCGAGATAATTTGTTTTCCGATTCTTCAAAACGCTCTCGGCGATGGCGAGGCATCTTGACCTTGCGCATAGATTCACGTTCTAGTGCAAGGAGTTCAGGATTGATTTTTCCTGGTTCCTTGAAAAGATCGATCAGACGATTCCCGATGAGCACATGTTGATAGAGCGGAATAGGACGTATTTCAGAGACTATGACATCTGTGCCACCACGTACCGTTCCCAACCACTCACCGAATTCTTCAGCATTTGAAACAGTTGCACTGAGTGAGATCACTTGTACCGACTCCATGAGGTGGATCAGTACCTCCTCCCATACTGCGCCTCTGAACTTATCTGCCAGGTAATGCACTTCATCCATGACCACAGACTGCAAATTTGTCAGTGTCGATGAGCCCGCGTAGAGCATGTTGCGAAGTACTTCAGTAGTCATAACAAGTATCGGTGCCTCAGAATTAATATTGGTATCACCTGTAAGTAGTCCGACATTTTCCTCGCCAAATTTTGCGACAAACTCAGCGAACTTCTGATTTGAAAGGGCCTTGATTGGTGTGGTGTAGAAACACTTCTTCTCTTGTTCAATCGCTAAAAACGCGGCAAATTCACCAACAACCGTTTTTCCTGCTCCCGTCGGTGCAGCGACTAGAAGCCCACCGCCATCTTCGACGCAATGCAAAGATTGGATTTGGAACTCATCCAATGGAAAGTCGAAGCTCTCTGAGAATTTTATCGTCAGTGGATGCGAGGAGCGCACCTTAGCGGCGGCCATGCGCTCTGCGGGAGTACTCACGCAGCCCATACTTTCATGGCGCTACTGAGACACGTTGCAGTAAGTGGCAAGGGAGAGATCGGCTCGCCATCGGCATATGATGAACCAGAGCCGACAATCTCGATTTCGCGACAGCGATAAAAAGTTACAGCTGGATGTCCTACGTGTCGACCGCTGTAAACTTTTGGAAAAACCTTGAGGAGTTCGGTACGAGATACCTTTCCGAGAACCATCACATCAAATAATCCATCGGTGAGTTTGGCATCAGGACAAACATTCATTCCCCCACCGTAACTTGGTCCATTGGCAACTGTCACCAAGGTTGCCTCGACATCGATGTGATCTCTATCCAATCGGATTCGATAACTATGAGCCCGTAGTTGAATGATCTTCTCGATCATTGCAATGTTGTATCTCATACGACCTTTAGGCCACTGCATCACATTCGCTCGTTCATTAACCAGGGCGTCAAAACCACTGGAAAGAATTGCGGCAAACCAAGTTTTCTCGACTCGTCCAAGGTCTATAGCGCGTGAATCAGAGTGAGCAATGAGATCCATCTGTTGGGTTAATGAGAGTTTGTACACACCAATACTTCGAGCAAAGTCGTTACCTGTCCCGCACGGAATTATCCCGAGAGGAATGTCGCGAGGAACTATGTGTTGAATGATCTCATGGATAAAACCATCACCGCCGAAAGCTACTACGCCAGAAATCGTTTCGTGCTCGAGCAGCTCGATCAACTTCTCTCGAAAATCATCCAGAGAGTGTCCTTCAAGAAGTATGACGCGGATTCCGAGGAGATTGAAATAATCCTTCGCAATCAACGCCTTTTTGCGCGCCCGACCTCTTCCCGATACTGGGTTAATCGCCAGAATCAGCACGTAAAGCCTTCTTTTCGCGCCTGCGATCATTAAGGAGGGAGATAAGACCCGCAAGGAAGTACAACGCAATGAGAGGCAACGCCAGTGCAAGCATTGTCAAAGGGTCAGGACTTGGAGTAAAACCGGCGACAAAGAGAGTGATCGCAAAAACCCAAATACGCCAAGGTCGCAATATTCCTTTTCCGGAGATGGCCCCAATCAAGTTTAGGGCAACAAGGAAAACCGGAAGTTGAAAGCCAAGACCAAAGAAGAAAATGGTCCTTGTAACAAAATCGAGATAATCATCGAACTTAACCAAGTTGTTGAGCGCATCGGGTGTAAAGCCAAAGAGCACACGAATTGCAAGAGGCAGGATCGTATATCCAAAATATGCACCAACGCTAAAGAATGGAGTTGCAGCAATAATAAAAAGAATCGAATTACGTTTTTCGCGCTTATGTAAAGCAGGAGCGATAAATGCCCATAGTTGATACAGCCAGATAGGGGCTGCGACGAGTAGCCCCGTTAGAATTGCTACCTTGATATGAAGATTGAGTGGACCGAGAACTCCGTTGATATAGAGCGCTCCGCAGTTGTCAGCACCTGACTCTTGCGCCGATTTGAGATCACATACTGGCTTTGCAAGAGTGGTAATAATCGGGGTGTAGAAAACCCAACCCACAATTGCTGCAATTGAAATCGCTATTGCACTTCTGACCACTCGTTTGCGCAACTCGCGCAAATGTTCCAGAATCGGCATGCGACCGCCAGTGGTGGTCGACATCAGATTTACGCTGAAGCTTGACCGTCTTGGTCGGGCTTCTTATCGTCTTTCATATCTTTCATCTCTGACTTAAAAATCTTCAAAGACTTGCCCAGTGAACGCGCTGAATCCGGTAGACGCTTCGCTCCGAAGAGCAGAATGATCACAACGAGAACGAGCAAGATATGGGTAGGTTCTTTAAGGAACACGACACTCTCCTTCTTGGCGCAGTTGAGTCTGCAATAGATGGTTAAGGCTATCGCACCCTATTCGTATAGAGCCATGGTTGAGTCAATACTTTGGCGGATCTGCAGCACTATCTCCTGCGGAGCCTGCGCGACCAAGGCGCCTGTCCCGGCCATAAGTGAGCGAATCAACCATTCTGGGGAGAAGGCTTGGAGGGCAACGCTGCCTCCGATTCGAAGGTCGGTCAAAACTAGACCAAAAGCCTCCGCGCTTGCTCGATCCAAAGTCCTGACAGTTGCATCGACCCGGACACTCTCATTCTTGTGGACCGGCAAATCTGGGATTACCTCATCGGATTCGGATAATGAGACTGCAACGACTCGATCCACGCGGAATGTCCTCATTCCCTGTGAGCTATGGCAATAGCCCTGGAAGTACTCAACATCATTATCAAGGAAGAAATCATAGACAGTGACAACTCGTCTCGTTTCTTCATCTGAATTAGTTGAGTAGTAGGTCATATCGACTGGGACTCTCTCTTTAATTGCTGTCGATATCACTGATCGATGTGCGGTATTGGAACTTGGAGTAATAGAGATCTGAGCTCCTATCTGATCTCGCAACTTCTTTGCCAACAGTTCGATGCGATTACTCTGCTCTGCTCCGAGTTTTTCGGAATTTTCACGCAATAGATCTAAGCCCACCGCTAGAGCAACAATCTCAGAACTCGACATCGTCCGCACGTACGCTAAGGGCGCTGCATTTCGGATTGTTACAAATCCCGAATCAAAAGCGAGGTCAATCAGCTCGAGTGGCGTGTAACCCGGTAGACCGCACATCCACAGAGTGTTGAGGTCATCAAGCATCACATTGCTCTCGACCTTGAAGTGTTTTGCAAGATCGGAGAGCGAAATTCCTTGATGCGAGAGCAAGAAAGGAACTAGATCTAGAAGTCGAGCAGTCTGATCAAGGGGCGAGGTTACGGTTTTAGCCATGAAGCGCACGCAATTCCTTGAGGGATGCGATCACACGTTCTCTAAGAGCGCGAGGTTCCAGCACGACAACATCATCTCGATGCCACAGAATTTTTCGAACGAGCCAAGATTCATCAAGAATGGAAAGTTGAATCTCGTCCCACTCCTCCCCTGTTTCAATCATTGTTGCCAGCGAACGGAGCTGATGTCCGCGATGCTTTCGTACGCGAATAATTGCCACTTCCCTAGTCTCATCACTATTGTGATCAGGAATTGAATCTGGTATTTCGAAGGAGTTAACTTTCTTAGAAACGGTGGCCTTCGAAGTGATTCGATCTAAACGGAAGGTTCTCAACGAATCCTTTTCTAGATCCAGTCCGACTAAATACCATGAGCCGGACTGACCGCGCATCGAATATGGTGCGATTTTGCGTACTTGACTCGAAAGATCGGCGCTCAAGTACTCAAATTCAATCTCTGACCTACGAACGATTGCCTGAGTAATGAGAGCGAAATTCTGGTCTGTGCCACTCACTAGTGGAGTAAGTAATGACAGTGCCTCTGAGTCGCTATCTATCCCCATTGATGCAAGCTTGATGAGAGCAGATGTTGACTCTCGCTCTAACGCTGCCCCAGACCACGCTGTGGCCGCAAGGGATAGAAGGGCAATGTCGGTACCGTCTAACTCGCCCAGATTGAGTTGATAGCTTGATGGAGTAATTCGGTAACCGGCCTCATCCTCAAAGATTGGATCAAAGGTTCCAAGCTCAATGGCAATTCCTAAACTGCGTAAATCATCTTTGTCGCGCTCGAACATGCGCTCCATCGCCTCGGGAGCACCGTCATATCCTTCAACAGTGCGGAATATTTCACTCTTTGTTAAATATCTTTTTGTAGCCAGGAGAGCAATAGTTAAATTAACTAAACGTTCACTCTTCCGCGACACCGTAGGCACCCTTTGCTGGACGGCGACGTCGAGCTAAGACCTCAACGCCAGGAGCCATTCGTCGGCTCTGAATAAGAAATCCCGTATGTCCAATCATTCTCTGTTGTGGCCTCACAGCCAACCCTTCATGATGCCATCCACGAACAATCGTTTCCGAGCTCTCAGGTTCAGTGAAATGGCCATCGTTTTTCAGAGCTTCCGCAGTTGCCGATAATTGCGTTGTCGTGGCTACATATGCGAGAAAGACGCCTCCAGGACGCAAAACTCTCGCTGCCATTTCAACACACTCCCAAGGAGCAAGCATGTCAAGGATTACACGGTCATAGATCTTTTCGCTCGCAATATCTTGAACAGAGCCAACGGTTAGCGACCATCTCTGGGGTAATACGCCAAAATAATTAACAACATTGGTGCGTGCGATTTCCGCGAAATCATCACGTCTTTCAAAAGAATCGAGTGTGCCTTCCGACCCAACGGCTCTCAATATTGATAACGAAAGTGCTCCACTTCCAACGCCCGCCTCTAGAACGTGCGCACCAGGATAAACATCGGCAACACCGATGATCATCGCAGCATCCTTAGGGTAAACGATCGTTGCACCGCGTGGCATCGAGAGAACATAGTCAGAGAGCAAAGGAATAAACGCTGTGAACTTAAGCCCTGCTGTAGTCGAAACTACGGAACCTTCGGGTAAGCCAATGAGTTCATCGTGAACGATCCATCCTTTATGTGTATGCCACTCTTTGCCGGGGGTAATTGTGAAGCTGTAGAGCTTGCCCTTCGGATCGGTCAGTTGAATGCGATCACCGGCTGCGAAGTAACCAGGTGTTCTCGCGCCAGAATTTGCGCTATCGGAAGAGTTGGACACGGCCCTATCTTAGGCGAGGAAAATCAGTTCTGTAGCGGTATGGTCTCCAATGTGACCCACATTCGCCTCTCCCCCAGTCGAATCAGCGAATTTAATAATTGCCCTCGTCTCTATAAATACAGAGTGATTGAACAACTTCCTGAACCCCCAAGTATCGATGCTGAACGCGGCACCCTAATACATACGATTCTTGAAGACCTCTTCGATCTTCAAGCCAGTGAACGAAATTATGAATCTGCAGTTGGAATGGCTCCAGAACGCTGGCAAATTCAGCTCTCCGAAAAACCTGGTCTCGCCGAACTAGTTCCAAATGAGAAGGAATGGTTTGCTCGCGTTAGTGCTCTCCTTAAGAATTATTTTGTACTTGAAAAGCCAGAGACTTTCGAGGCGACTCATCGCGAGATGCACCTTGAACAGGATCTCAATCCGCAGGTATATCTTCATGGTTACGTCGATCGCATCGACGTAGCACCAAATGGCCAAGTGAGAATTGTTGATTACAAGAGTGGAAAATCACCGAAGGCTGGTTGGGAAGAGAAGGCTCTCTTTCAGTTGCGGGTCTACGCCTTGTTGTACTGGCGCTTACATGGAGTGATCCCATCCCTTCTGGTCCTCCACTATTTGGCAGATGCGAGAAGTGTGAAGAGCTCTCCCACAGAATCTGAACTCTTATCCACCGAAAAAAAGCTATTGCAGATTGCCGATGAAATTATCGAAGCTATCGAGAAAGATCACTTCCCCCCAAAAACTAGCCGACTCTGCGATTGGTGCTTCTTTAAAAGTATTTGTCCGGCGCACAACTAAATAGCTGAATGAAACTCTGCAAGGAAATCTAAGGAAACCTCTTCGAGAGATGAAACAACTCGAACCTTTTGCGCAAGAGTTACTTCTACATAGTGAGGAACTGCAACCACGGCGCAGCCCGCAGACTTTGCTGACGCGATACCTGTGAGTGAGTCCTCAAAAACCACGCAGGATCCAGTCTCCACACCCATGCGTTTGGCTGCTTCAAGATATGGGTCTGGGAATGGCTTGGTGCGAGTTACATCATCTGCACTGATGCTAAATTGGAAAAAATCTTTGGGAAGTGTTGTAAGTGCCGCATCCATCAGAATCCTTGGGCTGGCACTCACTAAGGCAACAGGCATCACCCGTCGGACTCTTTCAACCGCGTCGAGAGCTCCAGGCATCAGAATTGCCTTCGATGAAAGTTTGATGAGCATCATCTCTGTGAGCTCCTGCACTACTTGTGGACCCGTCATGTCGTGAGCACAAATATCAGAGATGTACTCACCTACTCGGGATAACGGGCCGCCAATACAGATCCGCTGATCATCGTCATCCCACTCATAGTTATAACGTGCACAAATCTCTTGCTGCGAGAGGTGCCATTGTGGCTCAGAATCAAGAAAGAGCCCATCCATGTCGAAGAAGGCGGCGGAAAACGTCATAAATTAATTAGCGTTGAAGTATTTCGCTTCAGGATGATGAACAATAATTGCCGAGGTCGACTGCTCTGGATGAAGTTGGAACTCCTCTGATAATTCAACACCTATGCGACCTGGTTCAAGAAGTTCGCATAGCTGAGTCTGTTGTTCGATATCCGGACACGCTGGATAACCAAATGAGTAGCGGGAGCCTCGGTAACCCTGATCAAGGATTCCCGCCAGATCTGGTGCATCGAAGTTGCGAACGCTCATCTCTTCACGAATACGTGCATGCCAATGCTCAGCAAGTGCCTCGGTAAGTTGTACCGATAATCCATGTAACTCCATATATTCGCGGTACTTATTCTCGGCGAAGAGCTTTGCAGCTGCATCTGAAACTACGTTTCCCATGGTGACGACGTGGAAAGAGACGACATCTACCTTGCCGGATTCACGAGAGGCAAAGAAGTCAGAGATGCAGAGTCTGCGATCTCGAGATTGACGAGGGAATGAGAATCGAACTCGCTCTTTACCCTCATTAGGACCCTCATGATGCAAGACAACAAGATCATTTCCTTCACTCACGCATGGGAAGTATCCATATACAACGGCGGCATTGAGCCAGCCTTGCGATTGCACTTGGTTGAGAAGTGCGCGAAGTCGAGGTCGCCCTTCACTCTCCACCATCGCTTCGAACTCACCGCGATTGCCCTTAAGTCCCCACTGCCCAACAAAAAGTGCGCGTTCATCGAGCATCTCGACGTAATCAGCTAAAGGAATTCCTTTGACGATCCGTGAACCAAAGAACGGAGGTTTTGGAATATCAATATCAACTGCAACATCGCTACGACGCGTATCTGCTGGTTGATCAGATACCGGCTTTACGACAGCCTTAACTTTGCGTTCGCGAAGAGCAGGTAGTGCGGCTCCAGGAACGCCTTTCTTGACGCCCATGATTGCATCCATCAAGTGAAGACCTTCGAATGCATCTCGGGCGTAACGAACTTCGCCTGCAAATTCGTTAGCCAAATCAACTTCAACGAATGCGCGGGTAAGCGCGGCGCCACCCAGAATTACGGGCCACTTCTGATCTAAACCTCGCGCAGTAAGTTCCTGGAGATTCTCACGCATGATTACTGTTGATTTAACGAGCAGGCCGGACATTCCAATCGCATCGACATCTGATTCTTGCGCCGCATCAATAATCTGGTTAATTGTCTGCTTAATACCAATATTAACCACACGATATCCATTATTTGAAAGAATGATGTCTACGAGGTTCTTTCCAATATCGTGAACATCGCCCTTAACGGTAGCAAGAAGAATCGAGCCGCGACCTTCATCATCGAGCTTCTCCATGTGAGGTTCTAGGTAGGCGACGGCAGTCTTCATCACTTCAGCTGATTGCAGAACGAACGGCAACTGCATCTCGCCTTTCCCAAAGAGTTCGCCCACAATCTTCATGCCTTCAAGGAGATGATCGTTGATAATTGCAAGAGGAGCAAACCCCGTTTTCATTGCCAGATCGAGATCGTCGGTGAGACCAACCTTCTCGCCATCAATAATTCTCCGCTGTAAACGCTCCTCAAGAGGAAGGGCGGCTAGCTCTGCAGCGCGTACATTTCGTGATGCGGCAAGTTCAACTCCTTCGAAGAGTTGCAGATAGGCGCTTAACGGATCGTAAGTGAGGTCTTCACCGTTGTACTCGCGGCGATCGTAAATCAGATCAAGTGCAACCTTGCGCTGCTTCTCATCGATTCGAGCAAGAGGCATAATCTTTGATGGATGAACAATCGCTGAATCCAACCCTGCTGCGACGCATTCATGAAGGAAAACAGAGTTGAGGACAACACGAGCTGCAGGATTAAGACCAAATGAAACGTTGCTCACGCCAAGAGTTGTCTGAACTTCAGGAAATTCAGACTTAAGCGCTCGGATTGCGTTAATAGTCTCTAGGCCATCGCGACGAGTTTCTTCTTGTCCTGTGGCGATCGGAAAGGTCAGTGTATCGATCAGAATATCTCCGACAGCCATCCCCCAGTTATTGACGAGATCTTCGATCAATCTCCGTGCAACACGTAACTTCCATTCTGCGGTGCGCGCTTGGCCTTCTTCGTCAATAGTGAGCGCAACGACTGATGCACCGTGCTCGACGACCAATGGCATGATTCGAGCGAATCGAGATTTCGGACCATCACCATCTTCGTAATTAACAGAGTTGATAATGCAACGCCCGCCCAGCTGCTCGAGTCCGGCTTGAAGAACTGGAGGTTCTGTCGAATCCAACATAATCGGCAAGGTCGAAGCGGTTGCAAAACGACCGGCAATCTCTCGCATATCTGCAACGCCATCACGTCCCACGTAATCGATGGATAGATCGAGTATGTGAGCACCGTCGCGAATCTGATCGCGAGCGATCTCAACGCATGTCTCCCAGTTTTCGGAAATTAGAGCATCACGAAAAGCTCGAGAACCATTGGCATTAGTGCGTTCACCGATTGCAAGGAAGGTGTTGTCTTGGCGAAAAGGTACGTACTGGTAAAGTGATGAGGAACCAGGATCGGCATGTGAAGTACGCGCACTCACCTGTCTGCGATCTAAACGGGCAACGACTGCAGACATGTGTTCGGGCGTTGTTCCACAACATCCGCCAATTAGCGTGATTTTGTAATCATCTACAAAGGTAGCTAGAGCTTGCGCAAGTGCATCAGGACCAAGGGGATACGTTGCACCCTTGGGACCGAGTTCTGGCAAACCTGCATTTGGCATCACAGAAATTGCACATCGTGCGTTCTTGCTGAGGTAACGCAAATGTTCTGACATTTCAGTTGGTCCAGTTGCACAGTTCAACCCAATGAGATCGATATTTAGCGGTTCGAGAGCGTTCAGCGCTGCGCCAATTTCGGATCCCAAAAGCATGGTACCGGTTGTTTCAACTGTTACCTGCGCGATTAAAATAACATCGCGTTCGCTCTTGTCGATTACTGCACGAGCTCCGTTCACTGCAGCTTTTGCTTGAAGCAAATCCTGCGTCGTTTCAATAAGAAGCGCATCTGCGCCTGCATCAACGAGCCCCTGGGAAGCGACCTCGTAGGCATCTCGCAAATGTTTGTAAGTGGTGTGTCCAAGGCTCGGCAACTTTGTTCCCGGCCCAAGTGAGCCAAGTACAAATCTCGGCTTATCTGGAGTGGAGAATGCATCCGCCGCCTGACGGGCGATAACGCCACCAGAGTAAGCGAGTTCGTAAATCCGATCTTCGATTCCATACTCAGCCAAGTTCGCCCAGTTAGCTCCAAAGGTATTTGTCTCGATGGCATCGACACCAACGGCTAAGTAGGCATCATGAACGGAGCGGACGACATCTGGGCGGGAAACATTCAAGATTTCGTTGCAACCTTCATGTCCTTGGAAATCTTCTAGGCTTGGATCGGCAGCTTGGAGCATGGTGCCCATAGCTCCGTCGGCAATTACGACTCGAGAGGCGAGAGCTTTTCTCAGCTCGGAGGGTGTTTTTGCGCTCATCACGCGTGAAGGTTACCTTAAGGTGAGCGATATGGAGATTTATCAGATCCCACTGCTCAGAAGCCCTGTCATGATCGCGGCTTTCTCTGGGTGGAGCGATGCTGGTGAAGCCGCATCTGGTGCACTCACCCATCTTCTAGAAAATCTTGATCAAAGTGGCAATGCTGCGCAAGCAATACTTATCGCTGAGTACGAGCCAGAAGATTTCTATGATTTCCAAGTGAATCGGCCAATGATCAGCGTCGATGATTCCCTCGTAAGGTCAGTGAATTGGCCATCGACTCAAGTTTACGGTTTAAGCACTCCACATCTTGAGAATGATTTTGTCTTAGTTCTTGGAGTTGAACCGTCAATGAGATGGAAGACATTCACCTCCCTCTTACTCGATTTGGCTGATGATCTTGAAGTTGAACTTGTCGTAACTATGGGAGCAATGCTGGCTGATGCTCCTCACACTCGACCTATTTCAGTCAGTGGAAGTGGTGGTCATCCCGATATTGCCGCCCGACTTGGCGTCGAAATTAGTAAGTACGAAGGGCCGACCGGAATATTAGGAATCATTGGAGATGGATGCATGAAGAGAGGAATTGATTGCGTCTCATTGTGGGCTGGATTACCACATTACGCTTCTAATTCTCCTTCACCTAAGGCAACTCTTGCACTTGTTAATGCAGTCGAAGATTTCTTAGAGATATCAATCCCTCTTGCAGATCTGGGCCATCAAGCTCAAGAGTGGGAGAATGAAGTTTCGGAAATGGCCGAAGAAGATGCAGAGGTTTCAGAGTATGTGAAAGCGCTGGAAGAGAGCAAGGACGCTGCTGAGTTCAAAGATGTTTCAGGTGATGAGATCGCTCGGGAGCTCGAACGATTCTTGCGCCGGCAAAACGAGAGTTAATCTAAATCGCAAGGCCTAAAAGATCATCCAAAACACGAGATAACTGACCAGCAGATCCCCCGGATGCACCGTTTTCCGTTGCTGTGCACCAAGAAGCAATCAGTTCTAAGGCGCGCACGGTATCAAGATCATTAGCAAGGGCTGAGAGAAGGTCTGCGATCAAAACGTCAGTTGGTGCCACTTCCATTCGCGCAAGATTGAGACGTATTCGCTGTAGGAACGCTGAAGCATCCGCAATTTCAGAGCTCCCCCACATGTGATCACTTCGATAATGGTGACCGAAAAGAGCGAGACGAATGGCCATGGGTTCGATGCCGTCATTGATCAGTCTTGAGACAAAAATTAGGTTTCCCAGAGACTTACTCATCTTTGCTCCGTCAAGGCCGATCATGCCGGCATGGACAAAGAAGCGTGCAAATTTCTGTCCCGTAGCAACCAAACATTGCGCTGCCGACATATCGTGATGAGGGAAGATGAGATCGCTTCCACCACCTTGAATGTCGATTGCAAATTCATCGGCCTTATTTGGTCGCAAGTAATGCAACGCGATCGCGGAACATTCAATATGCCAACCTGGCCGACCTACACCAAAGGGGCTTGGCCATCCTGGTTCTCCATCTCGTTGGGCTTTCCATACAAGAGCATCGAAGGGATCCCTCTTTCCTGATCGTTGTGGATCTCCCCCGCGTTCTGCAAAGTACTCCATCGCTACTTCTTGTGAGAGATGCGTCCGCTTGAGGAAATCTGGATCCATGCGAACTCGGAAATACAGGTCGTCATCGATTTTGTATGTGGAATCTTTGCTGTCCAAAACAGAGACAGCATCAATAATGATCTGCATTGCTTCGACCACGCCAACATAGTGATCAGGCGGGATGACGTGCAGAGCGACCATATCTCCACGGAAAAGCTCGATTTGAGAGGTGGCCAACTCCGACCAATCGACACCGTCGCGCTTAGCTCTCTCAAACAACGGATCATCAATATCAGTGATGTTTTGTACAAAGGAAACTTGCGCTCCACCGAAACGAAGATAGCGATTAATAAGATCAAAAGTTACATAGGTAGCAGCGTGACCCAAATGAGTTGCGTCGTATGGAGTTATACCGCACACATAAAGACGGTAAAGATCTTTGTTAGGAAGCGCTTCCACCTTCTGGGTGCTCGTGTTAAAGAGGCTTAAAGTTCTATAAGCGTCTCCATAGCCCTCACCGTTACCCAATGAAAGATCAGCCCAAGATTTCATTTTAGAATCCTAATATGCCGGCCATGGAATCGCCGGCCAATCTTCACTTGGTAAAGGCATGATCCCGTCGGAGCGAAGTTTGCTGATTCGAATGCAGGTAGCCTCAATCTCCTCGTTCGTCAGATGCGTACTTAAAGATGCGGTGTTCGCGTTGATGAAAGTCAAAGTCTGATCAAGAGTGTCGGACTCTTCTTCTGTCAAAGTATCGCCCGCCCATTGCCATAACACTGTCCGCAACTTATTTTCGGTGTGAAAAGTTACACCGTGGTCACAGGCGAAGAGATGTCCCTTCTGATCGGGAAGGAGATGACCAATTTTTCGATCGGTGTTATTTATGATTGCATCGAAGAGGGCTAGTCGGCGTAGCTCTTGCCTATCTTGAGCGAAGTAAGATCCCAAATCAATGCTCTCGTCTACATCTATCCAACGTTGGACCATCCCTAATCCAGCAGGGCCTTCCCGCAAAATTGTTGGTGGAACCAAATCCATCCCCGTCTTATCACTCAGCAAAAAAGCAACGTACTCACGATCGGCGAGTGTTCCATCCGGAAAATCCCAGAGCGGTCTCTCCCCCGCAACTGGCTTATAAATAACTTCTAGAGTCGTTCCCTCATGGTGCATGGTTCCAAAGAGAGTTGCATTCGAAGCATCAACAAGGCGACCGGTGATTTCTAATTCACCAGAAGTGAGGTGAGAAATACTTTTCTCTACCCAAGAATCATCGAGTTCATTCATCGTCGATAACCATTTGCGCGAGGACAGAGATGCCCTCTCGGATCTATCGGCGAGATGCAGAATGGACAGAGTGGGCGACCAGCGGCGACCAAAGCCATCGTTCTCTGCGCAAAGGCCAGCGCCATAGAGAGATCGAGATGGACTTCAACTATTGGACCCGAGTCGTCGTCATCAGCTTCATCACCCAATGAATCGGTATCCTCTGCGCGAAAAGAAATTTCGATCTCTAGAAGAGCTGGATCAAAAGCGATACCAATTGCACCAACTACGAATTCGCTATCGAGGGGAAGCTCAAGAGGTAGGTCATCCACAGGCCCCGCATTTACGGCACTCAGTGGTGTGCTCTTCTTGATTTCGCGGATGATTGTGGTAATTCTCTCTGCTAAAGCGGTAGCTTGCGATTTCTCAGTGGCAAGTGAGATGAGGATATTCTTCTGCCTAATTTGAAAATAGAATTCTCGCTCACCTGGGGCACCGATCGTCCCGACTATAAAACGATCTGGTTGATCAAAAGACCACTGCTGTGAACTCATTTATTCAAATTTCCCGTCGATCCCCCGAGTGCTGACTGATTGGTAGACCTCTCCGAAGTGAGAAACCCCTTCGCATCGTTGAAACGCACCAGACGACTCACTCCCGAATCAGTATCAATGATCGTAAGAGAGGCTGGTTCAATTACTAAACGTTGAAATTGATCCAGATGCATGCCCAAACAATGTGCGACGATCGATTTGATGACATCACCGTGGCTGACCAATAGACGTGGGCCTTTACCTTTAACTGAGTTTAAGCGATAAAAACCAGATAGAGCTCTCACCTGCATTTCTAGGAGAGATTCACCTTCGGGAAAAATCATCTGACTCGGAAAATCCTGTACAACCTTCCACTGCGACTTTCGCCGAAGTGAAGCAAGAGTCTTGCCGCTCCAATTACCGTAATCGACCTCTGATAGAGAATCATCGACGACCAGTGGGCTCTTCGCTCCACCTGCTAAAAGCCAAGGATCAATTGTTTGGCGACAACGTTGCAATGGACTTATTGCTACTTCGTCAAATTTAGTTGTGCCAAGTCGAGTGATGAGATCCTCTGCCTGCGCCTTTCCGGTTTTACTTAACGCAATTCCGGCCGTTCTACCTGCCAAAAGATTCTTTTCATTGGCGACAGAATGTGCATGCCGCAGTAGAACGATTCGTGCCATTTACCAAGATTAACGCCCTTTCACAGTGTTGGCTTGCTAGGGTGCCTTCCATGGAAATCAGACGCGCTGGAAAGAGCGGACTTGAGCTATCCCGACTCGGTTTAGGCACCATGACGTGGGGTCGCGATACCGATACACATGAAGCAGCAGAACAGATGCGTAGTTATATAGAGGCCGGAGGAAACTTCATTGACACCGCGGCCAGCTATGCCGCTGGAGATGCCGAGCGAGTGATCGGCGGATTAGTGGGTACATTTTTTAATCGCGACGACGTTGTTATTGCCACGAAGGCAGGGGTCACCTTCCCTGAAGGAGTGCGAATTGTTAACAATTCTCGTCACTTCCTCATCAGTGAGCTAGAAAAATCTCTGACCCGCCTAGGAACTGACTATGTCGATATCTGGCAGATTCACTCGTGGGATGCACACGTCGCAATAGAAGATACTCTCTCTGCCTTAGATTTTGCATACACCTCCGGTAAAGCCAGATATGTCGGTATTTCCAATTTTAATGGGTGGCAAAGTGCGCGAGCGATTTCATTACAAGAGGCAAACACCGCTAAAGCGCCAATAGCGACAATTCAGAGTGAGTACTCATTACTTAATCGTTCAATCGAGAACGAGATTGTGGATTGCGCCTCTGAATTAGGTGTCGGAATTCTTGCATGGTCACCGCTTGGTCGTGGTGTTCTTACCGGTAAGTATCGGAGCTCGATCCCCGCGGATTCACGCGGAGCTACGCCCCACTTTGCAAACTTCATTTCAACATATTTGAATCGAGACTCTGCGCGAATTGTAGAAGCGGTAGCCGCCGCTGCGTCAGGTCTTGGCTACTCCCCACTTGAAGTAGCACTTGCATGGGTGCGCGATGCGCCCGGGGTCACAAGTGCCATCGTTGGTGCTCGCACAGGAGCTCAGCTACGCGGAGCGCTTACCGTTGAGGAGATAGTTCTTCCTGATGTAGTGCGCAGCGCTCTCGACGAGGTATCAAGCGGTTTCTAAGAAATCCTTAAGCACGTTTACACCAAAGCGAAGACCATCTACTGGCACTCGCTCATCTACACCGTGAAAAAGCGCCATAAAATCTAGATCTGGGTCGAGCTTCAAAGGTGAAAATCCATAACCAATAACTCCAATTTTGGAGAGCGCTTTGTTATCGGTTCCGCCACTCATTGTAAATGGAACTGGAATGCCATCACCATCATGTTTGATCAGTGCGGCACACATCGCATCGACGAGATCACCCTCGAATGGAACCTCAAGTGCGATATCTGTAACGATTGTTTCAATCCGAATATCAGGACCCACGATCTCGCGAATTGTCGCATTCATCTCGTCCTCATAACCAGGCAGGAAGCGACCATCAACTACTGCACTTGCTTCTCCCGGAATGACGTTCTCCTTATATCCTGCTGACAACATTGAAGGGTTTGCGGTGTTTTGCAACGTGGCACCAATCATGCGTGAGGCACTTCCAAATTCAGCTAGGAGTGGTCGAAGATCTTTCAGATCAAATGGTTTTTCTGAAGCTTTCGCTACTGTCTCAAAGAGACGCTTGACTGTTGAGGTGTAACGCTGTGGCCATTGATAACGACCGATCTTCGCCACTGCTTCGGTAAGAGCGGTGATCGCGTTCTCTTCGTTGATGACTGAACCGTGACCCGCTCGTCCTTGCGCAACTAGTCGCATCCAATGGATGCCTTTCTCGGCAGTCTCCACAAAATAGAATCTCTTTGCATTTGGAAGTGTGATTGAAAAACCACCAACCTCAGAGATTGCTTCGCTGCATCCTGCAAAAACTTCTGGATGTTCGGCAACCATCCAGCGTGAGCCGAAACTACTTCCAGCTTCTTCGTCGGCAAAGAATGCAAGAGTGATAGGACGTGGCGGTTTGTATCCAACTTGCGCCCATTGACGAACCACAGCAATGATCATCGCATCCATATTTTTCATATCAACAGCGCCGCGTCCCCAGATAAATCCATCCTTGAGGATTCCACCAAATGGATCAACACTCCAGTCCTCTGCCATCGCAGGAACAACATCGAGGTGACCATGAACAACAAGTCCGGGACGATCGGGATGCGTGCTCTCTAATTGAGCTATAACGTTGCAACGATTAGGAGCGGATTCAAAAATGGTGGATTTAATTCCAACTTCAGCTAACTGTGCAACGACGTACTCCGCCGCTGCCTTTTCATCTCCCCTGCCCTCGCCAAAATTGACACTTGGAATTCGAATCAACTCTTGGCAGATACGTATAGCTTCGGCTTCAAGTTCTTCACGTAGGGCGTTTTTATCAGTTGTCATGGCGTAAGTATCCATCAAGAACGCTGGAGTGCCATAGGAATTAGCCACTTTGCCTTGGACTCCTGGGGTTGATATCGTTTGCCTTCTTGATCACCCTTGTGAGTCGAAAGACTAGGCAAGGTTTTTTCGCGGTCAAGGTATTTATACTGGTCCGGGTGGCGGAATTGGCAGACGCGCTAGCTTGAGGTGTTAGTGCCCGCAAGGGCTTGAGGGTTCAACTCCCTTCCCGGACACGCAATAAGAGTGAGGGTGCAAAGAGTGAATGTAGAACAAGCCCTAACACTGATTCGTACAATTCCAGATTATCCGAAACCAGGAATCCTCTTTCAGGACATCACCCCAGTTCTGAGTAATCCTGACGCTTTTAACCTTGCCGTCCGAGCGCTCGCAGAGGTAGACCCTGAAAGTTCTGTTGTCGCTGGTATCGAAGCTCGCGGCTTTATCTTCGCCAGCGCCATAGCAGTCGCAAAGGGATGCGGATTTGTACCTATCCGAAAGAAGGGCAAACTCCCATATTCAACATACTCGAAACAATATGGTCTTGAATATGGCGTTGATGAAATTGAAATTCACACCGATGCATTCCAACCCGGCTCGAAGGTTTTGCTCGTCGATGACGTGTTGGCAACTGGAGGAACATTGGTCGCTGCAATCGAACTCGTCAAACAAGCGGGTGGAATTGTCACCGACATCGCGGTTCTGAGCGAGATTACTTTTCTTGGCGGGCGTGCTCGTATCGCCGATCATTCACCCGATATCTCAGTACATGCACTCATAAGCGGATGATCGCGAAGGAGCGAAATCCGCAGATCCAAGCGCTACGAGCGCTTGCTGCAATATTAGTTCTCATTTATCACGCAGAATGGCTTGATGGCGGGTACATCGGCGTCGACATCTTCTATGTGATCTCTGGCTTCTTAATTACCGGAATCCTGGTTCGCGAACTTGACTCTAAAAACACTATCTCGCTCGTTGTTTTCTACGCCCGTCGTACTAAACGACTACTTCCAGCGTCCTTTCTGGTCATCTTTGCCACCGGCATTGCAGGCTTCCTCTTTCTTCCCGCCTCTATGCGTGAATCCTTTGGTAAAGATCTCATCGCGGCGTCAACTTATCTCTCCAACTTCCTCTTTGCCCTTTGGGAGACCGATTATCAGAACCTCAACTCCACGCCTTCACCATTCATACACTTTTGGTCTCTCGCCGTCGAAGAACAGTTCTATCTCTTCTGGCCCTTCTTCATTCTCATCCTATTTCGAATCGGTAAGCGTAAAGCAGTCTTCTACGGTGTAATTGCAACATTCGTACTCTCATTTCTCTTCTCTCTCTATCTCACAGAACGCGCTCCAATTTGGGCTTTTTATATTCTCCCCACGCGCGCATGGGAATTAGCTGCTGGTGCGCTACTAGTTTTTCTTCCTAAACTAGAGAGAGCTCGACCACTCTTGGCTCTTATTGCACTAATAACTCTCGGTGCTGGAACGATAATCTTTAACGAGACAACACCGTTCCCAGGTACCGCAGCAGTTGTTCCGGTGATCGCAACAGTTCTCTTACTGGCAAGTCGACATCAATGGCCTCCATTCATCGACGTGATTGCCAAATCGCGAGCAACCCAATGGCTAGGCGCGATTTCGTATCCGCTCTATCTATGGCACTGGCCGGTGCTTGTGATCCCCGCGCTCTATATCGGAGAAGAGCTCGGCTGGCGACAAATCACTCTCCTGCTCGCACTCACCGTGATCTTGGCTGGTTTGACTCATCGATATGTTGAAGCGCCGCTGCGCGAAGCGAAGGTATCTCAACTTAATGTCTTTAAGTTTGCAGCACTAGCTACTAGCATCTCAGTGATTATTGGTGGCCTGACATATCTCCAACATTCAAATACCGTAACTATCGCGGAGACGGTCGAGGTCTCACTTGATCAGGTGAGATCGAAACCCAAGATCAACGAAGACGGATGCCATATACACATTCGTCAGACCGTTTCGCCTCGATGTGAGTATGGAGATACTTCTTCGCAGCAAACCATCGTTTTATATGGAGATTCACATGCGGCTCAATGGTTTCCCGCTCTTGATTTGATTGGAAAAAAGCGCGGGATCAAGATTGTCTCTCTGACAAAGTCTGCCTGTCCATCAGCAGAAGTAATTAAAGAGCTCTCATCCCAGTACGACGTGAAAGACTGTCAGGCCTTCCGCGACTCCTCAGTTGCGCGCATAAATCAAATCAAGCCATTGGCGGTAATTCTCACAGGAATGCAACCATTTACCGCTCCATATTCAGATGAGAGTGCGCGCTCGTGGTGGCTCGCTGGAGAAAGAAAAGTACTCAATCGGATTAAGAGTGCAACTCAGTTTCCAATCTATCTCACAGACACACCACTCCCGCAAGTAGATATCCCGGATTGCTTAGTAGCAGGTCGAGGTGCTGCTTGTGATTCAGCTAAACCCGTCTCAGCCGAAGTTGCCCCGGGGCTGATCCCGATCAATCCAACGCCATGGCTCTGTACCGATAAGTGTCCAGCGGTTGTCGATGGAATCATTGCCTACCGCGATAAATCTCATCTTACAGTTGAGATGAGCAAGCATCTTTCTCGGGAACTGGAAATCGCCCTGGTCCGTTTAGGGCTCTTCTAAGGTGACTTTATGGCAGGATCTGCGCCATGGCTGAATTGATCTACTACTGCGGAACGATGGATAGCGGAAAATCAACGCTCGCTCTGCAGACTGCCCATAATCACCAGCAACGCGGACGCGGCGGTTTAATTTTTACTTCTCAGGACCGAGCTGGTTCCGGGAAAATTTCATCTCGACTTGGATTAACAAGTGCGGCGATTGAAGTTCTACCTGGATTTGACATTCATAAGTTTGTCGTCGACAAGCTTTCTATTGGAGAAAGAATTGATTATGTAATCTGTGACGAAGCGCAGTTCTATCAACCAGAACAGATTGAAGAGCTCGCTCGAATTGTTGATGGTCTTGGAATCGATGTCTATGCCTTTGGAATTCTGGCAGACTTTAGAACCAAGCTCTTCCCTGGATCGGGGCGATTGGTAGAACTAGCTGACCGAGTAAACACATTGCAGGTCGAAGCACTCTGCTGGTGTGGATCCCGCGCAACACATAACGCCCGCACTGTCGGCGGAAAGATGGTCACCGAAGGCGAGCAGGTAGTTGTTGGAAACGTCGGATCAACTGATGAAGTTGCCTATGAAGTCCTCTGTCGTAGGCACCATATGCGTGGAGTGACCGCGCGAAATTCGAGAGCGGGCCACATTTCAAGTGATCCATTACCTTTTAACGAACTCTAACAATTACAAACACGAATAAACACGAATAAACACTTGGAGCAGATATGACAAAAGTACGTGGACTTGCAGCTATAAGTAAAGGGGCTCCGTTTACACGTTTTGATTTTGAGCGTCGCGAGCTTGGGAGTCACGATGTAAAGATTGACATCGCCTTCGCCGGAATTTGTCACTCTGATATCCACCAAGTGCGTGAAGAGTGGGGTCCTGCGCTATTTCCGATGGTTCCAGGACATGAAATAGCTGGCGTTGTGAGCGAAATTGGCTCAGCTGTAACGAAATTCTCCGTAGGCGATCACATCGGTGTTGGTGTCTTCATCGATTCCTGCCGCCAATGTAAGCCGTGTAAAGACGGGTTAGAACAGTATTGTGATCAAGGAATGACCGGTACCTACAACACTTTAGAGCGTGATGGTAAGACCGTTGCGATGGGTGGATACAGCAATATTTTCGTAGTGAATGAGAATTACGCAGTTACGATTCCAAAGTCACTGCCTCTCGATGGTGTCGCACCTTTACTCTGCGCGGGAATTACTCTCTACTCACCACTCAAGCATTGGGACGTCCGTAAGGGAACTCGCGTTGCCGTCATGGGACTCGGTGGACTCGGTCACATGGGCGTGAAGTTTGCACATGCTCTCGGTGCTCACGTCACGGTAATTTCGCACTCACCGAATAAGCAAGAAGCAGCCTTGGCGATGGGAGCTGATGAATTCATCTGTGTAAAAGACCCTAAAGAACTAAAACCTTTAGCCCGTACCTTTGATCTCATTCTCAACACGGTCAGCGCTCAAATCGATATTAATGACTATATTGCCACGCTAAAAATCGATGGAACACTGGTTGTTATTGGGCTTCCGGGTGCGCCGTATCCGGTTCACGTGGGATCTCTTCTCAATGGAAGAAAATCTCTCGCTGGATCAATGATCGGTGGAATCGCTCAAACTCAAGAGATGATCAACTTCAGTGCAGAGCACGGAATTCTCAGCGATATTGAAGTTATCAACGCTGACTATGTCGATCAGGCCTACGAAAGAACGGTTGCAAGCGATGTGAAATATCGTTTCGTAATCGATGCGAGCACTATTTAATTCGACTAGAGCTGCTTGGATTAAAGAAAACGATGCAGGACGCCTACGAAGATCGGTGCAATGAGTAGCGCCGGAAGCAAGTTACCCACAGCGATAGTCTTTATCTTCAACAGGCCAAGGCCAATGGAGACGAGCATCAATCCACCGACGATTGTCATCGCATCAACTTGGTAGCCCGAGAGGATGTTGCCTAGACCGAATCCAACGACCGTCCACACTCCCTGATAAATACCAACAGGAATTGCAGAAGCTGCAACACCCCAACCTAAACTAGCCGCAAAGGCCATCGCTGCAAAAAAGTCGAGAGATGACTTAAGGATGAGCTGGTCTGTTCCAGTACCCATGCCATCGCTAATAGATCCAAGAATTGCCAGCGGTCCAATCACAAATAGCAGCGAAGAAGATAGGAATCCTTCAACAAAAGTCCCTTGACCGTCGGCCCTGAATTTAACCCGTAGAAAGTTTCCGAAACTTTCCAAGCGATTCTCTAGATTCGCCGCGCTACCGATCACTCCTCCAATGAGAAGCGAGGCGAGAATTGCCAAGAGTGGCCATCCTTTTGGCAGCGCATCAACATAACGATCTGAATTTATGGACACTAGGGCAGTTGCCGCACCGAGAATTGTGATCAAACCCAAAACATCTGTAATGAGAGCGCGCATACGCTCCGGCATACGTCCGCCAATGACGACTCCAAGAGATGCACCTACAACAATAGTGATGATATTGATCAACGTTCCGGAGCCTGTAAACATTGGATAAGAGTACTTAAAGTGCAACCATAAAGGTAGGATGCACGAATGACGTTCCGTCAAATCATCTCTCATCTCAAGCCTCACAGAACAGTCCCTATAGTCCCGTGGACAGCAAAAAACCGTTGGGATCTTTCGTTCAAGCGAGTATCCATACTCTTCTTCGGACTAGCAATCTTTGGTTTAGGTGACGGATTGATTATTCAATCTGGACTCGGAAATGCACCGTGGTCTGTTCTTGCACAAGGAATCTCACTCAAGAGTGGGTTATCAATCGGCACATCCACTTTAGTTGTGGGTTCATTAGTCCTCGCTCTCTGGATCCCGCTGAGAGAACGTCCTGGATTTGGAACACTTTCAAATATCATCATCATCTCGCTCTTTATTGAGATCGCGACAAATATCTTTCCGAAGCAAGAAAATATTCTTCTCGGAGTGATCTACACACTTGTGGGAATTGCGATGGTTGGAATCGGATCATCGCTTTACATCACATGTGGTCTTGGGCCAGGGCCACGAGATGGTGCGATGACGGGACTGCATCAACGCACCGGGGTGCGAGTTGGTCGAGTACGGCTGGGTCTTGAAGTCGTGGTCTCTATCGCTGGCGCACTCCTTGGCGGCACCTTGGGGCTAGGGACACTGCTCTTTGCGCTGCTGATCGGCCAATCTGTAGCCATTTCCTTCGGCCTTTTAGCGCGCCTAACCTCACAGTAGGGCTCTGGGTCAGATATTTTGACCCTATCAGAGAGCTCCCCATCCTCGATCGGTCTGTGAGCCGTCATTTCACACGGGGTCGCAACCACCCCCGATAACAAAATGAGGAAGGTTCAATATGCTCGATAGTTACTTCAAAATATCTGAGCGCGGATCGACAGTGGCACAGGAAGTTCGTGGCGGAGTTGTCACATTCTTTACTATGGCTTACATCGTAGCGCTCAATCCATTGATCATTGGCCTAGCCAAAGATGCAGATGGAAAATACATCGGTGGCGGAGATGCTCCAAACTTAGCTCTCGTTGCTGCAATGACAGCTCTTATGGCTGGCATTCTCACAATCCTGATGGGAGTTCTTGGAAACTACCCACTCGCGCTTGCAACAGGCCTTGGCCTCAACACATTTGTTGCAGTGAGCATCGCTTCGCAGATGTCATGGGCCGATGCCATGGGACTCGTAGTAATCGAAGGTCTCATCATCACTGTTCTTGTTCTCACGGGCTTCCGCGGCGCGGTCTTTCGTGCAGTTCCTGGACAACTCAAGATCGCGATATCTGTAGGTATCGGTCTTTTTATCGCCCTCATCGGACTTGTTGACGCAGGCTTTGTACGTCGTACCGGTTCAGGCCCTGTCCCTGTAATGCTTGGCGAAAATGGCAACCTCGTTGGTTGGCCAATTATCGTCTTTGGATTCGGACTTCTTCTCACAATCGCTCTCATGGTCAAGAAGATCAAGGGCGCAATCTTGATTGGTATTGTCGTAGCAACAGCTGCTGCAATCGCAATCGAGTCAGCATTTAAAATTGGACCACTATTTAATGGTGCAACCGGTGCTGTGAATCCAAAGGGTTGGAATCTCAATGTTCCTGCAATGCCAGCTGAGGTAGTTGCTACTCCCGACTTTTCACTCTTCGGTCAATTCAACCTCTTGGGCAGCTTCGATCGAGTTCCACTGATCACAGCAATCCTCTTCATCTTTACTCTCTTGCTCTCAGACTTCTTCGACACAGTCGGAACAGTTACTGCAATTGGTCACGAATCAGGTTTGATCGACGATGAAGGAAATGTTCCAAACAATAACAAGATCCTTTTCGTCGACTCGCTAGCAGCTGTTGCTGGTGGAGCCGGCAGCATCTCTTCTAACACTAGCTACATTGAATCTGCAGCCGGTGTTGGTGAAGGAGCTCGTACAGGTCTTGCATCAGTTGTTACTGGTGTCCTATTCCTTCTCACAACATTCCTAGCGCCACTGGTTGCAGTTATTCCTTATGAGGCAGCAACACCAGCACTAGTAATCGTTGGATTCCTCATGATGACTCAGATCAGAAATATCGACTGGGACGACATGGGAATAGCTCTTCCAGCTTTCCTTACAATCATCTTGATGCCATTTACCTACAACATCTCAGTTGGTATCGGTGTCGGATTTGTATCGCATGTCATTATCCGCGCAATCCAAGGACGTGCGAAGGAAGTTCATCCACTTCTTTGGCTCGTTTCAGGACTCTTCGTAATCTACTTCCTGCAATCCCCTATTAATATCTGGGTTGGATAAGTAACTTAACTAGGAAAGAGGTCTGGTATTCACTTGAAGTGAGTACCAGACCTCTTCTCTTTTCTACCAGGTAATTTCAGTTTTACCATTTTCAACTAACATCGCATTACATTGCGAGAATGGACGTGAACCAAAGAATCCACGATAGGCACTCAGTGGACTTGGGTGAGCGCTTTTAATTACGCGAGAGGCATCAAAGTAATCTGACATTTGTTGGGCGTTGCCGCCCCATAAAATTCCGACCGCACCCTTTAAAGCTACTTCGCGAATAATGGCTTCAGTGATGGGCATCCATCCACTTCTTTGATGGGAGTGCGACTCCCCCGGAATCGTTGTCAGGGTACGGTTGATAAGTAAAACCCCTTGACGTGACCACCGCTCCAAGTTGCCATCTACTGGCAGCGGTGTGCCGAGATCACTCTTTAGCTCCTTAAAAATGTTCATCAAAGATGCAGGAAAAGGTCTTACCTCTGACTGAACTGAGAAAGCAAAACCATCTGCATACTCTGCGTTCGGGTATGGATCTTGACCGACAATCACAACTTTGACTTCATCGACAGGTGTGCTCAATGGAGCAAGAATTCGACCTATCGCAGGTATGTATTGACCCTGACTAACAAGATCAAATGTAGAGACGATGTCATCCTGGAGTGGTTCAAGTATTGAGAACCACGACGGATGGACGGGTTGGAAAATTGCGTGATTCACGAAGATGCTCGAGCAAAAAATCGCGAGCCATCAAAGGAAACGTTTACGTCGACACCAAATACCGCAGTGATATGTTCACTTGTTACTACCTGCTGCACTGGTCCGCTTACAGCAATTGAGCCCTCTTTTAACAGTAGGGCGTGAGTAGTTCCCACTGGAATTTCTTCAATATGGTGGGTAACAATCACTGTAGCTGGTGCACTTGGATCGCTCGAGAATTGTGAGAAGCGACGCAGTAGATCCTCGCGGCCGCCTACATCAAGTCCTGCGGTTGGTTCATCGAGAAGGAGTAATTCGGGATCAGCCATGAGGGCTCGTGATATCTGCACGCGCTTCTTTTCACCCTCACTCAATGTTCCATAATCACGGTCTGCCAGATCTCTCACTCCGAAAGTTGTTAATAGGGCTACCGCTCGAGATTCATCCCATAAGTCGTAATCTTCATTCCATCGCCCGAGAACTGCGTAAGCCGCAGTCACAACAACATCTCGCACTTTCTCTTCATAGGGAATATCTTCTGAAATACCTACGCCAGCAAGACCAATACGTGTACGGAGTTCAAAGAGATCGACCTTGCCCATCTCCTTCTCCAGTACATAGACCTTACCGCTGGTAGGAAACGCTCGCGTAGCTAAGAGATTTAGTAACGTCGATTTCCCTGCACCATTAGGGCCGAGAATCACCCAACGTTCGCCTGGAGATATCGCAAAGGTTATTGGTCCGAGGATCATCCGCGTTCCGCGACGAACGCAGACATCGGTAACTCTCAATACTTCCTGGCCACTCACGGACTAAAAGATATCTCTTCACGGCGTTCAATAGCGGTAAATTCGAGGAGATTAACCTGTGATTCACGATAATCTCTGCACATGGATAAGCGAAGCGAGTATTACACAGGCCTGATCTTGGTCTCCGGCGAAGATCGTCCCGGTATCACGGAGGCGCTTTTCTCTACTCTAGCTCCATTCGCGCTGACCATTATGGATATCGAACAAGTGGTCATCCGTTCGCGCCTGATTCTTACGATTCTTATCTCTCTCGACCGCGCACATGCATCAGCTATCGAGAACGATCTTAATGGGAAAGCTGAATCTCTTGATCTCGACATTGCTATTGCATTCTCTGAACAGAAAAGCGAGAGCATCGCGGCAAAAACAGGACTAACCCATGTAGTAATACTTTCCCAAGAGTTAAAACCATCCGCGATAGCCGCAATCGCATCAGCAATTGCTCGTGTCCAGGGAAATATTGAACGTATTCAGCGCACTGCAAGTTATCCAGTCACTGCTATTGAATGCATTGTGAGTGGTGCGGCGACAGCAACGCTTAAGAGCGCGTTGACACCTTTGGCTGCGCAACATGCTGTCGACATTGCAGTATCCCCCGGTGGCCTCATGCGCTGGGCTAAGAAGTTAGTTCTGATGGATGTTGACTCAACTCTTATCTCTCAAGAAGTTATTGAACTTTTAGGAGCAAAAGCTGGCGTTCAAGCCCAGGTGAAAGAAATTACCGATAGAGCGATGGCGGGTGAGATTGATTTTGAATCAAGTCTTCGCGAAAGAGTTTCCCTCCTTAAAGGACTTCCTGAAACAGTAATCGCCGAGGTAAGAAATGAGATTTCGCTTACCCCTGGCGCGAAGACCTTAGTTTCAACTCTTCAAAAACTTGGCCATACCGTCGCTGTTGTATCTGGTGGTTTTATCAACGTCATTGAGCCTCTTCTGCAGTCTCTTCACATAGAGCATTTTCGTGCTAACACTTTAGAGATTAAAGATGGCGTACTCACAGGCCAATTAGACGGACCAATTATCGATCGCGCCGCTAAAGCGACTGCACTTCGTGACTTTGCAAAGATTGAACATGTTGAATTAGAGCAGACTGTGGCTATCGGAGATGGTGCAAATGATTTAGATATGATCGAGCTGGCTGGTCTCGGCATTGCATTTAACGCCAAACCTGCTGTGCGCGCTGCCGCAGATAGCGCGCTAAGTGCTCCCTACCTTGATAGCGTCCTCTATCTCTTGGGAATTACCCGCGAAGATGTGGAAGAGTCCGGGCAGAGCAGCCGAAAGTAGAATTTTTAAAGTCTGCACGCATGAATGTCAGTGACGAGAATTCCTCGCGCACCCAGAACGTATAAATCGTCCATCACTTTATTAGTCTCACTGCGCAATACCATCGCTCGTACAGCTAGCCAGTCGGGATTCTGCAACGGTGAAATTGTTGGAGATTCCAAACCGGGAGTGATGGCACATGCTGCATCAATATCGCACTTCTTGATGTCGTAATCCATCAGTACATACTGGCGAGCTGTAACAACTCCTTGTAAACGTCTAATCAGAACCTCAAGATCTGCGGCAATCGCGGCATCATTACGACTGATCAATATCGCTTCGCTGGTCAGAATAGGATCGCCGAATACTTCAAGCCCTGCTTGGCGCAAGGTATTTCCAGTACTGACTACATCTGCAATCAAATCAGCCACTCCGAGCCGAACGCTACTTTCTACTGCACCATCTAGTCGAACAACCTCTGCTGCAACTCCAAGACTGGCGAGGTGACTTTGAACAAGTCCTGGATAGGCAGTTGCTACTCGCTTGCCAGAGATGTCCTTAATCGAATAACCCTTACCGGTAGGTCCCGCAAATCTAAAAGTTGATCCTCCAAAATTTAGAGCCATCACTTCGACTGCAAGCGCCCCAGAATCAATCAATAGATCTCGTCCAGTAATGCCCGCCTCTAGCTCGCCGGACCCAACGTAGATAGCAATATCGCGTGGACGTAAATAGTAAAACTCAACTAAATTTAATGTATCCACAAGAACCAGATCGCGTGAATCAGTGCGCTGTTTGTATCCAGCCTCTTTTAGAATCGCGATCGACTCATCCGCGAGAGATCCCTTATTGGGGATAGCTATACGTAGCATCATGCTCCTTTAAACTAGAGAAACTTATAGATATCTTGTGGTGTCAATCCGCGCGCAAGCATCAACGTTTGTAAGTGATAAATCAATTGGCTGATCTCTTCAGCTAGCGCTTCATCACTCTCATGTTCTGCTGCGAGCCAGACTTCACCGGCCTCTTCGATGATTTTCTTTCCTATCGAATGAACACCTGCATCCAAGGCTGCAACAGTTGCAGAATCTGCAGGTCGGTCAATCGCCTTCTTGGAAAGTTCAACCCATAGATCATCGAATGACTTCATGACCTTAGTTTACTTGAAGATCAGCTGCGCGGGCGCGCTATTTAGCTTCGGCTAAGGCGCGCAATTGCATAATCATCTCTGCTGGATCCGGTGAATTGAAGACAGCGCTTCCAGCAACAAAAGTGTCAGCCCCGGCCTCGCGGGCAATCTCAATGGTTTCCAATGAAATTCCGCCATCAACTTGTAGCCAAATTGGTCGATCACCGATGATGTTGCGTGTTTGCTTTACCTTCTCCATCATGGCGCTCATAAATTTCTGTCCGCCAAATCCAGGTTCGACCGTCATGATCAGGAACATATCTACGTCATCGGCGTAGCCGTCGTAATCCGAGATTGCTGAACCTGGTTTAAGCGCAAGCCCGGCTCGTGCACCCTCGCCCTTGATAGCACGTAACGTCTGCGATATCGAAGAACTTGCCTCTGCATGGATAGTCACGCTCGCGCTTCCCGCATGAGCATAGGCAGGAGCTAGGCGATCAACATCGGAAATCATTAAATGTGCATCTACCGGGATCGGAGACGATCCAATTATTGACGCTGCTTGCTCAAAGTCAAAGGTGAAGTTAGGGACAAAAACATTATCCATAACATCTAGATGCAAAAGATCCGAGACTGCCGAAATACGCGATATCTCCTCATCAAGGCGAGAAAAATCAGCGTTCAAGATGCTGGGCGTTATTCGAATTCCCATGTCGTTACTTTACCTCACGAGATTTTTCTAAAGAGTGCTAGGAACATTGCATCAGTGTTGTGTCGCTGAGTCCATAGAGCCATGCTCTTATCTCTTACTCCCCCATTAACACCTTCTGGCATGAACCGTTGAACGTCAATCTGTTCTAACTCAGGGTGCTTTTTCAAGATATCTTCAACGGCAATACTCGTCTCGGCTAGATGCGGCGAACACGTGGCATAACCAAATACTCCACCCACGTTCAAGATTGAAATTGCAGCATCGCTTATCTCGCGTTGCAGAACTCCGAGCACACGAAGATCAGAGAGTGAGCGACGCCAACGTACTTCCGGCCTGCGCCGCAACGCTCCTATTCCTGTACAAGGAACATCAGCCAGAATTGCGTCAAAGCCTTCACCACGTGCTGCAATCTCTCGAGCGTCCCCCACCCAGACAGCGTGTGATCCAACTACCTGCTTCACTAAATCGGCTCTGATCTGCGAAATTTCATTTGCAACAAATCGGTGATCGCCCTGATCGGCTATTGCTGCAAGTAGCGCAGCCTTACCACCAGGTCCCGCGCATAGATCAAGCCATGCACCTTTATCAGCCGCTGCCTTTGCAAAAATCGTCGCCACAAGTTGCGAACCTTCATCTTGCACTCCAGCTCTTCGATGGCGCACCGCCTCCAGTGCTGATGGAGTCACATCTGCCCTAAAACCGTATGGGGAAAAAGGCGTTCGAATCGCGCCCCACTCCTGAAACTCAGAAATTTCAGATCGTCCGGGCCACGTGACAAAGGTTGGCTTTGCAGGAGTGTTATTAGCTTCAAGCAGAGTGCGCACTTCTTCAAAATCGCGCAACAGATCAAAGTAAGCGCTCACGATCCACTCTGGATGAGAATAGGTGATAGCTAATCTACTGACTTCATCGCTTATGAGAGCAAGTGGTTCCAACCACTCATCTAAAGATTGGGCACTAACTTTACGAAGGAGCGCGTTCACAAAAGATGCCTTGGATTCACCCAAAACTTTACGAGCTAGCTCAACGGTTTCAGAGACTGCAGCGTGCATCGGCACTCTCATCTCAAAAATTTGTTGAAGGCCCATTCTTGTAACATCTACGATACCTGCGTCAACTTCACTCCAAGGTCGATCACTTACTTGGGCGAGAACGTAATCATGGCGACCCTGCATGCGTAGCGTTCCGTAGAGAAGTTCAGTCGCAAATGCTTTATCGCGCTGATCAAAGGTTGAAGAATCTAACGCTCGCGGTAGGAGGAGATTTGAGTAACCATCACGTCGATTGACTTCTGTGAGAATGTCAAAGACGAGCAGTCGAACTGGATCAGCCTTTGGTTTCTTAAATGTATTTCTGCGTGCCTCAACCACAAAGCTCACCTGAATTGATTCTTGCTCCTCGCGCCCAATCAGTTGCCTTCATTTCTGACTTACCCTGCGGGATAAGTTGGACTATCTCAAGCGGTTGATCTCCAGTCCCGATGAGCACCCGGTCCTTCTCGACGATCAATTCCCCTGCTTGAAGTGCTACTTCGAACGAAAGATCGTTGCACACTTTGCTCTGCGTGATCTTAAGAACCTCGCCCCGAAAATTGGTGAAGGCAATTGGATTAGGATAAAACGCAGCAATTTTGCGATTAATAACCGAAGACGACAGATGCCAATCTATCAGCGCCTCGCTCTTACTTAATTTCTTTGCCAGCGAGACGCCGAAAGGACTCTGCTCTACTGGCGCGACCCCACTGGAGATATCCTCAAGAGCTTTCGCAATCAAAGCGACGCCTTCTCTGCTCAGAAATTCCAGAGCCTCCTTGCTTCGCATGCTGGAATCTCGCGGAAAAGATGATTGCACGAAAATGGGGCCGGTATCCATTCCTTTTTCAAGTAAGAAAACCGAAATTCCTAGATTCTTGTCACCATTTTCGATCGCTCGTTGAACAGGGGCAGCACCTCGCCAGGCAGGTAAGAGTGAGAAATGAAGATTTATAAATCCATATTTTGGAATTGAAAGTATCTCCTGCGGAAGCAGAATTCCGAATGCGACTGTGACAACACAATCAATATCATCAAGATGATCCGACATCTGGCTGGCTTTGCCTACTTTGACGCACTCAACGCCGTGTTCCTGAGCCCACACCGCGACGTCACTTGGAGTCAACATGCGACCGCGACCAATGGCTTTATCTTCGGTGGTAAAAACTCTTACGAGTGAATCGTTGCCGGAGTATAAATATTCCAAGGTTGGGATGGCAACATGAGGTGTTGCCGCAACCGCTAATCGCACTAGTGTCCCTTGCCAAAGGTTTGGTGAGGAGAGACTTTGATAATTGGTGAAGAGCCACTCTCGGCTGCGCTCATAAACCACTCAGAATCTCTTATCTCTTTCATGGCAAGTTTGCGGAAATCTTTCGGCATGCGTTCGATAAAGAGAATTCCATCCAAGTGATCAGTCTCATGCTGCAACGCACGGGCCATAAATTCACTTCCCTCGACTGTTATTGGTTCACCGTGCATATTGAATCCGCGCGCAACAGCTCGCATCGCTCGTGGCGTGTCGTAACGAATTTCAGGAAAAGAGAGACATCCTTCTTCACCATCTTGCATTTCTTCACTTAAAGTCAGCTGTGGATTCACTAAATGTCCAAGCGCGTCATCGACGTACCAAGCAAAGACGCGGAGAGGTACGCCGATCTGAGGGGCAGCTAACCCCGCACCCGGCGCATCCATCATGGTATCGATCAAATCACTGACCAAATTGCGTAGCTCTTTATCAAAATCCACCACGGGTGACGCTGGAGTAACCAAAACCGGATCACCGAATAATCTGATCTCTTGAATGGTCATGGCCGTATCTTAACGCAGAATGAAACTTTCAAAGGGAATGAGAAAGGGTATACGGGTCGATACGCATCCTGGGAATCGATTTCTTGGCTATCCCCCGCTTCTTGCGATAGGTAACGAGAAAGTCAAAGAGTTCTTGCCCATGATCACGTGAGACAGTCAAAATAATTCGTGAATATTCTTCATCGATCCTAGTTGGACCAAGGATGCGCGTAGAGCTCGGAACTCGCCCTTCTTTAATTGATGAGGTCATACCGCTAACAAAGGTAGGAGCTTCCGAATGGGCAATTTCGATAACGATCGCATGAAACAGCGGTGGTAATTGCGTTTGCTCACGTTCTCTCAATTCTCTCGACAAGAGTGGGGAGAGATTCCAACGTGATAGGGCAGCAACTATCGGATGCGCATTATCGATGACAACGAGAGCTTTACCGTTTGGTGATAGCAAACTTGCGCTCTGCATGATCGCTTCACGCGCACGCTCTTGAGCTCGAAGGTCCAGCTGTGAGAAGAGATTGTCCCCGTCGAGGATCACGACTGCGTGGTACCCACCTTTAATTTCAGGAGCCATTCCGGCTGTAGATAGGACAATTGAGTGTGGATTTTCAATCTCGTGGACAACATGTGTGGCATCGGAGGAGATAACCGGGAATCCTGGAAATGCTCTTCCGATTTCCTGCGCGTATCTAAGATTTCCGCGCCCTAAGAGACGCGGCGAACTCTTCTTGCACCATTTACAGCTCCACTCTGCAGTCGTCATATTGCAGAGTGAGCAGATAAATCCTTTATCCGGACCGCCAAAATAAATCCGTCCACCACATTCACACAATCCAATATTGCGACACGAGGTACACGAGATTGCCTGCGAGTAACCCTTGCGGGGAACAAGGAAAAGTACGGAGCCACGATTCAAAGCACTTCTTATCGGTGAGAAAATTCGATCCGGTAAGAGCTCCCCCTGAACTTGTGGGTATGAGGTTGCGTCAACCTTTACTCTCTTCCCTTTGAGCGCAATTGCATCACTCTCAATCAATAACGAGAGTTCTGACGAAGGTGCGAACCCTGCGAAGGTGAGATCTATAGCCGCTAGTTGCGAGCGTATGATCGCAACATCTCTGACATTCCAGCCAGGTGTCCGCCGTTCGTAATGAGACTCTGACCCTTCGCGAAAAATCACAATTGACTGAAGGTTTGCAACAGGTGCAAATATTGCGCTCCGTGTGCCAATTACTACCTTTGATTTACCTGTAGCTACCTGCAAAAAGTTGCTGTATCTAGTTGTTCGTGGAAGCGATGCATCAAGAGGTAAAAAATCCACATTCAGAAGTGAGAGTTCGTTCGCCAAGGAATGGACTTCGCGTAACTCTGGAAGGACTACCAACACTCCTCCCTTGCTAGTTCTCTTCTCAACCCAAGCTGCAATAGTGCGGAACGGATCTTCACCAGGGGTAAATAGGTAATAGGAGTGCGAAGGGCTTGGATTCCTTACTGACGGAGAAACAGATGACGAAATTTCTATAACGCCCTTTTCAACCGAGATCACGCGAGGTGGGATGGCTGCACTCAATATTTCATTTGGTAACGAGCCCCATCTGCGTGCGACCGCAGCAACAAGGGCGATAATCTCATCCGACAGAAGGGGTATTGGTGAAGTCACTTTCTCGATGAATTTTAGATTTCCAACGTTTGAACCATTCACTCGCTCGATAACAAATGCATCGACTTTACGACCAGAGAAATCAACTAATACTTTTACTCCGACTGAGACATCTCCATCAAGACTCTGTGGAACGAGATAGTCATAAGTTGACTCGAGGTGAGAGAGCCCTGTATCCACCCAGAGACGTGCAACTGGAAGCTCAGCTGAAGCTGTGCCTTCACCACGTTCGACTTTCTGTACACGAAGTCGGAGCGGTGCAGTGGTCATCTGAGACCTGTAGCTTGTTGGACTAGATCGCCGCGCGGAGTTCATCCACGCGATTGGTTACTTCCCATGTGAAATTAGGAAGCTCGCGACCAAAGTGTCCGTAGGCTGCTGTCTGCGAGTAGATCGGACGAAGCAAGTTGAGATCTCTAATGATCGCAGCAGGGCGTAGATCAAAGACCGTTGTTACTGCATTCTGAATCTTGGCCACTGGAACAGCCTCTGTACCGAACGTCTCAACAAAAACGCCAACTGGATGCGCTTTTCCAATTGCGTAAGCAACTTGAACTTCGCAACGTCGTGCTAGACCTGCTGCAACAACGTTCTTAGCTACCCAACGCATCGCATACGCTGCAGAGCGATCAACCTTTGACGGATCCTTACCACTAAATGCGCCGCCGCCATGACGAGCCATTCCACCGTAGGTATCAACAATGATCTTTCGTCCTGTGAGACCGGCATCGCCCATCGGACCGCCGATAACAAAACGACCAGTTGGGTTAATGAGAATCTTCATATCTGTCTGAGGAAGGTCAATCTTCGAAAGAACCGGCTTGATCACGTATTCAATAACTTCAGGAGTCAACTTCTTTGCTACATCCACATCTTCTGCGTGTTGGCTAGAGATAACCACTGTATTTAGCGCGATCGCCTTATCGCCGTCATATTCAATAGTAACTTGCGTCTTTCCATCAGGACGTAGGTAGGCAAGTGCGCCACTCTTGCGCACAGCCGTTAACTGCTCCGCTAATTGATGTGCAAGATAAATAGGAAGAGGCATCAGTTCTTTAGTGTCATCACAGGAATAACCAAACATAAGACCTTGATCGCCAGCGCCTTGAAGATCGAGTGGGTCAACTGCCGAGTCGACTCGATGCTCAAATGCATCGTTAACGCCTTGTGCAATATCTTGTGACTGTTGCCCAATTGAGATTGAGACCCCACAACTATTTCCATCAAAACCTTTGACTGATGAGTCGTATCCGATTCCAATGACTGTGTCGCGAACAATCCCCATGACATCTGCATAACCGTCAGTGGTTACTTCTCCTGCCACATGCACCTGACCCGTCGTTATAAGGGTTTCGACCGCTACGCGACTCTTGGTGTCCTGTGAGAGAAGTGAATCAAGTATCGCGTCTGAGATCTGATCTGCAATCTTGTCTGGGTGGCCTTCGGTAACTGATTCGGATGTAAAGAGACGTTTGGACATTGTTCTAACCTAACCTATTAAGGGCCTGATCAAGGAGAAGATCGGCGAGCGTGTCTTTATCGGTGCGATCAACGTTGATCTCTTGAACGGATTCTGTCTTACCTTCACGACCTGCAATCAAAATCACACCTTGGTTCTGGTCTGATCCGAATATCTCATTACTCGCTACATCATTGAGAAAGAGAATATCGGCACTCTTGCTTAGCAGTTTTCTCTTACCCTCTTCAACGTCAAGAGATGTTTCAGCGGCAAAGGCAATAACAATCTGGCTCTTCTTGCGAGAAGCTACAGTTGCCACAATATCCGGGTTAGATGCTAAATCAATAGATGTGAGAGAGCCTTTCTTAATCTTCGTCTGACTTACCTGCGAAGGTTTAGCATCTGCAACGGCTGCACTCATAACCAGCACATCGCATTGATCAAACTCTTTCTCTACGTGGCTAAACATCTCTTCTGCAGTGCTCACTCGTACGCAAAGGATCCCAGAAGGATCAGGTAGCTCGCTATTAGCAAGAATCAAAGTCACATCAGCGCCACGACGGGATGCAGCGCGCGCAATTGCGTAACCTTGTTTGCCTGAAGAACGATTACCAATAAAACGAATTGGATCCAGAGGCTCACGAGTGCCGCCTGCTGTTACTAAAACTTTGCGTCCGAGTAAGTCATGAACAGGATTTGCGATCGCATTAAATTCAGCGAGAATCCGCGATGTTTCTGGAAAGCGTCCGACGCCAACATCTTTACCGGTCAGACGTCCATGATCAGGATCCATGACAAAGAATCCGCGCTCACGAAGTATCCCCACGTTTGCAATTGTCGCTGGGTTTGCCCACATCGCAGGATGCATTGCCGGAACGATAAGTTTAGGTGCGTTACTTGCAAGGACTGTATTGGTGAGCAAATCATCGGCGCGACCTTGCGCGATACGAGCGATAAGATCGGCTGTTGCTGGAGCGATGATTATAAAATCGCCCGAAACTCCCAGTGAAACATGTCTTACTTCGTCTACTTTTTCCCAGACCGTCGTTGTAACAGGACGGCCAGAGAGCGCTTCCCACGTCGCACTACCTACGAAATTAAGGCTAGATGGAGTTGGGATGACAGTGACGCCAAAACCTTGATCTTGTAGACGACGAAGTAGATCGCAGGACTTATATGCTGCGATTCCACCGCCAACGCCGAGTATTACTTCGCGCGTGGACACGAGATATGTCTCCTAGTGGTTACTTAACTGCTGGGTCGAGATTTTCGATGGTCAGAAGACCTTCGTTGATTTCACGAAGAGCAATTGATAATGGCTTCTCATGAACATGTGTCTCGACCAATGGTCCGACATATTCAAGAAGACCCTCGCCGAGTTGTGAATAGTATGCGTTGATCTGTCGCGCTCTCTTAGCTGCGTAAAGAACAAGGCTATATTTCGATCCGCTCTTATCGAGAAGTTCGTCTATTGGTGGATTTGTGATGCCGTCCATCAGAGCCTCCTATATTTTTAGCGCGTGGCAGAGTCATTCTTTAAGACCGCTGCGAATGAGCCAATCTTATCAGGCTCGAGACCACATGCTCGACCTGATCATTGACCAGAATATGGTCGAAAAACGGTGATTGGGACATCTCATCCTGGGCCAGAGCGAGCCTTTCAGCCCTTCTTTCAGGTGAATCAGTAGCTCGACCTTCCAACCGCGAGACAAGCTCCTCCCATGAAGGTGGCTCAAGAAAAACGAGAATTGCATCCGGCCAATTCGCTTTTACCTGTTTTGCGCCATCAATATCTATCTCAAGGAGAACGTCCTTACCTTTCGAGAGAGCATCAAGAACAGGTTGTTTCGGTGTCCCATAACGCGCGCCGGCAAAATTCGCCCACTCTAGAAAATATCCGTTGGAAATCGCGCGATCAAACTCTTCATCACTCATATAGATGTAATCAAGACCATGAGATTCAGTATGTCGCGGCTCACGTGTTGTCGCAGAGACACTAACCCAGAAATCATTGTGTGCACGCACTTCTTTCGAGACGGTGCTCTTACCTACTCCCCCAGGACCTGAGAGAACAACGAGACTGCCGTCATGCTTCTTGTCTCGAGGAATAGCGAACTCCTTTATAAGTGCTGCGCGTTGATGATGTCCGAGACCCATTATTCTTCTCGTCCGAGATATTCCCATTCTATCGAGAATCGCGATGGCTCTGATTTTTCCGACACCTGAAATAGATTCAAGTAACTCAGATACGCGCATCTTTGCAATTGCTTCATCACTGTTGGCAAGATCAAGGACCTGCTCAACTGTGAGACTACCGGCTCTGACCTCTGCCTTTATCTCAGCTCTGTGAGACCTAGAAATTCTTGCCTTTGCTAACGCTGCCGCGCGCTCTTCTTGAGTGAGGACCGGCGGCTTTCTCATGGCACTAATCTAGATGATCAAACCGCTACTGGTGTATGGAAGCAACTAATTGCGCCGCACGCGAAGCCATTGCGGCCTTACCGTCACTCCAATGAGATGTAATTGGACGGCCGATCACTAGGAAATTTGCTCCAGCTTTGATGGCCTGCGCAGGGGTCATCGTGCGCATCTGATCATCTCCACCAGCTTCTTCGGCCGGACGAACACCTGGAGTAATGATCTCTACAGATTGTGGAATTGCTGCTCGTATTGCTTCTATCTCAAGTGGTGAACAAACTATTGATGTTGCGCCTGCAGTTGCTGCCACCCGAGCCATGGAGACGGCTGTCTCGAGAGCAGGTTTGGCATATCCGAGATCAAATAGATCTGCATCTGCAAGAGAAGTAAGAACCGTAACCGCAGTGATTGATGTCGATGTCACGGCAGAAACGGCTGCACTAATCATCGAAGCACCACCGCTTGCATGCACTGTGAGGAAACGTGGGTGCAGATGATCTACGACTCCGGCTGATTTCTTCACCGTATTCGGAATATCATGAAGCTTGAGATCAAGAAATATTGATGCGCCACTTTCTCGCGCAATACTTTCGATTCCTTCAGCTCCAAAGGTGAGAAAAAATTCGAGTCCTAATTTATAAATATCGATACTTTCTCGAGTCGCATCGATCCATGCGCGGGCGGTATCAAAATCAGAGGTATCTACTGCAAGAATAATAGGAGAGTCGGCCACTTAATTTCCATCCGCTCGGTGAGCATAACCAATGGCATCTTTAACAGAAGCGAATCCCTTTGCCATTAAGAGAGCTGTAAGTTCGCGTTGAATACGAGGGATGGCCATTGGATCACCAAAACTTGCGGTGCCGACTGATACGCCTGATGCACCGGCTAATATAAGTTCGAGTGCATCGCGGCCTGACGCGACTCCCCCCATTCCCAGAATCGGAACATGAGGCATCGCGCTATGTACTTGGTAAATTGCGCGCACGGCAACCGGTCTAATTGCTGGACCGGATAGGCCACCAGTTTTTCCACCAAGATGTGGCTTCATAGTCTCAAGATTAATTACCATTCCAAGAACAGTATTGATCAGCGCTAATCCATCAGCGCCAGCGTCTACAACCGCTGCAGCGATACTGGTGATATCGGTGACATCTGGAGTTAACTTGGCGATGATCGGAATTTCTCCTCCAATGATCTTTCGTACCCCATCTATCGCGCGCGACGCCGTATCTCGCTCGCAGGCGAAGACCATTCCACGATTTTCAACATTGGGACAAGAAATATTTACTTCGAGCGCGCTAATGCCCTGCACTGAGCGGATCTTTCGCGCCAACATCGCATATTCATCAATTGTCTCCCCCGCTATCGAGACAATTACACGTGCACCTTTAGCTAATAGCCACGGCACATCCTGTGATAAAAATTGATCAATTCCGGGGCCTTGAAGGCCAATCGAATTAAGCATCCCTGAAGGGGTTTCGGCCATACGCGGTGTAGCGCGGCCGTGCCGTGCCTTATTCATTACCGACTTAGTAACAACTGCTCCGATGTCTTGGAGATCGAAGAACTGCGAGAGTTCTTTACCGGAGCTTGCACACCCACTTGCAGTAAAGATAGGTGCAGGAAACCAGGCATTTCCTAGCGTTGTCGAAAAATCAAGGGCTGGTTGATTCATGCAATACCTACTGGTGGGGTCTTTCCAACAAGGTCCCACGCAACCAAACTTCCATCCATGACAGGTCCATCGATACATGAGCGCAACATGGATATCGAACCGTCATCACTTTTTACCGGTAATACGCATGTCATACAGATGCCAATTCCACACGCCATAGCTTCTTCAACTGCGCATTGGTGAACAACATCTGTGCCATCTGTGATGTCAGATATTGCTCGCAACATAGACATCGGACCGCATGAATAGATTACATCAACGCTACCTTGTGCAATGAGTTCGCGAATCGGAGCGGTAACTCTTCCGTGCTCACCCATTGAGCCATCTTCTGTAAAGATCTTTAGCGTGGATGCGCTTCGCTTTCCCTCTAGTGGCGCGTAAATTTTTGACCCTGTGCTTGCACCCAAGAGCATATCTACCCTGCAGCCACGCACTTTGAGAACTTCTGCCAGTCCGAAGAGTGGTGCTGATCCATATCCTCCACCGACAAGGAGTGCATTAACAGGAGTTGTAGGTATTCCAAACGCTTTACCAAGCGGCGCGACGATATCTAACTCAACACCTTCTTCTTGAGCACAGAGCCATCTAGAACCAGAACCATGTGGCGCGACAATCAACTCCATTGCTCCACCTGAAGCGCTGCCATGGGTTATTCGCGAGATGGCAAATGCTCGGCGGAGAACCATTCGCGATGTTTCTCCGCCAACAGAAATTGCGACGAAGTTACCGGGGCGACAGACCGAAGCGAGATCACCAATTGCGAGAAGAATCTGGTGATAGGCCCCCACTCGCTTATTGCTTAAAATTGTTGCGTTAAGTTGTGACGCACTCTTATTGATCGTGCTCATTAATCTTTTAACCACTCTTGGATCGGTCGAACACCCAAGTCACCAGTCTGTAAGACTTTAATTCCTTCAACTGCAGCGCTAAAGCCTGCTGTCGTAGTAATACACGGGATTGATCGTTGGATTGCGGCAGTTCGAATTGCCCAGCCATCGGCTCTAGTTCCACGTCCCACAGGAGTATTTATCACGAGATCAATCTCTCCCCCATTAAGTAATTCAACGATCGTCTTCTCTCCATATGGGCCTGAACCCTCAGAGGCTTTGCGAACCCGTGCGGTCATTACATCATGAGAAGCGAGAAAATCTGCAGTACCTGATGTTGCAAAAAGTCTAAAACCTAGCGCTGCGAGAGACTTGGCCGGTGCCAGACCTGATTCTTTATCTTTATCAGCTAGAGAAATAAAGACTGATCCTGATTTTGGAAGCGAGCCAAATGCGCTGATCTGACTCTTGGCATAACTTGCGCCGAAAGTAGATGAAATACCCATGACCTCACCGGTCGATCGCATCTCAGGTCCAAGTACCGCGTCGACTCCTCTGCCATCCATCCGTCTAAATCGGTTCCACGGCAAGACCGCCTCCTTCACCGAAATTCCCTTAGCAACGCCATCGCCATCTGCAGGAAGTGTGTGATCAAGACGAAGTTCGGCAATCGTGGAGCCTACTGAAATTCGTGCTGCGGCTTTGGCAAGAGGCACACCTGTCGCTTTCGAAACAAAAGGAACAGTGCGAGACGCTCGCGGATTTGCTTCTAATACATAGAGAGTGTCGGCAGCTAAAGCGAATTGAATATTTATAAGTCCGCGCACGCCAACGCCCTGTGCAATCTTTAGAGTTGCATCTCGTATCTGCACGAGTTGTTCAGGTGAGATCGTCATCGCGGGAAGAACGCATGCGCTATCACCTGAGTGGATTCCAGCTTCCTCGATATGTTCCATTACTCCGCCCAAAAACAGCTCTTCTCCATCAAAAAGGGCATCTACATCGATCTCAATCGCACTATCTAAGAAACGGTCGACAAGAACTGGGTGATCTGGAGTGATATCGGTAGCTCGAGCAATGAACGAGGACAACGATGCGTCATCGTAGACAATCTCCATTCCTCGACCACCCAAAACGAAAGATGGGCGCACGAGAACGGGATAACCAATGCGATGGGCGATCTCAATTGCTTGCATCTGTGAAGCCGCCATACCAAATTCGGGTGCAGTCAAATTTACCGACTCAAGAACATCTCCAAATGCACCACGTTCTTCTGCCAAATTAATCGCCTCAGGACTTGTTCCAAGAATCGTTACTCCAGCAGCTTTAAGTCCTGCAGCCAAACCAAGAGGCGTCTGTCCGCCTAATTGAGTGATGACACCTAGAACTGGGCCAGCAAGAGTCTCGGCATGAATAACTTCTAATACATCCTCAAGAGTGAGAGGCTCAAAGTAGAGTCGATCACTTGTGTCGTAATCCGTCGACACTGTTTCAGGGTTGCAGTTAATCATGATCGTTTCAAAGCCTGCATCATGGAGAGTAAATGAGGCGTGAACACATGAATAATCAAATTCAATTCCTTGCCCGATGCGATTTGGACCACTTCCAAGAATGATGACCGCAGGCGTTGTTCTTGGTTTTACTTCACTCTCTTCTTCATAACTTGAGTAATAGTAAGGAGTAAAAGCTTCGAACTCGGCGGCGCAGGTATCAACTGTCTTGTAGACAGGTCGAACATTAAGGTGCGCCCTAGCCTTACGAATTTCCTCCTCAGTGCTCCCCCGCAGTATTGCTATCTGACTATCTGAGAATCCATGCTCTTTGGCAAAGCGCATCGCTTCAACAGTGAGTTCACCTGGTCGAGCTATCTCACGCGCAGCGATGTTGATTGACTCGATCTGGGTAAGAAACCAGCGATCAATCTTTGTCTTTTGATACACCTCTTCAACGCTCTTGCCCGCCCACAGAACTTGTTGGACTTGCTGCAAGCGGTACTCCGTTGGAATTGAAATCTGATCCATCAGCGCCGAAATTCGTGGCTCTGAGATTTTCTCCGGAAAAGTAAAGATTGACTCTCTTCTCTCCAATGAACGCAACGCTTTCATAAGCGCCTCTGGAAATGACCGACCGATTGCCATTGCTTCACCAACGGACTTCATCGTTGTAGTCAAGCGAGGGTCTGCATCCTGAAACTTCTCGAAGGCAAATCTCGGCGCTTTAACAACTACATAGTCCAGAGTCGGCTCAAATGAGGCCGGTGTTACCTTAGTGATGTCATTTTGAATTTCATCTAGGGTGTAGCCAATTGCAAGTTTTGTCGCAATCTTTGCGATAGGAAAACCTGTTGCCTTGGAGGCTAGAGCGCTAGAGCGCGAAACTCGCGGATTCATCTCGATAACAATGATGCGTCCGTCATCAGGATTTACTGCGAATTGAATATTGCAGCCACCTGTAGCAACACCTACCTCACGAATGATTTCGATTGAAAGATTACGAAGCTTCTGGAATTCAACATCGGTCAGAGTTAACGCTGGAGCTACGGTGATTGAATCGCCTGTGTGCACGCCCATAGGATCGATATTTTCAATAGAACAGACGATTACAACATTATCGCTGGAATCCCGCATGACCTCTAATTCATACTCTTTCCAGCCGATGATTGACTCTTCGAGCAGAACCTCTGAGGTTGGACTATGTCGCAATCCAGCGCCAGCAATTTGGTGAAGCGACTCTTCATTAAATGCAATTCCTGAACCGAGCCCACCCATAGTAAATGAAGGTCTAATAACCACTGGATAGTTGAGGATTTTCACCGCTTCCAAAACTTCATCCATCGTGTGACAGATAACGGATTTCGCTGACTCGCCACCAACTTTCTCAACGATGGTTCTAAATATTTCGCGATTTTCTCCACGTTCAATGGCATCAACGTCTGCGCCAATCAAGCGGACCCCATAACGATCGAGAGTCCCAGCCTTGAAGAGAGCGATCGCGGCATTTAACGCTGTCTGACCACCCAACGTTGCAAGAACTGCATCTGGGCGCTCTTTAGCAATAATCTGCTCAATAAATTCTTGCGTGATTGGTTCTATATACGTTGCATCCGCAAATTCCGGATCGGTCATGATCGTCGCTGGGTTTGAATTTACAAGAACAACTCGAATACCTTCTGCTCTAAGCACACGGCACGCTTGAGTCCCTGAATAATCGAATTCACAAGCTTGGCCAATGACAATTGGGCCAGAACCGATCACTAAGACACTCTTAATCGACGGATCGAGCGGCATTACAACGCACCAGCTTTCCGCGGAAATTTCTCCATTACCGAGACGAACTGATCAAATAGATATGACGCATCGTGTGGACCTGCTGCAGCTTCTGGATGATACTGAACACTAAAAGCACCCCGCTCAAGAAGTTCAAGGCCTTCAACAACTCCATCATTGAGACAGACATGCGTCACCTGTCCTGGGCCAAAAACGGTTGAGAATTGTCCGTCAGTCGGTGCCTGAATTGCAAAACCGTGGTTATGCGATGTTATTTCGACTTTTCCGTTTCGCTTGTCGATCACGGGCTGGTTTATTCCACGATGGCCAAACTGTAATTTATAAGTTTCGAAGCCAAGAGCCCTTCCAAGGATCTGATGACCAAAACAAATACCGAAAATTGGAATCTCTTCTGTAAGTAACTCGCGAACAAGACTTACGGTCTCAGTCATTGTAGCTGGATCTCCCGGACCATTCGAAAGAAAGACTCCATCAGGATTGAAAGCCATGATCTCCGAGAATGTTGCGTTATATGGAACGATATGAGTTTGAATTCCTCGCTCAGACATTGCGCGAGGTGTTGCACCTTTAATTCCTAGATCTACTGCGACAACGTTGAACTTCTTCTCTCCTTGGGCCTCGATCGTGTACTTCTCAGGTGTGGAGACATCAGCGCTGAGGAACGAACCGACCATCTGTCCGCTCTTGCGCACTTCGATCACCATCTCTTCGCGAGAGAGCTCCAGCTCTGAAAAAATGCCTACTCGCATTGCTCCACGATCACGTAAATGGCGGGTTAGCGCACGAGTATCAATTCCAGAGATCCCGACAATTTTCTGTTCAATCAATACATCAACTAGATCAACCTCGCTTCGCCAATTACTAGTGATTGGTGAAGGATTTCTCACAACAAAACCTGCAACCCAGATCTTTGAACTCTCATTGTCGCGGGCGTTCATGCCCGTATTTCCAATATGAGGAGCCGTCATCACAACTACTTGGCGATGATAAGAAGGATCTGTCAGAGTCTCCTGATAGCCAGTCATCCCGGTCTGAAACACTGCCTCACCAAATGTACGACCAGTGGCTCCCCAACTCTTGCCCTCAAAAACTCGACCATCATCAAGAACGAGAAATGCTTTACTCATGCGCTATCGCCTTCTCGATAAACGGCGTCACCGTGAAAGAAGGTGGCAATAACTCGGGCTGAGAATTCCATTCCATGGAATGGAGTATTCCGTGACTTTGATTGCAGTTGGTCACGATCCACGCGATAAGAAGCTTTGGGATTAATCACAGTGAGATGTGCGGGAGTGCCGACAGTTACTTCAAGGCCGTGATCGGCGTAACCTGCAATCCGCGCAGGCGCCACACTCATGCGATTTTGAACTCCAGCCCAATCCATCAGACCAGATTCGACCATGGTTGCCGCCACGATAGAAAGCGCATGTTCAAGGCCGAGCATTCCAAAGGCTGCCTCTTGCCACTCGCATTCTTTGCTTTCACCAGGATGTGGGGCGTGATCAGTTGCAACGATGTCGATCGTTCCATCCGCCAAACCATGACGTAGTGCCAACACATCTCTTTCCGTGCGAAGTGGAGGATTCACTTTGAAGATCGGGTCATAACTTCGTGCACTCTCATCGGTGATCAATAAGTGATGCGGCGTAACTTCAGCAGTGACATTAATCCCGCGCGCTTTTGCCCAACGGATAATCTCAACACCCCCTGCAGTGGTGAGATGACAGATATGTAAACGTGAACCCACATGCTCCGCCAAGAGAACATCGCGAGCAATAATTGCTTCTTCGGCAACCGCTGGCCACCCTTTAAGACCAAGGGTCGCACTTACAATTCCCTCATTCATTTGAGAGCCTGATGTCAGCGCAGGTTCCTGTGCGTGCTGGGCGATGACTCCCCCAAACTTCTTTACATATTCAAGTGCGCGACGCATGACAAGTGGATCACTGACGCAATTGCCGTCATCGCTAAATACACGAACCTGTGCCACTGAATCCGCCATAGCGCCAATTTCCGCCAAGACTTTTCCTTCGAGACCCTGCGTAACTGCCCCAATAGGAAAGACATCAAGGAGACCAGCGCTCTTGCCAAGGCGATAGACCTGCTCAACGACTCCAGCGTTATCCGCGACCGGTGAAGTGTTTGCCATGGCAGAAAGTGCTACGTATCCACCTTTAACGCCGGCACGTGAACCAGAGAGAACGGTTTCTGAATCTTCCTTACCTGGTTCCCGAAGATGAGTGTGAAGATCAACTAATCCTGACATCACAATCATCGATGTGGCATCAAAGACAGTCGCATCAGGCTCACTTAATCCTAGCCCAACGGCGTGAATGAGCCCATCGTCAATTAGTACATCACACACGCGACCATCTGCCAACGTTCCATTTTTGATGAGAGTCTTCTTTGTTTCGTTACTCATTATTGACTCGCCTCAATCGAAGTATCGCCAGCTAAGAGAAGATAAAGAATGGCCATTCGTACACTCACACCATTTGCAACTTGTTCAACGATGACAGAGCGGGCACTGTCTGCACTCTCTGCAGTTATTTCCAAACCACGGTTCATAGGACCTGGGTGCATAACAATTGCTCCAGGGTGCAGTGCATTGAGTCGATCTGTGTTGAGGCCAAAATAGCGCGAATATTCTCGAGCATTAGGGAAGAAGAGTTCGCTCATTCGCTCTTGTTGTACACGAAGCATCATTACAGCGTCCACAGAATCAAGAACATGATCGAAATCGTAAGAAATACTCACCGGCCAACTTTCTACACCAACGGGGAGAAGGGTTGGTGGCGCAACCAACGTGACATGTGCTCCAAGTTTTGTGAGCAACAAGACATTTGAACGCGCAACCCGCGAATGAAGGACATCACCAACAATTGCAATACGCAATCCTTGTAGATCCTCACGACCTTGAGACAAGTGTTTACGGATAGTGAATGCATCAAGAAGAGCTTGGCTCGGATGTTCGTGTGTTCCATCCCCGGCGTTTATGACAGACCCTGACATCCACTCACACGCTGCAAGTCGAGCGGGAGCACCGGATGCACCATGACGAATGATTACCGCATCTGCACCCATGGCTTGCAAGGTTTGAGCAGTGTCCTTCAGGGATTCACCCTTACTCACACTTGATCCCTTGGCGGAAAAATTGATTACATCTGCCGAAAGTCTCTTCGCTGCTGCCTCAAAGGAAATTCGAGTTCGTGTTGAATCCTCGGCAAAGAGATTAACAATCGTTCGACCACGAAGAGTCGGTAGTTTCTTCATTGGAGTATCGCTGACTCTGGCTAGTTCCGCGGCGGTATCTAAAATCTTTATGGCATCGCTTCGGCTAATGTCGGCGATCGATAGCAGGTGCTTCATTCTCCACCCCCATCTGAAACTAGAACATCATCGACGCCATCTAGCTCGGTAAGTAGAACTTTGACTGACTGCGATGTAGAGGTTGGAATATTCTTGCCGACAAAATCTGCTCTAATCGGAAGTTCGCGATGGCCTCTATCAATAAGGACAGCAAGTTGCACTCGCGCTGGACGGCCAACGTCACCGAGAGCATCGAGTGCTGCTCGGATCGTTCTTCCAGAGAATAGAACATCATCGACGAGAATTACTGTGCGATTTTCAATTCCGAGGGCGGGAATGCTGGTGGGCATAAGAGCTCGTGGGGCTTTGAGGCGAAGGTCATCACGGAAGAGTGTTGTATCTAAGGTGCCTACTTGAATTGGGGATCCTTCGATATTCTCGATGAGCCGCGCAAGACGTAGAGCGAGATGAGCACCACGGGTTGGAATTCCGAGCAATGTGATCGAAGAAGCCCCATTGTTACGTTCACAAATTTCATGGGCTATGCGTGAAAGGGCGCGAGAGATATCTGGCGCAGGCAGAACAGAACTCATTTAAATCTCCTTCCCCGCCTCTCAGGACGGGTCTTAAAGGATGCGGCGAAAGAATACCACCAGTATTGGCAACTCTGTGGATATCTTGAACGCGTAGCGAACCAAGCTGCCTACCCTGCACCTCATGAGTTCTCAGGAATTGAACGAGATTCGCCGGCGCATACGAGGGGCTCGACTATCCCGAGGGTGGAGTCTGGCAGATTTGGAATTTCACTCTGCCGGCCGAGTCTCGGCCGTTGCGATGGGATCCTATGAGAGAGGCTCACGCGCTCTCTCCATCTCGAAACTACTCGTAATCTGCGAAATCTTTCAAGTCTCACTCATCCACATCATGGCACCAGTGAATGAATTAACTTCTACGGATTCATCCGGTCGACACATTTACGACCTTCGCGCTCTACAGGCTTTGCCGCAAAGCATCGAGAAGACAATCCTCCTCATGTACATTCAACGAATTATTAGAGAGCGCGGTGACTGGAAGGGGGCGGTAATCTCACTGCGCACAAGCGATGTGGAAAATTTAAGGCATATTTTTGCCGCAAGCCACGGGGTTGAGGCTGCGAGCTACCTAAAGTGGGTAGAGAAACAAGGCATAACACTTAAGAAAAACTAAAGAGATAAGCTCGATTTAATCGAAGCAATTCGACCAAGCACGCCGTGTATATACCCTGCAGAGTCGTCGGTACTTAAATCCTTTGCAAGAGTAAGGGCCTCATCAATCACGATTGCATCATCCAAATCTTCAACCCAGAGAATTTCGTAAATTCCTAAACGCAAAATATTGCGATCCACTGTTGGGAGACGATCCATATCCCAACCCTGTGCATAGGTTGTAATCAATTCATCAATCTTGCGCTTTTGAGTGTAAATTCCCTCAATTAGTGACTTCGTATATTCACGAATCGGACGGGCATCTGGCCCATCTTCTTCAACATCGCGCGAGGCGAGAAGCACGAGTAGATCACTACATCTAATATCAGATTCGTAGAGAAGGTCTAAGGTCTGTTTTCGAGCTTTACTGCGAGCTGACACTAGTTTGCGCGACCTTGATACGATCCATCGCGAGTGTCAACAAGAATCTTTTCATCTTGCTTGATGAAAAGGGGAACTTGAACTTCAATTCCTGTCTCGACCCTGGCCGGCTTTGTTCCACCAGATGAACGATCACCTTGTAGACCTGGTTCTGTGTAAGTAACTGTCAATTCAACTGAAGCAGGAAGCTCGATGTAAAGTGGGTTGCCTTCATGGATAGCAACTATCGCTTCTGTATTTTCTAACATGAAGTTTGAGGCCTCCCCGACTGTTGCGGCAGAGATTGTCATCTGGTCAAAGTTTTCGTTATCCATGAAAACAAAATCATCGCCCTCTTTGTAGAGGAAGTTCATTTCGCGCTTTTCGAGGATCGCAATCTCGACTTTTACTCCAGCGTTAAACGTCTTATCAACAACTTTGCCAGTCAACACTTGCTTAAGCTTTGTGCGGACGAATGCTGGGCCTTTTCCTGGCTTCACGTGCTGAAATTCAACAACAGTCCATAGCTGCCCTTCGATATCGAGGGTCATGCCATTCTTAAGATCATTTGTTGTTGCCACGGTGATGCTCCAGTTCATTGCAGCGGCAATTTGCCATCTGTTTCAAGAGTGGAAGTTTACCTCATCAAAGATTACGAAATGATTGACTTGAGCGCAGCCAAAGCAAGCGAATATGAATTGGGGCCAAACCCACCGATGGTTCCATTTGCGACCCCCGAAATTACCGAGGTATGTCTGAATTCCTCACGTGAAAGCGGATTTGAGAGGTGCACCTCGATGAGTGGCGCCTTCACTAGCTCTGCTGCATCACGAATCGCATATGAATAATGGGTAAAGGCCGCCGGATTAATGATCACGGGGGTATTTGAATCGGCTGCCTCATGAAGCCATCCAATAATTGTCGCTTCATCATCGCTCTGGCGTATATCTGCAACGAAGCCATTGCTATCAGCAGCGCTACGAATATGCGCCTCTAGCTGTGGGTAACTCATATCTCCATAGATGGATGAGTCACGAATATCTAGTCTCGAAAGGTTTGGTCCATTGATTACTAAAACTTTCATGAACATACCTTCTCATATGCGCTCACGAGTTGTCCTTGCGCCACATCTGCGATTCGGTCGGTTTTTCCAATTTCGGAGATTGTGACAAAGCGCAGAATGTTTCCGCGGGACTTCTTATCCATCGACATGAGTGCTCGCAGCTCTGGCCAGTCCCCTGATGAATATGTCACTGGGAGATTGAGCCCGGTAAGAAGAGAAAGGTGCAAATCGCGAACTTCATCGGTGATCAGTCCCAGATCCGATTGCAAATGTGCCATGAAAGCCATACCAATGGCAACACACTCACCATGGCGTAATGCATACTTTGCGTGCTTCTCTACAGCATGGCCAAAGGTATGTCCGTAGTTAAGAATCTCGCGATCGAAACTTTCTTTGAAATCTCCGCTCACAACATCGGCCTTTACCTGAACGGCGCGCTTAATCAGCTCTAGAACAAGATTCTCATCGCTACGAACCTGTTGCAGATTCTTATTCTGAAGCAAATTCAAAATCTGACCATCGCGGATGAACCCGCACTTGATAACCTCTGCTAATCCAGCAGCAAAATCGCGATCTGAAAGTGTTGCAAACCATGAACAATCAATCAGGACGGTGCGTGGCGAATGAAATGAACCAACCAAATTCTTGCCGTAATCAAGATTTGCGCCAGTTTTTCCACCTATTGCAGCATCAACCGAACCGGCTACTGACGTGGGTACGGCAATCCAATCAATGCCACGAAGATAAGTAGCTGCAGCAAAGCCTGCAATATCTGTGATCGCTCCCCCACCAATACCAACAACTAAATCGGTACGTGTAAATCCAGCAGCTGCCAGCCAATTCCAGAGCTTAAGTAGAACTTCAGGACTTTTGCCTTCTTCTCCATCAGGAATGATGCAGTACATAAACTCGCAATCACCAGCTTCAAGAATTCCGATTACAGCTTTCATCGATTCAGTTGTAACAATCGCACAACGCGTACGGTCAGATGCTCGCGCGCTTAATTCATCTCTCCAGTTGCAACCAATGAGTACGTCGTACGTTTGCTCCGCGGTAACGCTAATTACATCGCTCATGAATTTACTTCCCTGCTCTTTGACAAGATGTCCACAATTTGCAGAGCAATGTGCGACGGTGTTCCAGAATCAGTTGAAACAGTGTGATCAGCCAGAGACTCATAGATAGGTCGACGGATATTCATCAACTCTTGCCACTTGGCTCTAGGATTTCCAACAAGCAAGGGACGGTCACGGTTAAATCCAATTCGCGGAGCGGCGCTAGAGAGTGAAACATCGAGAAAGAAGATGGGGTCTTGAGACTGGCGCAGCGCGTGCTCAACATCTGTGTTCATAACGGCGCCACCGCCCAAGGCGAGAACGCCATCAAAGCTAGCGATTTCTCGTAATACGACCTCACGTTCAAGCTCTCTAAAGAAAGGTTCACCCTTATCGAGAAATATTTCAGAGACTGTTAATCCAGATTGTCTTTCGATAAGTGCATCTGTGTCAGAAAAATTCGTAGATAACCGTTGACCAAGAGCTTTTCCGACAGAAGACTTTCCTGCACCAGGTGGCCCGATCAAGATTATCTGAGGCATTTTACTTAAAACGAAGATGAGCCATATATGACTCAAAATTCCGTTTTGTCTCCCCAACGCTATCTCCGCCAAATTTTTCAAGAACTGCTTCGGCCAGAACAAGCGCTGCCATTGCTTCACCAACAACACCTGCAGCAGGAACTGCACAGACATCTGAACGTTGATTAATTGCCTTTGCAGCCTGACCTGTTGCCACGTCGATCGTATCGAGAGCTTTAGGAACGGTGGAAATCGGCTTCATTGCAATACTCACACGCAAAACTTCACCGTTAGACATTCCGCCTTCGGTTCCACCCGCACGGTCGCTTCGACGAACAATCGCACCTGCCTTGTTATGCTCAATCTCATCATGCGCCTTTGAACCTCTGCGCGTTGCCGTAGTAAATCCATCGCCTATCTCTACGCCTTTAATTGCTTGGATACCCATCATGGCACCTGCCAACCGCGCATCTAAGCGACGATCCCAGTGCACATGTGAACCAAGTCCAGGTGGAAGGTTGTACGCCAAAATTTCACAGACTCCGCCGAGTGTGTCACCATCTGAGTGAGCGCTATCGATCTCTGCAATCATCTTTATACTTGTCTCTGCATCAGCGCAACGAACCGGATCGCTATCAATTCGAGCCATATCGCTATAGGCCGGCAACGCTGCGGTCTCTGGAACGCGAACGGTACCTATTGAAATTACGTGACTCAGGATTGTAATTCCGACGCTCTGTTCTAGAAATGCACGAGCAACCGCACCTAACGCAACCCGAGAGGCTGTCTCACGAGCACTTGCTCGTTCAAGAATTGGACGTGCATCATCAAAATCATATTTCTGCATTCCTACTAAATCTGCATGCCCTGGACGAGGGCGAGTAAGAGGTGCGTTTCGTGCCAAGCCTTCGATTTCACCAGTCTCGACGGGATCAGCGCTCATCACCTTCTCCCACTTTGGCCATTCAGAGTTTCCAACTTGAATACTGATGGGCCCACCTTGGCTCTGACCTAAACGAACTCCACCGATAATCGAAATTTTATCTGCTTCAAAATTTTGTCTTGCTCCACGTCCAAATCCAAGACGACGACGCGCAAGATGAAAGTCAAGAAAAGTTGAGTCAATCGCAACATGGGCGGGCACACCCTCGATAATTGCAGAGAGTGCCTGACCGTGTGATTCACCTGCAGTTAGCCAACGCATGTGCATATTCTTGCAGATCTATTGGGCTGATGCGTCCCTATTTTGCGATCAAGGTGATGATAGTTCCAAAAAATATTGCGGGAGCAAGGGGAATCTTCACCGACCGTCGAATTTTTCCTCTGGAGAGATAGAGCGCATAGGTGAATGCGAAAAGGCAGACTATGAGTGAGAATCCCTGATAAATCGCTAGATCTGGCGGCAGAAGAAAAAGTGCTAGAACGACAGTCAACTTCACATCTCCCATCCCAACTCCGCAGAAGATAGAGAGGAGAAGACCAATAACTAGAACAATCATCGTGGTTTGTAATTGCCTTCCCACGTCAAAATTCTCGATATCAACTGTTGCAAGTCCTGTAACTGCCAACGTTATGACAGCTTTATTAGAAATGCGATGAGTTCTCGCATCAATAACTGCGATCCATCCCAGGATCGGTAAGAGTAGAAGGTGCATCTATTGAGGATATTGGGAGCTGCGCATCAACCACCATAGAGAGAGAGCGATGTGGTTAAAGTTGAGCGAGAACCTCGCGTAGATACTTTGAAAGAGTGAGGCGGTCAATTTCTTCCGGCAACACAAGTGTGAGCTGGTCCAAGCCTTGCCATAAGAGCAACTCTTTACCGTTGATAACTTTTCCAGATCGATCTTCCCACGCTGATGCAAGAACAGTTGGCCAAGGCTTATAGATAACATCAAAGAGCAAGCCGGAGAGTTGTTGTGGTAAGTTTTCGGCGAGGATATCGGCAGCCCCTGCCGGGGTCGTATTCACAACGAGATCGTACGAATTAATATCTGGGTCGTTCTTCCAAGGAAGGTAAGTAAAACCTGATTCCTCGACACAGCGCTCTAGTGCATCCCGGCGAGTCGATGTACGTCCCATCACTGACAAAGTTTTAACATTTCCATCTAAAGCTCCTGCTACTGCACGAGCAGTTCCACCAGCTCCTAAAATAAGAGCGTTCGAGAAACTCGAGAAACCTTGCGTACTGAGGGCAGATAAGAATCCTGAACCATCCGTAGATGTAGCCAACCAACGCCCATCTTTCTTATAGAGAGTATTGATTGAGCCGATGCACGTCGAGAGTTCATCGCAAGTGATATCGAGAAGATGTGCCTCTTCCTTGAGCGGCATAGTCAGCGAGAAGTAATCAAAAGACGATTCATTACTCACAAAGAATTCTTTAAGCGTTCCGCTAGGAACATCTATAGCCTCATAGCTTCCAGCCACACCAATCCGTTCATAGGCGGCGCGATGTAGGGCCGGTGAGAGCGAATGCGAAATAGGAGATCCTAAAACTGCGCCTCTAATCATGGCTTGTCCTCAAACTTTCCCGCCCGTAAGTTCTTTTTATAGAGAGCTTTCCACGTATTGAACTCATCAAGTGATCTAGTAAAACGTGTGTCTTGCGGGGCTACGGTAATGAAATAGAGCCAATCCCCTGCTGCCGGCGAAAGCGCTGCCTTCATAGCGCTGCTTCCTGGATTGCCGATAGGACCAGGAGGAAGACCATACTTTCTATAGGTGTTATACGGTGAGTTAATGAGAGTCGATTTCGTGCTTAAGAAAATGTCTCCACGCGATTCCATAATGTAATGCACGGTGGAATCCATCTGAAGCGGCATACCAATCTTTAAGCGGTTATAGATCACTCGCGAAACTTTTTCGAAGTCACCGTCTCCACCTTCAGCCTGAATGATGGAAGCGATAGTCAGAAGTTCTTGGGGTGAATACTTTGACTCTGCTGACAGGTACCCGACCTTTACAGCCTCTGAAACTCCACGTGTAATCATCTTCTCTAACGCTACGTCAGCTTTTGTGCCTTGCGCGAAACTATATTGCGCTGGGAAGAGAAGCCCTTCTAATTTGGCAAATGGTTTTGGAATCACAGCGCTTGCAAAGGCTGCCTTTACTTCATCTTGTGGATAGCCTGCTCCTACAAAGAGTTTCTTTATCTCACTGATCCAAGCACCTTCAGAGACTGCGATAAGTCCAGCAATTCTTTTGCTATCTAGAAGCTGCGCAAGGGCTTGCTCTGCACAGATTTGGGTATCAATAATGTGAACCCCTGGCGCGATGAGCTGTGCCTTTGGATCTGCCACAGCTAACCTAAAAAATATCTCAGAGGAAGCTGTAACCTCTTTATCAAATAACTCTCGAGCAATCTCTGAGCCAGTCTCCCCCGAAGCAACATCTACAGAAACAGTCCTAGGATCTGATTGTGTTGCACACTCAAAATCGGCTGCGGCCCTCGGCCCAGACTTAAAAACCGAGAGTGCGTAAATGGAAAGCAAACTCACAAGAAGGGCGGCGCTGACGCGAACAAGTGGTCGTCTATTCACGATCTTGCGCCAATCCCGATTCCAAAATGATCACCGCAGATTGTGAATCTATCTTCTTGCGCTGCTCTTTGGCGTTGACACCAGCTTGAGATAGCGAGACAGATGCCGACGATGTTGTCAAACGTTCATCAACAAGTTTTACGGGACAAGAAACAAGCTGGGTGAGGAAATCAGAAAATGCGACGGCTTTCTGTGTCGCCTCTGACTCTTCTCCAGAGAGGTTAAGTGGCAGGCCAACATAGATCTTTGTTGGCTCGTATTCGCCGCATAAAGCAAGGATCGAACTCTTGAGAGCTGGATCCTTTGTGGAGAGAAAATCAAGTGGTGTTGCCAAGATTCCATCCGGATCACAGACTGCAACGCCAATTCGCACATCTCCATAATCAAAGGCGAGTCGACGACCCAGCCGAGACATTATTTACCTGCGATCGCTAGTTCGATCGCTTCAAAGGCTGCTGGGATCTTTGAACGATCGCTTCCGCCACCTTGCGCGAAATCATCCTTACCGCCACCGCCACCGCCGAGTATCGCACTTCCAAGCTTTACCAATGCACCAGCCTTCACACCACTCTGACGTGCGTCATCACTGACTGCGACCACCAAGACAATTTTTTCATCCACCACACTAGTCAATGCAACGACGGTGTTGCTATTTCTAGCGCGAAGATCGAGTGCAATCAATCGCAAGTTATCTGATGCAATTCCATCAGCGAGAGCGCCAACAACTACTGTGGTCCCAGCTACAACTTTAGCTGTTGAGATCAAAGACGAAGCACTCTCCATTGCCGATGCTGTACGCAAAGTTGATAACTCTTTCTCAACATCACGCATCTTTGACACTAAATCATTAATTCTTGCTGGCAGCTCTTCTATGCGAGCACCCTTAATTATCTGTGTGAGCGAGTTGAGTAAAACATGTTCACGGGCGAGAAATTGGTATGCATCCGCCCCAACAAGGGCTTCAACACGTCGAACTCCTGCACCAATTGATGACTCGGAGAGAAGTTTAACGACTCCAAGTTGGCCAGATCTTCCTACGTGCGTTCCGCCGCACAGTTCGCGGGCCCAATCTCCAACACTTACAACACGGACACGATCTCCATACTTTTCGCCGAAGAGAGCCATAGCTCCAAGTTTCTTAGCTTCATCTTGGGACATTACTTCTGCGGTAACTGCCAAGTCGTCAAGAAGTAGCGCATTGACTCTTGCTTCAACGTCATCAAGTACGCCATCAGATAGCGCTCCCGTTGCAGGAAAATCAAAACGGAAGCGACCTGGTGAATTTTCAGAGCCGGCTTGAGTTGCTGTCTCACCGAGAATCTCGCGAAATGCCTTATGAACCATATGTGTTGCCGTATGTGCGCGAGAGATTGCGTTGCGCCGCTCTTGATCAATAAGAGCAATACTGGTTTGACCGACTTCGATTGCACCTGAAAGTACCCGACCACGGTGAATGGAAACTCCCGGTACCGGTGTTTGCACATCATCAATCTCTACGACTGTGCCATCTGCGAGAGTGATTGTTCCGCCATCTGCGAGTTGGCCGCCACCTTCTGCATAAAACGGTGTGCGATCTAAGATAATTTCTACATCATCACCGGCCTTAGCGCTCTTGGTTCCTACTCCATCCACCAAAATTGCATTAACGCGAGATTCAGTCTCTATCTGCGTATATCCGACGAATTCTGTTGCTCCTGATGCATCGGCGATCTTCTTATACTCGCTGAGATCTGTGTGACCGCTCTTCTTAGCGCGCGCATCAGCCTTTGCTCGATCGCGCTGCTCTTTCATCAAACGCGTGAATCCAGATTCATCTACTTCTAGACCAACTTCACGGGCCATCTCAAGTGTGAGATCAAATGGAAAACCGTAGGTATCGTGAAGCTTAAATACATCATCACCGCTCATCTGCGTAGATTTTGTCGCCTTCACCGCGCTAGCTGCCAAATCAAAGATTGCAGTGCCACTCTTAAGTGTTTGTAGGAAGCTCTCTTCCTCTGATGCGCTGACAGATAAAATGCGAGCTGAATCGGCGATAAGTTCAGGATACTGAGGTCCCATCGCACCAATTGCGGCCTCTGCCAGGGTTGCCATGCTTGGATCGTTACTTCCTAGTAGTCGCATATTTCTAATTGTTCTACGCATCATTCTGCGCAAGACATATCCACGGCCCTCGTTGCCGGGAGTAACTCCATCACCGATCAACATTGCCGCTGTCCGTGCATGATCAGCGACCACGCGTAATGAAACATCTGATTTTTCGTTCTTTCCATACTTCACGCCAGAGAGTTGGGACGCTTTAGAGAGAATCTGCATCGTGGTATCAATTTCATAAATGTTTTCAACGCCTTGCAGCAGCGCCGCCATACGCTCAAGACCTAAACCGGTATCAATACTTTTGGCAGGAAGTTCACCGAGAATTTGATAACCCTCTTTACCGCCACCGGCTCCGCGTTCGTTCTGCATGAAGACGAGGTTCCACACTTCAAGATATCTATTCTCATCTGCAATCGGACCGCCATCGATGCCACATGCAGGGCCGCGGTCATAGTAAATTTCTGAACAAGGTCCGCAAGGTCCAGGGACGCCCATCGACCAGAAGTTATCTGCCATATCTCTACGTTGGATTCGCTCTAGTGGAACACCAATCTTCTTATGCCAGATGTCAGCAGCCTCATCGTCATCAAGATAAACAGTTACCCAGAGACGCTCCTCAGGAAAACCATATCCACCGTCAGAGACGGGCTTAGTCAGTAGCTCCCACGCGAGTGCGATTGCACCCTCTTTGAAGTAATCACCGAAGGAAAAGTTGCCGCACATTTGGAAGAAGGACGCGTGTCTCGTAGTTTTTCCAACTTCATCAATATCAAGTGTACGAACGCACTTTTGGACCGAGGTAGCACGCTTGTACGGAGGTGTTACTTCTCCAAGGAAGAAAGGTTTAAATGGAACCATTCCCGCATTTACTAAAAGAAGATTTGGGTCGTCAGCAATCAGAGATGCCGAAGGAACAACCGTATGGGTTAACCCCTGAGAGTTTCCTGATTCAAAAAAGCGCAGCCAACGTGCGCGGATCTCTGCTGATTCCACGAACTACACTCACTCAGCCTTCTTCTTCTTTTTTGAGCGAGACTTATTTGCTTGAGCCGCTGTGATCAGTGCGCCGGCCACTTTTACTGCGGGCCCGCCTTTATCCATGAAATCTGTAGCTGCCTCAGAAACTTTAGTTGTTACTTCCTCAACGTTCTTGGTGATCTTCGCAAAAGATTCAAGTGGGCTATTGATTAACTCAAGAGTACGAGTTGATTCTTGGATCAGTGGCGCAGTATCTTCGGTGAGAACTTTTAGAGAGAGGCTCGCCTCGTCAATAAACTTGCTGACACGCAGACCCATATAAGCCAGTGAGATTGCGATTGCAAGAAGAGCTACCGCACAGATTATGGTTGCGATTCCACCTGGACCCATGATTCTCACCTTTCGCTAATACACGCATAAGCGCGTTATGTTGTAAGCCTACCCGATCGCCTATGAAGCAGGGGTCTCTGGCTTGAAATCCATTCCGCTCTCTTTGCGTTGAGCAGCTGTTATGGGAGTTGGAGCGCCCGTGAGTGGATCGCCGCCACTTGCAGTCTTTGGAAATGCAATTACCTCACGAATCGAATCACTTCCAGTTAATAGTGCACAGACACGATCTAAGCCAAGTGCGATTCCGCCATGAGGTGGTGGACCGTAGTTGAATGCCTCGAGGAGGAATCCGAACTTACTATTTGCTTCTTCATCACTTAAACCAATGACGCGGAAGACTTCTTTCTGAATCTCCTTGTCATGAATACGAATTGATCCACCACCGAGTTCGGTTCCATTAAGAACGATGTCATAGGCGTAAGCGAGAGCATTCGCAGGATCTTCCGAAAAAGTCTTTGCAAACTCTGGCTTAGGACCAGTAAATGGATGATGAACTGCAGTCCATCCACCATCATCGGTTGGCTCAAACATAGGAGCATCGACAACCCATAAGAACTTCCAGGCACCCTCTTCAATCAGATTACATCTCTTAGCGATCTCTAGGCGCACCGCACCGAGAAGTGCTTGCGAAGATGGTCGATCCCCTGCTGCAAAGAAAATTGCGTCACCATTCTTGGCACCAACTTGTGCAGCGATTCCAGATTGCTCTTCCGGCGAAATGTTCTTTGATACTGGCCCTCCGAGGGTGCCATCCTCATTGAGAAGAATGTAAGCAAGACCCTTTGCCCCACGCGCCTTAGCCCAATCTTGCCACGCATCTAATTCACGTCGAGGTGAGCTCGCTCCCCCAGGCATAACGACAGCTCCCACATAATCAGCTTGGAAAACTCTAAACGGAGTCTTTGCAAAGAATTCAGTTACTTCAACGAGTTCATTTTCAAAACGTAGATCTGGTTTATCTGAACCGAAACGATTCATCGCATCTTTGTATGTCATGTGCGGAATCGGAGTTGGGATTGTATATCCAACGCTATCTTTCCAAACATCGACAAGAATTTTTTCAGCTACAGCGATGATGTCTGCCTGATCAATAAATGACATTTCAATATCGAGTTGAGTAAATTCAGGTTGACGATCTGCACGGAAATCCTCATCACGGAAACAACGCGCAATCTGGTAGTAACGCTCCATACCCGCAACCATAAGTAATTGCTTGAACAACTGGGGTGACTGAGGCAAGGCATACCAACTACCAGGCTGTAAACGTACTGGTACTAAAAAGTCGCGCGCACCTTCGGGAGTAGATCTAGTCAAATAAGGCGTTTCAATTTCAAGAAAATCCAGATCATCCATTGCGCGACGGATTGCAGAGGTCACGCGAGAACGAAGTCGAAGATTCGAAGCTGGTCCTTCGCGGCGCAGATCTAAGTATCGATAACGAAGCCGAACCTCTTCTGAAATTTCAGATTCAACGCCAGTATCAACTGGGAAAGGTAGTGGAGCGGATTCGCTCAATACCGTAATCGCATCCCCCATCACTTCAATAGCACCTGTAGGTAGTGCTGAGTTTTCATTTCCTGCAGGGCGTGCAACCACTTCGCCCGTAATTGCTAAGCACCATTCTGCGCGAAGAGAGCCAGCTAAAACTTCATCGCGAATAACAACTTGAACTGAACCTGTCGCATCGCGTAGATCAATAAATGCAACGCCACCATGATCTCGACGTCGGGCTACCCAACCGGCGAGCGTGACTGTCTGACCCGCGTGACTGGCACGAAGGGATCCGGCATCATGGGTACGAATCATTACTTTCAACTACTTTCTATCGAATAGCTATATCTGCGCGGAAAGGGCTTTTCCTAGTTCGCTAATCTTAACCGAGGTTACTTCTCCATCTTTCATCCGTTTGAGTTCAACAGAACCAGAAGATAACTCGGTCTCACCCAGAACTATCGCATAAGCGCTGCCTGACTTATCTGCAGCCTTCATCGCACCCTTAAGAGCGCGATCGCCGAAGGCAATCTCAACCTTAAATCCATTCTGCCTGAGCTCTTGGGCTATTGAAAGCGCCTTCTCTTTTGCAGGATGGCCCAACGGAATGATGAAGAGATCGCTTGCAAATTGATTGGCGATCAAAACACCTTCAGCCTCTGCCGCCAAAAGAATTCGATCTACTCCCAATCCAAAACCGATTCCGGAAAGATCGGCGCCGCCTAGCGTCTCCATTAATCCGTCGTAACGACCACCACCGCCGATGCCTGATTGAGCACCAAGATCTTCATGAATAAACTCAAAAGTTGTGCCGGTGTAATAATCAAGACCGCGCACCATTCGAGGATTGAGTGTGTACGTAATTCCCAGGGCATCCAAATAACTGCAGACGTGAGCGAAATTCTCCCGTGAAGAATCAGAGAGGTAATCAATCAATAAAGGTGCAGTTGACATCTCTCTCCGCACTTCTTCGCGCTTATCGTCAAAGAGTCGCAAGGGATTTATCTCAGCGCGCGCCTGTGTCGCTTCATCAAGATTGAGGGTCTTCAAGAAAGCAACGAGGTCAACCTTATGTGCCGCTCTTGATTGCGCATCACCCAGTGAAGTAATTTCAAGACGATACTTCTTCAAACCAATATTTTTGAAGGCGGTATCGGCGAGGGCAATTATCTCTGCATCAATTGCTGGATCATCGAGACCAATCGATTCAACGCCCACTTGATAGAACTGTCGATAGCGGCCAGCCTGCGGACGTTCTGCGCGAAAGAATGCGCCTGAATAGAAAACCTTTACTGGAAGCTGACCGCGATCGAGTGAATGTTCAATCACGGCGCGCATAACGCCAGCAGTTCCTTCAGGACGCAACGTAATGGATCTCCCACCACGATCTTCAAAGGTGTACATCTCTTTACTGACTACATCTGTCGACTCACCCACTCCGCGAGAGAAGAGATTTGTATCTTCAAATACAGGTAATTCCATGAGTTGATAACCGGCAGATTTCGCCGGGCCAATCAACTGGTCCCGTACCCATTCAAAGCTTGCAGATCGTGGCGGAACGTATTCACTGACACCTTTAGGTGCCTGTATTTGCTCACGCTTCATGCCCGTAATTCTTTCAGATAAGGATTGGTTCTGCGCTCATATTCGATTGTGGTGTCTGGCCCATGTCCCGGTAATACGCGCAAATGATCTCCAAGAGGGATGACCTTTGTCTTCAATGTGCGCGCCATTGCTTCTTGCGAACCAGTCGGTTGATCCGTACGCCCGATCGAGCCCGCGAAGAGGACATCACCGCTAATCAACACTTCATCATTGACAGTAAACATCAGTGATCCAGCGGTGTGACCGGGGGCGTGAATCGCAGTGATATCTAAGCCGACGGCTTCGAATTTCTGATTATTTTTCAATTCCCGAACTTCGCTTGGTTCACTCCACTCTCTAGCTGCGAGTGAAGATGCAAACTCTTTACTCAACAATAGTTCTGGGTGAAGGAGCGCTTTGCGATCTTCGCTATGTATGTAAGCAGGTATGCCGTAACCATCGGCTAACGGAATCACTGAAAAGGTATGGTCGAGATGTCCATGTGTAAGAAGAACTGCAACCGGCTTAAATCCTTCTTCCTCAATGATCATCTCTATCTCTGCGCTGATATCTGGCATGCCTGGATCAACGATGATGCACTCAGAACCTTTTTCGGCGGCCAATACCCAACAATTCGTTGCGAACATCGGGGCGGGATGGACTCGAATCAGCATCTCTCACCCCCGAGCTCGGAATTCTCACGCTCAATTTTTGAGGCGGTAGTAAGACAGGGTACCTTTGTCCCCCCACCATTACCTGCATTAACGAAGGCATTACTGCCGACGCGCTGAAAGGAAATCTCATGAGCGAACATAATCCACTTCCATCCCAGGTTATCCCACAGGTAAGTGCAGCATCAGCACTCATTGGAGATCCTTCACAATTCGGTCGGGTTGCAGAAGATGGAACCGTATATGTCCGCACATCAGCTGGCGAAAAAGCAGTCGGTTCATATCCAGGTAAGAGCGCTGAAGAAGCGTTGGCATATTTTGTTCGTAAATTCGAGGCGCTAGCATCCGAAGTAGCGCTGACAGCTGCGCGCATTACATCTGGTGCCATGGTTCCAGATGATGCTTACGAAGCAGTTAAAAAACTTCGTCAACAGGTTCGCGAACTTAATGGCGTCGGAGATCTTGACGCTCTCGCTGCTTCAGTTGAGCAGATCGAGCCTCTCATTGAAGGCCATCGCGAAAAGTTTGAAGCGAAGAAAGAGGCTGAGGCTGCGGCTAAAGCTGCTCGTCGAGAGCAAGTATTAGTCGAGAAAGAGAAGATTGTTGCCGAAGCAGAATCTTTAGCTCTGTCGGAGAGTTGGAAAGCTACCGGTGAGCGTTTGAAGACTCTTCTCGAAGAGTGGAAGAGTGCACCTCGTCTCGACAAAAAGGCAGATGCCGATCTATGGAAGCGCTTCTCTGCAGCTAGAAACAAATTTGATAAACGACGTCGTACCCACTTTGCCTCCCTTGAAGCAACAGCTTCAGTTGTTTCAGCTGCAAAGATCGCAATTGTTGAAGAGGCTGAGAAACTCGCTACATCAACAGATTGGGTTGCAACTGCTCGTCGTTTCAAAGCTCTCATGGATTCATGGAAGGCTGCCGGTCGTGGCAAGCCAAAAGATGATGCCAAACTCTGGGCACGATTTAAGACCGCACAAGATACTTTCTTTGCCGCTAAAAATGCCGACCTAGAAAAGCGTGAAGTTTCCATGACTGCCAATCTAGAAAAGCGTGAAGCTCTGCTTCCAAAGATTGAAGCACTCGTGCCATTTACTGATGTCAAGGCAGCTAAGAACGAGTTCCGCGAACTGATGCGCGAGTGGGAGAAGATTGGCATTACTCCTCGCGATAAGCGTGCCGCTATGGATGCTCGAGTACATGCAGTTGAAAGCGCTATCAAGGCAGCAGAATCTGAAATGTGGCGCAAGAGTGACCCTGCTGCAAAGGCTCGTGCTGCAGATGTCGTTGCACAACTGTCCGCTGCTATTGAAAATTACGAAGCTGTCGCTGCTAAAGCTAAGGCTGCAGGTAACGACAAGAAGGCTAAAGAGGCGGCCGAATCAGCAGAGGCACGCAAAGTCTGGCTTGCTGAAGCGCAGAAGAATCTCGCTGAGTTTAGCTAAATCCTAATTTCGATAGACGTCATAGACGCCTTCAACGCTGCGCACCGCCGTTAGTACTGAATCCAAATGAGTGGCATCTGCCATCTCGAAGGTGAACTTCGAAATCGCCACACGATCCTTTGACGTTGTTACCGATGCGCTCAAGATATTTACATGTTGCTCAGAGAGTGCTCGTGTGACATCGGCAAGAAGGCGTGCTCGATCAAGTGCCTCCACCTGGATATTTACTAGGAATAATGAACCGGCTCCTGCCAACCATCTAACTTTGACGATTCTCTCAGCTTGATTGCTACGCAGATCATCGCTGTTAACACAGTCGCTGCGATGTACCGAGACGCCACTGCCCTTGGTGATAAACCCTAAGATTTCATCCCCGGGTACCGGTGTGCAACAACGAGCAAGTTTTACGAGCACATCCCCCACTCCCTCAACTTCGATTGAGGTACTCGACCTGCGAGTTGTTGGAACTCCGGTTGGGATGTATTCAATTGTCTCTTCTGGGTGTGAATCTTCACCGCCCATGGCTGCGACAAGTTTCTCAATGATTGAAGCCGCAGATACATGGCCATCACCTACAGCGCTGTAAAGCGCATCAATATCTGGGTAATGAAGGTCATGTGCCAGCTCTAAGAGAGCGTGGCCTGCAAATATCTTTTGGAGTGGTAAACCCGCTTTACGCATCTGGCGCGCAATTGATTCACGCCCGGCGTCAACTGCTTCCTCGCGACGCTCCTTGGAGAACCACGCCTTAATTTTTGAGCGCGCGCGAGGACTTTTAACAAAATTTAGCCAGTCGCGGCTTGGACTTGCGGTCAGTGATTTATTTGTAACAACCTCAACGACATCACCATTAGTAAGTTTTGTTTCAAGTGGCACAAGCCGGCCGTTAACTTTCGCTCCAGCACAACGGTTTCCTACATCTGTATGTACTGAATATGCGAAGTCAACGGGTGTGGATCCACCGGGAAGTGCGATGACACTCCCCTTCGGTGTGAAGACGAAAACTTCAGGGCTACCCAGGTCGAACCTGAGAGCTTCTAGAAATTCAGAAGGATCTTCAGTCTCCTTCTGCCAATCGTGTAGCTGCTTAAGCCAGAGCATCTCTGGGGTATGTTCTCCAGAAGTTCCACCTTCTTTATATTTCCAATGAGCAGCGATACCGAATTCGGCACGTGAGTGCATTTCATAGGTTCGTATCTGAATCTCAACTGCCTTGCCACTCGGACCAATAACTGTTGTATGTAGTGACTGATAGAGATTGAATTTAGGCATTGCAATGTAATCTTTGAAACGCCCTGGAACTGGACTCCAACGCGCGTGTATTGAACCCAGTACGGCGTAGCAGTCGCGAACGTCGTTAACCAGAACACGGATTCCCACAAGATCATAGATATCGTTAAATTCTCTTCCACGAAGTACCATCTTTTGGTAGACGCTAAAGAAATGCTTCTGTCTTCCTGTAACTGTTGCTTCAATCAAATCATGGGCAAGATCTACCTTGACAGCATCGATAACCTCTTGCGTTAGCGCCTGACGCGCTGGACTGCGTTCTGCGACGAGACGAGAAATTTCGGCGAACTTCTTTGGTTCAAGAACTTCAAAACTCAAGTCCTCGAGTTCCCACTTCAACGCGTTCATACCCAAACGGTGCGCAAGCGGGGCGTAGATATCAAGAGTCTCACGAGCTTTGCGCAGTGCGCTCTCTGGGGAAACAAATTTCCATGTCCGGGCGTTATGGAGGCGATCTGCCAGCTTGATCACTAAGACTCGAATATCGCGTGACATTGCAATAACCATCTTGCGAACTGTCTCAGCCTCAGCCGTTGGTCCATACGTCAATTTATCTAGCTTGGTCACTCCATCAACCAGTGCGGCGATCTGGTCTCCGAAATCACAACGTAACTGGTCTAGCGAATATGGCGTATCTTCCACGGTGTCATGAAGTAGCGAGGCAATAATCGTCTCCTGATCAAGACCTAACTCAATAAGGATCTGGGTGACCTCGACCGGATGAGTGATGTAATCCTCACCCGATTTACGAGTCTGTCCAATGTGAGCGGTGCGAGCGACATCAAATGCTCGTTCGACCTCTGCTACGTCAGCTTGCGGATGATGTTCTTGCAGCCCAGCTATAAGGGGCTTGAGAAGAGCATCCATCGGATGTATTTCTACTTACGGCCTTTGCGCTTTGGCTGATTGCGAGGTCCACGACGATCCGTCATCGTCGCTGTAGCAACCTGTACTGAAGATGAAGTTGCAGAAGCGGTAACAGCTGTTGCGCCACGAGCGTTAACACGCTTTGCAAGAGCAATCATCGCTGGCTCCTTTTCGCGAAGTTGTGCGAGAACAGGAGGAGCAATGAAGATCGATGAATAAGCTCCCACGATCATGCCGATGAAGAGTGCGAGAGAGAGATCCTTAAGTGTTCCAGCACCCAATAGCCCGGCACCAACAAAGAGAATCGAGCCAACTGGAATGAGGGCAATGATCGAGGTGTTGATTGAACGCACGAGTGTCTGGTTTACAGCAAAGTTTGTCGCTTGGGTATATGTCTGCTTACTTGTTGATGTAATTGAGCGTGTGTTTTCGCGCACCTTGTCAAAAACAACCACAGTGTCATAGAGGGAATAACCCAAAATTGTGAGGAAGCCAATCACCGTCGCAGGCGTTACATCAAATCCAACGAGTGCGTAAATTCCCACTGTGATGAAGACGTCATGCACGACGGCAACAATTGCTGCAATCGCCATTTTGGGTTCAAAGGTCATAGCTAGGAAGAGCATGATGACAATAAGGAAAGCAATCAATCCGTAGAGTGCTTTCTTGGTAATTTCTTTACCCCACGATGGACCGATTATCTGTGTATCAATTGATTCTGCGCTGACACCAAAAGTTGAAACAATCACTGATTCAACTGCATCTGATTGTGCATTTGTGAGCGATCCGGTCTGTACGCGAATCTTCGTATCGCCGACTTTCTGCACGATGAGCTCGCTCGAAATTCCCGCTCCTTCAACAGCGCTTCTAGCCTGCTCAACTGTTGCAGTGGTTGATGTGAATGTGTAGGCAGATCCACCCTTGAACTCGATACCGAGATGGAGTCCCTGGAATGCCAATGCGCCTATCGAAATAATTGTGAAGAGTGCAGAGAGTGCATACCAACGCTTTGCATTTCCAACGATATTAAAAGATGTCTCACCTGAATAAAGACGGCCGCCAAGACCCTTGATTGATGACATGTTATGCCTCCACGCTTGCTGTTGGGCGACTTACGCCAGAACTCTTATCGGATACACCAGAAAAACGATGGCCTGAATTGAAGAATCTCAAACGGGCCATGATCGTCATCAAAGGCTTTGTGAATATGAAGACAACGAGTAAGTCCACAAGGGTTGTTAAGCCGAGTGTGAATGCGAAGCCTTGCACGCCTCCGACGGCAAAGAAGTAGAGAAGTGCTGCTGCGATGATTGAGACCGCATCTGCTACCAAGATCGTATGCCGAGCTTTAATCCAGCCACTTTCTACCGCCGATCGTAGCGATCGACCCTCACGAATCTCATCGCGAATACGCTCAAAGTAAACGACGAACGAGTCAGCTGTAATACCAACTGCGACGATAATTCCAGCAATTCCCGCAAGTGTGAGAGTGAATCCGATAGCTTCTCCTAACACGAGGACAAGGAGATAGATCATAAGTGCTGCAATCGCAAGTGATCCGGTAACAACGACACCCAGACCGCGGTAGTAGAAGAATGAATAGATCGTTACGAGAATCAAGCCAAGGGCTCCAGCTAGAAGGCCAGCATCTAGTTGTTCAGAACCCAGTGTCGGGGAAACTTGCTGCACTTCACCACGATCGAATGCCAGTGGAAGCGCTCCGTATTTGAGCACGTTCGCTAAGTCCTGAGCTTCAATCTGTGTAAATGATCCTGTGATTTGTGCTGTACCGGATGGAATCGCCTCGGTGATACGAGGAGATGATTGGACAATTCCATCAAGCACGATCGCAACCTGATTTGTTGGTTCTGGCAGAGAAGTTACTCGCGCTGTGAGCGCGCCAAATGCACTCGTTCCTTCACCATTAAATGTAAGTGAAACACTCCACGCACTTCCAGCTTGAGTATCAATTCCAGCTGATGCCTTTGAAATCTGACGGCCTAGTACTTCCGCCGGCGCCAAGATGTACTTGGTTCCACCATCTTTAGAACAAGCAGTGATTGCTGCGGCAGGATCATCAGAACCTGTTCCTTGCAAGCTTTCGGCGTTGGTGCAATTGAGATTAGCAAAAGCTACGTTTACAGCCTCTGACACGCCTGCAACTGGAGTTGCCACAGTTGATGTATCGGCTGATGCCGGGATTCCTAGACCAGATGCAAGCACTTGACGGAAACGAAGTTCAGCAGTCTGTCCGACGAGATCGACCACACGTCGACCATTCTCGCCCGGAACCGAAATTACGATCTGGCGGTTAGTTCCGCTTCCTTGGGCTGTTACTTCACTCTCTGCAACACCTAATGAGTTCACGCGCTGGCGAATAATTTCAACTGCTTGATCAATCGCCTCTGAAGTGACCTCATTGCCGGCAGTTGATGCTCGTGGTTGCAAAGTAACGCTTGTACCTCCACGAAGATCAAGACCTAGACGCACCGTTGTGGCATCTGTGATGAATGAGGTTGCGCCTAGACCGACCAAAATTAGGGCAAGTATTGCCAAGGCGCGGCCTGGACGGCCAGAACTCTTTACAACTTTATTAGGTGTGGACATAAGAGCAGAGTCTAGGCCACTAGAGGTAGTGCTTAGATCAATCTGAGGTGGGATCAAAAAGGGTGGCAAGGCTGGGCGGCACGCTGCGACCTAAGTGGGTATAGCCCAGAGCAGTTGCTACTCGACCCCGCGGGGTGCGAGCCATAAATCCATTTCGAACTAAGAATGGTTCGGCTACAGATTCAACTGTCTCGGTCTCTTCACCCACGGCGATAGCCAGTGTTGAAAGCCCTACTGGTCCCCCATTAAAGCGATCGATAAGAGCAAGCAGAACCGAACGATCGAGACGATCTAAGCCTTGCTCGTCAACTTCATACATTTCGAGAGCATCTTTGGCATGCTCATGTGAAAGAGAGTGCGAACCCTTAACCTGGGCAAAGTCGCGAACGCGTCTTAACAATCTATTTGCAATACGTGGTGTTCCGCGGGACCTTCCTGCAATCTCTGCAATAGCTTTCTTATCGATAGTCAGACCAAGAAGCTGCGCACTTCTTGAGATGACGTGCTCGATTTCGACTGCATCATAGAAATCTAGGTGTGCAGTAAATCCAAAGCGATCACGGAGTGGACTTGGCAGTAACCCTGCTCGTGTAGTTGCGCCAACCAAAGTGAAGTGTGGAAGCTGCAACGGAATTGCGGTGGCACCTGGACCTTTGCCTACAACAACATCAACCCTAAAATCTTCCATCGCTAAATACAACAATTCTTCAGCCGGTCTCGGCAGACGATGGATCTCATCAAGGAAGAGAATTTCTCCCTCCACCAACGACGATAAAATTGCCGCAAGATCTCCAGCATGTGTGATCGCTGGTCCACTGGTGATGCGAATTGGTGTAGACATTTCGGATGCCAAAATCATCGCAAGAGTTGTCTTGCCCAATCCTGGTGGGCCCGAGAGCAAGATGTGATCGGCAGCTGCGCCACGGTTTCGCGCCGCTGTTAGAAGTACATCTATCTGTTCACGTACGCGATGCTGACCGATGAATTCTTTCAGCGTCTTTGGGCGGAGCGCATTCTCCGATAGTGACTCGTCCGTTGATGCTGCAGGATTAACTAAACGATCCGCCTCGTCTGTCATGATTTACCGCCTGCAAGAGCTGCCTTGAGAAGCTCTGAAAGATCTGAATGAGCGGGATCTAGCCCTCGATTTGCATAATCTATAGCCACGATTGAAATCGTTGCATCGGTTTCACGGGCTGAATAACCCAATGAAATCAAGGCACCAGAAAGTTGTTCTCGCCATAGTGGCTGTGACGAAGAAGCTCGCGCACCCGATGTTCCGGTGCGAGATAACTTTCCTTTGAGTTCAAGAAGTATGCGCTGGGCACCTTTTTTACCAATACCCGGCACTCCCGAAAGGATATTTACAGATTCTGATTCGACTGCATCCGCCAATCGGTCTGGTGAAAGATGAGCAAGGATCGAAAGAGCAACACGCGGACCAATTCCACTCACGGTCTGAACCAACTCGAAGGTCTCCTTCGACGGTGCATCAATGAATCCATAGAGCGTCATGGCATCTTCGCGAACGACCATTGAGGTGTGAATGGTGAGTGAATTTCCAAGAGTCAGTGTCGCAGCCGCTGTAGGAGTAACGTGAATGAGATATCCAACACCGGCAACTTCAAGAATGATGCGATCAGAATTTATCGAACGCACGGATCCTGTCAGCTGGGCAATCATCTCTTCACCAATTTCGAAATCCTCGACTTCTCGGCACGGAATGCTTGTTCAATCTTACTCGTAGCGCTGCCTCGCCAAATGTTACAAATTGCAAGCGCAAGTGCATCAGTACTATCGACCGGCTTTGGCACTTCCTTCAGCGAAAGAATTCTAACGACCATATCAGCCACTTGAGATTTATTAGCTCGACCATTCCCAGTAACAGCTGCCTTCACTTCACTCGGCGTATGCATTACAACCGGTATCCCCCGTTTTGCCGCGAGTAAAAGTGCGATTCCGGCTGCCTGGCCTGTACCCATGACGGTGCGCACATTGTGTTGAGAGAAAACTCGCTCTACCGCAATGACATCAGGACTGTGCTTATCAAACCATTCGATGAGTGAGGCTTCGAGCTCTAGCAACCTCTGTTCGAGCGGAAGTGATGGCGAAGTCTGAATAACACCGACATCTACCAGCTCCAATTGAGCGCCGGCGAATCCCTTGACGACGCCGATTCCGCAGCGGGTCAGTCCAGGGTCTACACCCAAAACTGTCCGACTGGTCTCTTGGCTCATAACTATCAAGCCTAGAACCTATAGAGAAAAGGCTAGGAAAGGCTCGCCATGACTTCATCGGATACATCGAAGTTACTGAAGACATTCTGCACATCATCTAGCTCTTCGATTGCATCAATGAGTTCGAAAACTTTTTGAGCACCTTCGGCATCAAGTGGGATGCTCATCGAAGGCAAGAATGAAGAATCCGCAGATTCATAATCAATTCCACTAGTCTGTAGCGCTGTACGCACAGTCACAAGATCCGATGCCTCACAGACGACTTCGAATGACTCACCAAGATCGTTCACTTCCTCAGCTCCTGCATCTAGAACCGATTCAAGGATTGACTCTTCAGTGACGCCATCTTTCTTGGCAACGATTATTACACCCTTGCGATTAAAGAGATAAGCAACTGAGCCAGGATCTGCCATTGTGCCGCCATTGCGAGTTACAGCAACGCGAACTTCTGATGCCGCACGATTGCGATTGTCAGAAAGACATTCGATCATTAATGCTACGCCGTTGGGACCGTAACCTTCATACATAATCGTTTGGTAATCAGCACCACCAGATTCAAGACCGGCTCCACGCTTGACCGCGCGATCAATATTGTCGGCCGGCATAGAGTTTTTCTTAGCTTTAGCGATGGCATCAAAAAGTGTTGGATTGCCCTCGAGATCAGGACCACCATTTCGCGCTGCTACCTCAATCGCCTTAATGAGCTTGGCAAAATTCTTAGCACGGCGTCCATCGATGACAGCCTTCTTATGTTTAGTCGTTGCCCATTTGGAATGGCCTGACATGAGACGAACCCCTTTAGTATTGAAATAACTGCGCCTACTTTATCGCTACTTACAGACCTCATCAAAGAAGTAGCGATGGACCGCCAAATCATGCGTGAGTTCTGGGTGGAATGAGGTGGCCATCAGATGATTCTGTCGGACTGCCACAGGGTGCACCTCCCCTGCCGGTGTTTTCACAGAGCTAATAACCTCGACTTCGCTACTTAGCTCTTCTACCCATGGCGCACGAATAAAGACTGCGTGCAATTGATGTCCGGCGAATTCCAACTCTGATTCGAATGAATCCACTTGTCGGCCAAAAGCATTTCGACGGACTGTCATATCAATACCACCAAAAGTTTCTTGTCCCGCGACGCCATCAAGTATTCGGTCGGCGAGGAGAATCATTCCCGCACACGAACCATATGTAGGCATACCTTCGCCAATTCGCTTCCTCAACGGTTCGGTGAGTCCATAGTTTCTAGCAAGCAGTGCAATTGTTGTTGATTCGCCCCCTGGAAGAATCAACGCCTGACATCGGTCTAGTTCGTTGACCCGACGAACCTCTATGGCCTCGTGTCCACATGCGGTAACCGCCTGAATGTGTTCACGGAAATCACCTTGTAATGCGAGAACACCAATAATCATTGTGAGCTCCGGTGAAGGAAAAAACTACCAGCCGCGTTCGGCTAGGCGGTGTGGAGCTGGGATATCTGCAACGTTGATTCCAACCATTGCTTCGCCTAGCCCACGAGAGACATCTGCCAAAACCTTTGCATCCTGATAGTAAGTAACGGCTTTCACGCAAGCCGCAGCGCGATGAGCGGGATCTCCAGATTTGAAAATTCCGGAACCAATGAATACTCCATCGGCGCCCATCTGCATCATCAGCGCAGCATCAGCAGGTGTTGCAATTCCGCCAGCGGTAAAGAGAACTACTGGAAGTTTGCCAGTCTCAGCAACTTCCTTCACGAGTGCATACGGTGCCTGCATCTCTTTCGCGGCTACATAAAGTTCGTCCTCACGCATCGATGAAAGTCGGCGAATTTCTCCACCAATTGATCGCATATGTGACATTGCATTGGAAACATCGCCTGTTCCGGCTTCACCCTTTGAGCGAATCATTGCAGCGCCCTCATTGATGCGGCGTAGCGCTTCGCCCAAGTTTGTTGCACCACATACGAAAGGAATCTTAAATTTCCATTTATCGACATGGTTGATGTAATCGGCTGGAGTCAGCACTTCAGATTCGTCGATATAGTCAACGCCAAGACTTTCAAGAATTTGGGCTTCTACAAAATGGCCAATGCGCACCTTGGCCATCACAGGAATTGAAACAGTGGCTTGGATTTTCTCAATCATGTCTGGATCTGACATGCGTGCTACTCCACCTTGAGCACGGATATCAGCTGGCACTCTCTCAAGTGCCATGACAGCAACTGCGCCAGCATCTTCTGCGATTTTGGCTTGCTCAGCATTAACGACATCCATGATGACGCCACCTTTGAGCATCTCTGCCATACCGCGCTTAACGCGTGCTGTGCCTGTCTCTTGCGACATTGAATGAACTCCTGGATCTATTCTTTGGTGGGTGCTGAGTCTAGCGTGAATTGCGGATTCTTCTCGGTGAGAGCTATCCATACCTGCCCGCGTGCAAAGGGTAGCTCCGAGCCATCTAGAGCCCGCCATGTGGTCCCCGACAACTCATCAGGACGTGACCAAGTGGCAGGAAAGTATTTGCCATCGCGCAGAACAAAACCTGTGCCGCTTCCGACAGTTTTTGAGTAAGGCGTTACTCCCCCAAATTTATCGCCATATTCCGATGGCAGAATTTCAACAAGCTGAACCACGAAAGTAGTCGGACCATGCTGGACACCGGATGCAGACATATTGGGTATTCCATTATTGAAAACTAACCAACGATCTTCCTCTGCACTCCATTTAACTTCATAAGAAGCTGCGGGCCAACTAACTTTGGCATCTGTAATCGCGATTCCACCATCGGGAAGATCGCCGAACTCCCAACCCACTGAACGAGATGTAGCGATCTCGCGTCCATCGCTACGAACTTTCTCCAGTAAGAGATCTGCACGAAGCACCATATTTGTTGGAGAAGTGCGAGACTCATCACGAGTATAAATAGTTGGTGACTGACGTTGTGCTCCGTAATCATTGAGATTAGCGGCAGAAATAACTGGTAACAATTTAGATTGTGCTCCGCTGTAGGCGAATACCACGCGACCATATTGGGCAAGGATTTCTAGATCTGATATTCGGGCACTTCGAATCGGACCAATCAGTGTGGGGATTTCTGAAGAGAAGACTGCCGCTAAACGAGTAAGCCCACCTTCGACTTGTTCAATGTAAACAATGTCGGCGCGATCAATTCCGATTTGAGGGCGGGCCGAGACCGTGTCATCGATCTTTACGATAAGAATCTCGCCATCACTTCCTTCGCGACCCGAAAGCGAGTTATACGTTGGCTCGACGAAAATATCTGAAATCAGACTCTTCTGGGAGGCGGGAATGAAGGCAGCCGCAGCAACTGATAGTGAAATCAGTGCAACAAGAACAGTAACGACTTTCTTCATTAATCGTTCTCGCGAATCAGTAGCCAATCCCAAGCACGGGAATCTGAAGTGACTTTGAGTTTCTCTCCGGATGCCAGCGCTTTTTCGTAGATTTCATAGACTTGATTAGCAACAAGGCTCCAGTCAAAGCGCTGGGCATGAGCACGTCCTGCCTCAGCAAGCGCTTTTCGCTTTTCATCTTCACGCAGAAGATCTATCACTACCTTTGCAAGTGATTGAGAATCTTCCGAGGCAAAGAGGGCTCCATATTGCCCACCTCCAAGAAGATCATGGAATGCTGGAATGTCACTCGCCACAACTGCGGCACCTCCAGCCATCGCTTCGGCGATGATGATTCCAAATGATTCACCGCCGGTATTGGGTGCGATGTAGAGCGCAATAGATTTTAGAAAGTTGGCTTTTTCATCTTCTGAGATTTTCCCAAGGAATTGGAAGCGAGTGCGCAGCTCAGAGTTAATGTCCTCGGAGATCTCAGATGGATCTCCAGGCCCAGCTATCAGTACTCGCACTTCAGGAATAAATCGAGAAATTATCGGAATCGCATCAATAAGAACTTCTAGACCTTTGCGTGGTTCTTCAAAGCGTCCAATGAATCCAAGGGTTGGGCCTGCCCACTTCTCTTCTACATCTCCATCCCGATAGCGATCAACGAAAATTCCGTTTGGAATTACATGAGCTGTTGTATCCATGTGCTCTTGCAGAGTGTCGTACGCGGCCTGGCTTACGGCAATCTTCTCGCTCAGCCGTTCAATCGCTGGCTCAACAATTGAGGCAATAACGCGAGTGGTCGCACCTTTCTTAGCTTGGGCATGGAATGTGCCGACGATTGGTCCCTCACTTGCCCACAAAGCGAGGAGTGAAATCGAAGGAACGGCTGGTTCATGTAAATGCAAAATATCAAACTCGTTATCCGTCAACCAGTTGCGCACTCGAGCAAAGGCGGTGGGATTGAAGAGTAAACGCGCTACGGCACCATTGAACGGAATACCGATCGGCTTTCCCGCATTGACTAAATAATCTGGCATGTCGTATTCATCAACCAACGGTGCCAAGACAGAGACATAGTGACCTTCAGAGATAAAGAACTCTGCAAGGTCGCGTACATGGTTCTGCACTCCCCCGGGCGTATCCCAACCGTAGGGGCAGACAAGACCAATTCTTAACTTCTTCATCTGCGCTCCACAAAATCCCCATCAACCCAGATGCGCTGCATCATGTGCCAATCGTGCGGATGCGCTTTGATACCTTCGGCGAAATTATTAGCACAGAGCTGCACTGTTGCTTTGATGCGTGACTCTTCATCGCCACTTGCAGAGATCGCAATCTCGCGTAAATCAACATGTATTCCAGTTTCGGTATAGGAGACGAATGCGGTGACTAAGGGAACCCCAGTTCGAATTGCTATGATCGCAGGTCCCGCTGGCATTCGAGCGATGCCGCCAAAAAACTCAACATCTATTCCGCTCGCAGAAAGATCTCTATCTGCAACAAGTGCGATCAGTTTGCCGTCTCGCGCACGCTGTAACAACGTGGGAAATGCTCGCGAATCCAGCGGAAGTGCTTCCATACCAATTGCTTGACGGTACTCAAGGAACTTTTCAAATAGAGCGCGCGGTTTGAGAACTTCCACGACGGTGACTAATTGAGCGCCTCTGCTGCAAAAGTACGAGCCCGCATGATCCCAGTTACCAGCGTGCGGGAGGCTAACAACCACACCTGTTCGGTTTTTGATCGGATCCATCAAAAGGTGTTCATTGCTGACTGTCACCGTCGAGAGAATTCTCTCTCTGCTCCAATCAGGTGATCTGAATGTATCCATCCAGTAGCGCATATAGGAGAGCACGCCTCTTTCAACAAGATCCTCGAGGTCATTGGAAGACAGCTCAGGCTGTACGCGCGCAAGGTTTGAGCGAAGTCTCTCGACACTCTTGCCATTTCTTCTGTATGTCCACAAACTAAGTCTTTGAAATAAACTCATTGCTCTCTTTTCAGAGATGCGGCGAATGATTGACCAGCCAAAAAAGTAGGCACGAGCCGTTAAGAAATCTTTCATGAATTAATCCTTGTGCAGCGCACGATACACAATCACCATGCGCTGTAGGACAGTGAAGACGCCGACAGCTGACAGAAAAGCAAAACCGATAAGGAGGGCGATCTCGATGCCAAGCCCATAAAGTCCAATTGCAGTCAAACTGATGACAATCCGCTCAGTGCGTTCTGCAAACCCACCGGAACATTCGATCGACATACTTTCCGCCTTTGCCCGGATGTATGGAATCAACCCTCCGGCAACTAACGAAATCAAAATCAATACTGCAACCGTCTGGTCACGATTGATCATGTAGAGCAAAACCCCAATTAAGATCGAAGAGTCTGTGACCCGATCAATTGTGGAGTCAAGAAAGCCGCCCCACGCTGTTCCGGTTCCATTCGTAAGGCGAGCTATGGCACCATCAAACAAGTCGCTGAGTGCAAAGAAACAAATTGCAAGAGTCCCGATAAAGAGATCTCCTCGCGGGTAGAAATAGAACGCTGATGCCAAAGTTCCTGTCGCACCGACTATCGTTACACCGTTGGCTGTGATTCCTACGCGCACGGCAAGTTTGACCACAGGATTAATTAATCGAGTGACCTGAGGTTTCAAATGCGCACTAATCATCAAGACCATCGTAGGCTTTAACCCATGCCAACTTCCACATCTGCCCCTGTGAGAATTGCCCTCTTTGGCCACGTGAGCGCGACCCCGGCATCTCTGACCAAGGCTTTGGGCGACCAAGGCATTTCTATTGAGGCCACCACAGAAGATATTGCCCACGTGGATTGTGCGATCTTTGCTGTGAATCCTTCGGCCGGGATCGATGCCGAAACCATTGCTGCCTGGGAAAGTTTTAACGATTACCTAACTCCAAGAATTATGGTCGCACTCGCACTACCCGGAGCAGACCTTGATTTTGATGACGCAGTTTCACTTGCCAATCGAGTCTTCGATCAAATGGCAACTCCGTATTTAGTTTTGCATAGCGATGATGGTTCACCTGCTGCTCTGATCAGTCTTGAAGATTTAACAATCCGTAACTACAAACACGGACTTGCGGTGATATCTGAGAGCGAACCCGAACATAAAGAACTCGTTGCAGATTTTGCGGAGGAATATCGCGAACTGATTGACTCAAGCGGTGAAGATGCATTTAGCGCTGGACTCTTATTCCCGGCCATTCCAGTCAACCTTGATAACGGAATTGGTATTGACGTGGTGGTCTCGTACTTAAAGCAACTCAAATAAAACTACCAAGCAGCAGCTAACTCATTTCGAGTAACCATCAGTAGCTGTGGCAACACTTTCGTCTTTCCAATAATCGGCATAAAGTTTGCATCCCCCGACCAACGTGGAACTACATGCTGGTGAATGTGTGCAGCTACACCTGCCCCTGAAATCGCACCCTGATTCATTCCAAGATTGAAACCTTCGGGTTGTGAAACTTTGCGAATTGTTGCCATGGCGTGCGCTGTGAGTGCAAAAATTTCTGCGCGCTCTTCATCCGTGAGTTCGGTTAAATCCGCAATATGTCGATAGGCACAGATCAGTAGGTGACCCGGGTTATAGGGATAAAGGTTCATCACAACATAGGCATGGGTCCCACGATGGACAACAAGACCCTCTTCATCACTCATCTCTGGGATTTCGCAGAACGGACAGGTGGCTTCGTTTCCCGCTAGGGGACGATTTTCTCCACGTAAGTAATCAAGGCGATGCGGTGCCCAGAGGCGCGCCCAAGCATCAGGCATTCCAGTTGAGTCGATGTAATCCATCACTACACCTGCTGGCGGGCTGCAACAGTTGCTGAAATTTCGGCAATCGCTTCCGCAAGTGGAACACCATTTTTCTGCTCACCATTTCGGTAGCGGAAGGAGACTGCGCCAGCCTTCTGATCTTCCTCGCCCGCAATAAGCATGAAAGGAATTTTCTGCATCTGCGCGTTACGCACCTTCTTCTGCATACGGTCATCGGAGGCATCAACTTCTGCGCGAATGCCCGCTGCCTTTAGAGCAGCAACGACTTCAAAGAGATAGTCGGTAAATGGTTCTGCGACAGGAATCGCCATCACTTGCACAGGAGCTAACCATGGTGGAAATGCTCCTGAATAATGTTCGGTAAGTACGCCAAAGAATCTTTCGATGGAACCAAAGAGCGCGCGGTGAATCATTACTGGACGTGCGCGAGATCCATCACTGGCCGCGTATTCAAGTTCAAAACGTTGTGGCAATTGGAAATCTACTTGGATTGTAGACATCTGCCATGTACGACCGATTGCATCCTTTGCCTGTACGGAAATCTTCGGGCCGTAGAACGCAGCACCACCTTCATCGTTAACGAGCTCTAAGTTCTGAGCGAGTGCGGCCTTACGGAGGGCTTCTGTTGCAGCTTCCCAATCTTCATCAGAACCCACAGATTTTTCAGGGTTACGAGTGGAAAGTTCAAGGTAGAAATCTTCAAGTCCATAGTCGCGCAAGAGATTGAGGACGAATGTCAAGAGTGAATCTAGTTCG